>WNGE01001531.1_pt1 | contig 45630 bp, 52 predicted proteins | sample 5400651 | NCBI WGS metagenome assembly WNGE01 (sample SAMN13153370, study PRJNA577476) | soil metagenome | isolation source: 60 cm soil or saprolite under grassland replicate 2 | place: USA:California | collected 2016-06-15 | reverse complement strand
CGCCCCACTCGAACTGCGCCAAGCCCTACGCACCATCGACCGACATATCGACGATTACCTCAACCTGGCCGGAGTCTGCCCAGGCTGAGACGTTCCTTGCTCAAACGTAGAAAGACCCAACGCCAAAGCGGGGCTAGCAAGTGTGCCCCGGCAGGATTCGAAACCGTTCGTGCCGGCCGGTGACCGCTCCCGGCATGGGCTACTGGCCCGTGGATGGCCCTTGGATCTTGGCCAGATAGCGATGCGAGGCGTTGCTTGGCCCGGTTGGTGGCGAGACGCCCCTTGGCGTTGCAGTCGATCCAGCGCCGGCCGCACCGGACGAAAGCCGGCGGCATGCCCTCTCTGTCAAGGTCGAGTTGGACGCGCTGATCGAGGCGTCCCGGAAGAAGATCGACGGCGCATCTGGCACGGATCTGGCACGCGACGCGGACAGTGCATGAGGCCGGGCGCCTTCATGATCTGTGGATCAGGCGCCCGACCTGCGGCGGATACAAAGGGTGGAGCCGAGGGGATTCGAACCCCTGACCCCCACACTGCCAGGGTCAGGCGAGCGGCCATCAAAGCTGCCGGACGCTGGTCACCGTGTCCGCCAGTGTCCGCGCTCGTACGAGGCTGTCCCCCGCGTTGGCTACTCGCTGGGCTACTCGGGCCGCGCCGGACATCATGCCTGGGCGATGACGTTGAAGACTCGATCGCAAGCGAAGATCCGACCGTAGGTGCCACCTGTGATCTCGCGCAGGATACCCATACCCACGAGTCGGGTAATCACGGCGTTGGCCGCTGGGTAGCTGACGTCGTAGAGATCTGCAGTCTGGCTCACCGAGATGCGCGGATAGCCAATCAGGTCACCAGCAAGGTCGAGGATCATGCCCTTCGCTCTGTCCTCCTTGAGCATCTGGAGAATCTCGGTCCTTACAGCAAGCAAATCCTTGATCGTCTTCGACGCGGCGGAAGCTCGGTTGGCCACCGCCTCAGCGAAGAACGACACCCACGGCTCGACGTTGCCTGTGATGGTCGTGTCCAGCAGGTGATCAATGTACCGGTCTCGCCGCGGCTCGAACCAGGGCGAGAGGTTGAGTATCGGGTACGTCAGGGCGCCACCAGCAATGAGTTGAAGTGTGATGACCAGGCGTCCAAGACGGCCGTTGCCGTCACTGAACGGGTGCAGGGTCTCAAACTGGTAGTGGCCGAGTGCCGTCTTGACGAGGAGTGGGATCTCATCATCCGCGTTGATCCACGCCTCCCAGTCGCTCATCCCCTTGATCAACAGATCCCCGGGCGGCGGCGGCACGAAGCGGGCTTCTTCGATCCCGTCGCCCTGGTTGCCGATGCAGACCTGGCGCTGCCTAAGGGATCCGGAGTCATACCCGTCCCCGCGGGTTCCTTTGACGATCATCTTCTGGAGGTCTTGAAGGAGGGTCACGCAAATCGGCTTTGTCTTGATCATGTCGACGCCAGCGTTCGCGGCCCGGACGTAGTTCTGAACCTCGCGGACCTCGGCGGACTGCCGACGATCTTCGACGTACTGTGCCTCAAGAACCTCGGACAGCGGGGCGTACGTTCCTTCCAGCGCGGATGTGCTGACCGCTTCGCGGAAGACCGAGGGTTGCACGATCAGCCGAGGGTTCGGCAACTGCTGAACCTGAGCCTCCAGCGCCCCGAGAGCCCTGTCCGCGACACTGAGCTTCTTGTACGTTGCCTGGTTAAAGTTGATCTCGGTTGGCAGCGGGTTGGGCACGTAGGCGTAGTGACTGAAGGTAGCGTTGATCCGTGCATCGAAGCCCGAGATGGGCACAAGATGCCCTACAGGTGAGCTACGGAACTTCTCGACGTCCACTTCTAAGGTCCACCGCCATCCGCTTGCAGTTGTGACGAGAGATTGAAAGTACCGGTTAGATCTCCACCAAGATTTAAAGCCACGTCGGGCTTACTTTAGATTACATCGTCGGAATTAACGTGGCGGTGCTACCACAGGCGATAGCTGGGCAGCCTGCGCCAGCATCCTGTAGCACAGATCGTCGCTGAAGTAATGCGTCCCGTTTCCTGCTCGACGGCCTGGCGTACGGCAGAGTCGAAGGGTCATCCCGTGTGCCCGGGCGTAGCCAGGCCGGGGCAGGTACACGGGATGACCCGCACCCGGGGAGCATCCCGGCGCCTGCCCGTCCGGCGAGGACACGGGTCTTTGCTCCGACGTCCAGCGGGCGCACTTCGACCGGCTCCACGCCGAGCTGTCCGTCCTGCCGTGGCCTCGACATGCGCGAATTGGCTCCTCTACGGCGTCCAGCCCGACCACGCCAAAGCTGGCCTGATCCCCGGACGCTGCAAGGGCAAGGTGCACCAGCGGCGCACTCTCGGCTTCACCGGTCGGCGGGTACTCATCTCTCGGCAATGGTCCATCAAAACCCTCGCCGACATCCGCGCCGATGACCGCGCCTGGGTACGCGCCATCCTCGGCAATGGCGATGACCAGGCCGACACCGTCACCGAACCCGACGCACCCGACCGGTACCGGTACGGCCTGGCCCATCCCGACGACCCTGACGTACCTCGCTGGGAACACCGCATCATGCGCGCCATCCACCAACGCATCCGCACTCGAACTGCGCTCGCCGCCGCGCGCGGTGCGCCGCCCGGCCAGCTTTCGGCAACGCCGCCAACGGATCCACCTGCGCCTGTTCTCGGCAACGCGGCCTGACCAAGGGAAGGAGAGACGTCCGTGGAGAAACTGCCCTACAGCCCGCGGGAGGCGGCGTTGTTGCTGAGCATCAGCCGTTCCAAGCTCTACGAGCTGATGGCGGCGGGTGAGCTGGATTCCATCCAGGTCGGTCGCGTCGGATCCCGGCCGACGCCTTGGCCGCGTGGGTCAAGGCACAGCGGGGAGTATTCGTATGACAGCGGCGAGACGGCGCCGGGTCGCGGGTGAGGGAAGCGTCTTCCAGCTTCCGAACGGGAAGTGGCGGGCGCTCGTCGACCTCGGCTACATCGATGGGAAGCGCAGGCGCAAGGCGGTAACCCGGGACACGCACCGCGAGTGCGCTGCGTGGCTCGCCGAGGTCAAGTCCGCTCATCAGGCCAAGGCGCTACCGGCCCGGACGCCGACCGTCGCGCAGTGGTTCGAGACGTACCTGTCTGAGATCGCGCCGGGCAAGGTGCGCGCCTCGACCATGTCGAACTACCGGCGGGACTTCGACCGGCACATTCGACCGGCGCTCGGGCGGATCAAGCTGGACGCACTACGCCTGGCTACTCGGCTGGCTATTTCTGGATCTCTGAACCAGACAGGGCGCCTACCTCGATCGGTAAACGCCCTGGTCAGTCGGGGTGGAGCCGAGGGGATTCGAACCCCTGACCCCCACACTGCCAGTGTGGTGCGCTACCAGCTGCGCCACGGCCCCGCAGCCCGGACCCGCCGGGCACTCGCGCAATAGTACATAGCCCGTCCGCGCTAGTCACATCAGTACCGGTGATTCAGTTCATCGTCGGGTCAGCCGGGAAGATCGCGACCGCCGCGGTGATACCGCCCTGGCGCCGGAGCACCATCGGCCACAGGTCGTCGGGCCGGTTGACGAACGCGTCTCCGGGCAGTGCCTCGAACACAAACCAGGAGCCTCCGTCGATCTCCCCTTCCAGCTGACCCGGGCCCCAGCCCGCGTACCCGGCGAAGACCCGTACGGACAGCACGGCCTCGCGGAGCCGGTCCGGATCGCCGGACAGGTCGACCGTACCGACCGAGCCGGACACCCGGTTGAACCCGTTGATCCGGCGTACCCCGGTACGGGTCCGGGCGAGGCAGATCGCTGCCTCCGGCTGTACCGGTCCTCCCTCGAAGACGACGGCCGGTTCGCCGGCCAGCGGTGCCCATCCCTCCAGTACCTCGGAGACGGGTACCTCGGTCGCGCGGTTGAGCACCACGCCCAGCGCCCCGCCGTCCTCGTGGGCGACCAGGAGCACGACCGTCCGCTCGAAGTTCGGGTCCTTCAGCCCCGGGGTAGCCACCAGCAGCCGCCCGGTCAGCGACTCCATGGCGCGTCCCCCGATCCTCGGCTCCGGTTGCATGGTCACCCGTTTCGTCCGGCGGGAGGCCGGCGGCCGGTATCCAGACGATGGAGGAAGCGCAGCGCCATGACCGCACCATAGCTTGCCAGTCCGGTCCCGGTTAAGGTCTGCACGTGACCGTCATCGCCGACCTTGCTGTCATTGGCGGCTCGGGGCTCTACGCCCTGCTCACCGACGCCGAGGAACACCGTGTCGACACGCCGTACGGGGCGCCTTCGGACCCGGTCACGGTCGCGAAGGTGCAGGACCGTCGGGTCGCCTTCCTGCCCAGACACGGCAAGGACCACCGGTTCCCACCGCACCGGATCCCGTACCGGGCCAACATCTGGGCACTGCACGAGCTGGGGGTACGCCAGATCGTCGCGCCGTGCGCGGTCGGCGGTCTGCGGCCTGAGCTGGGCGCGGGCACGTTCGTGCTGCCGGACCAGCTGATCGACCGGACCAGCGGCCGGAGCCAGACCTTCTACGACGACCGCGCGGTGCACGTGAACTTCGCCGACCCGTACTGCCCGACCGGTCGGGAGGTGGCCAGGAAGGCAGCCGGCGAACTGGGCATCCAGACCCACGACGGGACGATGGTGGTCGTCGAGGGACCGCGCTTCTCGACCCGCGCGGAGTCCCGGTGGTACACCGCGATGGGTGGCGCTGTCGTGAACATGACCGGCCACCCTGAGGCGGTGCTCGCCCGGGAGCTGGCGATGTGCTACACGGCGATCGCGTTGGTCACCGATCTCGACGCGGGCGTGGAGGGCGATCACGGGGTGACCCAGGAGGAGGTCTTCCGGGTCTTCGGGGAAAACATCGAACGCCTGCGTGGACTGCTCTTCGAGGTACTCGCCGTACTGCCGGAGGAGCGCACCTGCCCGTGCGCCAAGGCACTCGACGGGATCTAGGCCCGCGCTGACCGAGACGAGCGCCAAGAAACTAGGCGAGGGGTAGGCGTACCACAAACTTGCAGCCTCCGTCGACGTTGCCGGCGGCGACCGTGCCACGCTGCGCCTCCACCAGGCCGCGGACAATGGCCAGGCCCAGACCGCCGCCGGAGCCGGGGGTACGGGCGGCCTCGCCCCGAAACGCCACGTCGAAGACCCGGGGCAGGTCGGCTTCGGGGATGCCGCCGCAGCTGTCGGTGACCGCGAGCCAGCCCTCCGCACCGTCGCGCCCGCCGGTGATCCACACGGTGCCGTCGGCCGGCGTGTAGCTGATCGCGTTGCGCAGCAGGTTGGCCAGGATCCGGGCGAGCTCGGGTTCGCTGCCCGCGACCACCGGCCAGCCGGTCTCCTCGGCCACCAGCTTGATCCCGCGAGCCGCGGCGACCGGTGCGGCCGAGGCGACCGTGTCGGAGACCACATCCCCGAGGGGTACCCGCACGGGTGCCAGCCGCAGCGCGCCGGCCGTGATCCGGGAAAGCTCGAAGAGGTCGTCGACCAGTCCGGAGATGCGGTCGGTCTCGATCCGGATCCGGCGGTGGTACTCGGCCACGGTGTCCGGGTCGACGACCACGCCGTCCTCCAGCGCCTCGGCCATCGCCCGCATCCCGGCCAGCGGGGTACGCAGGTCGTGCGACACCCAGGCGACGAGGTCGCGCCGGTTGGCTTCGGCGGCCCGCTCCTTGGCGCGGGCCTCGGCGGCCCACATCGCGGCGGCGGCCAGCCGCCGGCCGAGCAGCCACCCGACGGTCAGGCTGACCGCGCCGGATATCCCGAGCACGATCAGCAGCACGTTCATGTCGTGCTCGTCGATGAACATGGCCTGTGCCACGACCACGATCCCGGCCAGTACGGTCAGCACGGAGACCGCGACGACGAAGCAGATGTGCCAGACGATCGAGTTACGCATCCGCCTTCTCGTATCTGTACCCGACGCCCCAGACGGTGAGGATCCGTTCCGGGTCAGCCGGATCCGTCTCGACCTTCTCCCGCAAACGTCGCACGTGGACAGTCACGGTGGACTGGTCGCCGAACGTCCATCCCCACACCGCCTCCAGCAGCTCGGCCCGCTTGAACGCCCGTCCCGGATGGCGCATCAGGAACACCAGCAGATCGAACTCGCGTACGGTCAGGGCCAGCTCGGTCCCGTCGAGCCGGGCGATCCGCCGGGCCACGTCGACCACGAGCCCGCCGTCGACCAGCGCCTCCGGTACCGGTACCGGCCGGGCCAGCGACCGGCGCAGCACCGACTGCACCCGCAGTACCAGCTCGCGCGGGGAGAACGGCTTGGTCAGGTAGTCGTCGGCGCCCAACTCCAACCCGAGTACCCGGTCGGACTCCTCACCCAGCGCGGTGAGCATGACGATCGGCAGGCCGGGATCGGTGGCGCGCAGCCGCCGGCACACCTCCAGCCCGTTCAGGCCGGGCAGCATCAGGTCGAGCACCACGAGGTCGGGCCGGTCCCGCTCGTACGCCGTCAGCGCGCCGACCCCGTCCGCGCACAGGGTCACCGCGTACCCGGCCCGTTCCAGGTACCGGCGCACCACGTCGCTGACCGTCGGGTCGTCGTCGACGACGAGTACGCGCTGGCCCACGTGACGAGCGTAGGCGGCCTAACGCCGTCGGGCGCGGCGGCGTTAGGAAGCGGTAATACAGCGCACCCCGTTGAGAGTGAACCGGGTCGGCTTGGGCCTGCTGCCGTGCGAGCCGGCGAACCCGACGGTCAACGACCTGGTCGGCGCCAGCGAGCGGTTGTAGAGCAGGTCCTGCACGGTAACCGTACGGTCCTGCTGGTCCCACCGCCCGGCCCAGCCGAACCGCACGGTCTGCTCCCCCGGCAGGTCGAACACCAGCGTCCAGCCATCGATATCCAGCTTCCCGGTGTTCTTGATCTCCAGTTCCGCCCCGAGCTCCTTGCCCACGCTCGCGGTGATCTTGTATGCCACCGTGCAGCCGAGCGTCGGGCTGGGCGAGGGTGATCTGGTGGTCGGCGCCGGGACCGTCGCGGCGTCCCCGACCTCCCGCCGCGCACCCGAATACACCATCCCCGCGAGGAACGTCAGCACCAGCACGATCACCGCGGAGAATGCCCACGGCCACCGGCTGGGCCGGCGCGGCAGCCAGGCCCGGGGCGCGACGGTCGTGGGCGGCAGCATCACCCGGGTACCGGAGCCGACCCGGACCGGAGCCGGGACCCGCACCGGCGCGACCGGCGGGATCGGCGGCGCCACCGGGACCGCCGGATGGTCGCCGGCGAGCTCGCCGAGCCGCCGGGCCAGCACGGCGCTGGCCGGCCGGGCCCGCGGATCCCGCGCCAGGCAGGCGCTGACCACCGCGGCCAGCTCGGCGGGGAGCCGGCCCAGGTTGACCTGGCGCGGCACCTGACCGGTCACGGCGTGGTAGAGCAGCAGGCCGAGGGCGTAGACGTCGGTCGCGGCCTGCGCCGGCTCGCCGGCCAACTGCTCCGGAGCCAGATAAGCGGGGGTACCCAGCACCGCCCGGTCGCGCTCCCCGGCCACCGCGGCGATACCGAAGTCGACCACCTTGACGCCGCCGCGGGAGAGCATCACGTTGGCCGGGGTGACGTCCCGGTGTACCAGGCCCTGGACATGCGCGGCGGCCAGGGCCGAGGCGACCTGGGCCGCGATCCGGGTGGCAGAGCGCCAGGGCAGCGGTCCGGACGCCAGCCGGGCCGCCAGGGACTGGCCGTCCACCAGCTCCATGACCACGAAGGGGGTACCGTCGGCGGCTTCCCCGTAGTCGTACACGTTGGTGATGTGCGGGTGGGACAGCCGGGCGGCGTTGCGGGCCTCCCCGCGTACCCGCCGGCGGAAGTCCTCGTCTCCGGCCCACTCCGGGGCCAGCAGCTTGACCGCGACCGACCGCCCGAGCACCTCGTCGTACCCGCGCCAGACCACCGACATCCCGCCGGCTCCCAGCCGCTCCACGAGCCGGTACCGGCCAGCAATCGTCTCCACAACGCATCCAGTGTGCCCTATGCCCACCACCCCAAGGTCTCAGCTGAGCCGGAACTGGCTAACGAATCCGCCTAGGTCCCGGTCGGTGGGGTTTGTTCCACCCGACACCCGGGCACAGGCAGGACGTGGAGGCCTTGGACGGTCGGTACCGGTTGATCGAGAAGATCGGCCTGGGCGGGATGTCCGTGGTGTGGTTGGGACAGGACACCGTGCTGGGCCGGTCGGTGGCGATAAAGGTGCTGGGCGACGGGTACGTCAGCGACGCCGGCTTCCGGGACCGGATGCGCCGGGAGGCCCGGGCCGCCGCCCGGCTGAGCCACCCGAAGGTCAACACGGTCTACGACCTCGGCGAGGACCGCGACTGCGTGCCGTACATGGTGATGGAGCTGATCGACGGGCCGTCCCTGGCCGACGAGTTGCAGAACGGTCCGCTGCCGTGGCGCCGCGCGGTGACCATCTGTGCCGACGTGGCCGCCGGGCTGACCGCGGTCCACGCGGCCGGGCTGGTACACCGCGACGTCAAACCGGGCAACGTGATGCTCGGCTCGACCGGGGCGAAGCTGGTCGACTTCGGGATCTCCGCCGAGATCGGCGAACCGGGCGACCACACGCACGACGGCCTGGTCCTGGGTACCCCCGCGTACGTCGCCCCGGAACGGCTGATCGACAGCCCGGCCCTGCCCGCCTCAGACGTGTACGCCCTCGGTGTCCTGCTCTACAAGTCGATCACCGGCCGGCTGCCCTGGGACGTCGACACCAAGGCTCAGGTGCTGCGGGCCCACCTGCTCTCCCCGCCCGCCTCGCTGCCGCACGCCCACGGGATCCCGGACTCGGTCGTCGAGACCTGCGAGCGGTGCCTGGCCAAGGATCCGCACGCCCGGCCCTCCGCACGCGAGGTCGCCCGGGTCTGGTCGCACGCGGTGGAGGAAGCCACCGAGGAACTGACCGCGCTGATGCGCGTACCCACCGCGGGCCGCCTCAGCCTCGGACCGCTGCGCGGCCTGGTGCACGGTACCCGCCGGGGAGCGCTTGCCGTGGTCGGCGTACTCGTCCTGGGTGGCCTGGCCATGGCCGCCGACTACGCCGGCAACGCCCGGGGGTCCGGCCCGGACACCAGCCGCGCCGAGATGCGTGCCGCCGTGGCACCCGAACCGTCGCGCTGCCAGGTCATCTACCGCCTGATCAGCGATGACGGGCATGCGTTCACCGGCGATCTGACCGTCAGCAACACCGGCCAGCAGCCGATCACCGACGGATCCGTGACCTTCACGGTGCCGGGCGACCAGCAGGTGACCGGCACGACCCCCGGCTGGACGCAGAACGGAGCCGCGGTACGCGTCGACCCCGGTACCCTCGCCCCGGGCGCCGTACAGGTCCTGCCGTTCGAGGGCACCTACACCGGTACCAACGCGCTCCCGGCCAGCTTCTCGCTCAGCGGGCTGGAGTGCCATCCGGTGATCGTCGGCGTCACCGGCAGCCCGGCCGTGCCGGGTGACCCGACCGCGCAGGCCGGCCAGCCGGCGCAGGGCGGCCAGCCGACGCCAGGCCCGAAACCGACCAGGGACAAGCACGGCAAGAAGCAGGGCGATGGGGGCCACGACGGCTGAGCCGGCTTGCTGGCCGGACCGCGGGTGACGGCGGTCGGCAGGCCAAGCTGATGCACTATGGAAATGGTATGATTTTCATATGGTCACCACCCTCAACCTGCCTGACGAGCTGCACGCCGCGCTGAAGCGGATCGCCGACGACGAGCATCGCTCGATGAACGCAACCATCCTGGTGGCCGTCGAGCAGTATGTTGCCGTCCGCAGTCACCGCTCGAAGGTTCGTGAGCTCGCCGCCGACGTCGCTCGGCAGGACGCCGAGTTGCTCGACCGCTTGGCGCAGTGACCATTTACCTCGATCTCGACGACCTCATCGAGATCGCACAGGTGGTCATGGGCACGACTCCCCGGGTACGCGACTACGGCTTGTTGGCGTCCTCGGCCGCGCGACCTACCACGGTCGCGTTCGGCCATGAGGCATACCCAGACCTTTGGGAGAAGGCCGCCGCACTGCTGCATTCGCTCTGCATGAACCGTGCCCTCATCGATGGCAACAAGCGGCTCAGCTGGGCCGCCACCCGGGTGTTCCTGGCCCTGAACGACATACCAGCGCAGGACGTCGAAGTCGACGCGGCGGAGGCATTCATGCTCGGAGTGGCCGGTGGCCAACTCACCGAGGTCGCGGATATCGCGCGTGAGCTGCGGAAGCTGTATCTCGCGTAGCAAGGGTTCCGACGGCAGTCCAATGAACCTCGGCGGCGCCACCTCACGGGTGACGCCGCCGATGATCCTCCAGTGGAGGTGCCGGGAATCGAACCCGGGTCCTCCGCCGCTTCGCCAGGGCTTCTCCGAGCGCAGCTCACTGTGCCTCTACTCGGCCCCTCCGATCACGTGAGCGAGTCGGTGTGGCGGGCCCAGTCGGGATTGATCTCACCGCGCGAACCCCCCGACGGGATCCGGTTGGCCAGCCTTCTCACTGACGCCGGTGAACTGAGACGAAGGCGATCTCAGACCGACGGCTACGTTACCTCGCCTCAGGCGGCGAGGGCGTAGCGCGCTTGACTCGTAGTCTTGGCGCTTATTGTTTTCCGACGACGATTATCGAGACGACGTCGGCTTCCTCGGCTCGCTTCCCCTGCCTCGACGTACAGAGTCGAAACCTGTCACCCCCTGGTTGGACGTACGTCCCAGCTTAACCTGCCGGTACGACCGAGTTATTCCATGCCCTTGGCCCGCCGGCCGCTGACCCGGGCGATCTCCCGGTTGGCGTCCCGTTTGGCCAGGTCCTGGCGCTTGTCGTAGCTCTTCTTGCCCCGGGCCAGGGCCAGCTCGACCTTGGCCCAGCCGTCCGAGAAGTAGAGCGACAGCGGCACCAGGGCCAGGCCGCTCTCCTTGAGCTTGCCGATCAACCTGGCGATCTCCATCCGGCGCAGCAGCAGCTTGCGGGTACGCCGAGGTTCGTGGTTGGTCCAGGTGCCCTGGGCGTACTCCGGGATGTGCAGCCCGTACAGGTAGATCTCGCCATCCTTGGGCTGGGCGAACGCGTCGACCAGCGAAGCCCGGCCGGCGCGCAGCGACTTGACCTCGGTGCCGGTCAGCGCGATCCCAGCCTCGAACACGTCCATGATGGCGTAGTCGTGGCGGGCCTTGCGATTGGACGCGATGACCTTGCGACCCTTCTCCCGCGGCACGACGACCCATCCCTTCGACCTGACTGGCGAGGGGCAATGGTACCGGAACCGGCCGGCGCCGGCCGGTTCGTCGACGGCTTAACGCGGCCCGGATAACTCCTTGTCAGCGCCTCTCATCCGAGGAGCCTAGATGGGTCTCCGTAGGAACATGCTGCTGGCCGCGACGATCGTCTGCTCGGCTAATATCGCTACGAGGGTGCGTCAATCCAAACCGGTCCACCAGGTACAGCCTCGCCCCCGGCCGAGCCGGATGGGACACCTTCCGCCAGTACGGTGCCTCGTCGGTCCGTGGTGGCCAATCACGGTAGGGCAGCAACGACAGCCGCCAAGCCCACTGGCAGAGGTAAAACAGCCCGATGATCGGGATCAGCAACAGCAAGCCGTCACGCCACCGGTAGGACACCCGACCGGCGACAAGGGCGCCGAGCACGAGCAGCACCAGGGTCGGCGACGGCCACCAGCCCAACAGTCGACTGCCGATCCGGGGGGTCACCTCGCCAGCAAGCCACGGTAGGCCGACAAGAACAACCAAGATCAAGACTGTGTACACCAAGCGCAGCACCATCGGCCGGGGGCGCGGGGCGACACTCGGGAGATCGACCACCATGAGCAGAGGGTAGAGCCACTACACCAGCACGACGAGTTGGACAAGCACAACCTGTCGGAGACCAAGCTGTCAGATAACGACCCTGAGCCCGGCGACGGCCTGGACACGGCCTGACCGTAAGCCAAGTACCTATCGCCGCAGCTCAGGGCCGCTCATCTGGCTACTTCTTGATGTAGAACCGCAGGGTGACCCAGCCGGTGACGCCGCTGACCACCGCGCCGATGCCGATCAGGATCGGCGCCATGAACAGGATGCGGTCCCACGGCACCGGGGTCAGCAGTGAGGTCAACGGTTTCAGGGTCCCGTCGATCAGCCAGAACTTGGCCGCGATCAGCGCCAGCGAGGCCAGCACCGCGCCGATGATCCCGGCGAACATCGCCTCCAGCACGAACGGCGACTGGATGAACCAGTTCGACGCGCCGACCAGCTTCATGACGGCCACCTCGCGCCGCCGGCTGTACGCGGCCACCTGGATCGTGTTGCCGACCAGGAGCAGCGCGGCGATGCCCTGGATGATCGCGACCGCGAGCGACATGTTCTGCGCCGCCCCCAGCACCCCGAACACCTTGGCCAGCAGCCGGCGCTGGTCGACGATCTCGTCGATGCCTTCCTTGGCCTTGTAGCTGTCGTAGATCTGCTGGTACTGCTTCGGGTCCTTGAGCTGTACCCGGAAGGACGCGGGCAGCGAGTCCGGCTTGGTCGCCTTGACCAAGTCAGGGGCGTCCTTGAACTGCTGCTGGAACTTCTTGAACGCCTGTTCCTTGGTCTCGAACGTGACCGGCTGCTTGACCAGCGGGTCGTTCTTCAATGCCGTGTCCAGCGACTGGCGCTGGTCCTCGGTGATGTCGTTGCGCAGGAAGATCGAGACCTCGACCTTGTCGTAGTAGTAGCCCTTCATGGCGTCGATCTGCTGGTACAGCACGAGGCTGGCGCCCAGCATGGTCAGTGAGACGGCCATCGTGATGATCATGGCGACCGTCATCGTGACGTTGCGCCACAGGCCGACCAGGACCTCGGAGAGGATGTACTTTCCACGCATCGGTTCGGGGGCTTCCTCTCAGCCGTAGACGCCGCGGGGCTGATCCCGCACGATCTTGCCGCTCTCGATCTCGACGACCCGGCGGCGCATCTGGTTGACGATGTTGGAATCGTGGGTGACCATCACGACGGTGGTACCGGTGCGGTTGATCCGGTCGAGCAGCCGCATGATCTCGATCGAGGTGTCCGGATCCAGGTTTCCGGTGGGCTCGTCGGCGAGCAGGATCAGCGGCCGGTTGACGAAGGCCCGGGCCACGGCCACCCGCTGCTGCTCACCCCCGGACAGTTCATGGGGGTACCGGTGCTCCTTGCCGCCCAACCCGACCAACTCCAGCACCTCAGGCACCACCCGGCGGGCCACTCCCTGCGACTTGCCGATGACCTCCAGGGCGAAGGCCACGTTCTCGTACGCCGTCCGGTTGGGCAGCAGCCGGAAGTCCTGGAACACGCAGCCGATCTGGCGCCGGAACCCGGAGATCCGCCAGGAACGCAGCGCGGTCACATCCCGGTCGTTCACGACCACCCGGCCTTTGGTCGGCTGGATCTCATGCAGCAGGAGCTTGATGATCGTCGACTTCCCGGACCCCGATGGGCCGATGAAGAAGACGAAGTCGCCCTTCTCGATCGAGACCGACACGTCATCGAGGGACGGTCGCGATGCCTTCGGATATGTCTTGGTCACTCGTTCGAGCCGAATCACGGTACGGCAGTCTACGCGGTGTAACAGGAAGGCCAAGCGACAAGTGTCCCGAAATGAACGTGTCGGCGTGAATTATCAAGAAGATCTGGCAGGAAAACTCAACGGAACGTCAGCGCGACTGCCACGCTTCGTGATCAGCAATCAACCGGCGTACATGTGCGGGTAGTCGACCCTTGGCCACTTCGGCGAGGCTCACCTCTGCACCAGCCCGGCCCGGCGCAGGTCGGCCAGGATCGTTTCGAGAAACTTGCGCGGCATCCGCTGCGCGGATCAGTTTGCCCCACGCTCGCGCTGCTTACGCCACCGGATTCCGGCCTCGATGAACAGGTCGATATCCCCGTCGAACACCGCGGACGGGTTGCCGAGCCGCACGGCCAGCAGCTTGGCCTTGAGCACGCTCATCGCGGTCGCCTTGTTCTGCAGCTGGGAGCGCTCGTTCTGGCAGCTCACCACGATCCCGGTGGGCAGGTGGGTGATCCGTACCGCCGAGTCGGTGGTGTTGACGCCCTGGCCACCCGGGCCGGACGAACGATATACGTCGATCCGGAGGTCGTCCTCGGGGATGTCGATCTCGTCGTTCTGCTCGACCACCGGGACCACCTCGACCGCGGCGAAGCCGGTCTGCCGCCGCCCCTGGTTGTCGAACGGGCTGATCCGCACCAACCGGTGGGTACCCGCCTCGACCGACAGCGTGCCGTACGCGTACGGCTGCTTGACGGCGAACGTCGCCGACTTGATCCCGGCCTCCTCCGCGTACGAGGTGTCGTACACGTCGGTCGGGTACCCGTGCCGCTCGGCCCAGCGCAGGTACATCCGAAGCAGCATCTCGGCGAAGTCGGCCGCGTCCACGCCACCGGCTCCGGACCTGATGGTCACCAGGGCCTCCCGGGCGTCGTACTCCCCGGACAGGAGTGTACGGATCTCCAGCTCCTCGATCGCCTTGCTGAGCGCGGCCAGCTCGGTGCCCACCTCGGCCAGAGCCGCGTCGTCGTTCTCCGATTCGGAGAGTCCGAGAAGTACGCCCGCGTCGTCCAGCCGGCGGCGCAGCCGCTCCAGCCGGTTGATCTCACCCTGTGCGTACGAGAGCCGGGAGGTGACCTGCTGTGCTCGGACCTGGTCGTCCCACAGGTCCGGCGCCGAGGCGGCCTGTTCCAGCTCGTCCCGGTCCTTACGCAGCCGGTCGAGATCGAGCACCGTCTCGATGTTGCGCAGGGTGTTGTCGAGGCTCTTGAGCTGTTCGGCGTAGTCGGCAGCGGTCACGGCTGTCAAGCCTACGCGCTGGGCCGCCCGGCTAGACGGGTACGCCCTTGAGCCAGGCGAGCGCGGCCCGGTGGTAGCCGACCGCGAACTCCAACGCGGCGGCGGCGTGCTCGTCGCCGTCCTTGCGCAGCTCCTTGGCTGCCTCCCGGGCCTCGTTCAGTGCCGCGTTGTGGTACTGCGTGGCCTGGTCGTGCGCCGATTTCAGCGCCCCCGAGCCCTGGTGCTTGCCGAACGCGACCCGCAGCGCGAGCGGGTTGCGCACCGTCTCCCGCCCTGGGTCCTCGGACAGCCAACGGGCGAACGCCCGGCGCCCAGCCGGCGTGATCGAGTAGGGCTGGCTGGCCCGGGGACCGGGCTTGCCGAGCTTGACGTAGCCGGCGTCGGCAAGGGCCGGCAGCTCGCGATAGACCTGACTGCGGGTCATCGACCAGTAGGCGCCCAGCCGCTTCTGCGCCGCGGTCATCAGTTGCCCGCCGGTCATCGGTCCCTCGTGCAACAGCCCCAACAGGGCGGCCGCCGTCGGGTTCACTCCAGTTTCCGCCATGGCCCCCACGCTGCCACTTCGTCGCTGCCCCGTCCAGGATTTAGGGCAAGTGGCTCCATTGTGCACTGTCCGCCTGGGACAGTCCGGTTAGGACGGTCGGCGGTGTCACGTGCTTACCGACCGGTCGATCTGCCGGCCGACCGGGAGAACTGGGAACTGCCAGAACAGGGGTTGACCCGGGCCGGCCGCGCGCATAATGTGGCGAGGATAGTTAGTCAATTTACCTAACAGATTGGTCAGGATGGACCGGCTGGCCGGCTCGGCGAAGCTGCTGCGCGCGATGAACGAGAGCGCGGCGCTGGGTCACCTGCTGGAAAACGGCACGCTGACCCGCAACGACCTGCGCGAGCTGACCGGTCTGTCCAAGCCCACCACATCGGAGGTATTGCGCCGGCTTACCGCGGCCGGACTGGCTGTCGTTTCCGGGCACACCTCTGGCGGCCCGGGTCCGAACGCGGAGATCTACGCGGCCAACCCGGACGCGGCGTACGCAGCGGCGGTGTCCGTCCGGGAAACCGGCCGCGGAGGGCCCCGGATGGCGATCGCGATCAGTGACCTCACCGGTACCACCCGGGCCCGTACCGAGCTGGCCGTGGACTTCACCGAGACGCCGGTCGAGCTGGCCATCGCCGGGGCCGTCACCGAACAGTGCGCCCTGGCCGGCGTACCCATGCAGCGGCTACGCCATGTGCAGCTCGGGGTTCCGGGTGCCTACGACCCGCGTACCGACACCATCCACCACGTCGACGTGCCCGGGCTGGCTCGTCCCGGCCTGGTCGGCGAGCTCCGGCGCGCCCTGCACGCGCCGGTCGGGGTGGACAACGACGTCAACCTCGCCGCCGTCGCCGAGCGCCGCCGGGGCGTGGCCGGCATGGCAGACAGCTTCGCGCTGCTCTGGTTCGGCGAAGGCCTCGGCCTGGCGATCGACCTGGGTGGCAGGTTGCTACGCGGCGCGAGTGGCGGAGCGGGGGAGATCGGGTACCTCGCGCTGGGCCTGGCACCCTCCCCCGGCCTGCGGTCCGACCTGCACGACCTGGTCGGCGGCCGGGCCATTCTCGCCCTCGCCAAGGAGTACGGGATTGACGCCACCACACCAGGAGAGGCCGTACTCCAGGCGGGCCCGGCGATGCTCGCGGCGCTGGCCGAACGCATCGCCCTCGGCCTGGCGGCGGTCGTGGCGGTACTCGACCCCGGGCTGGTCGTCCTGGCCGGAGAAGTGGGCCAGGCCGGCGGTACGGCGCTACGTGACGCGGTACGCGCCGCGACGCGCACCGCCAGCCCGTTGCACACCGAGATCGCGGTTACCGGTCTCGTCGACGACGCGGTCCTGCTCGGCGCCCTGGACGCCGCGCTGGCCGAGGTCCGCGGGGAACTGATCCGCAATCCGCACGACCTCCCCCGATGACCCCCAACCCCCATATGTCTGTAGAGAGGAGCACCACCGAATGAATGGCGCACACTGTTCAGAGGTGGTGTGGCAGATCATCGTCTTCTTCTTCGCGCAGAAGGCGTTCGTACAAGGTGTCACCCTGACTGGAGTCAAAGGATGAAGATCGCTGTTGTCGGCGGCGGGTCGACCTACACGCCCGAGCTTGTCGACGGCTTCGCCCGGCTGTTTCCCGATGTTCGCGAGCTGGTTCTGATCGACCCCGCGCGCGAGCGGCTGGACGTGGTCGGTCCGTTCGCGGCACGCATCTTCCGCCACTACGGCCATGCCGGCCAGGTCACGTACACCACGGACCTGGACGCCGGCCTGGCCGACGCCTCGATCGTCATCATCCAGCTGCGCGTGGGCGGCCAGCGGGCCCGCATCTCGGACGAGACCTTCCCGCTGGAGTGCGGCCGGGTCGGCCAGGAGACCACCGGAGCGGGTGGGTTCGCCAAGGCGTTGCGTACCGTCCCCGTGGTCCTCGACGTCGCGGCGCGGGCCGCCCGGCTGGCCGCTCCCGGCGCCTGGATCATCGATTTCACCAACCCGGTCGGCATCGTCACCCGCGCCCTGCTCGACGCCGGGCACCGCGCGGTCGGCCTGTGCAACGTGGCCATCGGGTTCCAGCGCCGGTTCGCCGGGATGCTCGGCGTGGCTCCCGAGTCCGTAATACTGGACCATGTGGGGCTCAACCACCTCACCTGGGAGCGTGCCGCCTACGTCGACGGTGTCAACCGGCTGCCCGAGCTGATGGCCGGCCGGCTGGGCGAGCTTGCCGCCGAGGTGGACCTGCCGGTCGAGGTGTTGTCCACATTGGACAGTGTGCCCTCCTACTACCTGCGCTACTTCTACTGCCACGACGCCGTCGTACGGGAGGAGACCGGGGCGCAGACCCGGGGCGAGAAGGTTGCCGAGATCGAGGCCACGCTGCTGGCCATGTACGCCGACCCGAAACTGGACACCAAGCCGGAGCTGCTCGCCGCGCGCGGTGGCGCGTTCTACTCCGAGGCGGCCATCGGGTTGATCGGCTCGCTGCTCAATGGTGACGGGGTGGTGCACTCGGCGAACGTACGCAACAACGGGCACCTGCCGTTCCTGCCGGACGAGGCGGTCATCGAGGTGAGCTGCACGGTCGACAAGGACGGGCCCCGGCCGGTACCCATCACACCGGTCGGTCCGGCCGAGGCCGGGCTCATCGCGCACGTTTCCGGGTACGAGCAGTTGGCCGTGGAGGCGGCTGTCCACGGTGGACGGTCCCGGGTGTACGCGGCGATGCTGGCGCACCCGTTGATCGGGCAGCACGAACTGGCCGAGGCGTTGACCGACAAGCTCCTTGCCGCGAACGCCGCGCACCTTGCGTGGGCCCGATGACCGACCCGAAGACCTACGTCGCGATCGATGGCGGCAACTCCAAGACGCACCTGGTGGTCGGCGACGTGACCGGCCGGATCCTCAGCTTCGTCCGGGGACCCGGGTCGTCGCCGCACCACCTGGGCGTACCGGGGTCGATCGCGCTGCTGGACTCATTGGTGTCGCGCGGCCTGGCCGAGGCCGGGCTGCCGCCCGGTACCGTGCTGGGCCGCGCCGAGGTGTACATCGCCGGAGCGGACCTGCCGGTCGAGGTGGACGTGCTGACCAAGGCGGTCGGGGAGGCCGGCTGGGCACGCGAGCACCGGGTGGACAACGACCTCTTCGCGCTGTTGCGCGCCGGTACGTCCACGCCCGACGCGGTGGCGGTCGTGTGCGGAGCCGGGATCAACTGTGTCGGACGCGCGGCGGACGGGCGTACCGCCCGGTTCCCGTCGCTGGGCGCCATCTCCGGCGACTGGGGCGGCGGGCACCACCTCGCCGAGCTGACTCTGTGGCACGCGGCGCGGGGCGAGGACGGCCGGGGCCCGGCGACCGCGTTGAGCGCCGCCGTGGCTGCCCACTTTGGACAGTCCACAGTGGAGGAGGTCAGCGCCGGACTGCACCTGGGCGAGCTGGACCGGGACCGGATCCGGGATCTCGCTCCGGTGCTGTTCGCGGTCGCCGCGGCCGGTGACCCGGTGGCGCGCACCGTGGTGGCCCGGCAGGCGGAGGAGGTGGTCGCGCTGACCACCGTCGCCGCCAGCCGGCTCGGCTTGCTGGACAAGGCTTTCACCGCGGTACTCGGTGGCGGTGTGCTGGCCGCCCGGCATCCGCTGCTGCACGACGCGGTGATCGCCGGGATCCAGCAGGCGGCGCCGAAGGCGATCACCAGCTTCGTCACCGATTCCCCGGTCGCCGGGGCGGCCCTGCTGGCCCTGGACGCGTTCGGCCCGATCGATCCGGCGGTCGAAGCGGCGGTACGGTCGGAGGTGCGGGCCGCCGCCGGTTGAGCCGCCTCGGATAGCTCAGCCGTTCGAGAAGCTCGGCATGGGACTGCCCATGCCGGGCACGGACGGCATCCCCGGCACCTGCCCGCCGTCGGTACCGCCCCCGTCGGTCGTACCGCCCCCGTTGGTCGAGCCACCCGGATCGGTCGAACCGCCACCTGTGTTGCCCGACCCGCTGCCGTTGTCCGTACCGCCGTCCGGATCGGTGCCGGCGCTCGACGGCTGCGGCGCCGGACTCGCGCTGTGCGAGGCGCTCGGCGGGGTCGGCGACCCGCTGCGGGTTCCGTCCGGCTGCCGGGAGATGACCGCGACCGGACGGCTCGGCGGTCCGAAGTGCCCGCCCGAACGCAGCATCAGCGTCACGCCCAGCCCGACCAGCACGACGAGCGCGGCGGCGGCGACCAACCCCAGCCGCACCGACGTGGGCCAACCGCGACGGTCGCCAGGCTGAGCCGCCAGGAGCCTGGCACGGCGGGTCCGGCGTACCGGCGCGGGCGCGGGTACCACGAACGGAGCAGGTACGCTCGCCACCGCGACGGCGGCCCGCGGCTCCACCGTTTCAGCCCCGGGAAGCGTGCTGATCGGCAGGTCGGAGCCGTGCCGGCTGTACCCGACGGCGGGCGATACCGGTTCGGCAGCGCAGCCGGTCCAGGTCGCCCGGCGCCGGCTCTCCGGCACCGGTGCGGTGTCCTGCGCCTCCCGCGGCCACCAGGTCACCACGTCCGTGCCGGTCGACGGAAGCGGCGCGAGCCCGTCTAGCGCGGGCTCCAGGGCTCGCAGCCGCTCCGCCAGCGTCCCCGGGAGCGGACGGTCGGCGGGGTCTACCGCCAGACACTCGACGACCGCCGACCACACGGCCTCAGGGAACCCGGCCGGTGGTACGGGGACGCAGCTGATGTGCCGGTACAGCACCTCGGACGCGGCCCCACCCCGGTACGGGGACCGGCCGCAGACCAGCTCGTACAGCACGATGCCCAGGGCGTACACGTCGGTGGAGGGGCGCGGCGGGGTACCGCCGATCACCTCCGGCGCGATGTACTCGGGGGTCGCGTGGGTGGCTCGGGACGGGTCCGTCTCGGCGATCCGCCGGGCCACCCCGAAGTCGGCCAGCCGGACCGGGCTGCCGTCGACGGGTACCAGGATGTTGCCGGGCTTGACGTCGGCGTGCACGATCCCGCGCGAGTGCACGTAGGCCAGCGCGTCGGCGACCTGGGCCACCACGTCGACCGCCACGGCGGGCGGCAGCGGACCGTCGGCGCGCAGCCGGCGGCGCAGGTCCTGCCCGTTGACCAGGTCCATGATCAGCGCATACTGGCCGCCGACCTGGACCAGCTCCCGGGCCCGTACCACGCACGGGTGGTGCAGCTCGGCCAGGATCCGGGCCTCGGCCAGGAACGCCTCGACGAGCTGCGGCTGGTCGGCCGCCTCGGGGCGGAGCAGCTTGACGGCCACCCGCTCGCCGGTACGGGTGTCGCGGGCACGCCACACCGTACCGATGGCGCCCTTGGCGATCTCCGCCTCAAGCTCGTACCGGCCCCCACCGACCGTCTGCATCGCACCCATCTCCCCCAACATTTCGCCCACCCAGAAGCTAGGCCCGCGAAGGGTGTCCGAGAGTCGGGCACTACTTGGATGGCACGAACCGGGGAGAGGTTCCCTACAACCGGCTGCGCAGCTCCCAGAGTTCCGGGTAGAAGCGCAGCTCGACCCGGGAGCGCAGGTATGCGCCACCGGCCGAGCCGCCGGTACCGCGCTTGGTGCCGATCTGCCGTTCGGCCATCAGCACGTGCCGGGCCCGCCACAGCGACCAGGCCTGATCGTGGTCGACCAGCGCCTCGGCCAGGTCCCAGAGGTGCCCGTACCGCTCCCGGTCCCCGGCGATCTCCCGGTACGCCGCGAACCGCCGCTCCTCGTCGTCGGCCGCGAACCCGGCATGCGCCAGTACGGCCAGGAACCCGTCCCACAGCGACGGCTCGGTCAGCCGCATCTCCAGCCGCTTCTGCTCGGTCGGGCTCAGGCCGCGGAACCGGTGCAGGTACCCGGGATCGCGCAGCCCGGACAGGAACTCGATCTCGCGGAACTGGGCGGACTGGAAGCCGGAGGCGGGGGCCAGCTTGTTCCGGAAGACCAGGAAGTCCTGCGGGGTCATGGTGTCGATCACGTCGACCTGCTCGATGAGTACCCGCTCGACCGCGTGGCAGCGGGCCAGCCGTACCCGCGGCAGGTAGGACTCGCCCTCCAGCATCCGGTCCCGGGCGTCGGTCAGCTCGGCGAGCAGCAGCTTGAACCAGAGCTCGTAGACCTGGTGGATGGTGATGAACAGCAGCTCGTCGTGGGCCGGCGGGCTGGACTCGGGTACCTGCGCGTCGAGCAGGTCGGCCAGGTGCAGGTACTCCCCGTAGCTGAGCAGCCCGCCCTGTTCGCCGAAGCGTGGCCCGTTCACTTCGTGTGGTCCAGGACCAGTTTGCCGAACACCTCGCCGGACTCCAGCCGTTCGAACGCGGAGCGGGCGTCGGAGAAGGCGTACCCGGAGTCCACGAGAGGGCGGATGTTGCGCTGTACGCACAGCTCCAGCAGCGCGGCCAGCTCGTCGCGGGTACCCATGGTGGAGCCGAGGATCTCCAACTGCAGGAAGAACACCCGGCGCAGATCGATGGTGGCCCGGTGGCCGGAGGTGGCCCCGGACACCACGATCCGCCCGCCCTGGTTCGCGCACTTCAGCGAGTGCTCCAGGGTCGCCGCGCCGACCGTCTCGATCACCACGTCGACCCGCTCGGGCAGCCGGGCACCCGGCTCGAACGCAGTGGCGCCGAGCGCGGCGATCCGCTCCCGCTTCTGCGGGTCGCGGCTGGTCGCGTAGACCCGGGCACCGAGGGCCTGGCCGAGCACCACGGCCGCGGTGGCGACCCCGCCCCCGGCCCCCTGCACGAGCACCGAGCCGCCCTCCGGCAACCGGCCCCGTACCCGCAGCATCCGGTACGCGGTCAGCCAGGCCGTAGGCAGGCAGGCGGCTTCGGTGAAGGTCAGCTCGGGAGGTTTCGGTACGAGGTTGCGCCGGGGTACCCGTACCCGCTGCGCCAGCGTGCCCGGCCACTTCTCGGACAGCAACGTGCGCTCGGGGTCCATCGTCTCGTCGCCGGCCGCCGGGTCGCCGACCACCGCGTGCACCACGACCTCGTTTCCGTCCGGGTCGAGCCCGGCCGCGTCGCAGCCGAGGATCATCGGCAGCCGGTCGGCGGACAGCCCGACCCCGCGCAGCGACCACAGGTCGTGGTGGTTCAGCGAGCTGGCCCGGACCTCGACTGTGACCCAGTCGTCCGGGGTGGCCGGTTCGTCGATCTCGTCGACCACCAGGCCGGCCAGCGGGTCGTCGGGGTTGATCTCAGCAGCGTAGGCAGCCAACATAACCGGAGGCTATCCCCGGGCGACGCCGTCCCTCTCGGCGGCCGCCCGAACCGCGGTGCTCACCGCGGGCGCCACCCGCGGGTCCAACGCGCTGGGCACGATCGCGTCCATCCGCAGTTCGTCGGCGACGACCGCGGCGATCGCCTCAGCGGCGGCCAGCTTCATGCCCTCGGTGATCCGGGTGGCCCGGGCGTCGAGCGCACCCCGGAACACCCCGGGGAAGGCGAGCACGTTGTTGATCTGGTTGGGGAAGTCGCTGCGGCCGGTCGCGACGATCGCGGCGTGCCGGGCGGCGATCGCCGGGTGTACCTCCGGCGTGGGGTTGGCCAGCGCGAAGACGATGCCTCCCGGGGCCATCCCGGCCACCGCCGACTCGGGGATGGTCCCGCCGGAGACGCCGATGAGCACGTCGGCGTCGCGCAACGCCTCGGCCATGCCTCCGGTCACCCGGGCGGCGTTGGTCTGCCCGGCCAGTTCGGCCTTTGCCCCGGTCAGCTCGGACCGTCCACTGTGGAGAGTGCCGCGGGAGTCGCAGACGATCACCTCGCCCGCGGTCACCCCGCCCGCGATCAGCATCCTGGTCACCGCGACCCCGGCGGCGCCCGCGCCGCTCACCGCCACCCGCAGCTCGCACAGCTTGCGGCCGAGCAGGGCCGCCGCGTTGCGCAGGGCGGCGAGCACGACGATGGCGGTACCGTGCTGGTCGTCGTGGAACACCGGGATGGGCAGGGCCTCGTCGAGCCGGCGTTCGATCTCGAAGCACCGGGGCGCGGCGATGTCCTCCAGGTTGATCCCGCCGAACGAGGGGGCCAGCGCGGTGACCGTCCGGATGATCTCCTCGACGTCCTGCGTGTCCAGACAGATGGGTACCGCGTCCACCCCGCCGAACTGCTTGAAGAGGACCGCCTTGCCCTCCATCACCGGCATGGCGGCGCGCGGGCCGATGTTGCCCAGCCCGAGTACGGCCGACCCGTCGGTGACCACCGCCACGGTGTGCCCGACCCAGGTGTACTCGTCGACCAGCGACTCGTCGGCCGCGATGGCCTGGCACACCTGGGCGACCCCGGGGGTGTATGCCAGTGACAGGTCCTCGCGGGTGGTCAACGGTACCGTCGGGATCACCGCCATCTTCCCGGCCTTGTGCAGTTCGAACACGGGATCGACGGACATCACTAGGCTCCCAAGCGTCGTTCCTTTTCGCTTTCTACGGGGGTCGCCCGAGTACCGGACGAGCATAGTGCGGCTCAGGGCCGGTCCGGTACCCGGGACAGCCGGGGCCACCACCGCAGCAGTACCCGCCCGACCACCTCGGCCGGCCCCATCTCCCGCGAGTCCGTTGAGCCGTACGGGTTGTCGCCCTCCACCCACCAGCCGCCCCCGACCGGCCGGACCACCCGTTTGACCGACAACTCCGGTACCCCGCGCAGGCGCACCACCACGACCTGACCGGCCCGTACCCGCCCGGTCCGCAGCACCAGTACGGCGTCCCCGTCCCGCAACGTGGGCACCATCGAGGGCCCCCGGACAAGTGCGGTGAACAGCCGGGCCACTTCGCCCAGTCCTCCAGCCAGGAGTAGGGTTTTCGACGAGAGCGATCATCGCAGCATCTACGGGAGGATCCTGATGCGACTGCCACGCGTACTGACCCCGCGGACCGTCGTACATGCCCACTGCGACCTGCCGTGCGGCATCTACGACCCGGCACAGGCCAGGATTGAGGCGGAGTCGGTCAAGGCGATCAGTGAAAAGTACCAGGCCAACGCCGACCCTGAGTTCCGTACCCGGGCCCTGATCATCAAGGAGCAGCGCGCCGAACTGGTCAAGCACCACCTCTGGGTGCTCTGGACCGATTACTTCAAGCCGGCCCACTTCGAGAAGTACCCGCACCTGCACCAGCTCTTCAACGAGGCGACCAAGCTGGCGGGGGCGAGCGGCGCGAAGGGCTCGGTCGATCCGGCAACCGCCGACCAGCTGCTCGGCAAGATCGAGGAGATCTCGAAGATCTTCTGGGAGACCAAGCAGGCGTGAGCCCGCTCTCCATCCGTACTGACCTGCGGCCGGCACTTCCATGGGACGTGCCGGCCGCGGTGGCGAGCACCCCCTAGAGTGACGGCAGGGGGGATCGTCCGTTGACCCAGCTCATACCCGACACGTCAAGCACGCCCAACGACGTCGTCGTCCTCGTCGTCCCGGCCGACGGCAGCTACCTGGCCGTACTGCGGACCGCGACGGCCGGGCTCGCCGCGCGGTTGCAGTTCACCCTGGACGAGATCGAAGACCTGCGGATCGCCGTCGACGAGGCGTGCGCGATCCTGCTCTCGGTGGCACCGGCGCAGACCGAGGTGACCAGCCAGTTCGAGGTGACCGAGGAGGCGCTCTCGATCGAGGTGTCGGTCCCGGTCATCGGCAAGGCCGCGCTGCCCGGCGGCAACTCGTTCTCCTGGCAGGTGCTCACCGCCTTGGCCGGCGAGGTCAGCGCGCAGTCCGCCGGAAACCGGGCGTCCATCCGGCTGACCAAGCGGCGCACCCCACAGCCCACCGGCAAGCCACGCTGAGATGCTGGCGCTCGCCTCCGCGAGCGCCAGCATCTCAGCCGAGCCGGTTTGGGCGGTCAGACCTCGGGCCAGTTGGCTTTCAGGTTGGCCAGGTGGGTCCGGGTGGTCTGCTGGGCGCCGGCCACGTCCCGGGCGACCACCGCGCGCAGGATCGCCCGGTGGTCCGCGTCCACTGCCCGCCACAGCGTGGCCGAGGCCCGCTCAGCCAGCTCACCCTCGTTGCCGAACGCGTAGAGCGGGCGGGCGAGCAGCTCGTACACCGGGTTGCCGGTCGCCGCGGCCAGGGCGGCGTGGAAGGCGCGGTGCGCGACGAGCTTGGTGGGTATGTCGTCGCGGACCGGGTCGAACATGGTGCCCTGCAGCACGGCCACGTCGTCGTCGGTGTGCCGCTGGGCGGCCAGCGCCACGCCGGGTACCTCGACCATCTCGCGCACCTCCATCAGCTCGTGGACCCCGACCGGGGTACACGCGAGGAGCAGGCGTACCCCGCCGGTCAAGCTCTCGGCCAGGGTGGCCGGGTCGGGTCGGGCCACGTAGCTTCCCCCGGTCACCCCCCGGGTGGTCACGATCAGGTGCTGGCTGGCCAGCAGGCGCAGCGCCTCGCGTACCGTGCTGCGGCTGACGCCGGACCGGACACAGAGCTCGGGCTCGGTGGGCAGCCGCTCGCCGGGTCGCAGCCGTCCCGAGGTGATCTGGCCGCGCAGGTCGTCAGCGAGAGTCTGGTACGCGGGCGCCCGGCCCGGCTGCGTCGTCACAGCCGATCAGCCTACGGCCTTCGGGCTACTCCCGGATTCCAAGTGCGGTTCTCGACGCGGGCGCGATCAGCAACGCGACACAGCTGGCCGCCACGAAAATCACCGGGATGCCGACCCAGCCGCCGATCTGGATCAGGTAGTACCCGATCGGCAGGAAGAGCAGCTCCAGCACGACCACCGGCGCCCGGGCCCAGGCCCGGCGCCGGGTGAGCTGCCAGGCCAACGCCGCCAGGACCGCGGCCAGGACGAACGCGAGGAGCTCGAACGGGAGCAGGGCGCGGTCGGTCACCTTGCCCGGGTCCGCGCGCAGCACGACGTAGACGATCGAACCGAGCAGGACGGCCAGGGCAGTCGACTGCAGCAGGATCAATGCGACCGCCCAGCGTAGGGCGGCGGAGAATGGGCCCCGGCTCATCCTTTGAGAATACGAATCCCGGGTACAGTGCCTGCCATGCGGGCGCTTCTCGTGGTCAACCACCGGGCGACCACCACGAGCGGGCGGGTACGCGACGTGCTGGTGCAGGCCCTGCGCAGCCAGGTCGACCTGCGGGTGGTGCACACCGAGCGGCGCGGGCACGCGGCCGCCCTGGCGGCCGCCGCCGCGGTCGACCGGCTCGACGTGGTGGTCGCGCTCGGCGGCGACGGTACGGTCAACGAGGTGGTCAACGGGCTGCTGAGCCATGGGGTACGCCCGGAGGGCACCGCCCTGGCGGTCGTACCGGGTGGCTCCACAAACGTCTTCGCCCGTGCCCTCGGTCTGCCCGCCGACTGGGTGGAGGCCACCGGGGTACTGCTGGAAGCGTTGCGTACCAACCGGTCCCGCTCGATCGGGCTGGGCCGCGCGGACGACCGCTACTTCACCTTCTGCGCCGGACTCGGGCTGGACGCCGCGGTCATCTCCCGGGTGGAGCGGGCCCGGCACCAGGGCGACACGGCGTCCCCCTGGCTCTACGTACGGGCCCTCGGCGCCCAGTACGCCCTCGACACCCAGCGCCGTAGGCGTCCGATCACCCTGGAGCGGCCCGGCGAGGAGCCGCAGCCCGACCTGGCCTCGGTGGTGGTCCAGAACACCAGCCCGTCCACCTATCTGGGCGCCCGGCGCGTCGACGTGTGCCCGGAGTCGTCCTTCGACCGTGGGCTGGACGTGGCCGCGCTACGCGGGCTGCACCTCACCGGTACCGGCCGGTTCATCTTCCAGATCCTGGTGCCCCGCAGCCGGCACGGCCAGCGGCGCGGACCGGACGGGCGCAACGTGCTGCGGCTGCACGACGTCGCGGAGTTCACCCTGTTGGCCAACGAGCCGGTCAGCTTCCAGCTCGATGGAGACTTTCTGGGGCCAAGAGAAAAGGTACGGTTCACCGCCGTACCTGACGCGCTCCGAGTCTTCTGTTAGCCTTGGAGAAGACAACCGACTAAGGGTACTACCTTCGCTACTGGTTGTCACCAGCCCGTTCGGTGGGAAAAATCGGAACTAGACTGACAAAAGCGTCGTGAATTCCCTCACCCGGACGGACTTTTTCTGCGGATCCCCCTTGACATCACGGGGGTTCGTGAAAGTATTCACAAGCAAACTGAGTTACGGCCCTGTTGCCTGTTCACGCGCGTCGGTTACCCGGACGGATGCTGGGTATCGGCACTGCGAGACGGATATAGAAAAGCGCACCGCGATTGATCCACCAACCAAGGAGTGTTGCCGCCATGGACTGGCGCCACCGTGCTGCCTGCCGAGACGAGGACCCGGAGCTGTTCTTCCCGATCGGGACGTCCGGTCCGGCCCTGCTGCAAGTCGAGCAGGCGAAGGCGGTCTGCCGGCGCTGTCACGTGACCGAGGAGTGCCTCCAGTGGGCGCTTGACACGGGTCAGGACGCCGGCGTCTGGGGCGGGATGAGTGAAGAGGAGCGCCGCGCCGTCAAGCGTCGCGGCGGGATGCGCGTGCGCGCCTCCCTCTGAGCTGCTCCCACAAACATCCTCCCGAATCGACCGCACCCGCATCACACTACTGACACCCCGGAGACGCGAATCCCCGGGGTGTCAGTGTGTTCCCGCTGAATGCAGGCGCTCGCCTCCGCCCGCCCCCGTGCTAGGGCTCTCCAGGCGAAGTCAAGCAGCGTTGGCGCGCTCCAGCACCAGCTCGGCGATCTCCGGCGCGTCGCCCAGTGGGGCCGCCGCGACCAGCGCACCGGCGTCGAGCGCGTCGCTGACCGCCCGGTCGTAGAGCAGGCCGGGGGCGAGGAAGTAGCTGGCCACCGCGATCCGGCGGGCCCCCTGCGCCTGCAGGGCGCGTACCGCCGTGCCGGTGGTACGGCCGGCCCCGGAGGCGTACCCGGGCAGGCAGGGTACGCCCACGGCGTCGCCCAACGCGGAGCCGACCAGGTCCACGGTGGCGAGCGCGGACTCGTCCCGGGTACCGGCGGCGGCGAGCACCAGACCGTCCACCGGAGCCGAGTAAGCGTCGTCGAGTCTGCGACGGAGTGCGCGTACCACCAGATCCAGCGCGACCGCGTCGGAGCCCGCGCCGCCCACCGGGCCCAGCACCGGCGCCAGGCCGATCGCCAGCCCCAGGCCGGACGCCTTCTCAATCTCCCCCGGCACGTCCACCCGGCCGTGGTAGGCGGCGATGAGCAGCAGCGGTACCACGGTCGCCGCGCGCTGGCCCAGGTCGGCCTCGCGGCGCAGCGCGGGCACCAGCCCGGGCGCCTCGAAGTCCAGGAACGCGGCCTCGACCCGGACTCCGGGACGGGCCGCCCCGACCGCCCGGGCGAGCGCCCAGGTCGATCGTGCGGCCCGTGGATCTCGGCTGCCGTGCGCCACCAACACGAGTGGCTTACGCGGCATGGATGCCGCACTCCGTCTTGTCGAACAGCGGCCAGCGACCGGCGCGCGGGTCCTCCCCCGGCGCGGTCCGCCTCGTGCACGGCCAGCAGCCGACCGAGGCGTACCCCTGCTTGATCAGCGCGTTCACCGGGATGTCGTGTTTGTCGATGTATGCCTGCACGTCGGCCTCGGTCCAGTACGCCAGCGGTGCGACCTTCACCTTGCCGCGCCCCGCGTCGAAGCCGACCACCGGCGTGTTGGCCCGGGTCGGTCCCTCGTCCCGGCGCAGCCCCGCGGCCCAGGCGTCGTAGTTGGCCAGCGCCCGGTTGAGCGGCTCCACCTTGCGGATCGCGCAGCACTCGTCGGGCTCGCGTTCGTACAGCCGGGGGCCGAACTCGCCGTCCTGCTGGCCGATCGAGAGCCTCGGCTTGATCGACTTGACCACGACCGGCAGGGTGTTCTGTACGGTGTCGCGTACCCGCAGCGTCTCGGCGAAGTGCAGACCGGTGTCCAGGAAGATCACCTCGACCCCGGGTACCACCGCGGAGACCACGTGCGTCAGCACCGCGTCAGCGAACGAGCTGGTCACGCAGAACCGCTCGCCGAACGTATCGGCGGCCCACTCGACGATCTTCTCCGCGGGCGCGCGGTCCAGCTCGACCGCGGCCCGCGCGGCTATCTCGTGCAGTTCATCCCTGTTGTACCTGCTCATGCCGGCACGATTCGCTCGCTGACGCTCGCTCATTTGCGCACCACCAGACCGACGAAAGTGACCGTGAAGACCCTGGTGCACGAGCGGCACTCCCAGGTGCCGTGTTTGTCGCCATGCGGCCGTAGGTCCTCTCCGCCGCAGTAGGGGCAGTACAGCGGAGATACGCGCTCGCTCATCGAAGCTCCTCCTCATCCGCTCGGGTCACCCAGTGAGCGAAGCTCTCGCCCCCGGTACGGCCGGCCGCGTAGCGGCGGGCCAGCCGTTCCACGTACTCGACGAGCTCGTCCGCGGTGGTCTTCAGGCCCCGCAGCTTCCGGCCCAGGCTGGCCTCCTGCCCGGCGGCCATGGTCAGCCCGCCGCCCAGGTGCACCTGGAAGCCCTCGACCAGCTCCCCATCCGGACCCGCCACGAGCTGGCCCTTGAGCCCGATGTCGGCGACCTGGGTACGGGCGCAGGCGTTCGGGCAGCCATTCACGTTGATCGAAATATTCACGTCCAGGTCGGCCAGCCGCTTCTCCAGCTCACCGACCAGCGAGACGGCCCGCGCCTTGGTCTCCACGATGGCCAGCTTGCAGAACTCGATGCCGGTGCAGGCCATGGTGTTCTGCCGCCAGGTCGACGGGCGGGCCTCCAGGCCGATGTCGCGCAGCGCGGTGACCAGGCTCTCCACCCGGTCCGGTGGGACATCGAGGACAACCAGCTTCTGGTACGGCGTGGTGCGCACCCGGGTGCTGCCGTGCGCCTCGACGATGTCGGCCATCCGGGCCAGCAGGCTCCCGCTGACCCGCCCCGCGACGGGTGCCACCCCCACGTAGCAGTTCCCGTCCTGCTGGCGGTGTACGCCGATGTGGTCGTACGGCCGCTCGGGCAGCACCGGGGCCGGCCCGTCGATCAGCCTCCGGTGCAGGTATTCGGACTCCAGCACCTCCCGGAACCTCGCCACGCCCCAGTCGGCCACCAGGAACTTCAGCCGGGCGCGGGCACGCAGCCGGCGGTATCCGTAGTCGCGGAACACCTGGATCACGCCGTGCCAGACGTCGGCCACCTCGTCCAGCGGTATCCAGGTGCCGAGGCGCTTGGCCATCATCGGGTTGGTGGACAGCCCGCCGCCGACCCAGAGGTCGAAGCCCGGCCCGTGCTCGGGGTGTACCACGCCGATGAACGAGACGTCGTTGGCCTCGTACGGGATGTCCGCCAGCCAGCCGATCGAGCTCTTGAACTTGCGCGGCAGGTTGGACAGGCTCGGGTCGCCGAGGTAGCGCTCGGTGATCTCCCGGATCGCCGAGGTCGCGTCGACCACCTCGTCCGCCGAGATCCCGGCCAGCGGGCTGCCCAGGATAACCCGGGGCGAGTCGCCACAGGCCTCGGTGGTGCTCAGCCCGACCCCCTCCAGCTCCCGCCAGATCGCCGGTACGTCCTCGACCCGTACCCAGTGCAGCTGGACGTTCTGCCGGTCGGTCAGGTCAGCGGTGTCCCGCCCGTAGCGCTCCGAGACGTGTGCGACGGCCCGCAGCTGGGCCAGGTCCAGTTGGCCGCTGTCGATGCGAATCCGGAGCATGAAGTACTCGTCCTCGAGCTCCTCCGGCTCGAGTACCGCCGTGCGACCCCCGTCGATGCCGGGCCGGCGCTGGGTGTAGAGCCCGTACCAACGGAACCGGCCACGAAGGTCGGCCGGGTCGATGCTGGCGAAGCCGCGGTGCGCGTAGATGTTCTCGATGCGCGCCCGGACGTTGAGCGGGTTGTCGTCCTTCTTCGACCGCTCGTTGGGGTTGAGCGGTTCGCGGTGCCCGACCGCCCACTGCCCCTCACCGCGGGGCCGGCGGGCGGCTTTCGTCGGTACCGTCATGGAATCGCGTCTCCTGGGTCAGGGGGACGCGCCGAGCGCACCGGACCGCCGGCAAATGGATTCGCAGACGGTTGACGACAGCGTCAGGCCTTCCGGAGCGCGTGGTGCGGCCCCACATCAGAGCTGATGGGGCGGCGTCAGAAGGCCGGACAGATGGCGCTGCGAACTCGGCCGTAATCGACATGACGGCGAGCGGTGAGCATGAGGAGTCGCGCACGGGGCGTTCCGACACTCCTCATGCGGTAAGGATCGCACAGCGGACCGGGTACGGCCAGGGTGGCGCCGGCCACTCCCGCGAGATGGGAAGTCAACGTTTGGACAGCGGTACCACCAGCTGGGCCTCGGTACCGCTGGGCGTGCCGGGGTGGATCACGATCGTACCGCGCAGCTCGCCGGCCACCAGGGTACGGACGATCTGCAGGCCCAGCCGTTCGCTGGTGTCCAGCTCGAAGTCCTCGGGCAGGCCCTTACCGGTGTCGGCGACCCGGACGTGCAGCTGCCGCCCGCGCCGCCGGGCGGTCACCACCACCTCACCGCCGCCACCCTCGTCGAACCCGTGCTCGACCGCGTTGACCAGCAGCTCGTTGAGCACCATGACGAGCGGGGTGGCGATCTCGGCGGGCAGCACGCCGAAGGTACCCGCGCGCCGGATCCGTACCTTCGCGTCGTTCGCGGCCACCTCGGCCGCCGCGAAGGAGACGCGGTCGACGATCCCGTCGAACTCCACCGCCTCGTCACTGGACATCGAGAGCGTCTCGTGCACGAGCGCGATCGACGCCACCCTGCGTACCGACTCCTCCAGGGCGACCCGCGCGGCCGGCGCCCGCCGGGCCTGCAGCCGCAGCAGCGCGGCGACCGTCTGCAGATTGTTCTTCACCCGGTGGTGGATCTCCCGGATGGTGGCGTCCTTGGTGATCAGCGCCCGGTCCCGGCGGCGCACCTCGGTGATGTCGCGGACCAGCACCAGCGCGCCGATCGGCACCCCGGCCGGCATCAGCGGCAGCGCCCGCATCAGCACCGAGGCGCCGCGCGCGTCGATCTCCTTGCGGGGCGGCGCCTCGCCGCGCAGCGCGGCCAGGATCCGCCCGCCGACATCGGTCCCCTCCAGCGGATCATCGGCCAGCCGGGTGGTCAGCGCCGCCAGATCCTCGCCCACGAGGTGGGCCGGCTGTCCCAAGCGGCGGTACGCGGACTGGGCGTTCGGGCTGGCGTAGCTGACCTTGCCGCCGGCGTCCAGCCGGATCAGCCCGTCCCCGACGCGCGGAGCGCTGGTCGTCTCGCCCGGATGGCGCGGCGGCGGGAACGTCCCGTCGGTCATCATCTGGGCCAGGTCGTCGGCCGTGGTCAGGTAGTTGAGCTCCAGCTGGCTGGGGGTACGGGCGGTGGTCAGGTTGGTGTCCCGACCGACCACGGCGATCACCTCCGCGCTGCCCCTGCGGCGTACCGGGATGGCCTCGTGTCGGGCCGGAGTGTCGCCGTACCAGACCGGGTCCCCCTCCCGCCAGATCCGGCCCTGGATCCGGGCCACGTGCAGGTGCGCCACCTCCGGACCGCCGCTCACCTTGCCCACCTGGTCGTCCTGGTAGGCGGTCGGTGCCGTGGTCGGCCGTACCTGGGCCACGCACACGTACTCGTCCTCGCCGACCGGTACCCACATCAGCAGGTCGGCGAAGGACAGGTCGGAGATCAGCTGCCACTCGCCGGCGAGCCGGTGCAGGTGCTCGACGTCGACGTTGGCGAGGGAGGTGTGCTCCTCGACCAGATCGCGCAGGGTGGACACGATGCCTAGCCTCGCATGCGGCGGACCGGATCGGCGGGGTAGCGTGCGTCACGTGTTCCGACAACTCGGCTCCGGGATCGCGCTGGCCACGCTGGCCGCCGGACTTGCCGGGTGCGGGTTCGTCGGCGCCTCCCGAGTCAGCCACGCCAAGCCGGACGGTTTCGTCCTGCACGGGCACGTGGCGGTACCGGTACCGGCCAGCGACACCCGCCCGGACGGCGCGGCCTGCGCCTCACTGGTACCCGGCATCGTCGGCGGTACCCGGGTGGTGGTCTCCGGGCCGGACGGGCACCCGCTGGCCGAGGGGGCACTCGGTGACGGGGTGATCGCCCGTACCGGTACCGGTGCGAGCTGCGACTTCCCGTTCCAGATCCCGGCCGTACCGGGCGGGGTGGCCAGCTACGACGTCACGGTCGCCAACCACGCCCAGCGCTTCCCGGCCAAGGACCTGCGGGAGGGTGCCGCCGCCGTGCTGACCGTCAGCGGGTGACGGTCACCTTCTTCAGGCCCCGGGGCGCGTCCGGATCCTCGCCCCGAGCCAGCGCCACGGCGAGGGCGAGCCGTTGCAGCGGCAGGATGTCCAGCAGCGGGGCGTACCGCTCGTCGACCGCCGGGGTACCGATCCGCAGCGCGGCACCCTCCACATTGGACGGTCCGATGGTGACCACGTCGGCCCGGCGCTCACCGAGCCGGGCCACCACCTCACGCATGGCTCTACCGCCCGGGCCGTCCCCGACCACGGCCAGCACCGGGACGTCCGGGGCGGTCATCGCGAGCGGGCCGTGCAGCAGGTCTGCGCCGGAGAAGGCGAGCCCGGCGACGTAGGAGGTCTCCATCAGCTTGAGCGCGGTCTCCCGGGCGGTCGGATAGGCGTACCCCCGGCCGGTGGTGACCATCGTCGCGGCGAACCGGTACCGTGGCGCCAGCTCGGTGGGAGTGGGATCCTCGAGCACCTTGGCGGCCAGCCCGGGCAGCTCGGCGAGGGCCACCCGCTCGTCCCCGGACAGCTGCCCGTCCCCCGCCCGTACCCCCTCGATGAGCAGCAGCAGGGCGAGCAGCTCCGCGGTGTACGACTTGGTCGCGGCCACCGCCCGCTCGTGCCCGGCCGCCACGTCGATGTGCAGCTCGGCGGCGTCGGCCAGCGGGGAGCCCGGGTTGTTGGTGACCGCGAGGGTGTGCGCGCCGGCCTCGCGGGCCGTCCTGATCACCTCGACCAGGTCGGACGAGCCGCCGCTCTGCGACACCCCGACGACCAGCGCACCGGCCAGGTCGGGTCGGGCGCCGTACAGCGTCACGACCGACGGGCTGGCCAGGCCGGCCGGGATCCCGAGCCGGATCTCGGTGAGGTACGCGGCGTACAGGGCCGCGTGGTCGGAGGTACCCCGGGCCGTGAACACCACGTGTCGTGGCTGCCAGCGCGCGACCTGCGCGGCCACCCGGGCGATCGCGTTGAACCGTCGGGCGGTGAGCAGGCGCTCGTACCCGTCGGGCTGCTCCGCTATGTCCGCCGCCATGCCTGCCCCGCGCTCGGTCACACCCGCCTCCGCTCACGTTTCGCGCATCATTCGCGCGTTTCCCTGCGCAGTGTTGCACATTTTGCCCGCGAGGGACAATGACGTGCGCAACAATGCGCAGCCGGTCGCAATTCGCGACCGGCTGCACACTACCCGTTCGGTTAGTCGACGACGCTCAGGACCTGCTCGGGCAGGGCCGCCTCGACTTCCGGCTCGGTGGCCGGCCGGACCGGGGCGCTTCCGCGCAGCGGTACGTGCTTGATGAACACCGCGGCCACCGGCACCAGGACAGCGATGAAGGTGGCCCAGAAGAACACCGAGGAGGTACCGGTCGCGATGCCGTCCAGCAGCGCGGACGAGACATTTGCCGGGAGCGCCTTGAGCTTCTCCGGGGTCAGCCCGGCGAGCCGGCCTCCCGAGGAGATCGCGGTGGCGGCGGTGTGGCCGAGCCGGGACGCGATGTCGTCGAGGAGTACCCGGTTGAAGATCGCACCGAACAGCGAGACCCCGAACGAGCCACCGATCGAGCGGAAGAACGTGGCGGCGCTGCTGGCCACCCCGAGGTCCTTCTGCTCCACGCTGTTCTGCGAGATCAGCATGGTGGTCTGCATCAGGAAACCCATGCCCATGCCGAGTACGACCATGAACAGCGAGGTCATCGTCTTGGTGGTGGTGACCGTCATGGTGGACAGCAGCACCATGCCGAGGACCATGAACAGGCCGCCCAGGATCGGGAAGATCCGGTACCGGCCGGTACGGGTGATCAGCTGCCCGGCCACCAGCGAGGTGGTCAGCATGCCGCCCATCATCGGCAGCAGCAGCAGGCCCGAGTTGGTCGCCGAAGCACCCTGGACGACCTGCTGGAACAGCGGCAGGAAGTTGATCGCGCCGAACATCGTGAAGCCGAGCAGGAAGCCGATCATCGCGCTGAGGGTGAAGTTGCGGTTGCGGAACAGCCCAAGCGACAGGATCGGCTCAGCGGCCCGGCGCTCGACCCGCACGAACAAGGTAAGGGTCACCAGTGCCAGTCCGGCCAGCCCGAGAATCTGCCAGGAGCGCCAGGCGTACTGGTTGCCACCCCAGGTGGTGATCAGCACGAGCGCGGTGATGCCGACCGCGAGCAGTCCGGCACCGGTCCAGTCGATCCGGTGCTCGGTGCGGTACTTGGGCAGCTTCAGCCGGACCGCCAGCATTACCAGCGCGACGGCACCGAGCGGCAGGTTGACGTAGAAGGCCCAGCGCCAGCTCAGGTGGTCGGTGATGTACCCGCCGGCCAGCGGCCCGGCGACCATGGCGAGGGCCATGATCCCGGCCATGTAGCCCTGGTACCGGCCGCGCTCGCGGGGAGGTACCAGGTCACCGATGATCGCCATCACGCCGACGAGCAGGCCACCGGCGCCGAGACCCTGCAAGGCCCGGAACCCGATCAGCTGTCCCATGCTCTGGGAGGCCCCGGAAAGTGCCGAGCCCACCAGGAAGACCACCACGGAAGTCAGGAAGACGGACTTCCGCCCGTACAGGTCGCCGATCTTGCCCCACAGCGGGGTTGAGACGGTGGTGCCGAGCACGTATGCGGTCACCACCCAGGACAGGTGGGTCAGGCCGTGCAGGTCGCCGACGATGCGGGGCATCGCGGTGCTAACGATCATGTTGTCCAGCATCGCGAGCAGGATCGCGAGCATCAGAGCGGGCAGGACCGCCATGACGTCACGGCGCGACACCGCGGCTTGAGTTTCGGACACAGTACGCTCCCCCGGAGTTTTGTTGGTCGTGGTTACCTGCCGACCGGCTAGTGTACTTACTAGCCGTACGGTAAGCTACTTACTTGCCGGCCGTCAAGTGCGTAAGAGCGGGAGACCGAGGTCACCATGAACGAGCAGCCGAATGCCCACCAGGGCACGCGCGCCCGCATCCAGGAGGTAGCCCTGGAGCTCTTCACCGAGCACGGGTACGAGGCGACCTCACTACGGGAGATCGCCGAGCGGCTCGGCGTCACCAAGGCCGCGCTCTACTACCACTTCAAGAGCAAGGACGAGATCGTCTCCAGCTTCATGGAGGACCGGGCGGCGGCGCTGGAGCGGTTGGTCGCCTGGGGGCGTACCCAGCCGCGTACCCCGCAGACCCGCCGTGAGGTGCTCCGCCGCTACGGGGAGCAGCTGGCCCGGACCAACCACCACATGGTGATGCGCTTCCTGGAGCGCAACCAGGCCGCGCTGCGCGAGCACCCCAAGAGTGAGTCCATGCGCGAGGTGATGACGTCAATGACCGAACTGCTATGCGATCCGGCCGACCCGCTCCCGGTACGGCTGAAGAGCTCGATGGCACTCTTCGCGATGCACGGCGTCTGGTTCATCGCGCGCGACGAGCCGTACACGGACCAGGAGCGCACCGAGGCGGCGCTGGCCGTCGCGCTGGACCTGATCGAGTCGGCCGACACCGACCGGGCGGCTACTCGATAACCGCGATCAGGTCGCCTTCCTGGACCACGTCGCCCTCGTTGACCGCCAGCTGGGCCAGTGTCCCGTCGGACTCGGCGAGGACGGGGATCTCCATCTTCATCGACTCCAGGATCACCAGCGTGTCGCCCTCCGACACCTCGTCGCCGACGCCGGCGACCACCTTCCACACGTTGGCCACCATCTCGGCGCGGATCTCGTCGGCCATCGACAGCCCCTCTCGTCAGCCCACCTCGCGGGTGCGATCAGTATCCAACCACGGATGGCCCGCGGTCGGGACCGCGACCTGTCACCGCGGACCGGAGCCGTACGATACTCAGGTTGATTCGCAAATGTTTGCCCGAGAGGCGGCGGGACCGGGTGCACCGAGGGACCGGGTGCACCGAGCGAAGCGAGGCCGCGAGGGCAGGCGAGGAGGGATACGGCATGGCCAAGAAGTCCCGCAAGAAGAAGGCCCGCAAGAAGAGCGCAGCCAACCACGGCAAGCGACCAAACTCCTGACCTTCAGCCGGCGTTGCGCGTGAGCGGAACGCCGGACCTCACTCGGCCAGGTATTCGTGGGCCTCGGCGTCGACCACGAACTCCATCAGCTTGGCCCGCAGTCGTTCGCGCAGGGAATCAGGCGCCCGCTCGGCCCCGCAGCAGCGGGCGACCAGCATCTTGACCTCCTGCTCGATGCCGTACTCACGCAGGCACGGCGAGCACTCGTCGAGGTGGTCCCGGATGATCATCCGCCGCTCGTCGTCGCACTCCAGGTCGAGGTAGAGGTAGACCTCGGCGAGGACGGAGTAGCAGTCCGTCTCGTGCGGCTCGCCACAGCTCATGAGAGATCACACCTCCCGGCCGGCCGGGGCGTCCACGGGCAGGTCGGACCCGCCACGCAGGAGCCCACGGTCAGCAGCGTAACCCTCCAACAGCCGGCGGAGGTTGCGCCGGCCCCGATGCAGCCGGGACATCACGGTACCGATCGGGGTACCCATGATGTCGGCGATCTCCTTGTACGAGAAGCCTTCCACGTCGGCCAGGTAGACGGCGAGCCGGAAGTCCTCGGGCAACGACTGCAGCGCCTCCTTGACGTCGGAGTCGGGCAGCCGGTCGAGCGCCTCGGTCTCCGCCGAGCGCAGCCCACTGGACGTGTGCGACTCTGCCGAGGCGAGTTGCCAGTCGGTGATCTCCTCGGTCGGCGCCTGGATCGGCTGGCGCTGCCGGCGCCGGTAGGAGTTGATGTATGTGTTGGTGAGGATCCGGTAGAGCCAGGCCTTGAGGTTCGTACCCTCTTCGAACTGGTGGAAGGCGGCGAAGGCCTTGAGGAAGGTCTCCTGGACCAGATCCTCGGCGTCGGCCGGGTTGCGGGTCATCCGCAGGGCGGCCGCGTAGAGCTGGTCGACGAAGGGCAGCGCGTCCCGTTCGAACCGGGCACGCCGCTGATCCGTACGCTCGACCTGGGCCACTCGCTCCGCCCCCCTCGGGTGTCCCGCAGAGGATACGCCGAGCACGGATGAGAGCGCTTGTGAACCCAGAGTGACATCGCTCTCCGTCGGCCACTCGGGCGCGTAGAGCAATTGCCGTACCAGTCGTTGTGGATCCTTCTCAGCCGGCCGGACCTGAGTGACCACGGTTCCCCTTCCCGGGTTTGTCGTACCGGGTTGTAACGCCGGGCCTCGGGGACGCATTCCCCGGCAGCTATCCGGCCGCCCAACCGTGCTGGGCCAGCCAGGTCACCACGGCGGTGCCGACGGCCGCGGGGTCACGGCGCAGGTCGTGCCGCTCGCCAGGGCGTACCAGCACCTCGACCGGCCCACCCGCGGGTGGGACGCCGAACGGGTCACGGTCACCGTTGACCACCAGCGTGGGCAGTCCGGTGTGCAGCTCCCCGGCCCGGGACCGGGACGGGTCCCCGCCCTTGCCCGGCGGGTGCAGCGGGAACGCGAGCGCGACCACACCGACCGCACCGGCTTCGAGCGCCGTCCGGCAGGCCACCCGCGCACCGCTGGACCGACCGCCGACGATCAACGGGCGTCCCTCGGTGGGCAGGGTGGCCAGCACGGCGAGCCATGCCGCGTCGAGCTGTCCGGCCGGAGCCGGAGCCCGGCGGCCCCTCACCCGGTAGGGCTGGGTGACCCGGGCCACCTCGATCGACGCGGCCAGCGCCGCGTCCCGTACCGCCAGCAGGTCCGGCGCGTCGACGCCGCCCCCGGCCCCGTGGCCGAGAACGAGCAGACTGCGCGCCGGACCCGCCGGCCGATCGAGCTGGACCAGGGCCGGGCCGTGCGGCGTCGGTACCTGGGTCAGGAAGCCACCCGGTCGACCAGGTCGACCATCGTTCGCTGCTTGGGAATCAGTTTCAGCACCCTGCTGGTTTCCATCGCGGCGCTCGCCGCGGCGGCTACCTCTCCGTTGACCTCGTTGCGCCAGGCGACCAGCATCGCCCGCCGCTCACGCGGTGTCGTGGCGCCCCACACGCCATGACAGTCCCCGGCCTCCAGCGCCCAGGCCAGGCAGGCACCCTGCACCTCACAGGTGCGGCACAGGGCGACCGCCGTGTCGGCCGGTTCGCTGGGGGCCGGAAAGAACGTTTCCGGATCGACGGTCTGACATACCCCTCGGGTACGCCAAGCCGCGTCTTCCTGCCGCTCACTCAGGGCCCGTAAGAGCCTCGGATCTCTTCGTGCTGCGGCGACCTCGTGCGGGCGTGGCATACGCGCCCGAGTCATTCACCCACCTCCCCCGTGGGTCCGGACTGTTCAGCGAACGCGGTGGATTGAATGCGTTGCTGCCGGCGTCGTGTTCTATCGCATTGTGACCGGGCAGGACAAGTGGGAACCGCCGAGTGGCGGAAAAGTTGACTGCCGAAATGCCACCGAACCCCTCAAAACAGCGTGAGATCTGTCGGCTGGACCGCAGCGGAGCGTAGCGGTGTCACAGGAACCCGCGCGGTCAGTGCCGGCCCGTCATTGCGCACATCGCCCACCGCCGGGCCGACCGGGCGGATCTCCAAAGCATCGAGGAACGCCACCGGGGGTACGGCCAGGAGGCGCGCCGGGTCGGCTGGGCCGGACAGCCAGCCGGCCCACCGGTCCGGGGTCAACAGCAACGGCATGCGGTCGTGCACGGACGCAAGGTGACCGAGCGCCCCGGTCGTCACGATCGAGCTGGTCAGCAACCCGGTCGCGGAGACCGTCCAGAGCCCGGCGAAAACCAGCACGGCGCCGTCCCCCGAGGTCAGGAAGTAGGCCTGTTTCGCGCCGTCAACGGGTTGCCACTCGTACCAGCCGTCCGCCGGGATCAGGCACCGGCGCTGGCGGAAGGAGGGGGCGAAGGCGTTGGCGCTCATCACCGTCTCGGCCCGCGCATTGATCATCCGAGCGCCGATCCGGGCGTCCCGGGCCCAGGGCGGTACCAGGCCCCAGTGGGCCACCCGTACCGCCCGGCCACCCGTACCCGTCGTGACGATCGGCACCGGGTCGGTGGGCGCGACGTTGTAGTCCGGGGCCAACCCGCCACCGGTCTCGTCGAGCGCGTCGAACAGCTCGGCCAGGTCGACGCTGCTCCGGGTGGTCGCGTACCGCCCACACACGAGACCAAAGTACCGGGCCGATGGTCATCCTGTCGGTGCCAGGCGGCAGACTGTACGGGTGGCCAAAGCTCTCGTCCCGTGGACCGCACCACGCGCGACCGGACCGGTCTCGGCGACCGTGCGCCTGCCCGGCTCCAAGTCGATGACCGCCCGCGCGCTGGTGCTCGCCGCCATCGCCACCGGCCCGTCCACGCTGCACCACCCGCTACGGGCCCGGGACACCGAGCTGATGGCCGCCGCGTTGCGCGCCCTGGGCACCCAGGTGAGCACCGCCCAGGAGGCCCGGTGGGTGGCGCGGCCGCGGCCGCTGGCCGGGCCGGCACACGTGGACGTCGGGCTGGCCGGCACGGTGATGCGCTTCCTGCCGGCGGTCGCCGGGCTGGCCGCCGGTCCGGTGACCTTCGACGGTGACCCGCGCGCCCGGGCCCGGCCACTCGGCCCGCTGGTCGGGGCGCTGCGGTCGGTTGGCGTGGAGATCGACGGCGACGGGCTGCCGTTGACCGTGCGGGGCACCGGCCGGGTGGCCGGTGGCGAGGTGACCCTGGACGCCTCAGCCTCCAGCCAGTTCGTCTCCGGGCTGCTGCTGGCCGCGGCCGCCTTCGATCACGGGGTGGTGGTACGCCACGTGGGCCCACCGGTACCGTCCGCGCCGCATCTGCGGATGACCGTGGAGATGCTGCGCGCCGCCGGGGCCGGGGTGGACGACTCCGCCCGCCAGGTGTGGGCGGTCGAGCCCGGCCGGCTCTCCGGCCGCGGCTGGGACATCGAGCCGGACCTGTCCGGGGCGGCACCGTTCCTGGCCGCCGCGCTGGTGACCGGGGGCCGCGTCACGGTGCCGGGCTGGCCCAACACCACCACCCAGCCGGGCGACCTGCTGCGTGGCCTGCTGACCGTGATGGGCGGGCAGTGCGCGCTCGACACCGCCGGGCTGACCGTCCAGGGCACCGGCCGGATCCACGGGATCGACGCCGACCTTTCCCGGGCCAGCGAGCTGACCATGGTGCTGGTCGCGCTGGCCGCGCTGGCCGACTCGCCTTCCCGGCTGACCGGCATCGCGCACATCCGCGGCCACGAGACCGACCGGCTGGCCGCGCTGACCCGGGAGCTGACCGCGCTCGGCGCGGACATCACCGAGCTGCCCGACGGGTTGGCGATCAAGCCACGGCCGTTGCGCGGCAACGTCTTCCAGACCTACGACGACCACCGGATGGCGCACGCGGCGGCGGTGGTCGGGCTGGCCGTACCAGGCGTGCGGCTGTCCGATGTGGCGTGCACTGCCAAGACGATGCCTGACTTCCCGGCCCTGTGGGCCGGCATGGTGGGTGGTGCCGGCTGACCGCCAAGCGCCGGGAGTACGACGAGGATGACGTACGGGTCCGCCCGGGCCGGTCGTCACGTCCTCGTACCCGGATCCGCCCCCTTCACGAGGGTGCGTCGGACGGCTTCGTGGTCGCGGTCGACCGCGGCCGGTACACCTGCGACCTGGGCGGCCGGCAGGTGCTCGCAATGCGGGCCCGGGAGCTCGGGCGCCGGGGCGTGGTGGTGGGCGACCGGGTGGCCCTGGTCGGCGACCTGTCCGGCGAGCCGGGCACGCTGGCCCGGATCGTCCGGATCGAGCCACGCAGCTCGGTGCTCATGCGCACCGCCGACGACGACGAGACCACGCCGGAGGGGCGGGTCGAACGCGTGGTGGTAGCCAACGCCGACCAGCTCGTGATCGTCAGTGCGCTGGCCGACCCGCCACCGCGTACCGGGTTCATCGACCGGTGCCTGGTCGCCGCCTACGACGCCGAGATCGACCCACTTCTCTGCCTCACCAAGGCCGACCTGGCCCCGCCGGACGAGGTACTCAACTACTACGCCGACCTGGACCTGCCGCACGTGCTCTGCCGGCCGGACGGCGACCTCGGTCCGCTGGTCGACGAGCTCGCCGGGCGGCTCTCCGTGTTGGTCGGGCACTCCGGCGTGGGCAAGTCCACGCTGATCAACCGCCTGGTACCCGGCGCCGACCGGCGGGTCGGCGTGGTGAGCGCGATCGGCAAGGGCCGGCACACGTCCACCAGCGCGGTGGCGTTACCGATGCCGGAGGCGGACGCGTGGATCATCGACACCCCGGGTATCCGCTCGTTCGGCCTCGCCCACGTGTCCGCCAACAGCCTGCTGCACGGCTTCCCCGACCTGGTACAGGCCTCGGTCAACTGCCCGCCCAACTGCGACCACACCGGCGCGGCCGGCGACTGCGGGCTCGACGCGCTGGTGGCCGCCGGAGGCGCGGACCGGAGAAGGCTGGCCTCGTTCCGCCGCCTGCTGGCGTCGCAGTCCGCCGCCGGAGGCGCGGACCGGAGAAGGCTGGCCTCGTTCCGCCGCCTGCTGGCGTCGCAGTCCGGCGCCGAGGAGGACTACGACACGTCCACGTAACCGCCGGTCCGCCAGTACACGCCCTGGTCGCGGTCCATCAGCTCCTCGTCGATGAGGCACCGGCGGATGGCCACGTAGTCGTCGTACCAGGCGCGCAGGATCGCGTCGACGGCCCGCTCCGGGTACCGGACGCCGGGCTCGAAGCAGGCCGCGATGTGTTCGAGCACGATCCGCCGCTTGGTCCGGGCGGCCGGCAGCTGGACCAGCCGCCCCTCCCGGATGAACGCGCGCAGGACGCCGGCCCGTTGCCGGTCCGGCTCAAGCGGGTCGTCGGGCGGCGGTTCCGGGCCGAGCTCGCGTACCACCTCCTTGAACACCGCGGTCTGCGCGACGAACGCCGCCGGAGGCGCGGACCGGAGAAGGCTGGCCTCGTTCCGCCGCCTGCTGGCGTCGCAGTCCGGCGCCGAGGAGGACTACGACACGTCCACGTAACCGCCGGTCCGCCAGTACACGCCCTGGTCGCGGTCCATCAGCTGGTAGGTTCTGCGTCCATGGCCGGTTACGCCGACGACCTCGCGCTGTCCCACGTGCTCGCGGACACCGCGGACTCGGTGTCGATGGCCCGCTTCCGGGCGCTCGATCTGCATGTGGACAGCAAGCCGGACCTGACCCCGGTGTCCGACGCCGACACCGCCGTGGAGCGCGCGCTGCGGGCCACGCTGGCCCGGGCCAGGCCGCGCGACGGCGTGCTCGGCGAGGAGTTCGGGGTGACCGAGGCGCCGGCCGGGCCGGGCAACCGGCAGTGGGTGATCGATCCGATCGACGGGACCAAGAACTTCATCCGCGGGGTACCCATCTGGGGCACGTTGATCGCCTTGATGGAAGGCGACCAGGTGATGGTCGGCATGGTCTCCGCCCCGGCGCTGGGCCGGCGCTGGTGGGCGGCGCGCGGGCACGGCGCCTTCGCCGGGCGGCACCGGGCCGCGGCCGCGCCGATCAAGGTGTCGGGGGTGTCCCGGCTGGCCGACGCCTCGTTCTGCTACTCCGACCTGCGCTCGTGGGAGCAGGCCGGGCGGCTGGACGGGATGCTCGACATCATCCGGCGTACCTGGCGCAACCGGTCGTACGGCGACTTCTACGGGTACATGTTGGTGGCCGAGGGAGCGGTGGACATCATGGTCGAGCCGGAGCTGTCCCTGTGGGACCTGGCCGCGCTGGTGCCGATCGTGACCGAGGCCGGGGGTACGTTCACCGACCTGGCCGGCCAACCCGGACCCGGGGGTGGCAGCGCGGTGGCGACCAACGGAAAGCTTCACCCCGACGTGCTCGACCGGCTGGGTCACGTAGGGTGAGGCACGATGTTGTCCTCCGGCTGGCTGTATCTCGCTGCCATGATCATCGCGTATGGCATCGCCAATCTGCTCCAATCCATCGCCGCCGCCCGTACCAGCCATGAACACCGCTTCCACCCGAGCCTGCTGCTGCGTCTGGCCAGCCAGCGCACCTACCTGATGGGCGTGGGCTTCCAGATCCTCGGTTTCCTGCTGGCCTTTCTGGCCCGCCGCGACCTGCCGCTGTTCCTCGTCCAGGCCAGCGTCGCGGCCGGACTCGGAGTGACCGCGTTACTGGGCGTAGTCGTACTCAAGTGGAAGCTGCCAGCCACCGAGGTGCTGCTGCTCGGCGGGCTCGGCCTCGGGGTGGCCGGGCTGGTGGTCGCCGCTCAGCCGGCCCCGTCCCGCCAGCTGACCATGACCGACACCGCCGCGCTGGGCGGTGCGGTCGGGCTGATCGCGGTGGCCGGGATCTTCGCGGCACGCCTGCGCGGCGCACCCGGCTCGGTGGTGCTCGGCTCGCTGGCCGGGCTGGCGTTCGGCGCGGCCGCGGTGGCCTCGCGTCCACTCGCCGGGATGCCGTGGAACCAGTTCGTCACCAGTTCGCTGCTCTACCTCGTACTCGCGCACTCGATCGTCGGCCAGCTGCTGCTCGGCCTGGCCATGCAGCGGGGCTCGACGACCGCGGCGGTCGCGGCCATGGATGCCGCCGCAGCCGTACCGGCGGCGGTGATCGGCCTGGTGCTGCTCGGCGACCGGATCTGGCCGGGGCTGGAGTGGGTGGCCGCGATCGGCTTCGTGGCGACGATCCTGGCGGTGATCGGGCTGAGCTGGTATGCCGAGCCCCAGCACCACCACGAGGTCAACCAGCGTGCCGGCGCCCCGATCCGGGAACGGCTCTCCACCAGGTGATCCGCCTCGTGCTGACCGCCGACACGCACCTACCGGCCCGGGCCCGGGATCTGCCGGAGCGGCTGTGGCGGGCGGTCGACGAGGCCGACCTCGTCATCCACGCCGGTGACTGGGTGGACGTCGGGCTGCTCGACCGGCTGACCGCGCGCTCGGCCATGCTGCTCGGGGTGTACGGCAACAACGACGGCCCGGCCCTGCGTGCCCGGCTACCCGAGGTGGCCTGGCTGACCGTACAGGGGCTGCGGCTGGCCGTGGTACACGAGACCGGGCCCGCCGCCGGCCGGGAGGACCGCTGCGCCCGCCGGTTTCCGGATGTCGACGTACTGGTGTTCGGGCACAGTCACATCCCGTGGGACTCGGTCGCGGGTGGCCGGATGCGGCTGCTCAACCCCGGCTCGCCGACGGACCGGCGGCGCCAGCCGGCCGCCACCTACCTCACCGCCGGCGTCGACAAGGGCGCGCTGGTCGAGGTCCGGCTACAC
>WNGE01000642.1_pt1 | contig 45722 bp, 40 predicted proteins | sample 5400651 | NCBI WGS metagenome assembly WNGE01 (sample SAMN13153370, study PRJNA577476) | soil metagenome | isolation source: 60 cm soil or saprolite under grassland replicate 2 | place: USA:California | collected 2016-06-15 | reverse complement strand
GCCTTGAACCGCTGGCGGGTGATCGACTTGGCCCTGGCAAACTCGCGCAGCCCATCCGCGCCGTGGACCCGGCCGAACCCCGAGTCCCCGACCCCGCCGAACGGCAGCTCAGGCACCGCCGCGAATGCGACCACAGCGTTGATCGAGGTCATCCCGCAGCGCAGCGCCCGCGCGGCTGCCATGGCGCGCTTGGAGTTCTTGATGAACACCGTGGCCGCCAGCCCGTAGCGGCTCGTGTTCGCGCGACGGATCGCCTCACCGACGTCCTGAACCCGCGCGACCGTGATCGTCGGGCCGAAGGTCTCCTCGGTGACAGCTTTGCTTTGCTCAGGGAGTTCGGTCAGGATGATCGGTTCGACGAATGGCTTCCGCACCGACCCCATGCCACCGAGGACCGCCTTTCCACCGCGGGCGATGGCGTCGGCGAGGTGCCGCTCGATGATGTCGATCTGCGACGGCATGGTCATCGGGCCGTAGTCGGCCTCGCGGTCCTCGCCCGGCCGCAGCTTGGCCGCGCGCTGGGTCACCCGCTCAAGGAATGTGTGATAGACGGAGTCGACGACATATACCCGCTCGACGCCGACGCACGTCTGCCCGGCGTTGGACATCGCCCCCCAGACGGCCGCATCTGCCGCCGCGTCCAGGTCGGCGTCGGAGTCCACGATCAGCGCGTCCTTCCCCCCGCACTCGGCCACCATCGGGGTGAGGTTTTCCGCGCAGGCCGCCATGACCTTGCGCGCGGTGGTGGCGGACCCGGTGAAGGCGATCTTGTTGACGCCGCTGCGAGCGAGCGCCGCGCCGGTGTCGCCCAAGCCGGTGAGCAGCTGCAGCACAGGCTGGTCGCCGACGACCTCGGCGAAGGAGTCCACCAGCCATTTGCCGGTGGCCGGGGTGTACTCGCTCGGCTTGTAAACCACGGCGTTGCCTGCCGCGAGCGCGTACACGATCGAGCCGATCGGGGTGAAGACCGGGTAATTCCACGGCCCAATCACGCCCACCACCCCAACCGGCTGGTACTCGAGCGTTGCTGCCTGGTTGATGGCGACCAGGCCGCTGCGCACCCGCCGTGGGCCGAGTACCCGCTCGGCGTGTTTGGCGGCCCAGTCGATGTGCACGATGGCAAGCACGGTCTCCAGCTGGGCATCGGCCACTGGCTTGCCCGTCTCCGTGTGCACCAGTTGGGCGAGGCGGCCGATGTAGCGGGCCAGGTAGGACTTCCAGGCCAGCAGGTACGTGCGCCGCTGCTTCCAGCCGAGTTCTGCCCACCATGAGGCGGCGGGCGCGGCGCGCTCGACGGCGGCCCGTACGTCCCGTTCGCCGCACACCCGGAAGCTCGCGATGACTTCACCGGTGGCGGGGTTCATGGAGTCGAAGGTCTCCGCCGGCCCGGTCCTGTCCTGTGCCTTCGCAACGGTCGTCATGCCAGTCACCGCCGAGCTCATTTCCGCCGCATCTGCTGAGGCGGCGGAGGAAGAGTTCCCTGCCGCATCCTCCGCCCAGCCCACCGCCAAGTAAAGCACCGGTTGTGCGCATGCGGACGACGGCGCCTGGATCGGGCCGCTCGTCGGCCGGTGCGGGGGATGAGGGTACCGGACTTGGGCCGCGCGTCGGCCGGTGCGAGCGGATGAGGGTGCCCGGATCGGGCGCGCGTAAGGCCGGGCGGGGCGCGGCGCCGGTGCCAGCACCCGGTAGCATGAGTCACCCTGTGGACCCAACACCATACGTGCTGCTCAGCTGCGCAGTGTCCGCGGATGGCTATCTGGACGACGCCGCGCCTGCCCGCCTGATTCTGTCCAGCGAGGCCGACGCGGACCGCGTGGACGAGGTGCGCGCGGGCGTGGATGCCATCCTGGTCGGCGCGGCCACGATCCGGCGTGACAACCCCAGGCTGCTCGTCCGCTCGCAGGCCCGCCGCACGGCACGCTCCGCCCGTGGGCTGCCCGCCAGCCCCGCCAAGGTCACGCTGACCGCGACAGGAAACCTGGATCCGGCGGCTTGCTTCTTCACCGTCGGAGACGCGGAAAAATTGGTCTACTGCGCCGCGCCGGCGCTGACCGCGACCCGTGCCCGGTTGGCGGGTGCTGCCACCGTCATCGACGGCGGCGCCACCCCGCTGGCGCTTCGTGCCGTGCTCGCCGACCTCGCTGAGCGCGGTGTGCGGCGGCTCATGGTCGAGGGCGGCGCGAGCGTGCTGAGCCAGTTTCTGTCCGGCGGGCTCGCCGATGAGCTGCACCTGGCGATCGCGCCGTTCTTCGTGGGCGATGAAGCGGCGCCCCGCTTCGCGGCCGCGGCGCCCCCCTCCGCGACAGAAGAGGCCCGCTTCGCGGCCGCGGCGCCCCGCTTCGCGACAGCAGCGCGGTATCCGCACCACGCCGGCAACCGGATGACCCTGGCGGAGGTGCGGCGCCTGGGAGACGTGGTGCTGCTGCGTTATCTGCTCGGCGCGGCGGACACTGACCGGCGCTGGCTGCGCCAGGCGATCGAGATCTCTTGCCGGTGTCCGCCTTCGCCCAGCGCATACTCCGTCGGGGCTGTGATCGTGGACTCTGGTGGCGAGCTCATGGCCACCGGCTACTCGCGCGAGCGTGACAGCCGAGACCACGCTGAGGAGGTGGCGCTGCGCGAGGCGGCACGCGACCCAAGCAGCCGGCGCCGGCTCGCTGGCGCGACGCTGTACAGCTCGCTCGAACCCTGCTCAACCAGGGCGTCACGGCCGGATAGCTGCACTGAGTTGATCTTGCGGTCAGGGATCAGGCGGGTCGTCTTCGCCTGGCGGGAACCCACCCTGTTCGCCGACTGCCAGGGTGCCGAGATCCTCGGATCGGCCGGGACCGCCGTTATCGAAATGCCGGAGCTTGCCAGCGAGGTGCGCGCGGTCAACGCTCACCTGCTCCGCCCGCCGCCGGCTTGATATGTGGGCATCGAGCGCCCGACGCGCCGTCGCGGGTCGACCGGGCGGAGGGTCAGAACAGCCGCAGGGTGGCGTCGTCGGCGCCACGCATGGCCTCGTAGTCCAGCGTGACGCAGCGAATCCCACGGTCCGCCGCGAGCACCCGCGCCTGCGGCCTGATCTCTTGCGCGGCGAGCACGCCGCGCACCGGGGCGAGCAGCGAATCACGGTTCAAAAGTTCCAGGTACCTGGTCAGCTGCTCCACCCCGTCGATCTCGGCGCGCCGCTTGACCTCGACTGCCACGCACTCGCCCGCGGCGTCGCGGTAAAGGATGTCGACCGGCCCTATCGCGGTGGGGTACTCCCGCCTGATCAGCCGCCAGTCCTTGCCGAGCAGGTGCGGCGCCGCGGCGAGTAGCTCCTGCAGGTGCGCCTCGACGCCATCCTTGACCAGCCCCGGGTCGATCCCGAGTTCGTGGGTGGTGTCGTGCAGGACCTCCTCGATGTCGATCCGCAGCTCCTCGGCTGCCTTCACCACGCGCCAGCCGTCGGCGAGCTCCTCCAGCCTGCACGGCGCGGACATCCAGTTCAGCGGCTTGTACGAGCCACCGTCTGAGTGCACGAGGACCGAACCGTCGGCCTTCACGATCAGCAGCCGGACGGCCGACGGCAGATGAGCGGTGAGCCGGCCACGATAGTCGACGCTGCACCGGGCGATGACGAGCCGCACAAAATGCCACTGTAGTGTCGCGCCAGCTCGGCGGGCATAGATGTCGCTCTGACGGCGCCATCACGCGCGGCTAACCGAGATGTGGCCGTTGACATGTCAGTTAGGAAGGTTTACAAACTATTCATTCGCGGGGGTCGGTGAACAGCGGGTTACCCGCAGGCTGGAGTGCTGACCATGAAGCGATTTACGGGAACGGGCCTTGCCATTGCCGCCGCGGCGGTCCTCGCCGCTGGCTCAGCTGCGGCCGCGGCGTCAAGCACGGGATTATCCGCAGGGCAGGCGAGCCCGGCACACGGGGCCGGGTCCGCCGCGGCGGCCGGGACCGGCTCAACCGCGATCTCAAATCTTGGCGCCGGCGGCTGGAAGGTGCTCAGCAGCGCCACCGCCACTCAGACCGGCCAGCAGATCTCAACGCCGGGGTTCAACACCGCCGGCTGGCTGTCCGTTGCCAACGACGACGCGGGCGCGCCAGGCACCGAGATCGAGGCGCTGCTGCAGAACGGCACCTGCCCGAACGTCTTCTTCTCGACCAACATGAAGACCTGCTTCGGTTACATGAAGAGCATCGGCAGGGACACCATCAAGCAGTTCAACGTGCCGTGGTGGTTCCGCGCCGACTTCACCCCCGCGCTGGCGCCGGGCCAGGACGCCAAGCTCATCGTCAACGGGGTCGTCGGCAGCGCGGATGTGTGGGTCAACGGCCAGCAGGTGGCGACCTCGGCGACGGTGACGGGCGCCTACACGCGGTTCACCTTTGACATCACCAGCCAGGTGGTCAGCGGGACGAACTCGCTGGCGATCGAGATGCACCCGAACGACCCCACCACGATGTACACCCTGGACAACGTGGACTGGACGCAGATACCGCCGGACAACAACACCGGCGTTCAATTCCCGGTTCAGCTTCAGGTGGGTGGCGCGCTGATCGACGGCAACGCGCACGTGATTCAGGCCAATGCGGCCAACCTGAGCAGTTCGGCGCTGACCGTCAAGAGCGACATCACCAACACGGCGGCCTCGCCGCAGACCGGTGTGGTCACCGCCACGATCACTCCGCCGGGCGGCGGCACCCCCATCACGGTCAGCCAGTCGGTGACGGTGCCTGCCAACAGCACCCAGACCGTCACCTTCGCGCCCGCGCAGTTCCCCACCCTCACGATCAGCTCGCCGCAGCTCTGGTGGCCCTACCAGCTCGGCGCGCAGCCGCTGTACACGCTGACGACGTCGGTGTCGCAGAACAACGTGGTCGCCAACTCCACCAGCGAGACGTTTGGCATCCGCACCATCACCTCCTACCTGACCACGGGTACCTCGGCCGGAGCGCCGAACGGCGTCCGCGCCTTCAAGGTGAACAACGTGCCGATCGTGATCCGCGGCGGCGGGTTCGACCCGAACCTGTTCCTGCACTACACCGTGGCCGACACCGCCAAGCAGATCGCGCTGATGAAGAGCATGGGCATCAACGCGATCCGGCTCGAGGGCCACATCATGCCCGACGACTGGTTCCAGCAGATGGACCAGGCAGGAATGCTGGTCAACGCGGGCTACCAGTGCTGTGACGCGTGGGAGGTTTCCGGCTCGCTGTCCTCCGCCCAGCTTGCGGTCCTGCAGCTGTCGGCGCTGACGATCGGCCAGAACCTGCGCAACCACCCGAGCGTGTTCAGCTTCCAGTGGAGCGACAACGCGCCGACCGCGCAGCAGGAGTCGGTGTCGCTGACCGGCTTCTCGCAGGCCGACTTCAAGGAGCCGCTGATCGCCTCCGCCGAGTACAAGAGCACAGCGACGCTCGGCCCATCGGGTGAGAAGGAGGGCCCTTACGACTGGGTGCCGCCCAACTACTGGTACGACACGACGCATTTTGCCGGCGGAGATGAGACCAACGCGGGCGGCTCGTGGGGCTACGACAGCGAGCAGAGCGCCGGGAACACCGTGCCGACCCTCGACTCCATCAACCGGTTCATGTCCGCGTCGGATCAGCTGAACCTGTGGCAGAAGCCGAGCTTCAACCAGTACCACACCAACTACGAGGGGACACAGCACAGCGGCTACAACTTTGGCACGCTGTTCAACTTCGACACTGCGCTGACGAACCGCTATGGCTCGTGGCCGGGCCTCGCCACCTACGTCCAGGAGGCGCAGGTCCAGAACTACGAGAACGCGCGCTCCCAGTTCGAGGCGTTCCTCGATCATGCGAACAACACCCCGGTGCCCTCCACAGGGACCATCTACTGGCAGATGAACAAGGGCTGGCCGAGCCTGCTGTGGACCCTCTACAACGACGACGGCGACCAGGCCGGCAGCTTCTTCGGCGCGCAGAAGGCCAACACGAAGCTGCACGCGATCTACGCCCTGGACAACGGCACCGTCACGCTGGACAACCTCGGCGGGACGAGCCAGTCGGGCCTGTCGGTTGAGTCCAAGGTGTACAACCTCGCGGGCAGCCTGCTCAACGACCAGCAGGCGAGCAACATCACCCTGGCGAGCCAGCAGGTGGCGAACGCGGTTCTCACCCCGGCCGTGCCTGCCGCCACGACCCCGCCGACTCCGGCGCAGACCTACTTCGTCGAGTTGCTGCTCAGGCAGAACGGCACGATCGCCGACCGCAACGTCTACTGGCTGTCCACGCAGCAAGACGTGACGAACTGGTCGCAGACCCTGGGCCAGCCGCAGGGCACACTCTCGCAGTACGCGAACCTGCAAGCGCTGAAGACGCTGCCGCAGGCGAGCGTCGCCGCGACCGCGGCGACCACGCATCAGGCAGGCCCCAACGGCGCCGACCTCGCGACGACGGTGACGATCACCAACAACTCCGCGGCGCCGACGGTCGGCTTCTTCCTGCGCGCGGACGTGCGCAGGGGCACCGCGTCGGGAACCGAGCTCGCAGGCGACAACGAGCTGCAGTCCTCAATCTGGAACGACAATGACGTCACGCTCTGGCCGGGCGAATCCGAGACGCTGACCGCCACCTACAGCTCAGCCGACCTGCAGGGCGCAACCCCTGTCATCAGCGTCTACGGATGGAACATGGCGAAGATCGACGTCGCGGCGCCGGTGCCGTAACCCGCGCGCGGCAGAGATCATCATCTCGGATGTGGCGCCTGTCCGATGCATCGGACAGGCGCCACATCCGAGGGTCACATAAAGCGACGTTCGGCCATAAGCGTGAGAGGATGGATCCTGTTGGGGCAATAGGGGGCCGCGCACACACTCCCTGGGCACGCCTGGCGTATGGCGAACTAAGGGGGCAGGGAAGTGACGATCTCGGCGGACGGGCCCGTGGCAGGGGGGCCAAGCAACCTGGGGCTGACCGACCCCGGCTCGGTCTACCGCGAGATAGGTGCCGATCAGAGAGCGAAGATCCAGGCCGCAGGCAGGCGATTCGCCAAGGTGACGGGCGGAAGCCCCTGTCTGGTCTTAGTCGGCAGGCTCACCGGCGCTGGCGACCCAGGCGGATCAACGGAACGGGCAGTGCAGCGCTGCTGCGAGGAACGCTTCGGATTCCCGAAGTCGTCACCTGAGGAAACCATCAACGTCATACTCGACTCGACAGGTGGACCGCTCGACAGCGCGTTCAAGACAGTCTTGTACCTGTCCAGATACGCCAAAAACATCAATGTGCACGTGCCACGCAAGGCCAAGAGCGCCAGCACACTAATTGCTGTCGGGGCAAACGCCATCTTCATGTCGCCGTTCAGCGAGCTCGGACCGCTTGATACGCAGATCAGCGACCCGAGGAATCCTACGGACTACATGTCTGCCCTCGATTGCTACCAGAGCGTCGATTACGTACGGGATTTCGGGTTCGGGACGCTGTCGCAGGCGCTCAAGCACCTAGCCGCGGTGACGCAGGGCAAGATTACGCTCATTGACTCTGTCAACGCGGCAACGCAATTCGCGATAGGCAGCATTACGCCGATGCTCACGCAGACAAAGTCGCTTGACTTTGGCGCGTGGGGGCGCAGCCTCAAGATAGGCGAAAGGTACGCTCAGGTGCTCCTTGCCAGGGTCGAACCGCTAGAACCGGCAAGGACAGAGAAGATCGCCAGACGGCTGGTTTACGGCTACACGCACCACCTCTTCCCCATCGACATCATTGAGGCCAGGGATATGGGTCTCAACCCGCAGGAAATGTCTATCGAGCAATACCAGAGCGCGGTCGAGATCGTAAACGCCTGTGACAACAATGAGATTTGCATCGAATTTGCCGATGGGGGCGAGCAGGCCGCGGGACGCGGCGCAAGCTCTGTCGGAGCTACGGTGACCGAGATGGCCGTGCACCAGGACGCCTAGCGGTCCTTGGTCGCTAGGCGCTGCCGCGTGCGTGCCGATCGGGAAGACGGGAAAGAGAATTGAGGTGGCCAGCAATGCCGCGGGTACTGTGTATGGAACCTAACTGCAATGAAATGGTGGAGCTTCCAATGGGAGACGCGCCAATGGCGGTGACCGAGGAGTACCTGCCGCCGGACCGCGAGGTCGCGGTTGTATGCCGCAGGGGGCACATTAGCTGGTATGTGGTAAGCCTTTAACCTCACGTTCGCTGGAGGACGCGCGTGACACCGGCGACGACGGTGGCGCTGAAAATCCAGCCGAAGGCGACCAAGGCGGACGCGACGACTTCCCCCGCCCCGTTTGGCGAATGCCACACCTGCCTGTCGCTGAGGCTGCTGATTGGCATCAGCAAATCGAGAGTGTAGCTGATGGAATCGCCGAACGTAAAGCTGTGGTGCGCAGCGCTGATCCACACTGGCGGTTCGGCGTAATAGAACAGTATAGCCCCGAAGGCGAATAGCCCGAGCAGCCAAATCAGCGCGCGCCAGGGCGCGTAGCCGTAGCCAATCAGTACATCCTGCACGGGATTCCAAATTTTGCTGTACCATTGATGCCACGTTGTTGTGCGGTTGCGCTGCCTGAATTTGGCAAGCTGGATGCGGCGGGCGGCGTGATCTTCGCCGGCCCGCCGGTACGCGTCGGCAAGCTGCTCGTACGGCTGGGGCAGATATCCGTCGTGGTCGCCACCGGGTTTCCGCTGGCTTGCCCGCATGGCGCGGCGCAGCCACTGCTCGCGCTGCTTGATTGTTACCAGCGCCATTTGGATTGAGCTGTACTCGAATTCATCGAGAATGATGTCGCCGCGCTGCCAGTGCTCTGGGCCGTCCTGGAAGAAGTTCGTCTTTGCCTTGGTCAGGTCGATGTGCCCGGCAGGCGGGGTCCCGGTGATAGCGAGCGTGCCGAAACGGGCGTGTGTCAGGTCCGCCGCTGGACGTCCTTCCAGTCTGGTGGTTGCCAGCATGAACTGGCCGGCGACGGACGCCCTGGTAAGGACGATCGTGCCGTGCGCCACAAACTCCGTCCAGCAGCCAAGATCCCCGTCGATCGTCGAGCGTACGAGGCGCAGCGCCGTTGCCGACTTGGCCGGTTTGCCGGTGCCGGAGGCGGGGGCCGGCTTGTTGAGTTCCGCTTTGTTGAAATACACGGTCCCCTTGACATGGATCCCAATCCCACATACCTCTCCGACCGCGGTGAAACCATCGTCACAGTAGAGGCTGCTGGAGATCTCCGCCCTGTCCAGCCGCAGCGCCACCCCGCCGGCATTAGCCAGATGGGCGCCGCGCAGTTCTAGCGTGCTCACGACGCTGACGTCGACGAGCCTGACCTCGCCATTTGTGTCGAGGCGCGTTCCGTTGAAGTCGCCGCCCACCGTCATCCCGTCGCCGTAAAAAGCCACCTTCTGTTCACCGCTGGCGTCGATCCTGGCGCCGTCGAGGCGTACGGCGCCGTTTACCCGGGCCCCGGCCATGCTCACAGTGCCCGCGGCGGCAAGACCGCCGTGACAATCCACGCTGCCGTCCACGATCACGTGATCCGCGAGCAGTGCGGCCGTCTCACCCTGCCCATGACGGAGGTCAGCGCCCTGCAACCGAACATCGTGGTGGAGGCGGGCGCCCGTCAGGTTCACCGTGCGCGTGGCCGACACGCGTGAAAGCCCGAGGTCACCGTCGAGTTCCAGGTTCGGCGCCTGGATTCCAGGAAACGTGCAGCCGTCGAGGCTCAGTGCGCCGAGCCGGGCTTCTGCGAGGACGATGGGTTGGTCGAAGTCGCATTCTCGCAAAATGATGGGCTGCTCTATCCGCTCGTAGCTAAGGTCCAGCCGTCCGGTGATATGGGCGCCGATGAGCGCAAGACGCGCGCGGCTGCCTGGCCCTGGCTGGCCGCGCAGGATCGCGGCGATCATCCCGGCGCGCACTCTGCTGGCCGACCTGCCATCGTGGCTGAACGTTCTGCGCGTCCGCAGGTCAATTTCCTGCCCGGCGCGGAACGCATTCCATACGGCTTTCTCTGTTCGAGTAAGAGCGAAGCGCCCTCGTAAGAACTCGGGCTCGGTGCGTGCCCGCCGGACGAGAGAATCAGCAATCACGGCCACCCCTTTACCGATCATTACGGCCGGTGACTTGCGTGTGCCCGTCCGCGTCAATTTGCTGCCACCGCCGTAACCCCCAGACCTCCAGCATGACTCGCGGGGAAGATATCGACAAGGCACGCGGTTGCCTGGTCAGGTCAGCCGCGGTAGAACCCGCGCGCGCTTACCTTGGCACGCCTCGTATCCTTCGGGCTGACGGCTCGAGACCGGCTCTAGGTAGGGACGTCCGATATGTATCGGTGGCGGCACGTGAACGGATCCGGCATCGACGGTGTGCCATGAGCCCGCGGCGGGTGCGCCGGGCACCAGAGAAGACCCGGCCCGACCCCGTCGATCAGGTTGAGTCCTGGCCAGACGGCGACTGGGTGGTCCGCCCTGTGCCCGGGGCCGCGGCCACCAAGCTGTACCGCTGTCCCGGATGCGACCAGGAGATCCCGCCAGGCGTCCCGCACGTGGTGGCATGGCCCGCCGACGCGCAGCCGTTCGGGATAAATATGGGTGTCGGCGAGCGCAGGCACTGGCACCGGGCATGCTGGCAGCGGCGCATGCACCGTCGGCCGGCTCGCTGAGCTGGCTGGGGACGACCCGCGCGACCCCGCCGACCGCCCGGGCAAGCGCGGAGCAAGGAGACGCAATGACTGTGCGCGGCGCGGAGATCCGGGCGTCGACCGTGCTTCCGGCCAGACGGCTGCCGCTGTCGCTGCGCACCGCGGACGGGCTGAACCTGATCGGTGAGCTCGCGCTGCCCGCGCGCCGCGATCCGGTCGCGACGCTCATCTGCCTGCATCCGTTGCCGACCCACGGCGGGATGATGGACAGCCACCTGCTGCGCAAGGCGGCGAACCGGCTACCCGCGCTGGCGGACCTGGCTGTGCTCCGGTTCAACACCCGTGGCGCCTCATCCGAGCAGGGCGCCAGCGAGGGAACGTTCGGGGACGGCGAGGCAGAACGGCTCGACCTGGTGGCCGCCGTGGCGTACGCCGTGTCGGCCGGCCTGCCCTCGTGCTGGCTGCTCGGCTGGTCATTCGGCACGGAACTGGCACTGAAGTGGGGCAACCTCCCCGATGTGAAAGGCGCGATCCTCGCATCGCCGCCGCTGCGCCGCGCGAGCGACGCGGACCTGGATGCGTGGGCGGCGTCCGGCAAGCCGCTGATCGCGCTGATCCCCGAGCTTGACGACTACCTGCGGCCCGACGAGGCGCGGCGGCGGCTCCGCCGGGTACCCCATGCGGAGGTGGTCGCGGTGCCACGCGCCCGGCATCTGTGGGTGGGGGAACCCGCTGTGCGGATCGCGCTCAATGAGATCGTGCGGCGGGTGAACCCGGCCGCGTGGCCGCTCGCCACCGAATGGAAGGATGCGTGATGAACCTGTTCGACCTCACGGGCAAGGCGGCGCTGATCACAGGCGCGTCGCGGGGCATCGGCCGCGCGATCGCGGTCGCCATGGCTGACGCCGGCGCCGAGGTCGCCCTTGTCGCGCGCAGCCAGCAAGGCCTGGCAGAAACCGCGCGGCTTGCCGAGGAACTCGGCCACAAGGCGTTGGTCATCCCGGCGGACGTTACACAGCAAGAGGCGGTGGAGGTCGCCGTCGCCGCCGCGGTGGAGCGACTCGGTCACGTCGACATCCTGGTGAACAACGCGGGCGGGTCGAACTTCTTGGTGCCGTTCAGCGATCTGCGGCTGCCCGGCTGGGACAAGATAATGAAGCTGAACCTGACTTCCGCGGTCTACGCGTGTCACGCGGTTGGCAACCACATGCGCGGCCGTGGCAGCGGATCGATCATCAATGTGGCGTCGGTGGCCGGCGTCAGCTCGGCGCCGTTTCTCGCTCCATACGGCGCCGCCAAGGCCGGGCTCATCTCACTGACCAAGTCGCTCGCGGTGGAGTGGGCGCAGGCCGGGGTTCGGGTGAACGCGCTGTGCCCCGGGTGGACGGCGACCGACCTGAACAGAAACCTGTGGGAGGACACGAGCGCGAGCAAGGCGACGGTCGCGCAGGTGCCGATGCAGCGATGGGGCCGGGCCGAGGAGATGGCCGGGCCAGCCGTCTTCCTGGCCAGTGACGCCTCCTCCTACATGACCGGCCAGGTTCTGCTCATCGATGGCGGGCAGACCGCGACCTGAACCGCGGCCTCGCGCACGCAACGCCGTGAAGGGCCCCGGGTAATGGGCCCTCCACGGCGTTGCGCTACCTGCCTAGTTCGTCCACCATTCGTCGTCGTCCTTCGCCTGGCTGCCCTTGGTGCCCGCCTTCGCCGCCTGCGCGGCGGCCGGCTGCTTCTGCTGCGCCTGCGGGCCCCGCGGCGCCGCGGCTTGTGGGCCGCCTTGCTTGTCGCGGTGCGCGTCGCGCGGCGGCGCCGCGCCGACCCGCGCGCCGACAACCTGCGGTGGCGCGGCCGAGTGTGGCGCAGACGGCTGCGACCCGCCGATCGCCTGCTTGGCCTGACCCGGCTGCAGCGCGCCCTCGAGTCCCGGCATCTGGGCACCGAGAAGCTGGCGCAGCTGGGACAGGTGACCCTGGATGCTGTCCTTCTGCCTGGTCAGGTCGTCCACCTGGCGCTGGGCCAGGGCGCGGTGCCGCTCGGCCTCGGACCTGACCTCGGCCAGGTGCTGCTCGGCCTGCGACTTGGCCTGGCCAAGCACCTGGTCGGCGTTCTTCTTCGCGTTGGTGACGAGTTGCTTGGCGTGCTGCTCCGCCTCGCGCCTTGTCTGCTCCGCCTGAGCGCTCGCCTTGGAGGCCCGCTGCTCGGCCGTTGCCGCGCGCTGTTCGGCCTCTGTGACGAGCTTCTGCGTCGCGGCCTGCGCGGCAGCCAGGCGTTCCGCCTCCTGCCGTTCGGCCTCTTCGCGGCGCGAGGCGAGCTGGATCTCGAACTCCGCCTCGGCCTGGGCGCGCTGCGCCTCGCTTTCCTCGAGGATCCGCTGCGCCTGTGCCCGCATCTCGTCGGCCTGGCGCTTGGCGGTGGTGAGGATCTCGTCACGCTCGCGCTTGGTCGACGCGCGCAGCTGAGCGACCTCGCGCTCGGTGCTTGTGCGCAGCTTGGCGATGTCACGCTCGGCCGCAGCGCGCTTTTCCGCGATCTCATGGTCGGCGGTGGCACGCAGCTTGGAGACCTCGCGCTCGGTGGTGGAGGTCAGCTCCTCCGCCTCGCGCCGCACGGTCGTCCGGATCGCATCCGCCTCGCGCTCGGCCGCGCCGCGAAGGTCGTCCGTCTCCCGCTTGGCGTTGGCCCGCAGCTCGGCGGCCTCGTTCTCGGCGGCGGCGCGGAACTCGGCCGCGTCCACCTTGGCGCCGGCCTTGATCTCGTTGGCCTCCGAACGTGCCGCCTGGACCAGTTCGGTGGCTTGCTCCTCGGCAAGCCGCAATAGCTGCTCGATCCGTGCGCCGAGGCCGGAGTAGGTTGGCCGCTCCTGCTCCTGGATCTGACGGTGCGCCTCAGAGAGCTCGCGCTGCATCGCCTGCCCCTGTTCACGGTGCTGGCGAACCTCAGCATCGAGCTGCTTGATATGCGCGTCGACTTGGCCCCGGTCATAGCCCCGAAGCACTGTGTCGAACTCGCGTGGGGGTGTTTCCTCGAAGAAGTTGCTCAACTGGGCGTCGATGTCGGACTGCATGTGGCTCGATCCTGGTGAGACGGGATGACACGCTATCTGTCCGAGCGTGAAGCTGGCCCCCATCCAGCGAGACAGCCAGCCGCTGTGGGAACGGCAGTGTGGCCACCTCGCCGAGACGGCGTGTGACGAAACCCTCGCCCGGCGTCTGAAAGAGTACTCCGCCCGAGCCGTGTTGGAGGCCCCTTTGAAGGCGCCTTAGAACTCGCTCATCCGGTGCGTGTCGGTTTTACCGCATTGCCATGGTTGGCGAGGTTGCGAAGTCGGCCGCTCAGGGCAGCCTGACCAGGCCAGACGGGATGTCACGGCGCCTGGACAAGCTCGGTGAGCACGCCCCCGACATCTTTTGGATGCAGGAATGCGATCGATGCGCCCATCGAGCCGTGCCGTGGCCGTTCGTCGAGCAACCGCACACCGCGCGCGCCGATCGCGGCGAGGGCGGCGGTGATATCCGGCACGCCATAGCCGACGTGGTGCAGGCCTTCACCGCGCCGGGCAAGGAACTTGCCGACCGGGGTGTCGGAGCGCAGCGGCTCAAGCAACTGCACGTACGAAGAGCCCGCAGGTCCGTCGGCGACGTGCAGCATCGCCTCGCGGACGCCCTGATCTGCGTGGACCTCCTGGCTGACCACGACGAGCCCGAACACGGACTGGTAGAACTCGATCTTCTCAGCAAGGTCGTGGCAGGCGATCCCCACATGGTCGATTCGCGTCAGCACCGCCGGTCTCCTTCCGCCCGCTGACCGCCGGCGACCGGCCCCGTCGCATCGCGGTCGCGCATAGGCCCTTGGGTATCGTGGCAAACGAGGTAACCGGATGACGCGGAGGGTGCCATGCCAGCAGCGGTCATTGTGAGCGGCGCCCGAACGCCCGTCGGCAGGCTTCTCGGCTCGCTCAAGAATTCCTCGGCCGTGGACCTCGGGGGAGTCGCCATCAAGGCGGCGTTGGCACGCGCCGGGATCTCGGGCGGCCAGGTCGACTACGTGATCATGGGCCAGGTGCTGCAGGCGGGCGCGGGGCAGATTCCATCCAGGCAGGCCGCCGTCAAGGCGGGAATCCCGATGACCGTCCCGTCCATCACGATCAACAAGGTGTGCCTGTCCGGCATGGACGCGATCGCGCTCGCCGCACAGCTCATCCGGATCGGCGAGTTCGAGGTTGTCGTCGCGGGCGGCATGGAGTCGATGACCAATGCGCCGCACCTGCTGCCTGGCTCGCGCACGGGGTTCAGGTACGGCGCCGCCGAGCTGCTCGACGCCACCGCGCATGACGGGCTGACCGATGCCTTCGACCATCTGTCGATGGGCGAGTCGACCGAGCGGCACAACGCCCGGCTTGGCATCGGCCGCGCGGAGCAGGACGAATTGGCCGCACGCTCGCATCAGCGCGCCGCCGCGGCGGACAAGAACGGCCTGTTCGCGGAGGAGATCACACCGGTGCAGGTGCCGCAGCGACGCGGTGATCCGCTGGTGTTCGACCATGACGAGGGCATCCGCCCGGGCACGAGCGTGGAGTCGCTGAGCGGGCTCAAGCCCGCGTTCGGCGCAGAGGGCACGATCACGGCAGGCTCGGCGTCGCAGATATCCGACGGCGCGTGCGCCGTCGTGGTGATGTCCGACGCCAAGGCGGCCGAACTCGGCGTCGACGTGCTGGCCGAGATCGGCGCGAACGGCAATGTGGCGGGACCGGACAACTCGCTGCACTCTCAGCCCTCCCTTGCGATCGAGCAAGCGCTCGGCAAGGCCGGCCAGACGGTCGCCGACCTCGACCTCATCGAGATCAACGAGGCCTTCGCGGCCGTGGTCGTCCAGTCAATGCGTGATCTGGGCGTCGGGCCCGAGCGCGTCAACGTCAACGGCGGGGCGATCGCGCTCGGCCATCCCATCGGCGCCTCGGGCGCGCGTATCACCCTGCACCTGGCCTACGAGCTGCGCAGGCGCGGCGGCGGGCTGGGCGCGGCAGCGCTGTGCGGCGGTGGCGGCCAGGGTGACGCGCTGCTGCTGCGGGTGCCCGGAGCTTAGTGCGTGGAAACTGTCTCGTCGCGGGGTGCGGGGCAGCCCGCACCCCGGGCCAATACGGACACCGAACGGCTGCCGCGGCGGCGCGACGGCCTGGCCGCCGACGCTGTGCAGTTGGTCGAGCGCGCCCGCGGCGGCGACCCGCGCGCCGTGGCCCGGCTCGTCTCGCTGGTTGAGGACGGTTCGCCGCAGTTGCGCGCCATCATGCAAGCGGTCGCGCCGTGTGCCGGGCGCGCGCACGTGCTCGGCCTCACCGGCGCTCCCGGTGTCGGCAAGTCGACCACGACCAGCGCCCTGGTCAGTGTCTACCGGCGCCAGGGCAGGCGGGTTGGGGTCCTTGCGGTGGATCCCACCTCGCCGTTTACCGGTGGCGCGCTGCTTGGGGACAGGGTGCGAATGCAGGATCACGCCACCGACCGCGATGTCTTTATCAGGTCGATGGCCACCCGGGGCCACCTGGGCGGGCTCGCCTCGGCCACGCCGCAGGCGCTGCGGGTGCTCGATGCCGCAGGCTATGACGTGATCATGATCGAGACCGTGGGCGTCGGCCAGGCGGAGGTCGAGGTGGCCTCGCTCGCCGATTCGACCCTGGTCATCGTGGCGCCGGGGATGGGTGACGCGATCCAGGCGGCCAAGGCGGGCATCCTGGAGATCGCGGACTTGTTCGTGGTGAACAAGGCGGACAGGGACGGCGCACAGCAGACCATCCGCGATCTGCGAAACATGATCGCCATGGCGGACCGTAGCGGGTCGGACTGGAAGCCGCCCATCGTCGCGACCGTCGCGGTGCGCGGCGAGGCCGTCGACGAGCTCGCGGCCAAATTGGACGCCCACGCCGCGTGGCTGGGGCGCTCAGGCGAGCGCGAGCGACGCCGCAGGTACCGGGCGGCCCGCGAGGTGGAGGCCATCGCGCTGGGCGCCTTGCGCGCCAAGATCGGCATGCTTCCCGGTGACGCACGGCTCGACAAGCTCGCCGGCAGGGTCGCGGACGGCGACCTCGACCCTTACTCGGCGGCGGACGAGCTAGTCGCCGCGATGAAGCCGACCGCCGACACCCGCTCCTGATCTTCGCCGTCAGCCCTGCTCTTACAAGACCCGCCCACCCTTGGGGGCTGTGCCCTACTGATGATCTTGCCAGGTTGTCAAGGGGTTCGGGAGGGGTGAAATGGGTTCTGTGGATAACTTTGTGCGTCCCGGCTGTCCAGTCGCGTGGTCAAGCCGGTGTCGAGTTGTGGGCCGCCCTGGGGTCGCCAGCCGCGGGGTCAAGCCGCGTGAGCTGCCGGTGAGCGTCGGCCGCGGCGCCGCGGTTGCTACCGTTGGCGCGTGGTCAAGCCGCTGCACCTGCCGTTCGACCCCATCGCCAGGGCCGCGGAGACATGGGAGCGGAGATTCGGCCCGGCGGCGACCATGGCGGCAGTCACCTCGATCATGCGGGCACAGCAGATACTGCTCGGCAAGCTCGACGCGATCCTGCGGCCGCACGGTCTCACCTTTGCCCGGTATGAGGCCCTCGTGCTGCTGAGCTTCAGCCGCCGTGGGGCGCTTCCGCTTCGCGTCATCGGCGAGCGTCTCATGGTGCACCCGACGAGCGTCACCAACATCATCGACCGGCTGGAGACCCAGGGCTTGGTCGCGCGGCGGCCAAACCCCACTGACCGCAGGGGACGGCTGGCCGAGATCACCGGGCCGGGGCGGGGTGCGGTGGAGCGCGCGACCGCGGACCTGATGGCGGCGGAATTTGGCATGCCGGACTATGATCCGCAACGGCTGGGCGAGATCTTCGCGCTGCTCCGCGAGCTGCGCGTGGCCGCCGGGGACTTTCTGACCGAGGACTAGCCCGCTTGGGTGATCGGTGCCAGGGCGAAGGCAGCGTGCCCCAGGTGCCGCGGTGCCTTTGTACTCCAGGATGTTGTTACTCGCCGGTATTTCGGGGGCGCGAACAACGCTCTGGAGTACAAGGCGGTCGTAGCAGCACCGGGCTTAGGCGATCAGCCCGGTGCGGACACCGCCGACCACCGCCACGATTGGCCGCCGTCGGTGGTGAACAGTACCCCTTCCGTAATGTGGGCGGCCGGGATGGCGAATCCCTGCAGCACCCCTGTCATTCCTGCGTAATCGAAACCGCCCGGCGGTCCTCGCAGCACAAGCCGCCACGTCGTCCCGCCGTCGGATGAGACGTACAAGCCCGTGCTCGCTGCCAGAAGCAGCGTGCCGGCGCCCGGCGCCGCCGCCGCAGATCGGGCCGTGCCAGTGATCGCGGTGGCGGCGGCGCTTTGGGTCCACGTGCGCCCGCCATCGGTTGACGTCACGATTTCCATCGCCCGCTCAGGTGCCGGCGAGGCCGTAGCGCCGGTGGCGCCGCCGCCGGCTGGAGCGCAGACGGCGAAGAGCCGGTCTGAGTCCGCGGTCGCAAGCAGCGCCGCGCCGCCCGGGATTGCGGCGCCGGGCTGGGTCTTTTGAGCCGGGGTGGCGGGTGGCAGGCCGAGCATGCAGGGCGGGCTAACCGCGCTCCAGGCGCCGGCCCCGGTGACCGGCCCACGTGACAGCCTGACCGCCGTCTGGCTGCTCGCGATCAGGTATCCGGCGCGTGGCGCGAGCACCACGCTGGCGGTGCCTGATCCCGATGTCGCGCCCGGCACCGGCTGCCAGGCGCCGGTCCCCGCCACGGCGGACGTGAGCTGGTATGAGGAGCAGCCTGTCGAGCCGCCGTCGGAGGTCGACCGCGGGTCACCCGAGCAGCGGGCGAAGACGGCAAACGCGCGGTCCCCGACGGCCTCAAGGCTGATGACGTGCTCGCCCCCGGTGTGGACCTGCTGCCACGTCTGCCCTCCGTCGCGCGTCCACCACAATTCAGGCCCGAAGACCCACCCGTCGTCGCGGTTGAGGAAGCGGACCTGGCTGACCCCCGCGCCGTTGCTGGCCAGCCCAGTCGGTGGCGCGGGCACGCTGTACCAGCTTGCGCCCGTGTTGTCGGTCCGCGCCAGCGCGAGGCAGCCGCCGCTGGTGGTGCTGCACGGTCCGGCGAGGGTGCCGAGCGCCCAACCGGTCTTGAGCCCGACGAAGGTGGCTGAGATGGGCGCGAAACCGTTCAGCAGAGGCTGGCCTGTTCCCGCTACCGTCGGGTTGGCGCTCATCCTCCTAAACCGGGTATTTGGTTGCGCGACGTTATGCCCGGCGGCCGACTGCAGGTTGGTTACCGCACGCGTCTGGCCCGACCCGGCTTGGACCAGCGAGACCAGCCGTGGCGCGGCCGCCAACCCAGCAACCACCGCAATGGCCGTCGCCGTCGCCGCCATCGCCTGGTTTCGCCTGTGCCGCCGCGCCCGTCGCCTGATCCGTTCAAGCGTGCCCGGGGGTGGCGGCAGCGGCTCGACAGGTGCGTCGAGCCATTGCGCGATCTCGTCACGTGGCTCAGTCATTTTTCGTCCCCAGGGCGGACCGCAGGCGTGAGCGCGCCTGGAACAGGTCCGCTTTCACCGTTCCTTCCGGGCACCCGAGCATCGCTGCCACCTCCCGCACGCCGAAGCCCGCGTAGTAGTGCAGCAGGAACGCGTTGCGCTGGCGCAGCGGCAGCGCCTGAATGAGCTGACGCACGTCGACATCCTGAGCGGGGTGGTATGGCTCATTGTCATGCGCGGCCGTGGCCACGGTGCGCATGGCCCGCCGCTCCCGCTCCATCCGACGCCAATGATCACGGACCAGGTTCGTGGCAATCATGTAGAGGTAGCTGTGCGGGTTTTCCAACCGTGACCAGCGGGACAGCAGGCGGGTGAACGCCTCGGATGCGAGCTCGTGCGCCGTTTCCTCGTCGTCCACGAGCCGCCTGATCCAGCCTGCGAGCCGTGGGTACTGGCTGTTGAACAGCGCCTCCGCGTCGGTGCTGCTGTGCCGCAGCCGCACGACAGCACCTCCTTCGCCCGCCGCACCGGCGGGCGCAGTTGCCCTGCGGCTGCCCCCGGCACCCGCGGCGTACCTCGGTTCGGCAAGGGCCACGCCCACCTGCCCTGGGCTACCGGACTGCCCTGAGCTACCGGGCACGGGCAGACCGTCAGCGGCCAAGGGGTTGGCGGTTTCACTCACCTGCTGTTGCACAGGCCTACCACATCCCTACCCGGAGTGGCGAGGCGCGCGTTCAACGGGCGTCCCGACCGTTCGTGTGGCCCAGACGCGCCCCCGCGGGGCGCCCGGACGCTGTCTTTACATAGACGACGCAGCGTGGCTTGTGGTTGCGGCCGCATCGCGCCGACAGCAGCAACGGCGAGCGCGAGCGGGCGGCAGCCACCGCCATCGTCGTAGACTGGGACAAAGATAGTAGGACGTCCTACTAATTCGATCACGGGACACACACGAACAGGAGCCGCCATGAGCGCGGACGCCGGCGCGGGCGACGCTGGCCGTCGCCGCTGGCAGCAGCGGTACGACGCGGCACGCAAACGGGACACCGACTTCACCACGCTGTCCGGCCTCGTCGTCGATCCGGTGTACGGGCCGCCTCCAGATGCGACGTACCCAGGCTTCGACCGGATCGGCTGGCCCGGCGAGTACCCGTTCACCCGGGGCCTGTACGCGACCGGGTACCGGGGCAAGCCCTGGACCATCCGCCAGTTCTCCGGCTTTGGCAACCCGCAGCAAACGAACGAGCGCTACAAGATGCTGCTGCGAGCGGGGGGCGCCGGGCTGTCGGTCGCGTTCGACATGCCCACGCTGATGGGCCGCGACTCCGACGATCCGCGCGCCCTCGGCGAGGTCGGCCATTGCGGCGTCGCGGTCGACTCCGCGGCGGACATGGACCTGCTGTTCGAGGGAATCCCGCTGGACGAGATCACCACGTCCATGACCATCAGCGGCCCCGCGGTGCCGGTGTTCTGCATGTACCTGGTGGCAGCCGAGCGGCAGGGCGCGCGCATCGGCGGGCTCGACGGCACGTTGCAGACTGACATCTTCAAGGAGTACATCGCCCAGAAGGAGTGGCTGTTCGCGCCCAACCCTCACCTGCGCCTCATTGGCGACTTGATGGAGTTCTGCGTGCGGGAGATGCCGGCCTACAAACCGCTGTCGGTGTCGGGATACCACATCAGGGAAGCAGGGGCCACGGCCGCTCAGGAACTCGCCTTCACCCTCGCCGACGGCTTCGGATACGTGGAGCTTGGGCTCTCCCGTGGCCTGGACATCGACGTCTTCGCGCCCGGGCTGTCGTTTTTCTTCGACGCGCACATCGACTTCTTCGAGGAGATCGCGAAGTTCCGCGCGGCACGGCGGATCTGGGCGCGGTGGATGCGTGAGGTGTATGGCGCGCGCCAGGATCGGAGTCAGTGGCTGCGATTCCACACCCAGACGGCCGGCGTCTCACTGACCGCGCAGCAGCCGGACAACAACATCGTCCGCACAGCCATCGAGGCGCTTTCCGCTGTGCTCGGCGGCACGAACTCGCTGCACACCAACGCGCTCGATGAGGTGCTCGCGCTGCCAAGTGAGAGGGCGGCCGAGATCGCGCTGCGCACCCAGCAGGTGATCATGGAGGAGACCGGCGTGGCCAATGTCAGCGACCCGCTCGGTGGGTCCTGGTTCGTCGAGGCCCTCACGGACCGGATGGAGAACGAGGCCGAGGAGATCTTCGCGCGGATCAAGGCAATGAGCGCCGACGGCTCGATGACCAGCGGGATCTTGCGCGGCATCGACGACGGATGGTTCAACGCCGAAATCGCCGACTCGGCCTTCGCCTACCAGCAGAAGCTGGAGAAGGGTGAAAAGAAGATCGTCGGTGTCAACTGCCACACCGGCACCGCCGCGCAGCCCTTGGAGATCTTGCGGGTCAGCCACGAGATCGAGCGCGGCCAGGTCCGCGCTCTGGCCAACCGGCGGGCCGCGCGCGACCAGGCGGCAGTCGATGCCGCGCTCGCCAGGATGGTCCAAGCGGCGCGCACTGACGAGAACATGATCCCGGCCATCCTCGATGCGGCCCGCGCGGAGGCGACTCTGGGCGAAATATGCGGCGCGCTGCGGGAGTTTTGGGGAAGCTACAGCGAGCCCGCCGCATTCTGACCGCTCGCGGCAGCCGTTCGGCATCTGAGGCGTTGTCCGTCGCCCAGGGGCGGGGTTCTGTGCCGCGCGCCCGCTGCCGCCGCGCATAGCCTTGCTGCTGCCGCCGCACAGGCCGCTGCCGCCGCGCACAGGCTGTCCCGCGGATAAGGCAGGATGGAGGCATGCAGCAACCTCGGGACTTCTCCATCTACGGGGCCGTGGACCTCGGTGCGCGCCAAGCCGCCATGAAGCGGCGCGAGGCGGCCGCCCAGGGAGCAAAACCGGCCGCCCGGTCAGGCGGCGGTGCGAACGATGGCGGCGCAAGCGACGGCGGCGCGGTCATCGATGTGACCGAGGAGACGTTCAGCACAGATGTGCTCGAACGCTCCCTGTCGGTGCCGGTGATCATCGACTTGTGGGCGGAGTGGTGCGGTCCGTGCAAGCAGCTCAGCCCCGTGCTTGAGAAGCTCGCGGCGGAGGCGGACGGGCGCTGGATCCTCGCGAAGGTCGACACCGAGGCCAACAGGCAACTGAGCGCGGCGCTTCGAGTGCAGAGCATCCCGATGGTGATGGTCGCCATTGGCGGCCAGATCGTGCCGGGTTTCGTCGGCGCGATGCCAGAGCCTCAGGTCAGGCAGTGGATCGACCAGGTATTGAGCGAGGCTTCGCGACTCGGCTTCGGCGAGGCGGCAGGCGGTGAGCAGGCAGGCGAGCAGCAGGCGGCACGGCAACCGGGAGCGGGCGGTGCGCAGCAAGGCACGCCGTCCGCCGCGCCCGGTGGGGCCGACCGGCCCGGCTATCCCGAGCTGACCGAGGCGCAGGAAGCGATGGAGCGCGGCGACCTGGACGGCGCCGAGGCCGCGTTCGAGAAGCTGATGGCCAATTCACCTGGCAACCCAATGGCCACGCTCGGGCTTGCCCAAGTCCGGCTCATCAAACGGGTGAACTCGATCGATGAGGCGAGGGCGCGCAAGGATGCGGCCGAACATCCGGGTGATGTCGGCGCGCAGTGCCGCGTCGCCGACATCGATCTGGCCATGGGACGGATCGAAGATGCGTTCGACCGCCTCATCGGAACCATCAAACGCAGCTCTGGAGAAGACAAAGACCGGGCGCGGAGGCACCTGCTCAGCCTGTTCGAGGTGCTCCCGCCACGCGATCAGCGGGTGGCCAAGGCCCGCGCCGTGCTGTCCAGCCTGCTGTTCTGATCGACGCGACGAGCTCGCTGCGCGCTCAGCGGTGCTGCGGCTGGCGCGGGTCGGGGCCGGCGAGCCGCGCTCAGCGGTGCTGCGGCTCTCGTGGGTCGGGGCCGGCGAGCTGCTCCAGGGCGGGCAGGGCGGCCGCGATCGCTGCCCGCTGCGCGCCGGTCAGCTCCGCCAGCATGTCCGCGAGGATCCTCGTCGTCTCCTCCCTGACGCGGGTGAGTATTTCCTGCCCATCGCGGCTGATTGCCATCCTGCTCGCCCTGGCGTCGCCAGGCACCGCGCAACGCTTCACATAGCCCGCGTCTTCCAGCGCGGTTACCAGGCGCGTCAGCGTGGAAGGCGCGATGCCCTCGGCCGCGGCCAGGTCGCCGAGCCGCAGGGGGCCGATCTTTTCCACCGTGGCGAGCGCGGAGAGCTGCGTCGGGGTGAGGCCGGCCAGTTGGTGACGGCGCAGTCGCCGGGACAGCCTGGCGATGGCGACACGCAGCCGGGTCGCGTCGATGGTGGACGCCGCGCCGTTGCCCGCGTCGACCGCGGCCCTGCCGTCGGCGGTTCGCCCCTGCGACATGCTTGAAGCGTACGTGGGAAACGCCGATACCGGGCACGGCGCGAAATCCGCGCAGACGCCCTGGGCAGTGACACGATTGACCAGGCGGCCGGCCCGGACATTCCGCAGGAGAGGGAGAGCGATGCGGTGATGACTCCCAGCGTGTCACATTCGATCACCGTGCGGTTGGAGGTGGCCTCACGCGGCCGCGCGGCGAGCGAGCTCACCCGCGCGGTGGAGCAGGTCGGCGGGCTCGTTACCGCGCTGGACCTGCGGCCCGCTGGCCATGAGCGGCTGCTTGTGGACGTGACCTGCGCCGCGCGGGATTCCGCGCACGCCGACGCGCTGGTCACCGCGTTGCGCTCGATCGAGGGCGTTGTGGTGCACACGGTGAGCGACCGGACATTCCTGCTGCACCTCGGTGGCAAGATCGAGATGCAGTCAAAAATACCGCTGCGCACCAGGGACGAGCTGTCCATGGCGTACACGCCAGGTGTGGCGCGGGTCGCGCTTGCCATCGCGGCAAACCCTGACGACGTGCGACGGCTGACTGTCAAGCGCAACAGCGTGGCTGTTGTGACCGACGGTTCGGCGGTGCTTGGCATCGGCAACGTCGGCCCGTATGCGGCGATGCCAGTGATGGAGGGAAAGGCCGCGCTGTTCAAGCGGTTCGCTGGCATCGATGCGTGGCCGATCTGCCTCGACACCCAGGACACGGACGAGATCGTCCGCTCGGTGCAGGTCATCGCCCCCGGGTTCGGCGGGATCAACCTGGAGGACATCAGCGCGCCGCGGTGCTTCGAGGTGGAGCGGAGGCTACGGGACCTGCTCGACATCCCGGTGTTCCACGATGACCAGCACGGTACCGCGATCGTCGTGCTCGCCGCGTTGACGAACGCGCTGCGCGTGGTCGGAAAGAGCTTGCAGGGCGTTCGGATCGCGATGGCGGGCGCGGGCGCTGCCGGTCACGCGGTGCTCCGCGTGCTTGTCGCTTCCGGCGCAACCGATGTCGTGGTCTGCGACGACCACGGCGCGGTGCACAGCGGCCGTGCCGGGATGGACGAGAGCCTGCGCTGGATCGCCGAGCACACGAACCCGCGATCCTACGCCGGGGACCTGCGCGGCGCGCTGCGCGGAGCGGACGTGTTCATCGGGCTCTCCGTGCCCAGAATCGTCACGGGCGCCGACATCGCCACGATGGCTGAGGGCGCCGTGGTCTTCGCGCTCGCCAATCCCGACCCCGAAGTCGAGCCAGAGGCGGCGCGGGAGCACGCGGCCGTCGTCGCGACCGGCCGCAGCGATTACCCAAACCAGATCAACAATGTGCTGGCGTTCCCTGGCGTGTTCCGCGGCCTGCTCGACGCGCAGAGCCGGACCATTACCGAAGGGATGCTGATCGCCGCCGCGCGGGCGCTGGCCGAAGTGGTCACCGCCGACGAGCTTGGCCCGAACTACATCGTGCCGAGCGTCTTCCACCCGAACGTGGCGTCCACGGTAGCGGCCGCCGTACGCGATGCCGCCACCGGGCGTCGCAGAGCGGCGCCCACGGGGCGGGCCGCTGGCGACGACGCCATCGGCGCAACGGCCTGAACGCCTCCGCGGCAAATACCATGAGGAGAGAATGCAGGACAGCGCGCTGGTAGGCCGGTTGCTCGTCGCCACACCGATGCTTGGCGACCCGAACTTCCGGCGTGCCGTGGTGCTCGTGGTCGAGCACGAGCAGGAAGAAGGCACGCTGGGCGTGGTGCTCAACCGCCCGACCCAGGTGCCGGTCGCCCAGGTGCTCGAGTCGTGGAAGGACCTGGCGACCGGCCCGGCGGTTGTCTTCAGGGGCGGGCCGGTGGCGCCGGAAAGCGCGGTGGCTCTGGCCCTGGTGCCCGGGGATGACGAGCCGCTTGGCTGGCGCCCGCTTGACGGCACCCCTGTCATGTCGCGGATCGGGCTGGTCGACCTCGACGCGCCGCCGGAGATCTTGGCCGCCGAAATCGTCAACTTCCGCGTCTTCGCCGGGTACGCCGGCTGGGGCAGCGGCCAACTGCAGGCGGAGATCGACGAGGGGGCCTGGTATGTGCTCGCCGCCGAGCCGGGCGACGCGTTCGCGGCTCAACCGGAACGGCTGTGGCCAGGGGTGCTACGGCGGCAGGGCGGAGATCTAGCGCTGGTCGCGACGTTCCCTGACGATCCCGCAATGAATTGACCGCCACGCGTAAACTGGGGCTCGTGAGTACAAAGGTCATTCCCGAGAGCGACACGAGGCCTCAGCTGTCGCACGGCGATGGCGATCATGAGCGCTTCTCGCATTATGTGCAGAAGGACAAGATCCTCGAGAGCGCCGTTACTGGTGCTCCCGTGATCGCGCTTTGTGGAAAGGTGTGGGTGCCAAACCGCGACCCGAAGCGCTTTCCCGTATGCCCCGCGTGCAAGGAGATCTACGAGTCCATACCGTCTGAAAGCTCAGGAAGCTCAGGAAGCTCCGGCGGCTCAGGCGGCGGGTGACCCGCGTCAGCAGCAAGGGCGCGCGGCGCCCGGGCCAGACCTCCGCGCAGACCCGGAGGAGGTAGCGCCGGTGGGACGAGGCGTCGCGCACAAGCTCATCGCCGCACACCTGGCCGACGGTGAGATGACCCCCGGCCGCGAGATCGGCCTGGTGATCGATCAGACGCTGACGCAGGACGCCACGGGAACGCTGGTCATGCAGGAGCTTGAGGCGCTCGGTCTGGACCGGGTGAAGACCGAGGTGAGCGTCCAGTACGTGGATCACAACCTGCTGCAGGCCGACGAGCGCAACGCCGAGGATCACCTGTTCCTCCGCTCGGCCTGCCGCCGCTTCGGGCTCTGGTTCTCCAAGCCGGGCAACGGTGTGTCGCATCCGACGCACATGCAGCGGTTCGGGATCCCAGGCAAGACGCTCGCCGGCTCCGACTCGCACACCTGCGCGGCCGGGTCGCTCGCCATGCTCGCGGTGGGCGTCGGTGGGCTCGAGGTGGCCACCGCGATGACCGGCCGCCCGCTCTACCTGACGATGCCGGAGATCTGGGGGATCCGGCTGACCGGCGAATTGCCGCCGTGGGTGTCCGCCAAGGACGTGATCCTTGAGATGCTGCGTCGCCACGGCGTCTCTGGTGGAGTGCACCGGATCATCGAGTACCACGGCCCCGGCCTCGCGGCTCTGTCGGCGATGGACAGGCACGTCATCGCGAATATGGGGGCCGAGCTCGGCGCCACGACGACGGTCTTTCCCGCCGACGACGCTGTGCGGGCGTTTCTTCGCGGGCAGGACAGGGAAGGCGACTTCACCGAGATTCTTCCCGACCCGGACGCCGACTACGACGTGACCGATGAGATCGACCTGTCCGCGCTGGCGCCGCTGATCGCGAAGCCATCCTCGCCCGGCAACGTGGTCCCCGTGCGCGAAGTCGTCGGCGAGGAGGTCAGCCAGGTGGTGATCGGATCATCGGCGAACCCAGGGCTGCGAGACTTCGCCGTGGTCGCGGCCATGGTCGCCGGCCGTCAGAGCAGCGACGCGGTCAGCTTCGACATCAATCCGTCCTCCCGCGAGATCTTCGCGGACCTCACCCGGATGGGCGCGACGCTCGACCTGATCGCGGCCGGCGCTCGAATACACCAGACAGGCTGCATGGGCTGCATCGGGATGGGCCAGGCGCCAGCCGCGGGGCGCAACTCGCTGCGCACCTTCCCGCGTAACTTTCCCGGCCGCTCCGGCACGGTGGACGACGCGGTGTGGCTGTGCTCGCCCGAGACGGCGGCCGCCGCAGCGCTCACAGGCGTCATCACCGACCCGCGCGACCTCGCGGGCAAACTCGGCATTGCCTACCCCTCGCTGAACCTGCCGGAGCGGGCCAGCGTCAACACCGCCATGCTGGTTCCCCCGCTTCCTGCGGCCGAGGCGGCCGGGCAGGACCTGGTCAGGGGACCGAACATCACCGCGCTGCCGAGCCTTCCTCCGCTCGCCGACCGCATCGAGGCGCCCGTGCTGCTCAAGGTGGGCGACGACATATCGACTGACGAGATCTCCCCGGCAGGCGCCAGGGCGCTGCCGTACCGGTCCAACATTCCCAAGCTCGCCGAGTTCACCTTCAGCCAGATCGACCCCGAGTACCCGCGCCGCGCCGCGCGGTCCAAGGATGGCCACGGGCATCTGATCGTCGCCGGACGCAACTACGGCCAGGGCTCGTCACGTGAGCACGCCGCGATCGCGACCCGCTACCTCGGGCTGCAAGCCGTGATCGCGAAGTCGTTCGCCCGCATCCACTGGCAGAACCTCGCCAACTTCGGCGTCCTCGCGCTTGAGTTCGCCGACGACGGCGACTACACGCGAATCGACGACGGCGACGTGCTTGTCGTGGCGGATGTGCGGGACGCGCTGACCGACAGCAACGCTCTCACCGTGGTCAACACGACCAAGGATGAGCGCTACCCGGTCCGGCACCGGCTCTCGCCACGGCAGGTCGAGGCAATCCTCGCCGGCGGCCTGATACCGCGGCTCGCTCGCGGCTAGCCGTTGTCAAGAACCGTTGTCTTCGCGCGCTCTGGAGTCGGCGCCCGCGATGGTTTCCCCGATGTCGGCGGCCGGACGCCGGCCGGCCGCGGCGGCGGCGTGTTCCCGTGCCGCCACCGGCCTGCCGTGGTCCTCCTCCCACTCGGCGTTCCTGCGCAGCCTTAGCCACAGCGGCACCAGATACCACATCAGCACGAACCAGGCCGTGACACCCGCCGCCAGCCAGGCGATCACCGACCCGTGTAGCACGAACTCAAACACCAGCAGCAGCGCCGCCGCGATGGTGCACATCAGCAGTCCAAGCCCGATCACGGTCAGCACGTTCGTCGCACGGACAAGTTCCGGCTTCATCCGCTGGCCGAACAGGATGCGGTGAAAGGAGACCGGCGCGATGAGCACAGCCGTGGCGCTCGCGCCGAGCACCAGCGTGATCAGGTAGAGCACCCGCTCATCGCCGTTCAGCTCGGTGAACCGGTTGGAGAACGCGATGGTGAACAAGAACCCGACAAGCACCTGAACGCCGGTCTGGGTGACCCGCAGCTCCTGCATCAGCTCGCCCCAGCGGCGGTCGGCGCGCTGCGCCGTCGTCTCCTCGCGCGTATAAGGCTCCGGGATCTCGCGCATGACTGCACCCTCCGTAGCAGGAGCGCGGCTAGCCGCGCACCACCGGAGCGCCGATCAGCTCGGCGCCCGCCGCGCGCATCTCGTCCAACGCCTTCTCCGTGGTCTCTGGCGCCACGCCCGCGGTCAGGCCAAGCAGGACCCGGGTGGACAGCCCGGCGCGGGCCGCGTCCCCCGCGGTCGCCCGGACGCAGTGGTCGGTCGCGATCCCGGCGATATCCACCTCGGTAACCCCGTGCTCGCCCAGCCAGTCGGCAAGCGGGGTCCCGCGTGCGTCGGCGCCCTCGAAACCGGAGTAGGCAGCGGCGTGCGCGCCCTTGCTGAACACCGCCTCGATCCTGGTGATGTCAAGCTCCGGGTGAAAGCTCGCGCCGGAGGTGCCCGCGACGCAGTGCGGCGGCCAGGAATCGACGTAATCGGGATCGCTGGAGAAGTGGGGCCCTGGATCGACGTGGTAGTCCCGGGTGGCGACGACGTGCCGGTAGTCGTCGGCGCCGCCGACGACTACCGGCACGTCGTCGGCGGCGCCCGACAGATGGGCGCTGATCGCCCGGGCGACGTCCACGCCGCCGGCGACCGCCAGCGAGCCGCCTTCGCAGAAGTCGTTCTGGACGTCAACGATGATGAGCGCGCGCATACACCGACGGTACCCTGGGGGCCTGTGCCACCCCGGGTCACCCGTTAAGGATCATTGTTGGTTGTCCGGCCGGTCAGCTACCCTCCGTCCGGCCAGAATACGGTGGGAATCGCCGGGTCGCCGCGGGACAGCTGCAGCGCCTGGCGCGCGAGTTCGGCCAGCGCCTGCGAATGCCGCTCCCGCGCGTCGGCCAGAGCTTCGCGGCCGACGATCTGACCGCGGCGCACCAGCGGCACAAGCAGCGGCCGGTCGTGCGGCCCGGAGTCGGGCGGGAAGAGGCTGATCACTTCGGCCAGGGCGTTGCCGTGCTCGTCCCTGTGCCGCACCGCCCACTTGCGCCCGCCACGGCCCGGCTTGCCGACCGACCGCTTGGCCATCGGGCGAAGCGGCGCGCCGTCGGCGTTGCCGTCGGCGCGCGCGACCAGCTTGTACACCAGCGAAGCCGTGGGCGCGCCCGATCCGGTGACCACTGCGGTGCCGACGCCGTAGCCATCCACCGGCGCCGCCGCGAGCGCCGCGATGCCGTACTCGTCCAAGTCGCCAGTGACCATGATCCTTGTTCCTGCCGCGCCAAGCGCGTCGAGCAGCGCGCGAACCTCGCGCGCCACGACGGCCTGGTCGCCGCTGTCGATCCGAACCGCGCCGAGCTCCGAGCCTGCCAGTTCCACGGCCGTGCGCACCGCACGCTCCACATCGAAGGTGTCCACCAGCAGGGTGGTCTGCGCGCCGAGCGCCGCGAGCTGGGTAGCGAAGGCGTGCCGCTCGCTGTCATGCACGAGCGTGAACGCGTGCGCGCTCGTGCCCGCGCTTGGGATCCCGAACGACCGTTGCGCCTGCAGATTCGACGTGGAGGCGAAGCCGGCGATGTAGGCGGCCCGCGCGCTCGCCACCGCGGCGACCTCGTGCGTGCGCCGCGACCCCATCTCGATGATGGGCCGGCCACCTGCGGCGGTCACCATGCGTGACGCGGCAGAGGCGACCGCGCTGTCGTGGTTCAGGATCGAAAGCACGAGCGTCTCGAGCACCACGGCCTCGGCGAACTTCCCATCAACCACAAGGATGGGTGAGCCCGGGAAGTAACAGTCGCCCTCACCGTAGCCCCAGATGTTCCCGGTGAACCGGTAGGACTCCAGGTACGCCAGCGTCGGGTCGTCGGCGACGCCGCACGCTCGCAGGAACTCCAGCGTCTGTGCGTCGAAGCGAAAGTCCTCGAGCGCGTCAAGCAGCCGGGCGGTGCCCGCGACAACGCCGTACCTTCGGCCATGCGGCAGGTGCCGTGCGAAGACCTCGAACACGGCACGGCGGTGCGCGGCCCCGCTGGCCAGCGCCGCCTGCACCATCGTCAGCTCGTAACGGTCGGTCAGCAGCGCCGTGGTAATGGGTGCAGCCACGGGTGGAAGACTAGACGCATGACACGTCACCGGGAGGTGATCAACCGTGAGCGTGGCTCCCGTCGAGGTCGAACGGCCGCGCACGGGTGAGGACAGCTCGGTCGACCGGCCGTGGATCACCATCGTGTGGAATGACCCGATCAACCTCATGTCCTACGTGACCTACGTTTTCCAGAAGGTGTTCGGCTACCCGAAGGCGAAGGCGGAAAAGCTCATGCTGGACGTGCATCACAAGGGCAAGGCCGTGGTTGCCGTCGGCGCCCGTGAGGAAATGGAACGGAACGTGGAGACCCTGCACGGCTACGGGCTCTGGGCGACGCTTCGTCACGACACGTGACTATCTTCCGGCGTATCGCAGCCCCGTCCGACTCATCTTCGGCGCCGGTCGGCGAGGCGCCGGGCTACCGGCTGACCGCGCGGTTCGGTCGCACGGACGCGATGGTGCTCCGCGAGCTCGCCGGCCAGGTCGTTGAACTCGTCGACGCCGGGTCGGGCACGGGGTCGGACACCTACCCGGGATCGGCCGGGGGGCCGGGGCCCGTCGGCGGGCGGGGGTCCGCCGGGGGCGCGGGCGGTTTGGGCGGCTCAGACGTTGCTGGCGCGGGCGGCTCGGGTGGCGCGGACCCTGGTGGCGCGGACCTTGGCGGCGCGGACGTTGGATCGCTGGGCGACCTTGAGGACGCGCTCGGGCTGAGCGGGAACGTCGAGCCACCGGATGACCCGGCGCTCGCCCGGCTGCTGCCGGACGCCTACCGCGACGATCCGCAGGCGGCGAGCGAGTTCCGCCGCTACACGGACAAGGACCTGCGAGCGGGCAAGGTCGCCGCCGCGAAGACGGTGCTCGCCACCGTGCCCGAACACGGCGGCCGGGTCATCCTGTCCGCGGAAGAGGGCGAGACCTGGCTGCGGGCGCTCAACGACATCAGGCTCGCCCTCGGTGTCCGGCTGGGCATCACCGAGGAGCTCAGCGAGCAGATGGCCGACCTGGGCCCCCGCGATCCGCGCTACGGCGTGTTCGCCGTGTACGACTGGCTGACCGCCATGCAGGACAGCCTGGTGCGCGCGATGTCGTGAGGTTGCTGCGGGTAGCCTAACGCGCATGCTGAGGATCGGCCGCGCGCTGCATGACAAGATCGTGGCGCACGCCCGCGCCGACCACCCGGACGAGGCATGCGGTGTGATCGCGGGGTCAGCGGGCACGGGCCGGCCGGAGCGGTTCATACCGATGACCAACGCCGAGCGTTCCCCCACCTTCTATCGGTTCGACTCGATGGAGCAGTTCCACGTGTGGAAGGAGATGGAGGAGCGAGGCGAGGAGCCCGTCGTCATCTACCACTCGCATACGGCGACCGAACCGTATCCCTCGCGGACCGACATCTCCTACGCCAGCGAGCCGGACGCGCATTACGTCCTCGTCTCCACCCGGGATCCGGAGGTCGCCGAGTTCCGTTCCTTTCGTATCGTGGACGGCGATGTGACCGAGGAGGCGGTCCACGTGGTGCCCGGCCGGAATGATCAGGACTTCCGGCCGGTTGGACAACGATGAGACCAAGCCTTGTGGTGTCCCGGCGCCCGCCGGGACAGGTGAACCCTGGAGTGTCGATGCCGATCGAGGTCCGTATCCCGACGATCCTGCGGAGCTACACTGGCGGCGCCAAATCGGTGCCGGGCAGCGGCGCCACGGTGGGCGAGCTGCTCGCCGACCTCGACAGCCGGCACCCGGGCCTCGGCGACCGGATCGCCGACGGGTCGGGCGTGCGTAGGTTCGTGAATGTGTACCTCAACGACGAGGACGTTCGCTTCCTCGGCGGACTGGAGACACCCGTCAGTGAGGGCGACACGGTGACCGTGCTCCCGGCCGTCGCCGGCGGCTGAGCCGCGGGGCCGCCGATGCGCTATGACTCACTTCTCGACTCGCTCGGTCACACGCCGCTGATCGGCCTGCCGCACATGTCGGTCCACCCGGACGTGCGGCTGTGGGCGAAGCTGGAGGACCGCAACCCGACGGGTTCTGTGAAGGACCGTGCGGCCCTCTACATGGTCGATCAGGCGGAGAAGGACGGCATGCTCACGCCGGGCTGCACAATCCTTGAGCCGACCTCGGGAAACACGGGCATCTCGCTGGCGATGGTGGCTCGGCTGCGCGGCTACCGGCTGGTGTGCGTGATGCCGGAGAACACCTCGCAGGAACGCCGCGAGGTGCTGAGGATGTGGGGCGCCGAGGTCATCTCGTCGGACGCGGCGGGCGGGTCGAACGAGGCTGTGCGCAAGGCGAAGGAGATGGCCGCGGCCAGACCGGACTGGGTGATGCTTTACCAGTACGGCAACGAGGCGAACGCACGTGCGCACTACGAGACCACCGGTCCGGAGTTGCTGGCCGACCTGCCCGACATCACCCATTTCGTCGCCGGGCTTGGCACCACGGGAACGCTGATGGGGGTGGGCAGGTACCTGCGTGAACGGGTGCCCGACGTGGCGATCGTGGCCGCTGAGCCTCGATACGGCGAGCTGGTGTACGGGCTGCGCAACGTGGACGAGGGCTTTGTCCCCGAGCTTTATGAGGAATCGTTGCTCACCGCCCGGTTCTCGGTGAGTTCGGCTGACGCCGTCCGCAGAACGCGTGAGCTGCTGGCGGTCGAGGGCATCTTCGCCGGAATCTCGACGGGATGCGCGCTGCACGCCGCTCTTGCCATGGCGGCCAAGGCCGCTGCGGCGGGCCGGCCGGCCGACATCGCGTTCGTGGTCGCGGACGGCGGCTGGAAATATCTGTCCACCGGCGCTTACGTCGGCACGCTTGAGGAGGCTGAGGCGCGGCTGGAGGGACAACTGTGGGCGTGACCGAGGGACAACCGTGGGCGTGACGGCTGTGCCCGAGCGTCGGGGCGCCGCCTTCGACGAGGCAACGGCGGCCCGTCCGCTCGGCGGCGGCCGGTTCGCGGTCCAGCCGGACGAGCGGTTCGCCATCGGCGGCGTGGTGAACGGCGGCGTGCTCATCGCGTCCATGCTCCGCGCCGTCCTGCACGGCTCGCCGCATCCGTACCCGGTGGCGACGAGCGCTCATTTTCTGCGCGTTGCGGTGCCCAAGCCCGCTGAGGTCCACCTGACATGGCTGAAACAAGGCGGGACGGCGGCGACCGCCCGCGCCACGCTGGTCCAGGATGAGGCGCCGGTCATCGAGACCATCGTGACCACGGGCGCCCTGGCCGACACCGGTGCGGACATAAGCGACGCGGCCGCCGCGCTGTCGTGGACCGGTGAGCCGCCGCACCTGCCGCCGGTCAGCCGGTGCCGGTCGCTGCCCGCGGGCCGCGGGTTTACCGGCCAGATCGACATACGTTTCGATCCTGCGACAATGGGCTGGCTCGACGGCCAGCCGGACGGCACGCCGGAGATGCGCGGCTATCTCAGCCTGCGCGAAGACCGGGATCCCGATGCTTACCTGCTGGCTGTCGCGGTCGACGCGCTTCCGCCTGTGGTGTTCGGGCTTGGCGCGGTTGGCTGGGCGCCCACGGTCCAGCTGACCTGGCACATGCGCAACATCCCCGCGCCGGGGCGGCTACGCGTCGCGGCTCGCTGTCGGCACGTCAGCGGCGGCTGGTTCGACGAGGAGGCGGAGGCGTGGGATGCCGCAGGTCATCTTGTCGCGCAAAGCCGCCAGATCGCCCGGGTGGGCCGCCACGAACGTCGCCGCGCGTAGCCTTGGTGCTTATGCGTGTGACGGTCGTCGGCTGTTCGGGCTCCTTTCCAGGACCTGACAGTCCCGCATCCTGCTATCTGGTCGAGGCGGATGGGTTCCGGCTGGTCCTCGATCTCGGTAACGGGGCGCTCGGGCACCTGCAACGCTACGTCGGGCTGTTTGACGTGGACGCGGTCTGCCTGAGCCATCTGCATCCGGATCATTGTCTGGACATGTGCCCGTACTGGGTGGTGCGCACGTACGCGCCCTATGGCGCGCGCCCGCGGATCCCCGTCTACGGCCCGGCAGGCACCGCGCACCGGCTCGCCCTCGCGAGCGGTCTGGATCCGGCGCCGGGAATGACCGGCGCGTTTGACTTCTTGACGCTGTCACCGGGTCACTGCAAGATCGGGCCATTCAAGGTGACCACCGACCATGTGAACCATCCGGTGGAGACGTTCGGATTTCGCATCGAGCACGCCGGGCGCGTCCTTGCGTACTCCGGCGACACCGGGCAGACGGATGTGCTCTGCGAACTGGCCAGGTCGGCCGATGTCGTGCTTTGCGAGGCGTCCTTCCTGGAAGGCCAGGATCTGCGCGCGGGCCTGCACCTGACCGGGCGCCAGGCGGCCGAGCACGCCGCCCGAGCCGGCGCCGGGCAGCTTGTGCTGACCCACCTGGTGCCGTGGAACGACCCGGCGGCGACGCTGGCCGAGGCGACGAGCGTCTTCCTCGGCCCGGTCTCGCTGGCCGCAGCCGGCAAGGTACTCGACGTGGGCGACTGACCCCCCCGCTAGTCTTGCCGGCATGACTCGCCCCGATGGACGCACCTCGGACCAGCTCCGGCCGGTGCTGTTCACACGCGCATGGCTAGACCACGCCGAAGGCTCGGTCCTCGCCGAGTTCGGCCGGACCCGCGTCTTGTGCGCGGCAAGCGTCCAGGAGGAGGTGCCGAGGTGGCGCAGGGGGAGAGGCGTCGGTTGGGTCACCGCGGAGTACGCGATGCTCCCCCGGGCGACGACCTCGCGCACCGACCGGGAGTCGATCAGGGGCAGGCCCAGCGGCCGCACCCAGGAGATCTCCCGGCTCGTCGGCCGGGCGCTGCGCGCCTGCGTGGATACGAAGGCGCTTGGTGAGAACACGATCGTCATCGACTGCGACGTGCTGCAGGCCGATGGCGGCACCCGCACCGCCGCGATCACGGCGGGGTACGTGGCATTGGCCGACGCCATCGGCTGGTTGCGGAGCAAGGGCCGGTGCCCCGGCGAGCCGCTGGTGGCGTCGGTGGCCGCGGTAAGCGTCGGCATCGTCGGCGGCGAACCGCGGCTGGACCTGTGCTACGAGGAGGACGTGATCGCGGAGACCGACATGAACGTGGTATGCACGGGCGATGGCCGGTTCGTGGAGATCCAGGGCACCGCGGAAAGCGGTGCCTTCGACCGCGCCCTGCTCGACCGGATGCTCGACCTGACCGTAGCTGGTTGCGCCGAGCTAACCAAGCTGCAGCAGGCCGCCCTCGCCCAAGTTACTTAACGGCGGCCGCATGGCGAACCAGCCTCCGCGCCTCGTGCTCGCCACGGGGAACGCGCACAAGATCGCCGAGCTGGCCAGAATCCTCGCCGTGGGCGGGAGCATGGGGATCGACCTGGTCGGCCTGGACCATTTCGGCGACGGGCCGCAACCCGCGGAGACGGGCGGCACGTTCGCAGAGAACGCGCTGATCAAGGCGCGGGCGGTGGCGGAATTCACCTGCCTGCCCGCGGTCGCCGACGATTCTGGCCTTTGCGTCGACGCGCTGAACGGTATGCCCGGGGTGCTATCAGCCCGCTGGTCCGGGCGGCACGGTGACGACGCGGCCAACCTGGACCTTGTGCTGGCGCAGCTCATCGACGTCCCGTCGGCTCGTCGGGGTGCCCAGTTCTATTGCGCCGCCGCGCTGGTCGCGCCCGCGGTCGGCGCTGCGGGGGTCAGCGCTGCGGGGTCGGCGGGCCCGGCAGTAGAGCGCGTCGTGTCCGGCCAGGTCGTCGGTCGGCTGGTGACGCAGCCGCGCGGCTCGAACGGGTTCGGTTACGACCCGATCTTCGTGCCAGCGGGCGAGGAGCGAACCATGGCGGAGATGACGCCAGAGGAGAAGGACGCGATCAGCCACCGCGGCCGCGCGTTCCGCGCGCTCGCGCCGCTGATCGCCGAGCTTTTGACCGTCGGCGCGACAAGTGCTTCCGGCGCCGGGTGAGGCCCATTCGGCACTCCGCCACAGGTACACGGGCCCACGTGCATCCACCATCGCAACAGCAGAGGGCCACCGATGCTGCGGCGGAGCGTGAGCGTCGCCGGGGAACTGGCGGTTACCAAAGAGCCACCACGTCTGTTAGGCCGCGACGTCTTCCCGTAGCCGCGAGTTCGGTGGATGCTTCTAGGGTCAACGGGCGGCATGCTCACGGCGCGTTTGCCGTGGCCTGTGGTGTAGGAGGGATTCATGCGCGTACGACAGCGCCGTTTGCACGCGGGCAGACAGGCCGGGGCCCTCATCGGGGTGGCCTCGCTGCTCGGCGGTCTCGGTGTCGCCGCGATCGCGGCGCCCGGTTATGCGGGCGCGGCCAATCGGCATAGCGCGGCCGTCCAGGCGAACGCCGGCTGCGATCTCGGCCAGGTCAAGCACGTCGTCAATTTAATCTTCGACAACGTTCACTTCTTCCGCGACAACCCGAACGTCCCGTCCGACTTTGAGCTGATGCCGCACCTGCTGCAGTTCCTCGAGCAGAACGGCACGCTCGCCTCGAACAATCACACGCCGCTCATCGCGCACACGGCCAACGACAGCCTGACGACCTACACCGGGCTGTACGGTGACCGGCAGGGCATGCCGATCAGCAACAGTTACCAGGCCTACAACACCGACGGCACGACCGACCCGGCCGGGTCGTTCGCGTACTGGACGGACCCGGTCTTTGACACGGCGGCCAATCCGAACCCCGGACACGACACCAACCCGTCCATGGTGTACGCGGCGTCCCCGCCGGCCACGACCACGCCTGCGCCGGCCCCGAACAAGATCACGCCCGCGCCCTGGGCGCCGTTCGCCCGGGCCGGCTGCGACGTGGGAGACGTCTCGACCGCCAACATGGTGCTGGAGAACACGGCCGTGGACATCCCGAAGGTGTTCGGCCAGGGCTCGCCGGAGGACCAGCAGCTCCTTGCCGACGCGGACCGCTTCAAGGATGCCGAGGTCGCGGATTACGTCGGCGTCGCTGTGCATTGCACCAGCGGCAGCGCGTTTTGCGCCGACGCGACCGGGGTGAAATTCGGGCAGGCGAGCCCATCGCCCACCGCCGTGTCCGACCTGCTGCCGGACGAGCCCGGCGGGTACAACGGCTACCAGGCACTTTTCGGTCACCGTTATATCGCGCCGCAGCTCGGGGCCGGAACGCCCGATCTGACCCACAACGGTTACGCGGTCACCAACGCCGCCGGCAACCTTGTCGACCTGAACGGCAACGAGATCGACGGCGCATTCCTGACGGCTCATCCCGGCTTCCCGGGTTTTGGCCCGATCAACGCGTCGCAGACGCTCGCCTACACGGCGGACATGCTGGAGGCGGGGCTGCCTGTGGTCTACGGGTACATAGCCGACATCCACGGCAACGAGCACATCAACGGCGTCACGGCCTGCCAGGGCGCGCCGGCGGCGCTCGGCAGTGGCAGCGCATGCTACATCGCCCAGGCGCAGTACTACGACCAGGCCTTCGCCACGTTCTTCGACCGCCTCGCGGCGGCCGGGATAACCCCGGCGAACTCGCTGTTCATCGTGAGCTCCGATGAGGGCGACCACGAGGCCGGCGCGAACGTCGGCCGGGCCATCGAGCCGACGCCCGCCAACTGCGACGGCGCCACGGTAAGCGGGACCACGGTGACGCCGGACGTCCTGTGTACCTACCCGGCGGGATCCTTCGGTGAGCTGGCCGGAAACATTCGCGGCCTGCTTGCCACCGAGAAAAACAACACCACGCCGTTCAGCCTCCAGTCCGACAGCGCGCCCGAGTTCTATGTGACAGGCCAGCCGCCCCCCGGCGCGCCACAAGTCCGTCAGCTGGAGCACGATGTGGCTGGCCTCACCGCGGCCAACCCCTACTCAGGCAACTCCACTGAGCCGATCACCAACTACCTGGCCGACCCGGCGGAGGAGGCGATCTTGCACATGGTGAACGCCGACCCGGCAAGAACGCCGACGTTCGCGCTGTTCGCCAAGCCGGACTACTTCTTCTCCGCGGGCAGCACGACCTGCAACCCCTGCGTCACCCAGAACACCAGCTTCGCCTGGGATCATGGCGACTATGCCGCCGAGATCGACACCAACTTCGTCGGCATGGCCGGTCCAGGGGTGGCACACCGTGGCCTGGACGGCTCCGCGGCGAACGCGGGGCCAAACTCGGCCGGCCCGGACAGCGGGCAGGTCACCGTGCCGGGGAGCGGCACCACGGGGACCTGGATCGACGAAACCGACCTCAGGCCCACGCTGATGTACCTGACCGGGCTGAAAGACGACTACCAACATGACGGCCGGGTGATTACCGAGCTGCTCACAAGCACGGGCGGCGCGCTCGGCGCACCCGCGGTAGCGGGGCTTGGCGCCTGCTACAAGCAGCTGAACTCCAGCGTCGGGCAGTTCGGCACCTCGACGCTCCAGGCCGCGACCAAGGCCATCGAGAGCACGAGCGCGGACGACCAAACCTACGTCGCCACCGACCAGGAGCTCACTCTGCTCGATCTGTCACGCGACCAGCTAGCCGGGCATATCAAGGCAGGACTCGAAGCCGCCGCGTTCGACGGCACACCCATCCGCGGCGCGGCCGGCCAGACCCGCGCCTGCCAGGCCCTCATCGCGGCCGCTGGCAACCTGGCACGAGCCGGGTAGACCCGGCTCACGGGCGCCGGCCCGGTCCTGCCGGGCCGGCGCCCGTTGAGGTGCCACCTCACCAGGTCTGCGACGGAATCGTGGACTGGGTCGCGCGCGCCATGATCTCGCGGAAGGCCGTCACCGCCGCCAGGTCCCCGGTGACCCGCAGCGCGTCGAGACCGCCGCGGCCCCACAACCAGCGGTAGACCTCCTCGGGCTGGCCGGACACGGCGGCGTCGCACTCCCAGGGGATCTCGGCCGCGACGTCGACGGCGGTCGGCTGCAGCGTGACGCGCCAGACCCGGGTGCCGGCTTCGATCCCGACAACCTGGTCGCCGCCCCGCACGTCGGCGCCCAGCCGGGTGCCGAGCCACACGGTGAGCACCTCGTCGATCCCATCGGCCGCAAGCGCCTCGCCGACCGGGTAGCGCAGCCCATACGCCTCGGTCACATCCATCCGGTGGATGGTCGTCTCATGCGCCATCCGCCGCCACCAGAAGAGATAGCTGCGATCCCCCGGGTACCAGGTGTCACATGGCTCGTCGGCTTGGTGTGCGGCGAGCTCGTCGAAGAGCGTTCGCATCCCTGCCGCATACCAGCTGCGCACGTCGGTGCCGCCCGGCGGCTTGCGCTGCCACCGCTGCGGCGGGCGTTGCTCGGCGGACCAGCCGGTCACGCGCCGGTAGATGCTGCCGAGGTGGCGGACCACCGCCCCTGTGTTCAGGTCCGCGCAGTAGGGCACAGCCACGCCGAGATCTCGCCCGGCGACCGTCCAGGCGATCCGCTCGCCCTCCGAGCGGAACGCCGCGAGCAGGTCAGCCGGGTCCACGTGGACAGCATGCCCCATCGGGTGACCGCCGTGTTGGCCTGGGTGCGGCTCAGCCGGCCACGGCACCCGCGCAGACCGCCAGCGGGCCGCCGCCCGCCAGCGGGCCGCCCCGCCGGAGCAACCTGCTGTCCCCGGTCATGCCGTTGTCGCCACCCGGTACGGTTGGACGCGTGGCCGCCGAGACGGCCGTGCCATCGAGGGAGTGAAGGAGCAGCTGTGGCGGAGCAACGGCTGGCGGCTGGCGATCCAGCGCCTGATTTCACGCTGCTGGACGCGGACGGTAAGCCGGTGAGGCTCGCGTCGTACCGCGGGCAGCGCGTGGTTGTGTATTTCTACCCGGCCGCGATGACGCCCGGGTGTACCACACAGGCTTGCGACTTTCGTGACCGGCTGACCGACTTCGCGGACGCGGGCGTCGCTGTGCTCGGCATCTCGCCCGACCAGTCGGCAAAGCTGGCGAAGTTCCGCGACAAGGAAGGGCTCACCTTCCCGTTGCTATCCGACCCAGATCGTGAGGTGCTGCGGGCCTACGGCGCGTTCGGTGAAAAGACGATGTACGGCAAGACCACCGTCGGCGTGATCCGCTCGACCTTTGTTATCGACCCAGACGGCAAGGTGGAGCGGGCGCAGTACAACGTCAAGGCCGCCGGACATGTCGAGCGGCTCCGGGGTGACCTGGGAATCTCGCCGCCCGGCCAATGACGATGGGGCCGTAGCCCAACCGGCAGGAGGCGCGCGGTTTAGGTCCGCGACAGTGTGGGTTCGAGTCCCACCGGCCCCACCAAATTGGTCATTGCGCGAACCGGGCCTGGTTCGCGATCTGGCTGCGGGATGCGAAAAACGGGGACGATCCGGCCGGGCCCGGTGATCTTCACTTGCGCGACAAGGGCTTCGATGAGCGCCTTGCGCTGGCTGTGGCTGCCAGCGGCGATGATCCGGTCTATGTTGTCGGCGACCTGGCTCAGCGTGGCGGGCGGCGGCATCATTGGGTGCAGCGAGCTGGCTGGCGAGTTCGTCTCGACGGGTGGCTAGTGTCATGCGCCTGAAATCTTAGCGATATATTTGGCTAAGGAGTTCAGGATCTCCTCGGCGGTCTTTGTCCACATAAACGGCCTGGGGTTCTGGTTCCAGGTCTGGATCCAGGCGCGGACGTCTTTTTCCAGCGCCTGGACGCTCTTGTGGACCCCGCGGCGGATCATCTGATCGGTCAGGAACCCGAACCAGCGTTCCACCTGGTTGATCCACGACGACCCGGTGGGCGTGAAGTGGAGCTCAAACCGGGGGTGGCGGGCGAGCCAGTCCCGTATCGCGGGGGTCTTGTGGGTGGCGAGGTTGTCGCAGATCAGGTGCACATCCAGGCCGGCGGGCACGGCCTTGTCTATCGCGATCAGGAACTTCTTGAACTCCACCGCGCGGTGCTGGCGGCGCAGTTCGGAGATCACCGTGCCGTCGGCGATGTTGAACGCGGCGAACAGGCTGGTCACGCCGTGGCGGGCGTAATCGTGGGTGCGCCGTTCGGGCATGCCGGGCATCATCGGCAGCACCGGGGCGGACCGGTCCAGGGCCTGCATGCCCGATTTCTCGTCCACGCACAGCACGACCGCCTTGTCCGGCGGGTTGTGATACAGCCCGACGACATCGACGACCTTCTCCACGAACAGCGGGTCCGTGGACAGCTTGAACCCGTCACTCAGATGCGGCTTGAGATCGAACTTGCGCCAGATCCGGCCGATGCTCGATTTTGACAGGCCGCTGCGGCGGGCCATCGAGGCCCGCGACCAGTGCGTGGCGTCCTTGGGGGTCTGCTCCAGTGTCGCGGCCACGACGTCCTCGACCTTGTCGAGCAGGATCGACGGCGGCCGGCCCGGGCGCGGCTCGTCAGTCAGCCCGTCCAGCCGCCGCGCGATGAACCGGCGCCGCCACCGGGTCACTGTGCCCGGCGTGATCCGCAGCTCGGCGGCCACCTGCTTGTTGGAGGCGCCCTGCGCACAGGCCAGCACGATCTTCGACCGCAGCGCCAGCGCCTGGGAGGTCTTCGCCCGCCGCGACCAGCGCGCCAGCTGGTCCCGCTCGGCATCAGCCAGCACCAGCCCGGCTTTCGGGCGCCCCGGCCGCGCACCGTCGCACAGGCCGCCCAGCCGCGCTCCGGCGAACCGCTTGCGCCACTTGCCCACAGTCATCTCCGTCACGCCCAGCCCGGCGGCCACCCGCTGATACACCACCCCCGGCTCCGCGCACGCCAGCACGATCCTGGCCCGCACCGCCAGCCGCGGCGACGGCCCCCGTGTCCAGCGGGCGAGCTGGTCACGCTCGCCATCGGTCAGCACAAACTCAGCAGCGGCACGCCCGGTACGCGACATACAAGAATTCTACTAATTTAAAGTGCAAACTTCAGGCGCATGACACTAGGTACTCTCAGATACGAGTGCTTGAAGAAACCCGGCGCGTCGCGTCTGGGCGGTCAGCGCCGGGCCCCCCTCAGCCGACCCCCGGACCCGTTCACAGCAACATGATTCCTGGCGGTGAACTCTGTCTCGCTATCATGACGCGCGGCCGGCCCGCGTGGTGGCGCCGGGGCCAGCCGCCTTCGAGCTGCATACCCTGGGCTGGCGGGCGTTCCAGGATCTGTGCGGGGCCATCGTGCGAACGGTGTGGGGCCAGTCAGCGCAGGCGTTCGCCGATTCCAACGACGCCGGCCGGGACGGGGCTTTCTACGGGATCTGGCATGGCCCCCCGGGCGGCACGGGCCGCCGGGACTTCGCCGACGGCCCCTTCGTCCTGCAGTGCAAGCACACCAAGCGGGCGGGCAGCACTCTCTCCGAATCTGATCTGAAGGACGAGTTCGCCAAGGTCCCCGTGCTGATCGAGCGGGGCCTGTGCCGCAGTTACGTGCTGATGACCAACGCGCGGATCACGGGCAACTCGGAGGAGACAATCCTTCGGCGGCTGCGCGATGCAGGCGTGGAACACCCCTTTGTCCTGGCCGGCCAGTGGGTATGCGACATCATCGCCGCTCACCGCGAACTACGCTTGTTCGTCCCGCGCGTTTATGGCCTGGGCGATCTTTCACAGATCCTTGACGAGCGGGCTTACGCTCAGGCCTCAGCGCTGATGGCTGCGGCGCGCGGCCAGGTCGCTACCTTCGTGATCACCGAGCCTTACCGGAAGGCAGCCCAGGCGCTGCAAGATCACGGATTCGTGCTGCTGCTTGGCGAACCGGCGGTGGGCAAGTCGGTGATCGCCCTCATGCTTGCGCTCGCGGCCGCAGACAACTGGGGTTGCCTGACGGTTAAGACCCGCACCGCCAGCGAACTGGTGGAGCACTGGAACCCGCACGAACCCGGCCAGTTCTTCTGGGTCGATGACGCCTTCGGCGCGGTCCGGCACGAAGAGCAGCTCACCTGCGACTGGGCCCGCAGCATGCCGCACGTGATGACCGCGATGAGCAAGGGCGCCCGGGTCGTGCTGACCTCACGCAGCTACATCTACCAGGAAGCACGGCCCCTGCTGAAGGAGTACGCCTACCCGCGGTTGCGCGAACAGCAAGTGTTGGTGGACGTGGAGGACCTCACCCTCGATGAGCGCAAGCAGATCCTCTACAACCGCATCGCCCGCGGTGACCAGCCCGCCAAAGTCAAGGCCGGGATGAAGCCGTTCCTCGACCGTGCCGCGGCAGCCGAACCGTTCCGGCCCGAGGTGGCTCACCGGCTGGGGGTACGAGCTTTCACCGGAGGGCTCAGCCTCACCGGAGTCGGCGTCGTGGAGTTCATGACCCACCCCCGCCAGTTCCTCAAGGACGTCTACGAGCAGCTCAGCACGGACCAGCAAGCCGCCCTCGCCCTCGTCTACGCGGCCGCGGCCGACGGTAGCCTGGAAAACCCGCTCACCTTGAACGAGGCACAGCGCGACATCATCGACCGGGCCGGCAGTACCCCGGCGGGCGCGGCCCGGGCGCTGGACGCTCTCACAGGCAGTTTCCTCCAGGTCACCGGCCCGCCGTTGGCTAAGCCCGGTTGGGCCTTCCGCCACCCGACTCTCTGGGAGGGCTTCGCGGCGTGGGTGCCCACCCAGTCTCGCCTGCTGACCGTGATGCTCGCCGGCCTCACCGACACCACGCTGCTGACCAGGGTCGACTGCGAGGACAAGTACACCAGCGAGAAGCAGGGTCCCTTGCAACGGGGAACCCTGCTGCGCGTGCCGCCAGCGCTTTACCGCGCCGTGGCCGAAAGGCTGGCCCCACTTCGCCAGCGGCCGTCCACGGGTCAAAAATGGAGGCAGCGGGAGGTCGGCGGGTGGGAAACTACCGCCAGCTACGAGAAGTACAGGGGCACCCAGCGTTCTGTCATGGCGTTCCTAACCCATAGATCCAGCGATGCGTTCCTGCGTATCTACCTGGATGTCGATCCCGGCCTCCCCAGCAGCCTGGTGGATTTCACGTCCTACGTCTCCGTGGTGTCCGAACCAGGCGTGCTCGCGAGGCTTCACCAGGCGGCCCTGCTCAGCGAACCGGTCCGCCGTCAGGCCGTGGAGCAAATGGCGCACCTCGCCGTCAATACCCCCGACGATGGCTGGACCAGGGGTTCAGACTGGAGGGTCCTGCTCACCTCAGGCGACCGTGCACGGCTCTTCGAGAAGGTGCGGATGGAACTTGTTCCCCGGCTCGCGACCGGTGAGGGGTGGGGCGATGATGAGCGAGACGGAGACGACGACCCCGTGGAGAGTTCCCTGCGGGGTTACGAGAGGGCTTTCGAAGACGAAGGCGATTTCGAGACCGCCCAAGCGTTCGCCGAAGCCCGCGACATGTACTCACAACTGCCAATCAGGGTTCGCCAGGACTACCGCGATTGGGAGGAACGGACACCCCTCACCGGCACAAACCTTGCCCCTGCACCAAACACAAGTCGCAGCATCTTCGACGACATCGATGCGCAATAGCCGCGCACGGGCGAGCGACTGCCAGTTCCAGCGGGCATCACGTCCAGCCGTCAGCCGGGTTCCATGCGAAGCCAAGGAGCTCCGGCCCGGCGGCCAGCCTCGATACCGCCCAGCCCGACGGCGGTGCGCAGTTCCCGCAGTTCTGCCGCCAGCCGGGTCATGTTGTCGCTGCGCGTTCTGCTCACGCTGCCCGATTCGCACGGTGGAACTCAGGATGACGGCACCAGTAGCTGGTGAAAGGGTCTGCCGCCTCAAGCGCCGCGTCCCCGGTAGCGGGGAGTTCCCCGTCGGCCAGGACCTCAGCGCCCAGGAACCGGCCGCCCTCGTCGTAGCTCTCGCGCACGACGACCTGATCGTCGAGCAGCCAGAAGTCATGATCAATGTCAAGGGCGGGCGGCGGCGAACGGCCCGGCGCCGACCTGATGGAGGCGCCGCGGACCGTTCCGCTGCCGCTGGCCCTGGAGGGGATCACCGTCGCTGCCCTGGCCGAGGCGATGCAGGTACGGGCGGCGAACGAGCCGCCCGGTCACCTCGGGGACGTCATCACCACCTACGCACAGGGCACCGTTGACATCGCCTCGATCAGGATCTGGCTACGCGCCCCCGTCCCATGATCCAAGAAACACGCCTAGGTAGGCGCCGCCCCCTAACCCGGTGGCCGCGGCGTCGTGTATCAGCGCAGCTGGCAGGCGCTCCTTATAAGTGTGGTCTTCTGCACGGGGGGCGATCATGGAGCCACTCAGGCGTCTCATCCGCGGACTCGTCGTCGCGTCGGCAGCAAT
>WNGE01001144.1_pt1 | contig 45725 bp, 44 predicted proteins | sample 5400651 | NCBI WGS metagenome assembly WNGE01 (sample SAMN13153370, study PRJNA577476) | soil metagenome | isolation source: 60 cm soil or saprolite under grassland replicate 2 | place: USA:California | collected 2016-06-15 | reverse complement strand
CAAGCGCCACCCGAGCTCAGGGCCGCCCTCCAAACCATCACCCGCCACGTCGACGCCTACGTCGACCGCGCCCGCCTCCCGCAAGCGGCCTGAAACTTGACACAAACTTCAAGAACCCGGCGACCAAAGGAACGCTAGGAGATCAGCGACGAGTTGCTGAGGAGGCAGGTGGGACAGATCGTCGGCGCGGTTGGGGTTCTTGCGATCGAGGTTGAAGCTGTCGGCTTCGATATCGGCGATCGAGAGACGCCACGCCTGCTCTGTTTCTGCGCGTCCCAGCCGAGCGCGGCCGCCCCACCAGTGCTGACACTCCGCGAACTCCTCGAAGGCAAGCGGCCTGGTCTTCGTGTAGTTCTTGCGGCCTTCGGGCAGCGGCTGCTGGTAGAACCAGATCTCCTTCGTAGGCCCAGTCTTGTCGAAGAACAGCAGATTGGTCGGAATCGCGGTGTACGGGGCGAAGACGCCTGGTAGCAGTCGCACGATGGTGTGCAAGTTGCACTCCTCCAGCAGGCGCTGCTTGATGCGGCGGGCGGCTGGGCCGTCATTGAATAGGACGCCGTTGGGGACGATCATTCCGCAGCGGCCGGCCGGTTTGAGGAGCCGCTGGATCGTTTGAAGGAACAGCAGGGCGGTTTCGGAGGTCTGGGTGGGCTGTGGAAAGTTCTTCTGGACGCCTTCCTCTTCCTCGCCGCCGAAAGGCGGGTTCGTGACGATGACCCCGACTCTGGCCGAGGCTCCGATCTGGCTCAAGGGCGTAGCGAGGGCGTTCTCGCGGCGGAGGTTGGGTTGCTCCACCTCGTGGAGGAGCAGGTTCATCGTGGCGAGCAGGTACGGGAGCGGTTTCTTCTCGATGCCTCTGATGTTGGTCTGAAGTTCGCGCCACTGCTGGACCGTCTGGACCTGTGGGCGCATGTGCTCCAGCGCCTCGGCGAGGAATCCCTCGGTGCCCGCGGCGGGGTCGAGCACCACCTCTCCGATCTGCGGATCCACTTGCTGCACGATGAAGCGGATCACAGGCCGCGGAGTGTAGAACTCGCCCGAGTCGCCGGCCGCATCTCGCATCTCCCGCAGCATAGACTCGTAGAGATGCGCCATCGTGTGGATGTCGTCGGAAGAGGTGAAGTCCACGCGGTTGACTACGTTGACCACATCGCGGAGAAGGTAGCCGGACAGCATCCGATTGAAGGTCTCCTTGAACACCGACGCCAGGACATCGCGCGGGTCTCGCTCTCCACTGCCCTTCAGATCGCGCAGCTGCGGTAGCAGATCCCCGTTGACGAACTCAAGCAGCGCATCACCGGTTCGACCGCCCTTGGCAGGGTCAACAGCCCAGTCTCGCCACCGGTACGGCGGCTCGATCGCGGCGCGGAACTGGCGTTCCGTGACTTCGCGCCGTCGCTCCAGGTCATCGAATGCCTTGAGGAAGAGAAGCCAGGCGAGCTGTGGGATGCGGTCGAGATCACCGTTCAGCCCGGCATCCTTCCGCATCACGTCACGCGCGGTCTTGATAGCGGCAGCCAGCCCGTCTCTGGTGGTGCCGTCTGCTTGGCCGGCCTTCTTCCTCGGCACGTCATTCCTCCTCATCGGTAGCTCGAGCTGTAGACCAGAAATCGTCGAGACGCTCCATAGCTTCGGGGATCGTCGCTGCTTGCACGTCGAGGTCGGCGGCCAGCATCGCATATGTGTCCGACCATGCAGCCGGGGGGTCAGAGATGTGCTCCGGGAGTTCGTGCGTCGCTCTGGTGGCAAAGACCTGTCGACAGACCGTCAACGCCTCGGCAGCATCCGGTAACCCGTTCTCGATGAGCAGCAGCAGGTCCACGAGGTCGCGGACTCGAGTGTTCTCCCGGCCTGGGTAGCGCCGGGTCAGGGCGTGGAGCTTCTCAGCGAAGTGCTGCGCGGGGGCGGCGGCCTCTACGTCGCGTTGAGGGAAGCCAGCGAAAGCGAGCGCGCCGGGAAGCATGAGGCGCTCGGTAGCGATGAGCTCCTCCGATCTGGCCACGATATCAATCTTGATTCTCGCGAACTCCCGGCCAGCAAGCAGTGCGCGGGCGGCGAAGCGCCAGGCCGGCCGTCCCGCCGTGTCGTCGGGGAGGGGACTTGGTTGCCCGATGACGAAGCGAAATCCATCACCGTCAGGATCTTCGCTGAGTTGCTCCACAAGCAGGTCCAGCAAATCCTCTCCATCCGCCGGCCGCTCGCGGAGAGCAAGGTCCAGGTCCTTGGTCGTCCGCGCCCGCTCCCTCCAGCGCACCTCGAGAGCGGTTCCACCCTTGAGAACCCAGATTCCCGGCCTGGTTATCTCAAGGCGTATGAGCAGCCGCTCGAAAACCGCTCGTCGTCGAAGACGGTCGAGATTGGCTCCTTGCTCCCGAGCCTGGTTCTGCAGTCGACCTCGAGGGCGGTCCGCAGCGCGGCCGGGCTCTGGTACCGCATCACAGTCCCTCCTGTCGGAGTGCCCGTTCGATCGCCAGCGCGGCTGCGGAGCCGAAGTTGTCGGCCTGGGCCCGAAGAGATCGAGCGGTAAGCAGGCCGAGTTCGAGAGCGTCGTGGATCGTCCGGGTCAGTTGGTCAACCTCGACTCCAGCGGCAGCGGTATCCAGGATCGACCGCACCGGAGTGGTGATAGAGAATCCCTCGAAGTGCTCGACATCGGAAGAGGCGAGCAGAGCCTTGTGGATAACGACGCCAGGCGCGCGCATTCGGAAGCCTGGAGGGACGGTGATATGAACGCGAGCCGGCATCATGTCGCCAAGCTGGTGGACTGCCAAGGCGGTTTCGTGCGAGACGACAGCGCGTCCCCGGCTCCACAGCGTCCAGCGGACCAGATCCTCATGCTGGCCCGCCGGCCAGTCGGGTAGGCGGTAGATGCCGCGATCGATTCTGAGCCAGTCGTTTCGATGCACGTGGTACCACTGGACTTGGTAGGAGTAGCCCACCTCGACCGCTTGCGCCGCACTGAAGTAGCCGGCTTGCTGGGCAGCGATTCGCATCAACGCTCGCCGTAGCTCTGTGGGATCCCGCCGCATGACGTGATCCTAACAGTCATTAGTATCTTGTTGTCGCGTGCTCACGCGAAACTACTAATGACTAGTAGTCTTACGCAGCGTAGAGCAGATCGCCGAGGTGATCGACCGCCTTGTGAAGTTTGTCGGGACCGCCGAAACGAGCGGCAATCTCGATGGGTGTGCCATAGGCAGAGAGCGGTGGCACCTGGAGGATTCCGAAGTCGTCGAGCTGGGCAATGCCATGATCGGCGTATTTCTCCAGCAACGCTTCGAGGACGTCCCTTGCCTTGGCGAGAACTGTTCGAGAAAGGCGCGTTGCTCGCGCTTGAGCCGGTTGACACGGTCCCGTCGAGTGACCAGCGGGGCGTTCCAGGCGAGATGTACAAGAAGGTCGAACGGGTCAGCATCAAGAAGACCAGTCCGCTCTGCCAGTTCCTCGAAGGTGACACCCCGTCGGGTGAGTTCCTGCACAACCTCGTCGCGACCGCCGGCGGTCCGCCACCGAGCGCGCAGGTCGTTTGCCTTCGGATAGAGTCGCCGAACCTGATCGGCTGCGAAATTATCGTAGGCCACGACTCGGAGCCGCTGGTCGCCTGGATCGATCACGTAGACGGACTGGGCGGTGACGAAGACCTCCGAGTCGTCGACGTAGTACTTCCTGGCCCCGGCCGTTTCGAGGTCTTCCGCAGTTGTCTCATCGCTTGGTCCGAGTGCGCCCGCCTTGACCTGGTCTCCATAGGTTGGCTCCGGGGAGGCGACGACGGTCTCCTCGACTTGGTCGCCGTGATCGTCGATCAACTCCTCGGTGATCGCTTCTGGGACGCCGTCGAATCCGGGATCGGCAAAGTGTGCTGTCGCTCCCGCGTAGTCGAGGATCTGGAACCATAGCTTGTCATGGTCAGATGCCAGACGCGTTCCTCGGCCGATGATTTGCTTGAACTCCACGATCGAGCCGATTGGACGAAACAAGACGATGTTTCGGCAGGTCGGGATGTCAACGCCTGTCGAGAGGAGCTTGGAGGTCGTGGCGATCACAGGCGTGTCTTGCTCGGGATCGATGAAGTTGCCGAGATGCTCACGGCCCACATCGCCTTCATCCGAAACGATCCTCACCACGTAATGGGGGTACTGGCGAGTAAGGCTGGCGTTGGCCTCATGAAGCGCCATGCGCATCTGCTCCGCGTGCTCGGAGTCGACGCAGAAGACGATCGTCTTCGCCATGCGATCCGTGCGCATGAGGTACTCGGTCAAGTGACGGGCGGCGGCCTTGGTGCGCTCGAGCAGCGAGACCACACGCTCGAACTCTCGTGTCGTGTAGATTCCCTCGGGGATCTCCCGGCCGTAACGGTCGAGTTGATGCGGGGTTGGAGCCCAGCCCACGGCGTCGGGACTCAGCACGACCCGGTGCACCCGGTATGGTGCGAGGAAGCCATCGTCGATGCCTTGGGCCAGCGAGTATTGATAGATCGAGTTGCCGAAATATCTATAGGTGTTGGCGTTCTCGGCACGCAGAGGTGTTGCGGTCATGCCGAGTTGGGTGGCGGGCTCGAAATGCTCCAGGACGGCCCGCCACGACGAGTCGTCGCGCGCACTGCCGCGATGGCACTCGTCCACAATGACGAGATCGAAGAAGTCCCGTGGATAGTCGCGGAAGACACCCAGGGCATCGCCGCTGTCGGCCATGGACTGGTAGAGAGCGAAGTAGACCTCGCGTGCGGTGTTGGCGTCGCCCGCGATCTTCCAGACGGCGTCGCCGAACACCGGCTTGAACTCGCGGGCGATCGGCTGGTCGATCAGGATGTTGCGGTCAGCGAGATACAGAATCCGCGGCTTGCGTCCGGTCACCCATCGACTGTTCCATAGCTTCCAAACCACCTGCAGCGCGACGAAGGTCTTTCCTGTGCCCGTCGCCATAGTGATGAGCATCCGCTCAGTCCCGCGAAGCGCTGCTTCGACCGCGAGATTGATGGCGACGGTCTGGTAGTAGCGCGGTGACTTGACGGTGCCGTCGGGGTTACGAAGGTCGCGGTTGAAAGGCAGCACAAGATCGTCAGCCACGGTGGAATCGAGCATCCCGCGCCAGGTCAGGTATCGGACCCACAAGCCCTCGGGAGAGGGGAACTCGTTCACCTCATGCTGATGCCCGGTGTCGTAGTCGTGCTCGACGATGCCTCTGCCATTCGTGGAATAGGCGAATCCCAGACCAAGCATCTCCGCGTAGCGCATGGCTTGCTGTAGCCCGTCTCCAGGCAGTTTGAAGAGCCGTTTCGCCTCGATGACGGCTATAGGGAACCCTGGCGTGATCTCAAGCAGGTAGTCAGCTCGCCGTCCTTGCCGTCGCCGATAACCACGCCCAGTTCGCTAGCTGAGGATCCGTGGCTGGTCGACCAGCCAGCGCCAGGTGCCGTCGGGCTGGCGGCGTGCGATCTCGACGGTGGCGCCGCTGGGGATGCGGGTCGAGGTGAGCGCCAGGTCGCCGTTGACGATCGCTGGCTGCGGGGTGCCCTGGAAGCTGGGATTGGTGGCGAGCAGCTGCTCGTAGACCTTGCGGATCGCCTGGGTTCCGGTGGTGAGCTGTCCGGGCGGGAAGGCGAGCACGGCGTCGGGCTCGTAGAGGGCGATCAGGCCCTCCACGTCGCCCGCGTTCGCCCGCTCGATGAAGAAGCGACCGAGGTCCTCGGGGCGGGTCGCCGGCTCGTGTGTCGCGTTGCTGGTCATCGTCTGGGCATACCTCCGGTTGTCCGGGGCGCGCCGGAGTCGCGGGCCGGCGCGGTGTCCTTGCGACCATGCTGGCACGCGGGGGCGACGGCCCCCACGCTGAAGGGAGAGGAGATGTCGTGATCGTTGTGACGGGAGCGACCGGGCACGTGGGTGCCGAGGTGGTCCCGCTGCTGGTCGAGCGGGACGTGCCGGTGCGGGTGGTGACGCGGCGGCAGCCGGTGGCGTTCCCTGCCGCGGTCCGGCGAGGCGACACGGTCCAGGTCCCGTTCGCCTCGACGCCTGCCGTGCCGATCGACCCGGCCGACATCGCCGCCGTCGCCGTGGCCGCGCTCACCACCGGCGAGCACCGCAACGTGGCCTACAAGCTGTCGGGTCCGCAGGTGCTCACGCCCGCCGACGAGCTGCGCCTCCTCGGTGAGGTCCTGGACCGGCCGTTGCGCCTGGTCGAGCCGGAGGCCGCGACGTTCAGGAGCTGGATGCTCGGGGCCGGCATGTCAGAAGCCGCGGTGGACGCCATCATCGCCCGCTCGCTCTCGCCCGAGGCGGCCAACGCCGCCGAGGTCCTGCCCACCGTCGCGGAGGTCACCGGCCGGCCTCCCACGACCTTCGCCAGCTGGGCGGAGGCCCACGCCGACCGGTTCACGGATACCGGTGCGTGAGAAGCTCAAGCTGATCGCGGTAGCCGGCCTCGGCTTCGGCTGGCTCAGGAGGCGCGGACGATCCGGGTGCGCTTGCGGTAGGGGTTCACGTCGGCCAGCTCCACCTCGTCCGCGCGGAGGCCGAGGAAGTGGGCGACGCAGCCGGCCAGCTCGTCCAGCCATTCGCTGCTGGGGTAGGAGACCAGCGGGGTCCAGCGGATGATCGCGCCGCGCACGTTCCGGCGAGTGGGCGCCAGCAGGAACAGCAGGCTGGGGAGCAGCCGCACGTGGCGGACGGGGTTGGCGGGGGTGACCGCGGTCGGCTGGTACAGGCCGCTGGCGTCGACCGGTGTTCGGCGTCGTCGCGCGGCCCGCTCCTGCGAGCGGATGGCGTGACGGCCGGCGTGCTGCTCGGCGCGGATATGTTCCTTCACGTGGTCGTAGCAGTTGTCGGTGAGCGAGAACAGCCGGTACACAAGGACGACGCCCCACACCGCCAGGATCACAACGAGCAGCTGCCCCATGCAATGGCCTCCCCGGGGACAAGGTGACTGGCCATAGTTTGCCCGCTCCACGGTAAACGTGGAATGGGGCGTTGTCCCCATCGCCGCCATGCCACCGGGCCCTCCCGCCCGGATCGCCCCTTTCCGCGCCGCGGTGGCGCAGGACCCTCCCGCCCAGGTGGACCATTTCCGGTGCCGGTAGCGTGGAGGCGATTGGGCCTTGGCCTTGGCGACAGGCGACGGGAGGTGGCGCAGGTGGCGGCGCGATGGGCGACGTTCGACTGCTACGGGACGCTGATCGACTGGGAGGGCGGCATCAGTGGTGCCTTCGCAGAGCTGTGGCCGGACGCGGACCCCTTGGCGCTGCTGCGGGCGTATCACCGCATCGAGCCCGAGGTGCAGCGCGGGCGGGCCATCAGCTACCGGCAGGTGCTCGGCGAGACGCTGGCCGGGGTGGCGGCCGAGGCGGGGCTCCCGTTGGCGGACGGCCGGCGGGAAGCGCTCGCCGAGTCGCTGCCGTCGTGGCCACCGTTTCCCGAGGTCCCGGCGGCGCTGGAGGCCTTGCGGGCGCGCGGCTGGCGGCTCGGCATCCTCTCCAACACCGACCCCGACCTGCTGGCGGCATCCGTGGACAACATCGGCGTGCCGGTGGACGTCAGCGTGACCGCGGCCGAGGCCGGCTCCTACAAGCCCGCGCACGGCCACTGGCGGTTCTTCTTCGACCAGGCGGGCGCGGACCGCGACCATCACGTCCACGTGGCGGCGAGCCTGACCCACGACATCGCGCCGTGCGCCGAGCTCGGCCTCACAGCGGTGTGGATCAACCGCCCCGGCGACGCCACCGACCGCTCCGACGAGCTGCTGAACCTCCCCCGCGCCGCGGAGCTGCCCGATCTCGCGGCGCTTCCGGACACGCTCGACCGGCTCCGGCAACCGGCGTCCTAGCGAGGAGCCTCGACGGCCGGCCTCCCACGCGCCATCATCAGAGCGAGCGCGAAGGAGGCCCCCAATTGCCCACGCACGAGGTCAGGGTCGACTACTCGAAGACGCTGAGCCAGCAGCCGGAGACCGGGCACAACCGCTGGCATCCGGACATCCCGCCGGTGGTGCGCTGCGACCCCGGCGACGAGGTGATCCTGGAGACGCGTGACGCCTTCGACGGCCAGATGGGACCCACCGCGACGCTGGAGACGGTGGCGGCGCCCAACCTGAACGTGGTGCACCCGCTCACCGGGCCGGTCTACGTCAACGGCGCCGAGGCCGGGGACCTCCTGGAGATCGAGATCCTGGAGGTCGAGCCCGACCGCTACGGCTACACGGTCCAGGTGCCGGGGTTCGGCTTCCTGCGCGACCTGTTCCCCGACCCGTTCATGGTTCGCTGGGCGATCGCCGACGGCGCGCCCTTCATGGGCACGATCGGTCTGGCGCCCGATCGGGGCCTGCTGGAGGCCACCATCGCCCGTGAGCAGGCGGCGCTCGACCTCGGCGGCTTCGTGCTCCCGCCGGACCCCACGGACGCGGTGCCGGCGGACGCGGCGATCGCGGGAGAGGCCCTCCGCACGATCCCGCCGAGGGAGACCGCCGGCAACGTCGACATCAAGCAGCTCTCAGCCGGCACCCGCATGTTCGTGCCGGTGTACGCCGAGGGCGGGCTGTTCTCGGCCGGCGACGCCCATTTCGCCCAGGGCGACTGCGAGACCTGCGGGACGGCCATCGAGATGCGGGCGACCCTGCACGTGCGCTTCTCGATCCACAAGGAGGTGGCGGCCGGCCGCGGCATCCGCGACCTCCAGTTCGCCAGGGACGACTACCACGTGCCGCCGGAGTTCGCGGCCCCGCGCCGCTTCCACGCGACCACCGGCCTGTCGGTCACCCGCGAGGGCGAGAACCGGCCGGAGGACCTCACCCTGGCCGCCCGCAACGCCCTGCTGAACATGATCGACCACCTGGTGGACGAGCGGGGCTGGACGCGGCAGCAGGCCTACGCGATCTGCAGCGTGGCCGTGGACCTCAAGGTCAGCGAGGTCGTCGACGTCCCCAATTTCGTTGTCTCCGCCTTCCTGCCGCTGGACGTGTTCACCGATCGGTAGGGGCCGTCGCGGCGGCTGTTTGCGCCGCGATCGCGAGCGTATCTTCAGTTCGAGGCCTGCAGGTCGCATCAAAGGAAGGGGCAGTCCCATGCCAGAGCGTCGCGTCGTGGTCGGCTCGAAAGTCGGCCTGCATGCCCGGCCGGCCGCGCTGTTCGTGCAGGCCGCGGCCAAGCAGCCGGTCAAGGTGACCATCGCGAAGGGCAACAGGCCCCCGGTGGACGCGCGCAGCATCCTGGCGGTGCTGAGCCTCGACGCCCGCGGGGGCGAGGAGGTCGTGCTGCACGCCGACGGCTCGGACCAGGCGGAGGCGGCGCTCGACGAGCTCGCCGCCCTCGTCGCCACCGATCACGACGCGAAATGACCGCCAAGGTCGCGCGGCTCAAGGGCGTCGGGGTCAGCCCGGGCGTGGCCATCGGCCCGGTCGCCGTCATGGGCGGCGAAGTCCCAGAGCCCCCCGCAACCCCGCCCCGCCCGGGCGCCCAGGATGCGGAGCTGGAGGCGGCGCGGGGGGCGCTGGAAGCGGTGGCGGCGGAGCTGGAGGCGCGGGGGGAGGCGGCTGGCGGCGACGTCCGGGACGTGCTGGAGGCGCAGGCGATGATGGTCCGCGACCCCAGCCTCGCGGACCAGGTGGCGGCGCTCACCGCGCAGGGCCGGTCGGCGGCCAGGGCGGTGTGGGAGTCGTTCACGGCCTACCGCGAGATCCTGGCCGGTGCCGGCGAGTACATGGCCGCGCGGGTCGCCGACCTCGACGACCTGCGGGCCAGGACGGTCGCGCGCCTGCTCGGCCTCCCGATGCCGGGCGTGCCCGACCCCGGCCACCCCTACGTGCTGGTGGCCAGGGACCTGGCTCCGGCCGACACCGCCGTGCTCGACGCCACCAAGGTGCTCGGCTTCGTGACCGAGGAGGGCGGGCCCACCAGCCACACCGCCATCCTCGCGAAGTCGATCGGCGTGCCGGCGGTGGTCGGCTGCGCCGGCGCGACCGAGCTGGCGGACGGCGCGCACGTGATCGTGGACGGCGGCACCGGCGAGGTCCGCGTGGACCCGAGCGAGGCCGAGGTGGAGTCAGCGCGCGCCCGCGTGGCCGCGCGGCTGGCGGCGCGAGGCCAGGCGGCTGGACCCGGCGCCACCGCGGACGGGCAGCCGATCGCGTTGCTGGCCAACGTCGGCGGCCCCGCCGACGTCAAGGGCGCGGTGGCCGCCGGCGCCGAGGGCGTTGGCCTGTTCCGCACCGAGTTCCTGTTCCTCGACCGCGTCGACCCACCGCCGGTGGACGAGCAGCGCGCCGCCTACGAGGCGGTGTTCGGCGCCTTCCCGGACGGCGCCAAGCTGGTGGTGCGGACCCTGGACGCCGGCGCCGACAAGCCGCTCGCCTTCCTCAACCTGCCCGGGGAGCCCAACCCCGCGCTCGGCCAGCGCGGCCTGCGCGCCGTCCGCCGCGCCCCCGAGGTGCTGGCCGACCAGCTCGAGGCGATCGGCCAGGCCGCGGCGGCGACCCGCGCCGACGTATGGGTGATGGCGCCGATGGTCGCCAGCGCGGACGAGGCGGCCTGGTTCCGCGCGCAGGCGCGCCGCCAGCCGATCGGCAGGGCCGGCGTGATGATCGAGATCCCCGCCGCCGCCCTGCGAGCCCGGGCGGTGCTGGCCGAGGCGGACTTCGCCAGCATCGGCACCAACGACCTGGCGCAGTACACCTTCGCCGCCGACCGGCTGGTCAGCGAGCTGTCCTCGTTCCAGGACCCGTGGCAGCCCGCCCTGCTCGACCTGGTCGCCAGGGTGGGCGAGGCCGGGACCGAGACCGGCAAGCCGGTGGGGGTCTGCGGCGAGGCCGCCGGCGACCCGCTGCTCGCCCTGGTGCTGGTCGGGCTCGGCGTGACCAGCCTGTCGATGGCACCCGGAAGCCTCCCCGACGTGCGCCTGCTGCTCGCCCGCCACACCATGGCGGACTGCCGGCGCCTGGCGGGGCTGGCGCTGGGGGCCGCCGACGCCGTCCAGGCCAAGGACCGGGTCAGGGGGTCCGCCAGCGGGGCCGCGGAGCTCGGCCTGTAGTTTCAGTGTCTGGGAAGCGACCGCCTGGAGGCCGTAGGATCTCCTGGGGAGGCCATTGCCGGGATGGCCGGATGAAGGAGGATCGCCATGGGGAGATTGACGTTCTCCACGCGCATCACCTTGGTCCGGATCGTCCTGGTGCCCCTGCTGGTCGCGCTGATCCTCGCCGACGGGGACGTGCGGCACGCGCCGGCGCTGGCGGCGGTGGTCTTCCTGCTGGCATCGTTCACCGATTTCGTCGACGGCTACCTGGCGCGGCGCTGGCAGCAGGTGACCTCGCTCGGGAACTTCCTGGACACGACGGCTGACAAGCTGCTGGTGATCGGCGCGCTGGTGGCGCTGGAGGCCATCGGCGTGGTCAACATCTGGGTGGTGTTCGTGATCATCACCCGCGAGGTGGTGGTGCTCGGCCTCCGCGCGGTCGCGGCCAGCTCCAGCGTGGTGATCTCGGCGTCGATCTGGGGCAAGCTCAAGTTCAACGCGCAGGTGGTGGGGATCACCCTGGCGATCCTGCACCCCGACATCCTGATCGGCTCGCTGCGGCTCGACGAGTGGGCCATGCTGGCCGTCGCGGTGATCAGCGCGCTGTCGGCGCTGGACTACTTCGCCCGCTTCGGCGACCTGGTGAAGGCGGACCGATGACCCGGACCCTGGTCACCGGTGGTACCGGGTTCGTCGGCGGCCTGCTGCTGTCGCGGCTGGTGCGTCAGGGCCGCGAGGTGCGCGCGCTGGTGCGCCGTCCCGGCGACCGCGAGCGGCTGCCGACGCCAGAGGTGGAACTGGCCCTCGGCGACCTGGAGAACGAGGAGGTCCTGGTCCGGGCGGCCGAGGGCTGCGAGGTGGTCTACCACGCGGCCGGCATGAACCAGCTCTGCCTGCCCGACCCGACCCCGCTGTACCGGGTGAACGTGGACGGCACCGCACGGCTGCTGCGCGCCGCCCAGCGCGCCGGCGTGCGGCGAGTCGTCTACACCAGCTCGGCGGCCACGCTGGGCGGCGACGGCAGCCGCGCCGCCGACGAGGGCTCGCCGCCGCCGGAGACCTTCACCTCGCACTACGCCCGCTCGAAGTACCAGGCCGAGCGGGTGGCGCTGGAGTTCCTCGGGGTCGAGGTGGTCACGCTGAACCCCAGCTCGGTCCAGGGTCCTGGCCGGACCACCGGCACGGCGCGGGTCTTCCTCGACTACCTCAACGGCCGCCTGCGCTTCGACCTGCCGAGCCGCTTCGGCATCTGCTACACGGAGGACTGCATCAACGGCCACCTGCTGGCGGAATCCAAGGGGCGCGCCGGCGAGCGCTACGTGCTCAACACTGCCACGCTCTCCAATACCGAGGCGATCGACCTGATCGCGGTGATCTCGGGCCTGACCTCGCGGCCGCGCACGCTGCCCCTGCCGCTGGCCATGGGCGCGGCGGCCTGCATGGAGTGGATCGCGCAGACGCGCGGGCAGCGGCCGTTGCTGTGCCGCGAGGCGGTCCGCACGGTCGGTCACCCGCACGTCTACGACGGCACCCGCGCCGAGCGGGAGCTTGGGCTTCGCTACACGCCGCTCCGCGAGGCCATGGAGGCAACGGTACGCTGGTACCTGGAGCAAGGGCTCGTCTCCCGCAGGCTGCCGCGGCTGGACGGAGAGCCGCCGGGCGCGGGAGGCGGGTCGCGGCCACGGCACGAGGGGGGAACCGCGGCGTGAGCACGATGGACACGCAGGTAGTGGTCGTCGGTGGCGGAGTCACCGGCGTGGCGGTCCTGCGGGACCTGGCCAGGCGGGGAATCCGGGCGGTCCTGGTGGAGCGCTCGGACCTCGGCACCGGCACCTCTGGGCGCTGGCACGGGCTGTTGCACTCCGGTGCCCGCTACGCCGTCCGCGACCAGGAGTCGGCGCGCGAGTGCATCGTCGAGAACCAGATCCTGCGGCGCATCGCCCCGCACACCATCGAGGACGTCGGCGGGATGTTCGTGCTGCTGCCCTCCGACGACGAGGCCTACGCCGACAAGCTGGCGGACGGCTGCGCCCAGGCCGGCATCCCCTTCGAGCGGCTGTCCGGAGCGGAGGCGCGCCAGCGCGAGCCGCTGCTCGCCAGCGACGTGCGCATGGCCTACGCGGTGCCGGACGCCGGCATCGACGCGTGGGCGCTGCTGCGCTCGATGGCGCGGGACGCCACCGAGCACGGCGCCCGCGTGCTGGCCCGCCATCCGGTGGTCGGCTTCGAACGCCGCGACGGCCGCCTGCGCGCGGTGCGGGTCCACGACCTGGTGCGCGGCGAGGACGTGGTGATCGGCTGCGACTGGGTGGTGAACGCGGCGGGCGCCTGGGCCGGTGGCATCGGCCGGCTCGCCGGCGTGCCGATCCGGATGATCCCCGGCAAGGGCGTGATGGTGGTGATGGCGCTCCGCTACGTCCGCGGCGTGGTGAACGCCATGCGCAAGCCCGCCGACGGCGACATCGTGGTGCCGCAGCACGAGGTGGCGATCCTCGGCACCACCTCGGTGGAGGTGGCCAGTCCCGACGACATCCACGTGAGCATGGCCGACGTCGACAAGATGATCGACATGTGCTCGCAGATGATCCCCTCGATCGCCGGCGGCCGCGCCCTGCGGGCGTTCGCCGGGTCGCGGCCGCTCTACAAGGCCGAGCCGGCCGCGGCGGACCAGTCCTCCGGCCCCGGCCCGGAGCCCGCCGGCGACGGCGGGGCCGACACCCGCGAGGTCAGCCGCACCTTCACCGTGCTCGACCACGCCAGCCGCGACGGGCTCGAGAACATGTTCAGCATCGTCGGCGGCAAGCTGACCACCTGCCGGCAGATGGCCGAGGCGCTGGTGGACCGGCTCGCCGACCGGATGGGCGTGACCACGCCGTGCACCACCGCGACCGAGCCGCTGCCGGGCGCCGACCACGGCGGCCACAAGCTGGCGGCGCCGCTGGCGCGGGTGGAGCACGACGGCGCCTACGGCGAGCTGCTGTGTGAGTGCGAGCTGGTGACCAGGGCGCAGGTCAAGGCGGCCGTGGACGCCGGTGTCGACGAGCTGGAGGACCTGCGCCGCATGCTCCGCGTGGGCTACGGTCCCTGCCAGGGCGGGTTCTGCGTCTGGCGGGCGGCCGCGATGCTGTCCGAGGGCCCTGGAGGCGCCGGCGGGCGGGACGCGATGGTCAATCTGGAGCGCTTCGTCGAGGAGCGCTGGCGCGGGCAGCGGCCGACCATCTGGGGCGACCAGGCCAGGCAGTTGCTGCTGAACCAGGCCATCTACCGGGGGATCTTCGACCTCGGGCCGGAGGTCCGGCCCGACGAGGCCGTGGAGCTGCCGGCCGCCACCGGCGCGCTGGCGCCGGCGCCGGCGGGCGGAGCGGGGAGCGCCTGATGCGGGCCGAGCTGCTGGTGGTGGGGGCGGGGCCGGCCGGGCTGGCCACGGCCGCGCGACTGGCCGAGGACGGCCACCAGGTGCGCCTGCTGGCCAGGGGCAACGGTTTCACCCACTGGGGCGCCGGTGCGATCGACGTGCTCGGCCGGGCCGGCGAGCGGCGGGTCGAGCGCCCGCTGGAGGCGATCGGCGAGCTGCCGGCCGACCATCCCTACCGCCTGGTCGGCGCCGGCGCGCTGCGCTCCGGGCTCGAATGGTTCCAGCGCACCGCCGCGGCCGCCGGGCTGGAGCACGCCGGCGAGCTGGGCAGCAACCGCGACCAGGTCACCGCGCTCGGAACCCTGCGCCCGACCTGCCTGTTGCCGGCGCCGGCAGCCGGCGAGCTGGGCGGCCACGTGGCGGTGCTGGGCTTCGAGGGCTTCCGCGACTTCTCGCCGGCGCTGTGCGCCAGCGGGCTCCAGCGGCGGGCCGGTCAGGACGGCATGCGGGTCAGCACCGGGGTGGTCGAGCTGCCCGCCTGGAACCACCCCCGCTACTTCACCGCGGTCGAGCTGGCCCGGGCGATCGACGACGAGGACTTCCGTGCCCGGCTCGCGCCCGGGCTGGCGCGCGCCGCCGGCGGGGCGGGGACCGCGGTGGTGCCCGCCGTGCTCGGACTGCGCGCGGGCCACGAGCCCTGGGCCGACCTGGAGCGGCGGACGGGCCTGCGGCTGGTCGAGGCGGCCATCCCGCCGCCGTGCGTGCCCGGCCTGCGGCTGTTCTCCGCCTACCGGGCGCGCCTTCGGGTTCTCGGCGTGCGCTGGCAGTTCGGCTTCCCGGCGCTGGGGGTGGAGCGGCACGGCGACCGGGTCACTGCCGTGCGCAGCGAGGGCGCCTCGCGCGAGATCACCATCCGCTGCCAGGAGCTGGTGCTGGCCACCGGCGGGGTGGCCGGGCGCGGCATCGAGGCGCGGCGCGACGGCTCCCTGGCCGAGGCGGTCGCCGATCTCCCCGTGAGCGGCATCCCCACCGACGGGCCCGCGGGCCGGGCCGCGTTCGTGGGAGAGCACTTCCTGGGTGAGCACCCGATCGGCGCCGCGGGGGTGCGGGTGGACGCCGAGCTGCGGCCGGTCGACGGCGCCGGCGGCCCGCTGTACGGCAACGTGCGCTGTGTCGGCGGCCTGCTCGCCGGCCACGATCCGACCATCGAGGGCTCGCGCGAGGGCGTGGCGCTGGCCACCGCGGCCCGCGCCGCCGAGGTCCTCGCGCCCGCGACCAGCCATGCCGCGACCGGCCAGGGGGGTACCGCCAGATGACTGTCGAGCAGACCGCCGACCACTGCATCAAGTGCAACATCTGCAACACGGTCTGCCCGGTCTCGGCGGTCACCGACCTGTTCCCCGGCCCCAAGTACGAGGGCCCGCAGGGCCAGCGCTTCCGCGCGCGCATCGACGAGGACGGCTCGCCGGACGCCTCGCTCGACTACTGCTCGGGCTGCGGCCTGTGCACCCAGGCGTGCCCGGAGGGCGTGCTGATCGCCGAGATCAACACCGTCGCCCGCGCCAAGCTGGTGGAGGATCGTGGCGGGCTGCGCCTCCGCGACCAGTTGGTGAGCCGGCCGGACGCGCTCGGCGCCCTTTCGCGGCCGGTGGCGCCGCTGGCGAACCTGGCGATGCGCACCCGCTTGGTGCGACTGCTGCTGGAGCGGACCATCGGCCTGCACCGCGACGCCGCCATGCCGCACTTCTCGCCGATGAGCTTCCAGAGCTGGGCCCGCGGTCACCGCCCGCCAAAGGGCGCCGCCCGCACGGTCGCCTACTTCCACGGCTGCGCGACGCAGGCCTTCGAGCCGGAGGTGGGCGCGACCCTGATCCGCGTGCTGGAGCGCAACGGCGTGGCGGTGACGGTTCCGCGCCAGGGATGCTGCGGCCTGCCGCTGATCTCCAACGGCGACTTCGACGCCGCCGGCGGCTACGCCAGGCGCCTGGTGCGCCACCTTCGCGGATCGGCCGGCGACCCCGGGGTGATCGTGGCCAACTCGACCTCCTGCGGGATGACCCTCAAGGCCAAGTACCGCGAGCTGCTGCGGATGGAGGACCCCGACACCACCACCGTGTCGCGGGCCGTCTACGACATCTGCGAATTCCTGCTGGACCTGCACGACCGCGGTGAGCTCGACACCCGCTTCGGCCACCTGCGGGCCCGCGCCGTCTACCACCCGCCGTGCCAGCTCATGGCGCACGGGGTGGGCACCCCCGCGCTGGACCTGCTCGAGCTGATCCCCGGCCTGGAGGTCGAGCTGTCACGCGCCGGCTGCTGCGGCACCGCTGGCACCTACGGCACCAAGGTGGAGAAGTACCAGATCGCCATGGACGTCGGCCGTCCGCTGTTCGAGCAGGTCGCCGACGCCAGCGCCGACTTCGTGGTGTGCGACTCCGAGACCTGCCGCTGGCACATCGCCAAGTCGACCGGTCTGCCGGTCTACCACCCGGTGCAGGTGATCGACCGCGCCTACCACCTGGCCTGATCCGGACGTGTCGGCGGCACCGCTGTCCAGCCGGCATGCGCGGCACCGGGTGACCCCTCACTGAGATGGAGGTTGCGACTACCGTCGATCCAAGGGGAATCCAAGCGATGGGAAAGGGGAGGGCGCATGGGTGTGGTCGAGGTCTGGCGGGAGTCGGAGGAGTTCTGGCGCTGGCGCTACACCGAGCCGCCGTCGCACGGGAACGGTCCGCTCGAGCTGCTCAGCAACGAGGTGTACGGGAGCCGCCAGGAGGCGGTGCAGGCGGCCACCACCGCCTACCCCGGCATCCCCGTGCTCGAACTCGACCGGCCTCCGGGCACGCCGCCCGAACCGGCTGGCCGCTCCGGTCGCGCGCGGCTGCGCCGCCGCATGCTGGCGGTGCTCGGGATCACGCTGGCGCTGCTGGCGCTGCGGCTGCGCCGCCACCGGCGGAATGCCCGCACCGGGTAAGGTTGCCGCTGCAGGCTGACCCGATCCGAGGAGGTTGAACCAGCTTGGAGCGCGCGCAGCTGGAGCCCCCCGACGCCGGCGACGGGCAGGTGGGGCTCCAGGACGTGCCGGATCCCCGGGCGACGGCACGGGCCGCCGTCGCAAGGGCGCGCGAGGCGTCGACCGAGTGGGGCGCGCTGGCGCCCGCGCAGCGCGAGCCGGGCCTGCGCGCGCTGCGCCGCACGATCTCGCGCCATGCCGACCGCATCGCCGACGTGGTCTGCGGGGAGACCGGCAAGCCGCGCGTGGACGCCGTCCTCGCCGAGGCGATGCACGCCGCGGCGCACGTCGACTGGTGCGCCCGGCACGCCACCAGGGCGCTGGCGCCTCGCAAGGTCTCGCCGTGGCCGCTGTACTCCAAGGCCGCCTGGGTCGAGTACCAGCCGCGCGGGGTGGCCGCGGTGATCGCCCCCTGGAACTACCCGTTCCTGCTGCCCTTCCTGGCCACCGCGAGCGCGCTGGCGGCCGGCTGCACGGTCGTGCTCAAGCCCTCGGAGGTGGCGCCCGCCTCCGGCGAGCTGGTCGCCGAGCTGGTGGCCGAGGCCGGGCTCCCAGACGGGGTGGTCCAGGTCCTGCACGGCGGCCCGAGCGTCGGGGCCGCCCTGGTCCAGACGGACGTGGACGTGGTCGCGGTCACCGGCTCCTCGGCGACCGGCCGGCGGGTCGCGGCGCTGGCCGCCGAGGCGCTCGTCCCGGTGATCATGGAGCTGGGCGGCAAGGACCCGATGCTCGTGCTGGACGACGCCGACCTTCGGCGGGCGGCCAGAGGCGCCGTGTGGGGGGCCTGCTTCAACGCCGGCCAGTCGTGCGTGGCGGTCGAGCGCGTCTACGTGGTCGACGAGGTCCACGACCGCTTCGTCGCCGAGCTGGAGCGTGCCTTCGAGGGCGTGCGCGCCGGTGGCGGCGGTGCCCGCGACATCGGGCCGATCATCCACCCGCCGCAGCTCGAGGTGATCGAGCGGCAGGTGCGGGACGCGGTCGCCCGCGGCGCGACGCTGCGCCGCGGCGGTCACCGCACGGGCGAGGGCGGGCGCTGGTTCGAGCCGACCCTGCTGACCGAGGTCGACCAGGGCATGGCGGTGATGCGCGAGGAGACGTTCGGGCCGGTGCTGCCGGTGATGCGCGTGCCGGACGAGGAGACCGCCGTGCGGTTGGCCAACGACTCCCCGTTCGGCCTGCACGCCTGCGTGTGGACGGGCGACACCGGCCGTGCCCGCCGGGTCGCCTCGAGGCTGCGCGCTGGCGCGGTGGCGATCAACGACTGCCTGGTCAACTACGCCATGCCGGGCCTGGAGTTCGGCGGCGTCGGCGATTCCGGCTACGGCCGCCAGGGTGGCGTCGACGGCCTCCGCGCCTACTGCTATTCGAGGAGCGTGACCCTCTCCCGCCTCACCCCTCGCCGCGAGCTCCAGTGGTTCCCGCGCCGCCTCGGCCTCCGCACCTGGAAACGAGCGATCCGGTTGCTCTACGGCCGCTGACCCGCTTGGTCGGGCTCGGGGGCGAGGGCTTCGCGGACCCGCTCTTCGGCCTTGGTCATGGGGTCCTGGCCGGAGGTGATCGACTGGATGGCGGCGAGCGTGGGGTAGCCGTTGGCCTGCTCGTCCTGGAAGCGCCTGGCGAACCCGCCTGACTGGATGTCGGCGAGGATCTCGCCGAAGTGGCGCTGCATCGCGGCCATGTCGATCTCGGTGGTGCGCAGGAAGCCGCCGTAGGCGGCGGACAGGCCGTGCCAGGTCACCGACTTGAAGAAGCCGTTGTCGGCGAACGCCTGGAGGGTGCGGGCCATCTCGCCGGACATGTACAGCTCCACGACCATCGCCTCGGCGGGCAGCCCGGCCTGGGTGCCGACCTGGAAGGCGCTCTGCATCGCCACGCCGAGATAGGCGCCGAAGCCCTGCTCCACGAACAGGTCCAGCAGCGCCTCCTTGGCGGCGGTCAGCTCCAGGGCGCCGCGGCGCAGCGACCCGGCCGCGCCCGCGAGCCCGAGCAGGCGGGCCTTGGCCTTGCCGGTGGCGTCCCGCTCGACCGACACGTACGACAGGAACCCGCTCCCGTCCAGGTAGGTCTTGCGAACCTCCTCGCCGAGCATGCGCGGCGCCAGCAGCAGCACGTCGACGCCGTCGGGGGGCTCGACCAGCCCGTAGGCGACCACGTAGCCGGACGCGAAGCACACGCACGCGCCCGAGCGCAGCCGCGGCGCGACCTCGTCGCGGAAGACCTCGGGGATCACCTCGTCGGGGATGAGCACGTAGACGACGTCGGCGGTGGCGACCGCCTCGCCGACGCCGCTCACCTCGAACCCGTCCGCCTGGGCCGTGGCGCGGTAGTCGTCGTCGACGTTGCCGACGGTCACCGTCAGACCGCTGTCGCGCAGGTTCAGCGCCATGGACCGGCCCAGGTTGCCGTAGCCGACGACCGCGATCGTCTGGCCCGACAGCCCGTCCGGGTCCGCGTCCCCCTCCCGGTAGAAGGTCACCGCCGGCTGCTCTGCCATGCCTCCACCACCTTAGAATCGTCGCGTCTGCTCGAGGATGCCAATGAAAGTGATCGGTCAGGATGCGGTTGGAGCGCAGGATAGCCCTGGTCACCGGGGCGTCGAGCGGGATCGGGCTGGCGCTGGCGCCGCTGCTGGCCGAGCGTGGCGCCACGCTCGCGCTCGCCGGGCGGGACGCCGTGGCGCTGGCCGAGATCGCCGAGCGGACCGGCGGCGAGCCGCTGGCCGTGGACCTGGCTGAGCCGGGCGGCGCCGAGCGGCTGGCCGGCCTCGTCCTGGAGCGCCACGGCCGCGTGGACCTGCTGGTCAGCAACGCCGGCGCCGGCTGGGCCGGCGACCTGGCGGCCATGCCGCTCGACCTCGCCGAGCGGCTGGTCACCCTGAACCTGGTCGCGCCGGTGCGGCTCACCCGGCTGCTGCTGCCCGGCATGCTGGAGCGCGGCGGCGGGCACCTGGTCTACGTGACCTCGATCGCCGGCGCCACCGGGGTGGCGCGCGAGGCGGTCTACGCCGCCACCAAGGCGGGGCTGGGCACCTTCGCCGACAGCGTCCGCGAGGAGGTCGCCGGCTCCGGGGTCACCGTGTCGGTGGTCGTCCCCGGGGTGGTCGACACTCCCTTCTTCGACCGCCGCGGCAGCGCCTACGACCGATCGTGGCCGGCGCCGATCCCCGCGCAGCGGGTCGCCCGCGCGCTGCTGCGGGCGATCTCCTCCGACCGGGCCGAGGTCTTCGCGCCCGCCTGGATCCGCCTGCCGGCGCGCTTCAAGGGCGCGGCACCCGGCCTGTACCGGCGGCTCGCCCTGCGCTTCGGCCAGGCGGGGCGCTGACGCTAGCGCCCGGTCGCCGCGCGCAGCGACTCCTTCAGGCTGCCCATGGTCGCCAGCACCGCGCTCGGCTCGTAGCCGCAGTGCGCCATGCAGTTGGCGCAGCGCGGGTCGTTGCCGCGGCCGTACTTGGACCAGTCGGTCTCCTCGACCAGCTCCCTGTAGGTCTTCACGTAGCCGTCCGACATCAGGTAGCAGGGCTTCTGCCAGCCGAAGATCGAGTAGCTCGGGATGCCCCAGGCGGTGCACTGGTAATCGACCTTGCCTTCGAGGAAGTCGAGGAACAGCGGCGAGTGGTTGAAGCGCCACTTCTTGCGGTGCCCGTCGCCGAAGGCCTTGCGGAACAGCTCGGTGGTCTCCTGGACGCCCAGGAAGTGCTCCTGGTCCGGCGCCTTCTCGTAGGCATAGGCGGGGGAGATCATCATCTGGTCGACCTGGAGGTCGTCGTTCAGGTAGTCGAGCACCTCGCGGACGGTCTGCGGGGTGTCGGTGTTGAAGAAGGTGGTGTTGGTGGTCACCCGGAAGCCGCGCCGCTTGGCCTCCTTGATGGCGTCGACCGCCGCGTCGAACACGCCCTCCTGGCAGACCGACTTGTCGTGGCGCTCGCGCAGGCCGTCCATGTGCACCGCCCAGGCGAAGTACGGGGACGGCTTGAACCTGTCCATCTTCTTCTTCATCAGCAGCGCGTTGGTGCACAGGTAGACGAACTTCTTGCGCTTGATCAGCTCGGCCACGATCTCGTGGATCTCGGGGTGGATGAGGGGCTCCCCACCCGCGATCGACACCATCGGGGCGCCGCATTCCTCGATGGCCGCGACGGCCGTCTCGACCGGCATCCGCTGCTTGAGGATGTTGGCCGGGTACTGGATCTTGCCGCAGCCGGCGCATGCGAGGTTGCAGGCGAACAGCGGCTCGAGCTCGACGACCAGCGGGAACTTCTCCCGGCGAGCCAGCTTCTGCTTCGCCAGGTAAGCGCCCAACCGAAGGCTCTGCCGCATCGACACGGCCATCTAGGTGACCTCCTTGGGGATCACGGCGTTGCGGGACGCGCACTGCATGGTAGTCGCGTTGCCCGCTGACCACTCTTGGAGCGCGGGGGCCGAGCGGCGGAGCACCCGCAGGGCGCGGGCGACGGCGGCCGCCAGCCCCGGGCGTTTCAGCTCCCTCCCTGGGGCGTCGAGCACCACCCTGAGCACCGCCAACCGCACAGCATCCGTTACCGCGCCGGCCAGGAAGGCCGACTCCATGTCGGCGGCGATCGCCCCGGTGGCGAGCAGGCGCGCCCGCTCCTCGCCCTGGACGACGTGGTCGACGCTGACCAGCGGTCCCAGGTGCGCCTGGAGCCCGCGGCGGTCGAGGGCGGCGGCCAGCGGGCCGGCGCCGGCGCAGCGCACCGTCCCGTGGGGTCCCCGGACCTCGGAGGCGACCACCACGTCGCCGGGCCGCATCCGCGGGTCGAGCCCGGCGCAGACGCCGGCGATCGCCAGCGCCCAGCCGTCCCCGCCGCCCGCCAGCCTGGTCGCCGCGGCGGTCGCCCGCCGCGGGCCGATGCCGGTCCGGACCAGGCGCGCGCCGGGCACCGCGCCGCGCAGGGCGAGCGCCTCGATCCGCATCGGCGCGGCGATCACCAGTGCCGGGTCGCCGGTCACCGACCGGTCTCCGCGCCGGGGCCGGTGCGGTTGACGTAGCGGCCGAGCGCCATCACCGGGAACACCTGCCGGTACAAGTGGTAGTTGATGTAGAAGTCGCCGGGGAAGCCCGTGCCGGTGTAGTAGGGCTCGTCCCAGGAGCCGTCGCTCGCCTGGGTGGCGGCGAGGTAGGCCACCCCGCGGGCGGCGGCCTGGCTGTCGCGCTCGCCGGCGGCGAGCAGGGCGAGCAACGCCCAGGCGGTCTGCGACGCGGTCGAGGCTCCGCGCCCGCGCCACTGCCTGTCGACGTAGGAGCGCAGGTCCTCTCCCCAGCCGCCGTCCTGGTTCTGGTGCTCGACGAGCCAGCGCACGGCACGGCGGATCGCGCCGTGGCGCGGGTCCATGCCAGCGGCCACCAGCGCGGGCAGCACCGCGCCGACGCCGTAGACGTGGTTGGCGCCCCAGCGGCCGAACCAGGAGCCGTCCCGCTCCTGCTCGCGCAGCAGCCAGTCAAGGCCGCGGCGGGTGACCGGCGACCGCCCCAGCCCGGCGACGGCGAGCATCTCGATGACGTGCGCGGTGACGTCGGCCGACGGCGGGTCGGTGACCGCGCCGAAGTCGCAGAAGGGGAGCTGGAGCGGGAGCGTGCTGGTGTTGTCGGCGTCGAAGGCGGCCCAGCCGCCACCGCTGCTCTGCATCCCGATCACCCAGGCGACCCCGCGGGCGAGCGCGGCGTGCAGGCGCTCGGCGTCGGGATGGGCGACCCGCCGCAGGGCGAGCACGATCTCGGCGGTGTCGTCGATGTCCGGGTAATTGTCGTTGGCGAACTCGAAGGCCCAGCCACCGGGGGCCAGGGCCGGCCGCCGCACGGCCCAGTCGCCGCGGCGCCGCACCTCCTCGCCGAGCAGCCATTCGCCGGCGCGCACCAGCGCCGGGTGGTCGGCGGCCAGGCCGGCGTCGGCCAGCGCGATCACCGCCAGCCCGGTGTCCCACACCGGCGACTGGCACGCCTCCAGCCACACGTTCGGCCCGTCGTTGACGGTGAAGCCCTCCAGGCCGCGCAGCCCCGCCTGGAGCACCGGGTGGTCCAGCGGGTAGCCGAGCAGGTGCAGCGCCATGATCGAGTACACCCACGGCGGCTGGATCCCGCCCCAGGCGCCGTCGGCCTCCTGCCGCTCGATGATCCAGTGGGTCGCGCGGCGCATGGCCATGCGCCGCAGCGGCCGGATGGGACGGTGGTGGTAGGCGTGCAGCCAGCGGTCGAGCCGCTGGAAGCGGCCGGCCCAGGTGGTGATCGGCTCCAGCGGCGCGGCCGCGCCGCCGGCGCGCAGCTCGCTCAGGCCGAAGCCGATCGGCCGCACCGGCCGCAGCGCGCTCACGATCGTCAGCGGCACGATCGTCTGCCGCGCCCAGCAGGCGAAGTCGTAGACGTTCAGCGGGACCCACGAGGGCAGCAGGATCATCTCCGGCGGCATGACCGGCAGGTCCTCCCAGTCCCACAGCCCGAACAGCGCCAGCCAGATGCGCGTGAACACGCGGCTGCGCTCGACCCCGCCGGCCTCGCGGATCCAGGCGGCCGCCCTGCGCAGGTGCGCCGCGTCCTCCGGGTCGCCGGCCAGCCGCAGGGCCACGTAGGCCTCGATGGTGGTGGACAGGTCCGGCGGGCCGCCGTGGAAGGTCGCCCAGGTGCCGTCCTCGCGCTGCTTGGAGCGGATCCAGGCGGCGGCGCCCTTGGTGCGCTCGTCGGTGCGGATGCCGAGGAACTCGCGCAGCAGGAGATCCTCGGCGTCCATGCTGACGTTGGTCTCCAGATCGCCCTTCCACCAGCCGTCGCTGTCCTGGAGGGCGAGCAGCCTGCCCGCGCCGCGTTCCAGCGCCGTCGCCGCCTGGAGGTCGAGGTCCTTCCCCGTCGTCACCGTCATGGTCGTCTACAGCTCCCTGCTGGTCACGAACCTGGCCAGGCCGACCAGCTCCTGGAGCGCGCGCTCCGGAGCGGCCACCGAGTCCAGGCGCCGGAGCGCCAGCACGAGCTGCCGCTCCGCCTCCGCCATCGTCCAGTCCCGCCCCCCGGCTTCCTGCACCAGCTTGGCCGCCAGGGCGAGGTCCTCGTCGCTGAGTCGCCGGCCGCCCTCGGCGACCCGCGCGCTGTCGGGGGCCGCCTCGCCGAGCAGCCCGGACAGGCGCTCGGCAACGCGGCCGCCGCTGGACAGCGCGTGCGCCACCGGCACGGACTTCTTGCGCTGGCGCAGGTCGCTCCAGGCCGGCTTGCCGGTGACCTCCGGCTGGCCCCAGATGCCCAGTAGGTCGTCCACGGCCTGGAAGGCCAGCCCGAGGTGGTAGCCGAAGCCGGAGAGGGCCTCCACCGCCTCGCTCGGCGCGCCGGCCAGCACCGCGCCGATCGAGGCGGAGCAGGCCAGCAGCGCGCCGGTCTTGTTGCCGGCCATGGTCAGGCATTCCTGGACGGACACGTCCAGCCGGCCCTCGAATGACAGGTCCTCGGCCTGGCCGGTGATCAGCCGGTCGGTGGCCTCGGTGAGGTGCCGGGCCGCCCGCGGGCCGGTCTGCACCGGCGCTTCCAGCAGGACGTCCTCGGCGAGGGCGAGCAGGGCGTCTCCGGCCAGGATCGCCATCGCCGGCCCGAAGACCTTCCAGGAGGTGGGCCGGTGGCGGCGCTCCTCGTCGCCGTCCATCAGGTCGTCGTGCAGCAGCGAGAAGTTGTGGACCAGCTCCACGGCGACCGCGCCCGGCAGAGCCACCTCGGCGGGGGCGTCGACCGCCTCGGCCGAGAGCACCGCCAGCGCCGGCCGGACGGCCTTGCCGCCGTTGCCGGCCACCGGCCGGCCCTCCACGTCGACCCAGCCGAGGTGGTAGGCGGCCACCTTGGCGATGGAGGGCTCCAGCCGCGCCACCGCCGCGCGGAGCGCGGGCGCGGTGAGCACGCGCGCTCGGTCCAGGATCGCTGGGGTCTGCACACTCATGCCGCCACCTCCGGACGAATCGGGGTTCCCCCTCGATCGACGGCCGGAGCATGCCGAGGGGGATGCCAGAACCCCTCCGCCGTCGGAAGCTGGCGGGTGCGACCGAGGGAGCGCAGCGCCGCACGCGCTGCCACCAGCCCGCTGCGCACCGCGCCCTCCATGGTGGCCGGCCAGCCGGTCGAGGTCCAGGACCCTGCCAGGAACAGCCCGCGCAGAGCGGTTTCCGCTGCCGGCCGCAGCGCGGCGGTCCCGGGTGCCGCCAGGAAGGTCGCCGTTCGCTCTCTGGTGACAAAGAAGCTGGTCACCGACGCGTGCCGGGCGGCGGGGAACAGCTCGGCGAGCGCCGGCAGGTAGCGGTCCCGCAGGGCCGCCACCGGCAGCTCGACCTCGTCGTGGGCGGCGGACAGCGACACCGCCAGGCATTGGCCGCGGCTCGGGTCCAGGCCGGCCGACTCGGTGCGGTCGAAGACCCACTGCACCGGCGTGCCCAGCCCGGCGGCGAACGGCAGCGTGGTCACCACCCGGTCGTAGACCACGTGAAGATTGATGATCGGCGAGATCCCGAGGCGTTCGAGTTGGTCAGCGGGGCCGACGACCCGCGCGGGCAGCCATCCGGCCGCCTCGTGGGGCACCGCGACAACCACCGCGTCCGCCTCCAGGAGGTCGTCGTCGGTGCGCACCGCCAGCCGCGACTCGCCGCCGCCGTCCGCGCCGGGATCGGCCGGCTCGATCGCGCGGGCGTGGCAGCGCATGCGCACCCGGACGCCGGCCTCGCCCAGGGCGCGGGCGGCCGGCTCGCCGTGGAGCCTCGACAGCGGCACGCGGCTGTAGCCGATGTCGGCGGCGTCGCGGGCGGTCAGCAGGCCGGTCTTGAACACCATGGTGGCGAGCTGGAGCGAGGCCTGGTCGGTGCGCGCGTTGAGGGTCGGCAGGCCGACCAGCTCCCAGAGCGCGTCGGTGGCCGCCCGGCTCTGGCCCTGGTCGGCGAGCCAGGACCCGAAGCTCCGCTGGTCGAGCCGCTGGTCGGCGGGGTCCAGCCGGCGCAACGCCAGCGCGGCGCGGACCACCCCCAGCCGGTCGCTCCAGTTCAGGTACGGGTAGCGCGCGAGCGTGCCGGCCAGGTGCAGCGGGGCTGGCAGGTTGCCGCGGCGCAGCCGGCCCATGCGCCCGCCCGGCGCCAGCACCGGCACGTCCAGGCGCGGCTGCAGCGGCGCCAGCTCGCGCACGCCGAGCCGCTCGAGCAGGCTCTGGTACGCGCGGCAGCAGCGCAGGTAGACGTGCTGGCCGTTGTCCAGCTCCAGCCCCTCGCGCTGGAACGAGAAGGTCGCCCCGCCGAGCCGCGGCCGCGCCTCCAGCAGGGTCACCCTGGCGCCACCGTCGGCCGCCGCCAGCGCGGTGGCGATCCCGGCCAGACCGCCACCGACCACGACGACCTCGTCAGCCATGGCGGGCATCCATTATCGCGTCCTCCACAGCAGGCTGCTGGCCGCGATCCTGGCCTTCTGCCAGGTCGTCAGCGAGACCCGCTCGCGCAGCACCGCCTCGGGGCGGCGGGCGATGCGGCCGAGCAGCTCGCGGTAGATGCCGGCCATCGCGGACACGCAGGCGGCGCTGCGGCGGTCCAGCAGCGGCAACAGGCGCAGCCCCTCGGCGTAGAAGCGCTGCGTGCGAGCCACCTGAAAGCTGACCAACCGGGTGAACCCCTCGGGCACGCGCTCCCGCGAGCCCAGCGCCGCCAGCTCGCCGTCCAAGCCGAACCGGACCAGGTCCTCCTTGGGCAGGTAGACGCGCCCGTCGTCGGCGTCCTCCCGCAGGTCGCGGAGGATGTTGGTGAGCTGCATCGCGATCCCGAGCTTGTCGGCCAGCACCGGCGCGGCGTGCGGCTCGCTGGAGCCGAACACGCCCAGCGACAGCCGCCCGATCGATCCGGCCACGCAGCGGCAGTAGTGCGCCAGATCATCGAAGGTTGGGTAGGAAGTCCCTCGAACGTCCATCTCGACACCTTCGATCAACTCGCCGAAGGCCTTGAGTGGAAGTGGGAACTTTTGCGAGGCGTCGTCCAGCGCCACCAGCACCGGATCGTGGTGGTGGTCGAGCTGCGCCAGCTCGGCCCGGGCGGTGGCGAGCCGGTCGAGCTTGTCCTGCGGCTCCAGCGCCCCGTCGCCGATGTCGTCCACCCGCCGGGCGAACGCGTAGACGGCGGACAGCGCGCCGCGCTTGGCGGGCGGCAGCAACCGGATCCCGTAGTAGAAATTCCGGGCCCGGCTGCGGGTGACGCCTTCGCAGTGGCGGTATGCGGCTTGGACGTCCACGGCGCTCATCCCTTCCGCAGGAGGACGGACGACAGCTCACGGGCCAGCCGTCGGCGTGTCGGCTTGGGGGAGTAGGACAATACGTCATACTCCGCCGCGACGATCGCCGCCAGCGCGGCGCGGCCGCCCGCGAGGAATCCTGCCACCGCCAACCGCGCCCAGCCGTGAAGGGTAGCGATCAACGGGGCGCCCTCGCTGAGCATCTCGCCAGCGCGCGACACCTCGAACTCCAGCAGTCGCCGGACGGGCTCTCCCGCCGAGGGCGCGGCGAGGTCGCGCTCGTCCACGCCGAAGCGGGCGATGTCCTCCTGGGGAAGGTAGATACGGTCGCGGGCGAGATCCTCGGCGACGTCCTGCCAGTGCTCGACGAGCTGCAACCCGGTGCAGATCGAGTCCGACAGCGCCAGGCGCTCCGGCGTCGCCGACCCGAACACGTACAGCACCAGGTGGCCCACCGGGTTGGCGGACAGCTCGCAGTAGCCGACCAGCTCGTCCAGGGTCCGGTAGCGGCGGACGGTCTGGTCCTGCCGGTTGGCTTGCACCAGGCGGCGCAGCGGCTCCGGCGGGACGTCGAACGCGCGCACGGTGACAGCGATCTCCGCCAGCAGCGGGTGCCTGGGCGCCTCGCCACGATAGATCCGGTCGATGCCGGCGTCGATCGCGTCGAGCTGCGCCAGGCGGTTCCCCGACGCCTCGTCGCCGGTGTCGTCGACCAGCCGGGCGAAGCCGTAGATCGCCATCAGGTGGCGGCGCACCGACCGGGGAAGCAGGCGCAACGCGACAGGGAAGTTCTCGTGCGCAGCCTTGGCAAGGAGCAATTCCGGGGTGAGCGATCCGCGCTCCAGGCCTGCCCCCTCCTTTCGCCTTGTCGGCAAGGCCGGTCTCGAACTGCTCGAACGGATACCCGCCAGATCGCCGGGTTCGCGTCCGACAAACGGAAAGCCTAGGCGCATGATGGCAACCGAGCCAAGCCGGTTTGATACTGACGGTGTACCTGAGGACGTTTCGGTTGGGTGATCTCAATGCGGTTCCCCGTTCCATGTGGGGGGAGCTCGCTCCCCCCACGGCCCCCCAAGAGCGCCTGTGCCATGGGAACCGCGTTCGTATAGCGAAATGGGGGCATCCTGGCAGGGAGCGATCAAGGTCCACGGCGGTCGGCGGACCGTCGGGTAGTTTACCGGCGGATCGGCCGTCTACCTGGAAGAAGGGAGGCCGATCCGTGCAGGCGCCGGTCGGGACCGTCGAGGGGGATCGGGGGGCGATAGAGTGCTGGCGGGCGATTCGGCCGTTGCTCGGTCTCGGCGCCGCCTTCCTCGTCGGCAGCATCCCGTTCTCCAACATCGCCGCCCGCCTGACCCGCGGGGTCGACCTCCGTGGGGTCGCCAACGGCACCGTCTCTGGCACCAGCCTGTACCGGGTTGCGGGCTTCGGCCCGCTGGCGGCGGCCGGCGTCCTGGAGATCGGCAAGGGCGCGGTCGGGCCCCTGATCGTCGGGCGCGACCATCCGGCGATGGCGGCGCTGGCCGCCGGGCTCGGGGTGGCTGGTCACAACTGGTCGCCGTTCCTGCACGGCGCCGGCGGGCGGGGCCTGTCGCCGGCGATCGGCGCGCTCGGGGTGGCGGCCTGGCCCGGTTCGCTGGTACTGCTGGGGGGGATGGCAGGGGGGAAGATCGTCGGGCAGGCCGCTCCGGGCTCGCTGCTGGCACAGGCCGCGCTGATCCCCGTGCTGGCTCGCCTCCGCGGCCGGCGCGGCGCGCTGGTCGGCGCGGCGGTGCTGGCGCCGATGCTGGCCAAGCGGCTCTTTGGCAACGCCCCGGTGGTGGGCGAGCGCCCGGGCCGCGTGTACCTCACCCGACTGCTGCTGGACCGGGACGAACGCTGATGGCGGGCGGCTCGGTCCTGCGCCGCGGCGGCTACCGCGACCTGGTAATCGGCCAGGCGGTCTCCTCGTTCGGCGACTGGATGGGCACGGTGGCGCTGATGGCGCTGGTGCTCGACCTGACCGGCTCGGCCACAGCGGTCGGGGGCATCCTGGTGCTGCGGCTGCTGCCGGCCGGGTTCGCCGGGCCGATCGCGGCCGGCGTGGCCGAGCGCTGGGACCGGCGCCGCATCATGCTGACCTGCGACCTGGCGCGCGCCGGCCTGGTCGCCCTGATCCCGCTGGTGCGGGCGGCCTGGTGGGTCTACCTGTGGGCCTTCCTGCTGGAGGTCGCCAACCTGGTGTTCCTGCCGGCCCGGGACGCCTCCATCCCCGACCTGGTCGACGAGCACGAGCTGCCCACGGCCAACGGCATCGTCCTGGGGTCCTCCTACGGCAACATCCCCGTCGGCGCCGGCGCCTTCGCCCTGCTCACGCTGGTGCCGACCTCCTGGAACGGCTACCTGGACAGCCATCAGGGCGCGCTGCCGCTGTGGCTCGACGGGGCCACCTACCTGGTCTCCTACGCCTTCATCCGGCGGCTGAGCGTGCTCGGGCCGTCACGGGTCGCCGCCGGCGCCGGGCCGCGGGACGGCGGCCGCCGGGGCATCTGGTCCGGCGTGGTCGCCGCGCTGCGCCTGCCGATCGTGCGGGCGGTGCTGCCCGCCACCATCACCGCGGTGATCGGCGTGGGCGCGCTGTTCTCGCTCGGCGTGGTGTTCGTGCGCGAGGTGCTGCACGCCAGCACCGCACAGTTCGGCGTGATGGTGGCGCTGTTCGGGGCCGGCGGGGTGGCCGGCTGGGCCTGGCTGCAACGCCAGCGGGGCGGCCCGACCCTGGCCATCATCCGGCTGGCCGCCGCGGCCATGGGCGTGATCCTGGCGATCATGAGCCTGCTGTCGACCGTGAAGCTGGCCTTCATCGCCGCCGTGCCGTTCGGCGCCGCCGGCGCGGCCGCCCTGGTGGCCAGCATCACCTACCTCCAGGAGACGCTGTCCGGGGAGGACCGGCTGCTCGGCCTCACCGTCTACCACATCGTCTTCCGGGTGGGGCTCAGCGTGGCCGCGATCGGCGGAGGCCTGGCGGCGCAGGCGTTCGGCCCGGCCCGGCTGCCGGTGCTCGGCACGATGCAGCCGCCGGCGCTGGTGCTGCTGTCCGCTGGGGTGGTGATGGTGCTCGGCGCGGCGCTGATGCCCACCTCGGTGGCCGTCCCGGGTGCGGCCGAAGTTGTGGCCGGGCGGTCCGGTGCCGCGCGGCTGCGGCGCGGCAGGCGCGGTGACGACCGGGAGGCCGCCAGATGACGGTGGGCATCGTGACCGACAGCGCGGCGACGCTCCCGCCCGAGCTGGCCAGCGGCAACGAGGTGGCGATCGTGCCGATGGAGGTCACCATCAACGGCCGCTCCAACGGCGACCGGCGCGTGCCGCTCCAGGAGGTGCTGCGCCACCTCGACGACGGCGTCCGCACCTCCAGCCCCTCGCCGGGACGGTTCTCCAGCGCGATCGCCGCCGCCGAGGACGGCGGCGGTGTGCTGGTGCTCACGGTCGCCCGCTCGATGAGCGGCACCTTCCAGGTGGCCAGCCTGGCCGCCAGGCGCGCCGGCGGCCCCACCGAGGTGCTCGACACCGGCACCGCGGCCGGCGGCGAGGGCCTGGTGGTGCTGGCGGCGGCCCGGGCGGCCCGCGCCGGCCGGCCGCTCCAGGAGGTCCTCGAGGTCGCCAGGCGCGCGTCCGCCGGGGTCCGGCTGGTCGCCACCCTCGACGACCTGCGCCACCTGGTTGCCGGCGGCCGCCTGCCGAGGGGGGTCGGCTGGCTGGCCGGGATCCTCGGGGTGCAGCCGCTGTTCGAGTTCCGCGGCGGTGCCATCCGCCCGCTGCTGCCGGCGCTCTCGCGCCGGGCGGCCAGGCGGCGGATGCTGGCGCGCTGGCGCCGCTCGCGGCCGCGGGGCCCGTCCGCGCTGCACGTCGCCGCCCTGCACGCCCTGGAGCGGGACGAGGCGGAGCGGCTCCTGGAGGCGGTCAGGGCGGAGGCGTCCCCGGTGACGGCGTTCATCGGCGAGTTCGACGCCGTGATGGTGGCCCACACCGGTCCGGGCCTGACCGGCCTGGCATGGTGGTGGGAGCCGGAGGGGTAGCCGATGCGCGCACAGGCGGTCCAGACGGTCACCCGGCGGCTCGTCGGGCAGCAGACCCTGAGCGAGTCCAGCCTGTGGTCCCGTCCTGGCCTGCTGGCGGTCTGCATCGCCCTGCCGATGATCGAGGTGGGCCTGCTCTGGGGGGTGGGGCTCACCTCGGCGCTGGGGATCGCGCCGAGCGTCACCGCCCCGGTGCCGTTCGCCACCTTCCACGACCTGCGCTGGCTGATGGTCTACCACCGCTCCTGGCTGGGCTTCGCGGTCGAGGCCCTGGCGCTGCTCGCCTTCCGCGGGGCGCTGACCGCGCTGCTGGTGCGGCTGGCCTGGCCGGGCGGCGTGGCGCGGCCGTCGCCGGCGGTCCTGATCCGCAACGCCACCGTGTTCACGCTGGTCAGCGCGGTCCTGCTGATGCCGTGGGTGGGGCTGCTGTTCGGGCTCGCGGTGATGCCGGTGTCGTGGCTGTTCTTCGTGGCGGTCCCGCCGGTGCTCGCGGTGGGCCTGCTGATCCACCACGGCGTGGTGCGCGCCGGCTGGAGCGCGCCGGCCGCCCGCACCACCGGCTGGGTCGCCCTCACCTTCGCGGTGCTGACCCTCAGCGGCGCGGCGCTGTCGGCCAGCCCGGCGGGGCTGCGGCTGCCGGTGGCGGCGGCCGCCGGCCTGTTCAACGCCTGGGCGTGGAATGGGATCGTCAACGTGCTGGCGCTCGCCCCCCAAGTGCCGCGGCGGGCCGTGCCGCTGGTGCCGATCGCCCTGGTGCTGCTGCTCGCGGTGGTCGCCGTCGGGGCCGGGTTGGGGTTCCGGGCCAACGTGAGCCACGGCGCCAGCTCGCTGTCGCGGGCGCCGTACGCCTCCGGCGGCCGGCCGGTGCTGCTGGTCAGCGGCTTTGGCGGCCAATGGGACGGCGTGCCGAGGCGCTGGCTCCCCGGCGACCTGGACGAGCGCCGCTTCTCCTACCGGGGGCGGGGCCCTGGCGGCGAGCCGCTGCCCTACGACGCCTCGGACACCCACGACACGCTGCCCGAGCTGGTGCGGACCATGCGCGACCAGGTCGAGGCGTTCCACCGCCAGAGCGGGCAGAAGGTGGCGATCGTGGCCGAGAGCGAGGGCGCGCTGGTGGCCAAGACCTACCTGGCGGCCACGCCGGGCGCGCCGGTCGACGAGCTGGTGATGCTGAGCCCGCTGGTGCAGCCCGCCAGGGTCTGGTACCCCGAGCGCGGCGCCAGCGGCTGGGGCCTGGCCAGCGGTTGGGAGCTGCGCGAGCTGGGCGGGCTGTTCCGCGACGTCTCTGGCGCCGACATGTCGGCCGATATGCCGGTGGTGCGCTCCCTCATCGACCACGGCCCCGCCGTCCGCGACCTGCTGGCCTGCCCGTTACCGGGCACGCGCCAGCTCGCCCTGTTCCCGCTGGCGGACGCGGTCGCCACCCCGCACCCGAGCGAGATCGGCATCCCCAGCGAGGTGGTGCCGGCCTTCCACGGCGGCCTGCTGGCTGACGACCGGGTCCGCCAGGCGGTCTCCACCTACCTGGAGGACGGCAAGGTGGCGCCGGCGACCGTCTGGCCAGTGGCCCAGGAGATCCTGCGCGCCTCCGCCGCCGCCTGGCAGGTGCCCGAGCTGCCGCTGACCCTCAACCAGGACTGGAACGGGCCCGCCGGCCGCTCCCCGAGCTGCGACGCGATGGCGGCGTCACTCCGCGAATGGCTGAGGTGAGGCCCCTGGAGGCCGTCCAGGGCCGCTGGCGGTCACCCGCCGGGGTGGTGGCCGTCGTCTCCGTGCTCGGGTACTCGTGGTGGGTGACGACCTTGCGGCCCTTCACCTGGCCGATCCGGATCGCCACCGCCATCCCCGGGGTCATCGTGCTGCTGCTGGCCGCCCGTGACCATCGCCGGAGGGCGGAGTTCCGCGCCTGGGTCGCCTCCTGGCACCTGGTCCAGGGCGGGCAGGAGTCGTCGCCGGTGCGGCGGCGGGTCGTCTGGCGGGCCGGGACCGTGGTCTGGACGCTGCTGATCGCCGCCATCTCCGTGTGGGAGCTGCTGGCGCGGCTGCACACGCCCCGCTCGCTCTACCCGACGCTGAGCTCGCTGAGCGACTCGGTCACCAGGGTGCACGCGGTGCGCTTCCTGGTGTTCGTGCTCTGGCTCCTGTTCGGCCGCGACCTCCTGCGACGATGAAGACCCTCTTCCTGACCGGCTGGATCATCCTGGGGCTGGCGACGGTCGCCGGCGAGATCGTCGGGCTACTGTCCAACGGGCGCTTCCCCACCTTCGGCGACGTGCTGAGCTTCCTGATGCGCTCCCGCGTCGGCCGCTGGTTCGTGCTGATCGGCTGGATCTGGCTCGGCTGGCACCTGTTCGTCCGTTCGGGCGTGCCGGGGTTCTGACCCGGGCCGAACCGCTGGCCGAGGCCGGGAAGTTGGCGGTCAGGTCAACTGGCGCGCGGTCGTCACGCAGCGACGGAACGCCAGGGTGGAGATGGCCACGGCGCCGCCGGTCAGCACCAGCGAGGCGACCGTCCGGGTCCACAGGAAGGTGGCCAGCGACTGGCTCACCAGCAGCCACAGGCTGATCCCGGCGTTGGCCAGGAAGACCCCGGCCCACAGAAGGGAGATCCGCAGGAAAAAGCGGCGCACGCCGTCGTGCGCGAGCAGCGACTCGGGCAAGGGCATGAAATCGGTGGCCAGCCGCATCGCCAGCGGCCGGCCGAGCACCGTCGACCCGATGAACACGCTGGCCACCAGCCCGGTCCCGAGGGTCGGCTGGAGGAAGTACAGGAACGCGCTGCCGGTGACCAGCGCCAGCGCGGTCCTGGCGGTGAGGCCGATGATCCCGAGCACCAGCATGCCGGGCACCCGTCGGCGGGTGAGCAGCCGCCGCAGCAGCGAGGTGTAGGACCAGATCAGCGCGGCCAGCAGCGCTCCCCAGAGCCCGAGGAACTGCAGCCCGCCGTAGAAGAGTGCCAGCGGGATGAGCGTCGCCTCCAGCACGTGGGGGGTCGCATGGCGCGCAAGGGCGGTTATGCGAGGGATGGCGAACGGTGGGTGCATGGGGGGTTTCACGGAAAGAGGGCTCCATCTGGGGCGCGACAGGTTCGTGACGCTCGGGGCGAGCATAGCCTGTTCCACAACGCCCGTATACTCAAGCCATGCCTGCCACGGAAGCGCAAGCCGGCCCGGTCAGAGGCTTGGACGCTGCCGCTCTCGGCGACGTTCTGGCCGCCGTGCTCGACCTGGTACGGGACCATGAGGACGAACTGAACCGCCTGAACGTCTTTCCCGTTCGTGACCACGATACAGGCACCAACATGACACTGACGCTCGAGGGCGTGGTCAAGGCCGTCGAGGCGACCAGCGGTCGTCCGATGCGCGAGCTGGCCAGGGCGGTGGTGGACGCGGCCATGGTCGAGGCCAGGGGCAACTCGGGGACGATCCTGGCGGAGGTGCTGCGCGGTCTGTTCGAGACCTGGGCGCCGCTGGAGCTGGTCGGGCCCGCCGACCTGGTGCGCGGCTTCCGGGCCGCGGCCGAGCGGGCGAAGCAGTCGGTGCTCGAGCCGGTCGAGGGCACCATCCTGACGGTCGCCAGGGTCACCGCCGACGCCATGGAGGAGCTGGCGCCCGCCGATGTCAACGCCCTGCTGGCGGGCGCCGCCGAGGCGGCCGGCCGCGCGGTCGAGGCCACCACCGGCCAGCTCGCCGCCCTGCGCCGCGCCGGTGTGGTCGACGCCGCCGCCAGGGGCTTCGAGCTGTGCGTCCGCGCGTTCGCCACGACCGTCGCCGAGGAGGGCCCCAGGGCGGCGCCGTCCGAGGCTCCCGGCCCGGTGGCCCGGGCCAGCGGGACGCGGCCGGCTGCCGAGGCGGCGACCCAAGCGCCCGCGCCCGGTGACGGCCGGCCCGGCCCGGCGTTCGAGGTGCAGTACCTGCTGGCCAGCGGCGAGGAGGAGGTGCGCGACCTGGAGCGCTCCCTGGCCACCATCGGTGACAGCATCACGGTCGCCCGTGGCGACGGCCGCTACCGGGTGCACGTCCACACCGACGACGCCGGCGCCGCCATCGAGGAGGGGGTCCAGCGTGGGCGGGTCTCCAGCATCCAGGTCGCCTACCTTGGCGACGCCTCCCGGTCCGGCTGATCCCATTTCCACCATCTCACCCATTGGCCGTCGGGCGGTTGGCCAGCACGACCTTCGCCTCCTGCTCGGCCTGACCGCGCAGGTAGCTGACAGTCACCGTGTCCCCGGGGCTGAGCGGCCGCAGCGCCGCCAGGAAGTCCTCCACGCTGGAGACCTGCTTGCCGTTGATCGCGGTGATCACGTCACCGGGCTCGAGCCCGGCCTTGGCGGCAGGACCGCCGCCGACCACGTCGAGCACGACCACGCCGCTGCTGGCGCTCACCCCGAGCTGCTGGGCCGTCTCCGGCGTCAGGTCGCCCGGCTGGACGCCGAGGAACGCGTGCCGCGCGCGCCCGCTCTGCAGGAGCTGGCCGACGACGCTGACCGCGGTGTCGGCCGGGATGGCGAAGCCGATCGACACCGCCCCCTGCGACGGCGGGATGAACGCTTCGCTGATCCCGACCACCTGCCCGCTGGCGTTCACCACCGCGCCGCCGGAGTTGCCGGGCGAGATGGCCGCGTCGGTCTGGATCAGGTCGACCAGCGACTGCGTCTGCTGCCCGGACCCCGGGATGTTCCGGTGCAGGCCGGAGATGATCCCGGCGGTGACGGTGTTCTCGAAGCCCAGCGGGCTGCCGATCGCGACCGCCAGGTCGCCGACCCGCGGCAGCTGCCTCTGGAAGGTCGCCGGCGGCAGGCCCTTGCGGGCGACCTGGACCACCGCCAGGTCGGTCACCGCGTCGGCGGCGCGCACCGTCCCGCCCACCCGGCGCCCGTCGGCGAAGGCCACCTCGACCCGCTTGCTGCCGCTGATGACGTGCTCGTTGGTGACGATGACGCCGTCAGCCGACCAGACCACCCCGCTGCCGAGGCCCTTACTGGTGATGATGGTGACCACCGAGGTCTGCGTCTTGGTGACCACAGTGGGGATCTGCCCGAAGGCGCCGGCCGGCTGGTTACTGGTGTTGCCGGCGGTCCGGGGCGCGGGCGCCGCGGCGGCCGGCTGGCGATCGGCTCCGGTGCAACCGCCGGCGGCCGCCACCAGCGCGAGCACGAGCGCGGCGACCGCCATCCGGCCCGGCCAGCCTGTGACGCGTCCGCGCATCCGAGCCTCCCCTTCGGCCCCGTGGTCACCTCCAACCGAGGGGATACCAAGCGGCGGCCGTGCCGAAACGGAGTCGTCGACGAAGAGTCAGATAGGCCTGGTCGGCCTCAGGGAAGGCGCGCGACCCGGTTCCATCTGGTCCTGGTCAGGCGCATGGCGGCCGCTCCGGCTCCGGCCAGGGCGGCCGCCCCGGCGAGCAGCCCGTGGTGCCGGCTGGCCCAGGACTGGGCGCTGCGGGGGTGCGCCCGGTGGTCGAACGGCCCGTGCGCCCCGCGGTCGCCGGGCACCGGCTCCCACAGGTTGCTCGGGCGGTCCGGGCTGGCCTTCTGGCTGGTCTGCTGCGCCTGGAACCCCGTGCGGGCGAGGTAGCGGTCGAGCAGGCCGGGCGCGAGCTGGTTGGCGAGCATCGTGGTGGTGGTCGAGCCGCCCACCCAGACCTCTCTGCGGCGGTGCATGGACGCCCACACGATCGCCCGGGCGGCCACCTCCGGCTGGTAGATCGGGGGGACCGGCTGGACCCGGTGGGGCAGCCGCGACAGCACCACCTCGACCTGCGGAGTGTTGAGCGCCGGGAGCTGCACCATGGTGATCCGCACGTGCGAGCCGCCGTGCAGCAGCTCGCAGCGGACCGATTCCGTGAAGCCCTGGATCGCGTGCTTGGCGCCGCAGTAGGCGGATTGCAGCGGGATGCCCCGGTAGGCCAGCGCGGAGCCCACGCAGACGATCGCCCCGCGGTCGCGCGGCAGCATCCGGCCGAGCGCGGCCCTGGTCCCGTACACCTGCCCGAGGTAGGTGACCTCGGTGACCCGCCGGAACTCCTCGGGCGAGACCTCCGCGAAGGGCGCCAGCACCGAGACCATGGCGCTGTTGACCCACACGTCGACCGGGCCCAGCTCCTCCTCGACCCTGTCGGCCGCCCGCTCCACGGCCGCCGCGTCGGCCACGTCGGCGCGGATCGCCAGCGCCCTGCCACCGGCGCTGCCCACCTCCTTGGCGGCGGCCTCCAGCGAGTCCCCACCGCGGGCGATCAGTCCAATCGCCGCGCCCATGCTGGCGAAGGCCCGCGCGGTGGCGCGGCCGACGCCCGAGCCCGCTCCGGTGATCACGACGACGCTGGGTGGCTTCATCCCTGGCCTCGCTTTCTCCCGCGCGACGCGCCGGCGCGGCGGTGATCTTCCAGGCTACGCGCTGGCGGCGAGCGCCGGAACCGGCTGCTCGGCGGGGTCCACCAGCACGTCGACCAGCACCGGACCATCGTGGTCGAAGGCCCGGCCGACCGCTTCCTCGAGCTGCGTCGCGGCCTCGACCCGGAGGCCGAGCACGCCGCAGGCGTCGGCCCAGAAGGCGAAGTTCGGCGCCATGGAGGTGTCGGCGAGCAGCACCTTGACCGGCAGGCGGTGCTCGGCCACGGTCAGCAGCTCGGCCATGAGCTTGGTGAACCCGTCCGAGCCGACCAGCGCGATGCACTGGCGGTCCGGCTGGCTCAACTGCGCCGCGATCGCATACGGCAGCCCGGTCGGCATCCCACCGAGGCTCGCCGACACCAGGTAGCCGCGCCCGCCGCGGACCTCGAAGTGGCGCGCCGACCAGGTGGTCATCGGGCCGGCGTCGGAGCAGAGCACGGCGTCGTCGGCGGCCAGACGGTCGATGGTGCGTACCAGGAAGCCGGGCCGGATGAGGTCGCCGGTCGCGTCCTCCAGTGCCAGCACGCGCTCGCGCCAGGCGGCCGTGCCGTCTCTGGCCAGCTCCAGGAAGCCGCGGTCCTGCCTGCGCCGCAGCAGCGGCAGCAGCGCCTGGAGGGTCTCGACGGGGTCCCCGACCAGCGGCACGTCGTTGGGCCCGCGGCTGCTGATCCGGGCGAGATCGGTGTCCAGGTGCACCGCGGTGAGCGTCTCGGGGTCGGCGGCGTCCCGCTGGTAGGGGTAGTTGCTGCCCACCACCAGCAGCGTGTCGGCCGCCCGCAGCGCCTCCTGCGAGGGTCGCGTGCCGAGCGCGCCCGCGCAGCCGGTGGTCAGCGGGTGGTCGTCGGGCACGACCGGCTTGCCCGGCAGCGACTTGACGATCGGGCTGCCGAGCACCTCGGCCACCGCCAGCAGCTCGTTGGTGGCACCGGTGGCGCCGACGCCGATCAGCATGGCCACTCGGCCGCCCTCGTTCAGGACCGCCGCGGCGCGCTCCAGTTCGACGGTGGCGGGGACGCCCGGCGCGGCCACGAACACCGGCGCGGTCGGCGGCGCCGAGGCGGTCGTGGCCATCCACGGGCCGGACTCGGCGGCCGCGGGCTCCAGGCTCCAGGGAAAGGTGATGTGCGACACCGAGCCCCTGGCCACGGCGTTGCCGATGCCGATGTCGACCATCGCGGGGATCTGCACGGGCACGTGCACGCGCGCGTTGTAGTCGGCCACGTCCGCCAGCACCTTGTCGAGGCAGACGTCCTGGTCGAAGCCCGTGCCGAGCAGGTGCGTCCGGGGGCTCTCGGTGATCGCCAGCACCGGCTGGTGGTCGAGCTTGGCGTCGTACAGCCCGTTCAGCAGGTGGATCGCGCCGGGGCCCGAGGTCGCCAGGCAGACCCCGATCCTGCCGGTCGCCTTGGCGTAGCCACAGGCCATCAGGCCCGCCGCCTCCTCGTGCTCCACGGTCAGCAGCCGGATCTCGTCCTGATGGCGCTGGAAGGCCCGCTCGACCCCCTCCGGGCCGTCGCCCGGTCGCCCGAAGACGGTGTCGATCCCCCAATCGATGAGCCGCCGGACCAGCGGCTCGGACGCGAACTCCCGCACGCGCGGTCCCTCCCCCGAACAGCGCGCCCCGTTAGCGCGTCCTGTCATAGGCGCCGTGATGGTCCGGAACCTACCAGATTGTCATCGCCGGGGTGCTACCGATCTCTCGCTAGCGGCCGTTGACGACGTCGGCGAGGGCTTGGACGATGAGCTGGCTGGAGGTGGCGCCGGGGTCCTGGTGGTCTTTGGAGCGCTCGCCGAGGTAGCTGGCGCGGCCCTTGCGGGCGATCAGGGGGATGGTCGCCCGCATGCCCTGCTCGGCGGCGGCGGCGGCGCGGTCCAGCGCGGGCCCGAGCTCGACGCCCTCGGCGACCGCCTCGTCCAGGGCGCGCAGCGCGGGGTCCCAGGCGTCGAGCATGGTCTTGTCGCCAACCTGGGCCTTGCCCCGAGCGATCACGGCGTCGTACCCGGCGCGCAGGGCGGCGGCCAGCTCAGCGTCGGTGGCCTCCTCGGCGGAGCCGAGCTGCTTGCCCATCCCCAGGTAGAACGACCCGTACAGCGGCCCGGCCGCGCCGCCGACCTTGCCGATCAGCGCCATGCCGACCGCCCGGAACACGCTCGAGAAATCCTTGTCGGTCAGGCCGTCGAGCCGCTGCAGCACCGCGCGGAACCCCCGAACCATGTTCGTCCCGTGGTCCCCGTCCCCAATCGCCGCATCCAGCCTGGTCAGTGCCACGGCATGCTCCTCGACGACCCCCGCCGTCCGCCTGACCCACCCAACCGCCTGCTCACCCGAGAACATCCCAACTCCATTCCATACAGCCCCGAACACAACCCTCCGACCTTCACCCACCCTGCGGCCCCAGGGGCGGAGGCACCACCCGGGCCACGTCAGGAAGGGCCCGGGAGGCCCTCCGTTCTCCGCTCCGGGAACTAGTCGCTGCGAACGGAGGGCCTCCCGGGCCAACAACAGCCCGGGGCCCAACTAGTCGATCCACCCCCGGGTCCGCTCGATCGCCTTCCTCCAGTAGGCGTAGCCGGTCTCCCGCTGGTCCTCCGACCAGGTCGGCTCGAAGACGCGGTCGACCTGCCAGTTCTCGCGCATCTCGTCGAGGCTGGACCAGTAGCCGGTGGCGAGCCCGGCCAGGTAGGCCGCGCCCAGCGCGGTGGTCTCCTGGACCTGCGGCCGGATCACCGGGATGCCGAGGATGTCGGCCTGGAGCTGCATGAGGAAGTCGTTCTTGACCGCGCCGCCGTCGACCCGCAGGTCCGGCAGTGGCTTGCCGGAGTCCTGCGCGACCGCCTCGGCGACGTCACGGCTCTGGTAGCACATCGACTCCAGGGTGGCCCTGACCAGGTGCGCGCGGTTGACGAAGCGGGTCAGCCCCACGATCGCGCCGCGGGCCTTCTCGTCCCAGAACGGGGCGAAGAGTCCGGAGAAGGCCGGGACGAAGTACGCGCCGCCCGAGTCCTCGACGGACTTGGCGATCTCCTCGGTCTCGTCCGCACTGGCGATCATCTTCAGGTTGTCGCGCAGCCACTGCACGGCCGCGCCGGTGATGGCGATGGAGCCCTCCAGCGCGTAGAAGCTGTTGCCGCGCTCCAGCGCGTAGAACCCGGTGGTCAGCAGGCCCGACTTGGACGGGATCGGGGTGTTGCCGGTGTTCTGCAGCAGGAAGTTGCCGGTCCCGTAGGTGTTCTTGGCCTGGCCGAAGTCGAAGCACGCCTGCCCGAACAGGGCAGCCTGCTGGTCACCGGCGTCACCGCAGACCGGCACCTCGCCACCGAGCACGCCGTCCGAGGTGGTCTGGCCGTAGAAGTCGCGGTCAGACGAGGGCCGCAGCTCCGGCAGCATCGAGCGGGGGACGCCGAGCCGCTCCATCAGGGGCTCGTCCCAGTCGGTGTTCTCCAGGTTGAACAGCATCGTCCGGGAGGCGTTGGTGTAGTCGGTGATGTGCTGCCCGCCGTTGACGCCGCCGGTCAGGTTCCAGATCACCCAGGTGTCGGTGTTGCCGAACAGCAGGTCGCCGGCCTCCGCGCGCTCCCTGGCGCCCTCGACGTTCTCCAGGATCCAGGCGATCTTGGTGCCGGAGAAGTAGGTGGCGATCACCAGGCCGGTCTTGCGCTTGATCTCGTCCTCGTAGCCCTCCGACTTCCACTGGGAGACGATCGGCTGCGTGCGGGTGTCCTGCCACACGATCGCGTTGTAGACCGGCTCACCGGTGTTGCGATCCCAGACGACCGTGGTCTCGCGCTGGTTGGTGATGCCGACGGCGGCGATGTTCTCGTAGGTGAGGTTGGCATCGGCGAGGACACTGGCGGTGACCTGCTTGGTCCGGTCCCAGATCTCCTTGGGGTCGTGCTCGACCCAACCAGCCCTGGTCGCGAGGACGTATTCCTTTGCCATCTGCTGGCCTCCTTGCCGCCGGTCAGGGACCATTCCTCAGCCAGGTTGCTGTTCGATGATGCCGAACACCGTTTTGAGCATTACGCACCCAAGCCGGTATCATGTCAACAGCAGCCCGCCGATCAGACGGCAGAGCGGCCCTGGAAAGGCATCTGACCTGGGCAAGCGCCGTTTGACGTGGGAAGCGGCGTTTCGCTACCATCCCCGATCGCGCCTCCGTCGCATGGTGGGGCTCGCCCTCGAACGAGCGGCAGCGGCGGGGCCCGCCGCGCGAGCGGCAGCACCTGGCCCTCGCGCACGGCCTCGAACGGCGCGGACCTGGAACAACGACAAGTAGTGGACCGAGCCATGGCCAGGATGTGATTGAACGCCCGGGTCCGTGGAGTTGAATGAGCAGGGAAGGAACGGTTTTGACCCTGGGGGCCGCGGGGGGAGCGGGCTCCCCCCGCATGGAGAGCGGCGAAGTAGAAGGAGTATGGATGCCAACGATCGCCCAGTTGGTCCGTAAGGGCAGGGAGAGCAAGGTCGCCAAGGCCAAGACGCCCGCGCTGAAGGGCTCGCCCCAGCGCCGCGGCGTCTGCACGCGCGTCTACACCACCACGCCCAAGAAGCCGAACTCGGCGCTGCGCAAGGTCTGCCGCGTGCGGCTGTCCAGCAGCATCGAGGTCACGGCGTACATCCCGGGCGTGGGCCACAACCTGCAGGAGCACTCCATCGTGCTGGTGCGCGGCGGCCGTGTGAAGGACCTGCCAGGCGTTCGCTACAAGGTCATTCGCGGGACCCTCGACACGCAGGGCGTCCGCGACCGCAAGAAGGCCCGCTCGCGCTACGGCGCGAAGGCCAAGCAGGGCTGAGGATCCGCACAGGACAGGGGTAAGGGGAACAAGGCATGCCGCGCAAGGGTCCAGTCAGTCGCCGGCCGCTCGCGCCGGACCCGGTCTACCAGTCGCAACTGGTGACCCAGCTCGTCAACAAGATCATGCTCAAGGGCAAGCGCTCGCTGTCCGAGCGGGTCGTGTACTCGGCGCTCGAGCAGTGCCGCCGCAAGACGGGCAACGATCCGGTGACCACGGTCAAGCGGGCGGTCGAGAACGCCAGGCCGGTGCTGGAGACGCGCAGCCGCCGCGTCGGCGGCGCCACCTACCAGGTGCCGGTCGAGGTGCGCCAGGCGCGCTCGACCACGCTGGCGCTGCGCTGGCTGGTGCAGTTCTCGCGGAACCGGCGTGAGAAGACCATGGCAGACCGCCTGGCCGGTGAGCTGCTGGACGCCTCCAACGGCGCCGGCGCCGCGGTCAAGCGTAAGGAGGACACCCACAAGATGGCCGAGGCCAACAAGGCCTTCGCCCATTACCGCTGGTGACGCCGACGAACTTGTCGGCGTCCCTAGTTGGGCACCAGCAGAGCCACAAGAATGGAATGAAGAGATCGTCGTGACGGACACAGCAGTAGAGCGGAAGGCCAGTGGGGCCAAGGGCGGGCTCGCGATCCGCGAGTTCCCGCTTTCGCGTACCCGCAACATCGGGATCATGGCCCACATCGACGCCGGCAAGACCACCACCACCGAGCGGATCCTCTATTACACCGGTCGCACCTACAAGATCGGTGAGGTCCACGAGGGCGCCGCCGTCATGGACTGGATGCAGCAGGAGCAGGAGCGCGGCATCACCATCACTTCGGCCGCCACCACCTGCCGCTGGAAGGACCACTGGATCAACATCCTCGACACGCCCGGCCACGTCGACTTCACCGTCGAGGTCGAGCGGTCGCTGCGGGTGCTGGACGGCGCGGTCGCGGTGTTCGACGCGGTCAGCGGCGTCGAGCCACAGTCCGAGACGGTCTGGCGCCAGGCAGACAAGTACCGCGTCCCGCGGATCTGCTTCGTCAACAAGATGGACCGCGTCGGTGCCGAGTTCCACCGCACGGTCGACATGATCAGGGACCGCCTGGGCGCCGTCCCGGCGGTCGTGCAGCTCCCCTGGGGCGTGGAGAGCAACTTCCACGGCGTGATCGACCTGGTCGAGATGACCGGCCACTACTGGCCCAGCGAGGGCATGGGCGAGCAGTGGGAGGACCGGCCCATCCCCGACGAGTACCTGGACGTGGCCGAGGAGTGGCGGCACCGCCTCTTCGAGCAGCTCGCCGACGTCGACGAGTCGCTGATGGAGAAGTACGTGCTCGAGGAGCAGCCCACCCCCGCGGAGCTTCGCAAGGCGATCCACAAGGCGACCGTCGGGAACAAGATCACGCCGGTGCTGTGTGGCAGCGCCTTCAAGAACAAGGGCGTGCAACCGCTGCTGGACGCGATCGTCTGGTACCTGCCGTCGCCGATCGAGGTCCCGCCGGTCCAGGGCACCAAGCCCGGCGACGAGGCCGCCGTCATCGAGCGCAAGGCCGAGGACACCGAGCCGTTCTCCGCGCTGGCGTTCAAGGTCATGAGCGACCCCTACGTGGGCAAGCTCACCTACTTCCGCGTGTACTCGGGCACCCTCAAGGCGGGCAGCCGCGTGCAGAACGCCACCAAGGACCGCACCGAGCGGATCGGGCGGCTGCTGCAGATGCACGCCAACCACCGCGAGGACAAGGACGCGGTCTACGCGGGCGACATCGTCGCGGCGGTGGGGCTGAAGTTCACCACCACGGGCGACACGCTCTGCGACCCGGCGCACCCGATCGTGCTCGAGTCCATGACCTTCCCGGACCCGGTGATCGAGGTCGCGATCGAGCCCAAGACCAAGTCCGACCAGGACAAGCTGTCGGGCGCGCTCGCCAGGCTCTCGGAGGAGGACCCGACCTTCCGGGTCCACACCGACGAGGACACCGGCCAGACGATCATGGCCGGCATGGGCGAGCTCCACCTGGAGATCCTGGTCGACCGGATGATGCGCGAGTTCCGGGTCGACGCCAACGTGGGCAAGCCGCAGGTCGCCTACCGCGAGACCCTGCGCAAGCCCGTGCGCAACGTCTCCTACCGCCACGTCAAGCAGACCGGTGGCCGCGGCCAGTACGGCCACGTGGTCATCGACGTCGAGCCCACCGCCGGCGACGGCGGCGGCTACGAGTTCGTCAACAAGATCGTCGGCGGCAAGATCCCGCGCGAGTACATCCCCTCGGTGGACTCGGGCATCCAGGAGGCGATGAGCTCCGGCGTGCTGGCCGGCTACCCGATGGTGGACGTCCGGGTGATCCTGCACGACGGCTCCTACCACGACGTCGACTCCTCGGAGGCCGCCTTCAAGATCGCCGGCTCGATGGCCTTCAAGGACGCCGCGCGCAGGGGCGACCCGGCCCTGCTGGAGCCGGTGATGGAGGTCGAGGTCGTGACGCCGGAGGAGTTCGCCGGCGACGTGATGGGCAACCTGTCCGGCCGCCGCGGGCGCATCGAGCGGATGGAGCCGCGCGCCAACGCCCAGGCGATCAGGGCGGGGGTGCCACTGGCGGAGATGTTCGGCTACACCACCGACCTGCGGTCGATGACCCAGGGCCGCGCGGTGGCGACGATGCACTTCAGTCATTACGCAGAGGTGCCTGAGGGCATCGCGAGAGAAATCATTGCCCGGATTCGGGGCGAATAGCTGGGAGTCCGAGGGAGCGGAAAGGACCAACAAGATGGCGAAGAAGAGGTTTGAGCGGACCAAGCCGCACCTGAATATTGGGACGATGGGTCATATTGATCATGGGAAGACGACGTTGACGGCGGCGATCACCAAGGTGCTGCACGAGGCGAACCCGGATGTGCCGTTCACGC
>WNGE01000640.1_pt1 | contig 45737 bp, 45 predicted proteins | sample 5400651 | NCBI WGS metagenome assembly WNGE01 (sample SAMN13153370, study PRJNA577476) | soil metagenome | isolation source: 60 cm soil or saprolite under grassland replicate 2 | place: USA:California | collected 2016-06-15 | reverse complement strand
CAGCGACTGGTCGCGTCGGGCAAGACCACTCGCGAGGCCCGACGCTGCGTCAAGCGGATGCTCGCCCGCTACTTCCACCGCAAGCTCTGCTCGCTGCCGGCCCTGGCCTTGACAACATAGAAGCGTCCCGCACGGCCTCTATGCGCCGCCGCCGAGTCGGCGCCTGAAGCGCCGGTTCCGTGAAGATCAGCGTGCGCGCATCTGCGTCGACGGTCGCAGTCACCCCGAGCGGGATCGTGCAGAGATGGTCACCGTGGCCGAGCGGGAGGTTGTGGAGGATCGGAACGCCGAGGGGCTCGAGATGATGCTCGAACACGTCTTCCATCGAGCGGCTCCGCAGCCACGGCTCCGGCTGCCGGTGCTCCTCGCACTTGTACATCTCGCCGATCACGACGCCTGCGATCCGGTCGAGCTTCCCCGCATTCCGTAGCTGCGTCAGGATTCCGTCGACGTGCCAGGGCGGGCAGTGCACGTCCTCGAAGAAGAGGATCGCGCCGTCGAAGTCCACCTCCCACGGGGTCGCGAGCGTTTCGCGCAGGAGCCAGAGGCAGCCGCCAACGAGCGGCGCTGTCGCCTTGCCGGTGCCGATCGAGCCGATGTAGGGATCGTCCGGGCGGGGTGGCAGTTCGCCGAGCGGCTCGGAATCGGCCAGCGCCCGCAGGAACCGCTCCTTCGACCAGTCGCCGCGCTTCGGGCTGCCCATGCCCGTGAAGCCCGGGCCGTAGAACGTGACGAGGCCGGTGCGCCGGCGGATCGCGACGTGGAGGGCGGTGACGTCCGAGTAGCCGACGAGCGGCTTCGGGTTCTCGGCGATCAGGTCGAAGTCGAGGTGTGGGACGACTTGCGAGGCGCCGTAGCCGCCGCGGAGGAGCTGGACGATGTCGACCTCGGGGTCGGCGAACAGCTGATTGAGGTCGCGTGCCCGGGCCTCTGCATCCCCCGCGACGAAGTCGTCGCGGGCGTAGACGTGTTCGGCGAGCTTGACGCGGTAGCCGCGTTCCTCGTACCAGCGAACGCTGCGATCGATCTCGGACCGCTCTTCGAACGGACTGGAGGCAGCCGCGACGCCGATCGTCCCTCCCGGCGGAAGCGGCCGCGCCTTCATGTGCGGAGCTCCTTCGGACACGTCCCGGTGCCAGGCACGGGAACGAAACTGTGACGTTCCGACGGAAGGCGCTGCACCGCCGCGGAAATCACCGGTGCCAGGCACCGGTACGACACTGTGACCGAGTTGCGCCTCAATCGAGCTTCGCCATCACGTGCTTGATCTGCGTGTAGTCCTCGAGCGAGTACGCCGACAGGTCCTTGCCGTAGCCGGACTGCTTGAAGCCGCCGTGCGGCATCTCGCTCACCAGCGGGATGTGGTCGTTGATCCACACCGTTCCGAACTGGAGCTTGCGCGCGGCATTCAACGCACGCCCGATGTCGCGCGTCCAGACCGAGGCCGCGAGCCCGTAGTTGACGTCGTTCGCCCACGCGAGCGCCTGGTCGTCGTCGGCAAACCGTTGCACGGTCACGACCGGGCCGAAGACCTCGCGCTGCACGATCTCGTCTTCCTGGCCGACATCGACCACGACGGTCGGCTTGACGAAGAAGCCGCGGTTGCCGTTCGCTTCGCCGCCAGTGAGGACGGTGGCCTTCTCGGCCCGCTCGAGGAATCCGAGCACGCGCTCCTGCTGGGACTTCGAGATCACGGGCCCCATCTCGATCTCGTCGCCTTCCGCGGGGTCCCCGACATGAAGGGACTCGACCGCCGGCACGAGCTCCTCCAGGAGCTTGTCGTAGATCTTCGGGCCGGCGACGACGCGTGAAGCCGCCGTGCAGTCCTGGCCCGAGTTCCAGTAGCCGCCGATCTTGATTCCGGCAGCGACGGCCGCAGGATCCGCATCGTCGAACACGATGACCGGCGCCTTGCCGCCGAGCTCGAGGTGCACACGCTTGAGTGTGTCCGCAGCTGTTCGCGCGATGATCTTGCCCGTCTCGACGTCGCCGGTGAGCGACACCAGCCTGACGTCCGGATGCTTGACGATCGCCTCACCGGCAGGCACGCCGTCGCCGGTGACGACATTGAGCACTCCGGCCGGCAGGATGTCCGCCGCCAGCTGCGCAAACCGCAGCGTCGACAGCGGCGTCTGCTCGGACGGCTTCAGCACCTGGACGTTGCCCGCCGCCAGAGCGGGAGCGAGCTTCCACACGGCCATCATCAACGGGTAGTTCCAGGGTGCGATGCCGCCGACGATCCCGATCGGCTCGCGTCGCAGCCACGAGCTGTACCCGCGCATGTACTCACCGGCGGACTTGCCTTCCAGCACCCGCGCCGCGCCTGCGAAGAAGCGAATGTTGTCCGAGGCAACCGGCATCTCGTCCCTCGCGGACGCAAGGGGCTTGCCCACGTTCTGCGACTCCAGCTCCGCCAGCTCCTCCGCATGCTGATCGAGTGCGTCGGCGAGCTTCAGCAGCATCTCGGCGCGCTCGCCCGGGGTCGTCTCGAGCCATTCCGGCAGAGCCTTCTTCGCGGCCTGCACGGCCCGGTCGACGTCCTCGGCGCTCGAGCGGGCCACCTCGGCGATCGTTTCGCCGGTGGCCGGGTTCAGTACTTCCATGGTCTCGCCGCCGGCCGCGTCGACCCACTCGCCGCCGACGAAGTTCTGGTGCTTCGAAACGGTCGTGCTCACGGTCTACCTCCTTCGCAGGATGCCCGTGTCGCGCGTGAGGCGCTGCGCGATCGTCACGGGAAGCACGGTCATGACTATCACGAAAAAGACGACGACATTCACCTGGGGTAGCTGCTGCCCGAGCCTGAGATTGCCGAGGATCCAGATCGGCAGCGTGTTCTGGGCCCCGGCGGTGAATGTTGTCACGATCACCTCGTCGAACGAGAGGGCAAAGGCGAGCAGCGCCCCGGCGATCAACGCGGTCGAGATGACGGGAAAGGTGACGAAGCGGAAGGTCTGCCAGCCGTCCGCACCGAGGTCCATCGAGGCCTCGGTCAGGGAGGTCTGCGTCCGGCGCAGCCGGGCGACGACGTTGTTGTAGACGACCACGATGCAGAAGGTCGCGTGGCCGATCACGATCGTCCAGAGCGACGGGCTGAGGCCGTGCACAGGGTTGTTCGTGAAGAAGGAGTTCAACGCGATCCCAGTGACGACGCCTGGCAGAGCGATCGGCAGGACGAGCAGGAACGTGATCGCGTCCCGGCCGAAAAAGCGGAACCGGCTGACCGCGGTCGCGGCCATCGTCCCGAGCACGAGCGCGATCGCCGTGGCGAGGCCCGCGGCCTTCAGCGAAAGCATGAGCGCGGTTCGCGCATCCTCGTTGTGCCAGGCCGTGTGGAACCACTTCGTGCTGAACCCGGCGATGGGCCAGCTCTGGATGTTCGAGGAATTGAAGGCGTAGACGCAGATCAAGACGAGCGGGATCCAGAGGAACAAGACCACCAGCAGCGCCCAGAGCCCGAGCGACATGCGCGCTACACGAGTCTCCATCAGAGCGCCTCGAACGCTCCGGTGCGTTTCGCGAGTACGAGGTAGATCCCCATCACGATCAGCGGCACGGTTGCGTAGGCCGCCGCGAACGGGAGGTTGTTCGTGAGGCCCAGGACGTTGCGGTAGATGACGTTCCCGATGAAGTCGACATTGCCGACGAGCGAGGGAGTGATGTAGTCGCCGAGCGTGAGCGAGAAGGTGAAGATCGAGCCGGCGACGATTCCGGGGAGCGCCAGGGGCAGGATGATGCGCCGGAACGTCGTCCAACTTCGCGCGCCCATGTCACGTGACGCCTCGAGGTAGGAGTCGGGGATGCGCTCGAGCGCCGCGTAGACGGGCAGGATCATGAACGGGAGCCAGATGTACGAGAACACGATCCACATCGCCATGTTCGTGAACGCCCAGTTCTGATGTGGAAGGCCGAGGTTCCCGAGCGACCAGTTCAGCACGCCGTCCGGGTTGAGGATGAGGCGCCACGCGTAGATCCGTGCCAGATAGCTCGACCAGAGCGGCAGGAGGACCAGGACGAACAGGAGAGTTCGCATCCGTGGTGAAGCGATCCGAGCCATGAAGTACGCGAAGGGGAGAGCGATCACCGCGTCAGTGATGGTGACAGCGACCGCCATCCAGATCGTTCGAAAGGCGATCTTGCGGTAGGTCGGTTCGTGGATGATCGTGTCGAAGTTCGACCACGTCCAGACGTGGACGAGCTTCCCGGTGAAGGAGTCGAGGCTCCAGAACGCAGACACGAAGAGAACGGCGAGCGCGGTTAGGTAGAAGACGAGCATCCAGCCGAGTGGCGGCAGCAGCAACGCAACCCCGCGCAACCAGGGGCGCCGCCAGAGCGCCGCTGAGAGGCGATGGCGGGCCGAGCGAGGCCGACCCGCCGCTTCGTACGCCTGAGACGTCAACCTTTGATGTCAGTCCAGGCCGCAGACCACTTCGTATAGTCCATGCAGTTGCTCTGGCCGTTGCCGCAGTCCTTCGTCGGCGTCTTCCAGAACTTGATCGACTTGAAGTAAGCGGCCGATGCATTCGCGTGGTACTGGGCGCACGAGCCCTTGGACAGCTTGTCCATGATCGCGCACGCCTTCGTGTTCGCGGGCGTCTCCCCGAAGTAAACCGCTTGTTGCGCCTGGACCTTCGGGGTCGAGACCCACTTGATCCACATCACGGCACAGTTCGGATGCTTCGCTTTCGCGGAGATCATCCACGTGTCCGCCCAGCCCGTCGCCCCTTCCTTCGGGATCAGGTCCTTGACGGGCGCCTTGGCGGCCTGGAGCGTGTTGGTCTGGTAGGGCCAGGAAGCTCCGACCCAGGCGCTGCCGTTCTTGAAGAGGTCGATCTCGTCGCCTGCGGAGGCCCAGTACTTCTTGACGAGCGGGCGCTGTTTCTTCAACAGGGCGACGGTTGCCTTGAACTGGGCATCGTTCAGCTCGTAGGGATCCGTGATGCCGAGCGACGGCTTCGTCTTCGACAGATACAAGGCTGCGTCGGCGATCTGAATCGGGTTGTCCGGCACCGTGATCTTGCCCTTGTACTTCGAGCTGTAGAGGATGCCCCAGCTGTTCGGTGCCGGCTTCACCTTCTTCGTGTTGTAGAGCAACGTGTTGGGTCCCCATTGCAGGGAAATCCCGTAATGCACGCCCTTGATGGTGTTGTGCGGCGGTGACTTCAGGGCACTGCTGAAGTTCCTGAAGTCAGGAATCAACTTCGGATCGATGGGCCTGACGTCCTTGCCGACGATCAAGCGTAGGCTCGCGTCGCCTGACGCCGACACCGCGTCGTACTGCCCCGTTCGCATCAATGTCACCATCTCGTCGGAGGTGTTTCCGTACTTCGGGTGGACCTTGCATCCCGTTGCCTTCACGAACGGTTTCACCCATTGCGGCTGCGTGTAGCCCTGCCAGGCGATCAGGTTGAGTGACCCCTCGCCCTTCGCGATCTTCGTGATCATCGACGGCCCACTCGCCGCCGAGCCGACTCCCGACGCGGGCACGCAGAGCCCCGCTGTCAGTGCCGCGACGAGTACGTGGATCCTGCGAATCCTCCTCATGCTTTTCCTCCTCGTTGGATCTCGAAGGTGTGCTCGGGACGCCACTCGAGGCGCACCCGCCTGCCCCTGGACTCGAGCGCGTCCTGCGAGGACGTCTCGAGGTTCTGTCTGACCACGGTGAGCTCGCCCCCGGAGTCGAGCTCGACGACATACCTCGTGAACATGCCGACGTAGACGACGTTGCGAATTCGCCCGGGCTCGCCATCCCGGGCCTCGTCGAAATGCATCCGGATCTTCTCCGGACGGACGGTGAACTTCCTACCGTCCCGCTCGAGCACGTTCGAGACGCCGACGAAGCCGGCGACGAACTCGGTAGCGGGACGCTCGTAGACCTCGGCCGGCGCACCGATCTGTTCGATTCGGCCCTCGTTGAACACTGCGAGGCGGTCGCTCATCGTGAGCGCCTCCTCCTGGTCGTGGGTGACGTAGACGAAGGTGATGCCGATGTCGCTGACCTCGCGCTGGATGCGTTTCAGCTCGATCTGCATCTCCTGGCGGAGCTTCAGGTCGAGCGCGCCGAGCGGCTCGTCGAGGAGCAACACCTTCGGTGTGTTCACGAGCGAGCGGGCGAGGGCGATCCGCTGTCGCTGACCGCCCGAGAGTTGCACGGGCTTCCGGTTTCCGAGCTCGGGAAGCCGGACGACTTTCAGGATCTCGTCGACGCGGCGCCTGCGCTCTGCACGGGGGACGTGCTTCACGCGCAGGCCGTAGGCGACGTTCTCGGCGACGGTCATGTGCGGGAAGAGCGCATAGTCCTGGAAGACCGTGTTCACGTCCCGCTCGTAGGGCGCGCGGTTCGTGACGTCTGCTCCGGCGAGCTCGACGCGCCCTTCGTCGGGCCGCTCGAAACCGGCGATCAGCCGGAGCGTCGTCGTCTTGCCGGAGCCCGAGGGGCCGAGCAGCGTGAAGAACTCGCCGCCAGGAATCTCGAGATCGACCCGGTCGACCGCCACGACGTCGCCGTACGTCTTGCGGATGCCGGTGAGCCGGACATCGATCTCCGCCGCAGGCATGGGATGTGCGGCCGGTTCCGACTCAGCCAGCGCGGGCGTCGCCAAGCGATTCCTCCAGCAGGTCGAGGCCGCGCTCGAGCAGCGCATCGTCGATCGTGAGGGGGACGAGGATGCGAATCACGTTTCCGTAGATACCGCAAGAGAGGAGGACGAGGCCGCGGTCGCGTGCGGCCGCCGTCACGGCTTTGGCCAGGTCCGGCGTCGGCTCGGTCAGCTCGAGGGCGAGCATGGGGCCGAGCCCGCGCACCTCGCCTATGGCTGCATTCCGTGCTGCGAGCTGCTCGAGGCGAGCACGGATCCGCGCGCCCAGCTCTTCGGCGCGCTTGCGGAACGAGTCGCTCTTCACTTCGCGAAGCACCTCGACCGCCGCGACGCACGCAAGTGGATTGCCGCCGAAGGTCCCGCCGAGCCCGCCGGGCGGGACGCTGTCGATCCGTTCGGCACCGCCGGTCACGCCGGCGAGCGGCAGTCCGCCCCCCAGCGATTTGCCGGACACGATCAGGTCGGGCTCGACGCCGTAGTGCTCGATCGCCCACACCGGGCCGGTTCTTCCAATCCCGGCCTGAACCTCGTCGTCGACGAAGAGGATCCCGTTCGTCTCGCAGATCTCCTTCAGCCGGCCGGGAAAGTCGGCCGGCATCTCGACGAAGCCACCTTCGCCCTGCACGGGCTCAAGGACGACGCAGGCGACCGAAGTGGGATCGACGTCCTGCTTGAGCAGCAACTCGAGCCCGCGGATCGCGTCGTCCGACGAGACGCCGCGGTACGGGTAAGGAGCGGGCGCGCGATAGACCTCGCTCGGAAAAGGACCGAAGCCCTGCTTGTACGGAACGACCTTCGCAGTCATCGCCATCGTCAGGCTCGTGCGGCCGTGGAACGCGTGGTCGAAGACGATCACAGCGGGCCGCCCGGTCGCACTGCGCGCGATCTTCACGGCGTTCTCGACCGCTTCGGCGCCGGAATTCACGAGGAGCGACTTCGTCTCACGGTCGCCGGGCCACGTCTCGTCGAGCAGCTTGCATACCTCGACGTACGACTCGTACATCCCGACCATGAAGCACTGATGCAGATGACGGTCGATTTGCTTGTGGATCGCCGCCGCCGCGAAGCCGTGGCCGGTGTTCTGGCAGCCGAGCCCGCCCGCGAAGTCGACGTACTCGCGGCCGTCGACATCCCAGATGCGCGCGCCTTCAGCGCGGGCGACGACGAGCGGGGTCGTGGCCACGCCGCGGGCGACATAGCGCTCGCGGTCGGCGACGGCCCGTTCGGTTGCTGTGGTCTCGTGAACGGCCATCAGGCGTGCTTCAGGTCTCCCAGGATCTCGTCGACGACGCGTTCGCCCGTTTCCACGGCCCCGTTCAGGTAGCCCTGGAAGTCCTGGGAGGTGTGCTCACCGCAGAAGTGGCAGTTGCCCACGCGCTCCTTCTCCATCCCCGAGAACTTTGTGTACTGGCCGACCTTCCAGTAGGAGTACGAGCCTTTCGTCCACGGATACGCCGTCCAGAAGTCGATCGTCGCCTGGCCAGTCCAGTGGTCGGACACCTTGATCTTGTACTCGTCAAAGAGCGGCTGTATCTGCGTCATGAACTGCTTCGCCCTGGTTGACGGCGTACCGGACCCGAAGCTGGCACCGATCTTGCCGCCCGTGTAGTCGACGAGCAGGCCCTTGTCCTGGCCACCGCCCTGGGCGCGCGAGACCTCCCAGGTGTTCTGATAGCCCGTATCGGCGTACGTATTGCCGTTGTTGCCGGCTCCGTACCAGAAGCGATCGCCGAACTCGACGTGCAGCTTCGAGTTCGTGCCCATCGGCAGCTCCTTGATCGCCGTCACCTTGAGCGCATTCGGAGACTCGAAGCCGGCCTTCGAGTAGTCGACAGAGCGCAGGAGCGAGAACGGCAATGCAAGCACGACGTGGTCGTACGCATCCGGCGTGCGTGTCGCAGAGCCCTGTCGCAACGTGAGTGTGAACGTTCCGCTGGCGTTCTGCTTGATCGCCGTCAGCTCTGTTCCCGTTGAGATTTGAGCACCCAGCGCAGACGCCAGCCGGTCGGCGATCTGCTGGTTGCCGCCGTGGACGTGGTACTTCTCGTTCGAGGGCCCGAAGACGTGGAACTGGCCCTGCCCCGAATAGCCAAGGAGGTAGAGCAGGTTGAGCGAGCTCTGCTCGCTGCACTCCGCGCCGTACTCGATGTTGTAGGCGATGTCGAGAACGCGCCCGAGGTTCGACTTCGAGCCTCCGTTCGGAACCGTCTCGTCGAGCCACTGGATGATCGACATGTGGTCGAGCTCCCGGCCACGCTCGGTCGACAGGTTCCAGAGCGTCGGGTAGCTCGCTGCCGAGACGTCCTTGTGCATCCTTTGGTAGATGCCGTTCAGGTCGACAACGAGCTGCGAGTACTCGTACTTCCTGCCGTTGACCCAGAAGAAGTCCTCCGTCCCGTTCGGCTGTGCCTGCAGCAGGTTGTCCAGGTTGAGGCCGAGCTCCCGAGCGAGCTGGCGCACTTGCGTGTGCCCCTGGTCGATCAGCTCCCCACCATGCTCGGCGATCAGGGGCGCAAAGGTCTGGATGTCCGTCTGGCAGCGGCCGCCCACATGATCGGAAGCCTCGAAGATGTCCGCCTTGAGGCCGGCCTGCGCGAGACGGTAGGCACAGGTAAGGCCCGCCAGACCGGCGCCGACGACGACGATCCGAACGGGTGGCAACCCGCCGTAGGCTGCTTTCGTGAGGCGGCCAATCGTGCTCGTTCCGGCCAAGGCCACTCCGGCCACTGCCGTCCGCCTGACCAGCTCGCGTCGAGTCGTCCGACTCTCGACGACCTCTGCATACGCGTCCTCGATGCGCTGCGCCAGCGGTGTTCTCGCCATTTCCACTCCTCCCCGAATGGTTTGGGAGGGGAGCATCCAACATTCGCATTGCGAGTTCAAGTACGGGCCTACATTGACCGAATGCGCACCGCATGGTACGAATCGCCTCGCTTTGCGTAGAACCATCGCTCAGCCGGCTCTGGCCGAGCCTCGCCGAGGGCCGATCAGCGCCCCGCCGCGGATCGACGCGCTCGACCAGGGAATCATCGAGGCGCTCCAGGCGAACGGCCGGGAGTCCTTTCGGGCCATCGCCTCGCGGCTCGGCGTCTCGGAGGCGACGATCCGGGCTCGGTATGCCCGGCTCTGCGGCGAGGACATCCTGCAGGTCGTCGGAGTGACGAACCCGCTCGGCCTCGGTTTCGAGCAGGCGCTCGTCGGGGTCAAGACGGCAGGGTCGCCCGAACCTGTGGCCGACGAGATCGCCAGTTGGATCGAGGCCGACTACGTCGTCGTCACGGCGGGCCAGTACGACCTCGTCGTCGAGGTGGTGGCCACTGACCGTCGCGAGCTCCTCGAGCTGACGAACCGGATGCGCGCCCTCGACGGCGTCGTCTCCACCGAGACATTCCTCTATCTGCAGATGGTCAAGCAGCTATACGACTGGGGCACCCGAGTTGGGGAGGCGAATTGACGACCACGGCACCTGAGAAGCTCGATCTCCAACGCGCTGCGCGCGACCATCTCTGGCTCCACTTCACGAGGATGAGCGGTTACCAGGACGGCGAAGTGCCGATCATCGTCCGCGGCGACGGCTGCTACCTCGAGGACTCGAAGGGCAAGCGCTACCTCGACGCCCTTGCCGGCCTCTTCTCCGTCAACATCGGGTACGGGTTCGGCGAGGAGGTTGGCGAGGCGGCGGCTGCCCAGATGCGCGAGCTGCCCTTCTATACGAATTGGGGCTATGCGCATCCGCGTGCGATCGAGCTTGCCTCCGAGGTCGCATCGCTCACGCCCGGCGACCTGAACCGGCTCTTCTTCGTCTCCGGAGGCTCCGAGGCGGTCGAGTCGGCGTGGAAGCTGGCGCGCCAGTACTACACCGCCCGCGGCGACGGCCGGCGCTGGAAGGCGATCTCTCGCCACGTCGCGTACCACGGGACGACGATGGGTGCGCTCTCGATTAACGGCATCCCCGAGATCCGCGCGCCGTTCGAGCCGCTCGTGCCCGAGGTGCTGCACGTCCGCAACACGAATCGCTACCACCGGCCGCTGGACGAGACCGAGGAGCAGTTCACGGCATTCCTGCTCGACGAGCTCGAGCAGACGATCAAGGCGGCGGGCGCCGGCACGGTCTGCATGGTGATCATGGAGCCGGTGCAGAATGCGGGCGGCGCATTTACTCCGCCGGCCGGCTACTGGAGAGGCGTCCGCGAGATCTGCGACCGCTATGGAATCCTTCTGTGTGCGGACGAGGTGATCACCGGTTTCGGACGCGTGGGCGCGTGGTTCGGCTCGGAGCGCTACGACATCAAGCCCGACCTGATGACGATCGCGAAGGGGCTGTCCTCGTCGTACGGAGCGATCGGCGCGCTCGTCGCCTCGGACCGGGTGATGGAGCCGTTCATGAGTGATGCGAGCATGTATGCGCACGGCATCACGTTCGGCGGCCATCCCGTGCAGTCGGCGATCGCTTTGAAGAACATCGAGATCATGAAGCGCGAGCGCATCGTCGAGCACGTCGCGGAGACGCAGGACACGTTCCGCCAGACCCTCGAGCAGCTCCTCGACCTGCCCATCGTCGGCGACGTGCGCGGCACCGGCTTCTTCTACGCAGTGGAGCTCGTGAAGGACAAGGACACGCGCGAGTCGTTCAACGACGAGGAGTGCGAATCGCTCCTGCGCGGCTTCCTCTCACCGCGGCTCTTCGAGCGCGGGCTCATCTGCCGGTCCGACGACCGCGGCGATCCGGTCGTCCAGATCTCGCCGCCGCTCGTCGCGGGGCAGCAGGAGTTCGACCAGATCGTCTCGATTCTCGGCGATGTCCTCGCCGAGGCCTGGACGCGCCTGCACTGATGACGGGGGTCGCCGACGTCCGGCTCGTCGATGTGACGAAGCGCTTCGAGGATGTTACGGCCGTCGACCGACTCACCCTGGAGATCGAGCACGGCAGCTTCTTCGCCTTGCTCGGACCGTCTGGTTGTGGGAAGACCACGACCCTGCGCATGATCGGCGGCTTCGAGCAGCCGACCGAGGGGCAGATCTATCTCGGCAACACGGAGGTGAGCGGGCTGCCGTCCTACAAGCGGGACGTCAACACCGTCTTCCAGTCCTACGCCCTCTTTCCGCATCTGTCCGTCTTCGAGAACGTTGCGTTCGGGCTCCGCCGTCAGGGGGTGCGGGGTGCGACGCTGACCGGACAGGTGAACGAGATCCTCCGTCTCGTTGGGCTGGAGGGAATGGAGAAACGCAAGCCGCGTCAGCTCTCCGGTGGGCAGCAGCAGCGGGTTGCGGTTGCCCGGGCTCTGGTCAACAAGCCGAAGGTGCTCTTGCTGGACGAGCCTCTTGGTGCGCTCGACCTGAAGTTGCGCAAGCAGATGCAGCTCGAGTTGAAAGGGATTCAGCACGACATCGGCATCACGTTCGTGCACGTCACCCATGACCAGGAAGAAGCCATGACGATGGCAGACCAGATCGCCGTGATGCACGGCGGCCGGATCGAGCAGCTCGGCACTCCGAACGAGCTGTACGAGACGCCCTCGACAGCGTTCGTCGCGGGCTTCCTCGGGGTGTCCAACCTGATTCCCGGCACGGTCAGCGGTCCCGACACCGTCCGGCTCCGCAGCGGGCCCGAGGTCCGTGTCCGGCCGGACGCGCTTGCGGGACGCATGGGGGAGGTCGCCGTCGGGATTCGCCCCGAAAAGATCGAGCTCGGACAGGGGCAGGCAAACTCGCTCGATGGCACGGTTGTCGAGGAGGCGTACGTCGGGGTCTCGACGCAGTACATCGTGGAGACCGGCTGCGGGCTACTCACCGTCTACCGGCAGAATGCGTCGCCGGGATTGAACGGCGCCGCTCCCGGCCAGAGGCTCACGCTCAGCTGGAGCCCGGAAAGCACGTTCGTCGTCGACTCACTGGAGGGATCCGAATGACAGATGGCCTGACCCGAGTCCAGCTGCTCCGCCGCGCGGCGGCGGGCGGCGCGTTCCTCACGGTGCCGGGTGTGCTTGCGGCCTGTGGCGGCACGAGCAAGAAAGCTGCGTCCACAACCGCGAACAAGACGCTCGCGAAGACCTTGCGCTTCTCGAACTGGACGCTCTACATCGACATCGACGAGAAGACGAAGCGCCATCCGACACTCGATGCCTTCAAGAAGAAGACGGGCACGACGGTCCAGTACACGGAGGACATCAACGACAACGCGACCTACTTCGGAAAGATCCAGGGGCCGCTTTCCCGGGGGCAGTCGATCGACCGCGACATCATCGTGATGACCGACAACTCGCGCTATCCGTCCCTTCTGATCAAGAAGGGCTGGGTCGAGAAGCTCGACAAGAGCGCGATTCCGAACATCAAGAACCTGGAGCCAACGCTGCAGCATCCGAACTGGGACCCAAATCGCGACTACAGCCTTCCCTGGCAGTCCGGTCTCACGGGGATCGCGTACAACGACAAGCTCACCGATCCCGTGCTCACGGTCCCCGACCTTCTCGAGAATCCGAAGCTCAAGGGCAAGATCACACTCCTCGAAGGCGTAGGCGACACGATGCCCTTGATCATGGCGGCGAACGGCGACGATCCAACGAAGGTGACCGATGCCTCCTGGGACCGCGCGTTCAAGCGCGTCAAGAAGGCCGTCGACTCCGGCCAGATCCGGCAGTTCACCGGGAACGACTACAGCGGGCCGCTTGCGAAAGGCGACCTCAATGCATGCTTCGCGTGGTCGGGTGATGTGGTTCAGCTGGAGGCGGACAACAAGCATCTCCACTGGAACCTGCCGAAGGAAGGCGGCGGCATCTGGACGGACAACATGCTGATCCCGAAGGGCGGGAATGTCTACACCGCGTCCGTCTACATGAACTACTACTACGACCCGAAGGTCGCGGCGGCGGTCGAGGACTACGTCAACTACATCTGTCCGGTCGTCGGAGCGAAGGAAGTTCTGCTCAAGCAAGACCCTTCGATCGCGAAGAACACGCTGATCTTCCCGACCAAGGCGATGCTCGACAACGCGCACAACTTCGACGCAGCAGCGCTGAACAACGAGAAGTACATCACCGCCTGGCAGAACCTGATCTCAGGTTGAGTTTCGTGCCCCTACGAGCGATACTCGCCGGCCCCTGGCCCGCGATCACGCGGCGCAGGAGTCCACCCTCGCTCTTACCAATGCTCCCAGCCTTGGCTGCGAGCGAGTGCGACCTCTTGCTTGGTGCTCGCGACCCAGGGACCCGGCAGCATCACTCGCAGGGGCACTAGCGGCGTGGGATTTCTGCACCGTCACCGGAATCTCACGCCGTACCTCCTGCTCGCACCCGGATTGCTCTACCTCGGGCTGTTCTTCGTCGTCCCGCTCGGCTTCCTCGCCTACCAGTCGCTCGAATCGGGCAACTTCGACGTCGGCTACGCGTTCACGTGGGCCTGGGGGAACTACTGGGATGCGATCCACAACTACAGCGGTCACTTCGTCCGCTCACTCGAATACGCGGGGATCGCCACGATCCTGGCGCTGGTCTTCGGTTACCCGCTCGCCTACTGGATCGCGTTTCGCGGCGGTCGCTGGAAGAACCTGCTCCTGCTGTTCATCGTCGCTCCCTTCTTCGTCACGTACCTGATCCGAACGCTCGCGTGGGAGACGATCCTCGCCGACCAGGGCCCGGTGGTCAGCGTTCTGCGGAACGTCGGGATTCTCGGCCACGACGGCCGGTTGCTCGCGACCTCGACAGCAGTGGTCGCCGGCATCACCTACAACTTCTTCCCGTTCATGGCTCTGCCGCTCTATGTCTCGCTCGAACAGATCGACGGGCGGCTGATCGAGGCGGCGCAGGATCTCTATGCGAGCAAGTGGAAGGCGTTCTTACGCATCACCCTGCCGCTCTCCCTGCCGGGCGTCGTCGCCGGCACACTGCTGACATTCATTCCCGCTGCCGGCGACTTCATCAATGCGCAGCTCCTCGGTTCGCCCCAGAACCACATGATCGGAAACGTGATCCAGTCGAAGTTCCTCGAGCTGACGGACTATCCGGCCGCGGCGTCGATGTCGTTCGTTCTCATGGCGGCGATCCTGCTGATGGTCGCGCTCTACGCCCGTGCCGTCGGAACGGAGAAGCTCACCGGATGACGGTCGCTCGCCTTCGGCTCGCTCGCGTGGGGGAAACCATGTTTCCCCCACGAGCCCCCTTCTTCAGGGAGCGCCTCAGCGCCCTCGGCGTGGCGACCGCCGCCGCGAACGCTGAGGAGAAAGGGGGGGGAAACCTCCCGGTTTCCCCTTACGCCCCTTGAGCACCGCGGCCCTGGAACAGAGACCGAGGCGGGAGAGCGCGCTCGCACGTGTGTGGGCGTTGGTCAAACACCACGTCCTGACGGTGTACTCGCTGCTCGCCTTCGTCTACCTGATGCTGCCGATCGGGATCGTGATCGCATTCTCGTTCAACAATCCGAAGGGCCGCTTCAACTACGTCTGGTCGGGCTTCACCCTGAACAACTGGAAGAACTGGGATGGTGTTCCCGGTCTCCGCAGCGCGATGGTGCTCTCGCTCGAGATCGCGTTGGTCGCGAGCCTGATCGCGACGGCGCTCGGGATGCTGATTGCGCTCGCGCTCGTGCGTTATGGCTTCCGCGGCCGCGGCGCGACCAACCTGCTGATCTTCCTACCGCTGTCGTCACCGGAGATCGTCCTCGGCGCCTCGCTGCTGACCCTCTTCCTCAACCTCAAAGTCGTCTTCGGGTTCTGGACGATCCTCATCGCACACGTCATGTTCTGCATCAGCTTCGCCGTCGTCACGATCAAAGCCCGCTTAATCGGCTTCGATCGCCACCTCGAGGAGGCGGCGATGGACCTAGGCGCGAACGAGTGGGCCACCTTCCAGAAGGTCACGCTGCCGTTGATCGCACCGGCGATCCTCGCCGCGCTACTGCTCTGTTTCGCAATCTCGATCGACGACTTCGTGGTCACCTACTTCAATGCGGGCCCGCGTACCACGTTCCCGCTCTTCGTCTGGGGTGCAGCGCGCGTCGGCGCCCCACCGCAGGTGAACGTGATCGGCACAGTGATCTTCGCAGTCGCCGTGATCGGGATGGTCGCGAACGTGCTCATTCAGATGCGCCGCGAACGAGCAGCCGCCAGCGCGTGAGCGTCCCATCCGTTGCTCCACGCCTCCCACCGTGGTGGCTCGACGAGGCTGGGCGCCAAACTGCGGCGCCCCAACTGGACGGCGACATGGCGACCGACGTCTGCATCGTCGGCGGGGGCTACACGGGGCTATGGACCGCCCTGGCACTCAAAGAGCGCGACCCCTCGCTGCAGGTAGTGCTTGTCGAGGCGGAGACATGCGGCGCCGGGCCGAGCGGGCGCAACGGCGGGTTCTTGCACGGCTACTGGGCCGGGCTCGCCGATCTGTTGCCGCTGCTCGGACGTGAGCGTGCGCTGCAGCTCGCCCGCGCCGGGCAGCGGATCGTCCCTGCCGTGCGCTCGTTCTGCGAATCGCGCGGGGAGGACGTCTGGCTGCGCGAGTCGGGGATGCTGATGGTCTCCGCATCGCCCTCCCAGGACGATGCGATCGACAAAGCGGTTGCCGCCGCCGCTCAAGTGGATGCAGGCGGCCAGGCCGTGCCGCTCGACGTGAACGGTGTCGCCGAGCGAATCCGCTCTCCGGTCTTCCGCCGCGGTGTCTACTTCCCGGACGGTGCCACGGTGCAGCCGGCACGGCTCGTGCACGCGTTGCGCCGCGCCGCCCTGGAGGCCGGAGTCGCGCTCTACGAGTACACACCCGCCTTGCACATACGTGCAGGGCAGGTCGCGACGCCGCGCGGCAGCGTGCGCGCGCCGGAGATCGTCGTTGCAGTCAACGCTGCTGCCGCCGGCTGGCGGCCGGTTGCACGCCACGTGACGAACTTCGGCTCTTACGTCGTCCTGACGGAGCCCGTTCCCGAATTGCTGGAGGAGATCGGCTGGACCGGCAGCGAAGCCGTCCTCGATGCGCGCATGTTCCTGCACTACTTCCGCACGACTCCGGATGGGCGCGTGCTGATGGGCAGCGGTTCCGGTCCGATCGGATTTCGCGGACGGGTGGACCGGCGCTTCACGGCGGACGATGCGACGGCGGCTCGAGCGGAGCACGGCCTGCGGCGTCTCTTGCCCGGTCTCGCCGACGCTCGAATCGAACGCGCGTGGGGAGGACCGATCGACGTCTCCGCCGACCATCTCCCGTTCTTCGGAACGGTGAGGGGCAAGCGGATCCACTACGGCATCGGCTTCTCAGGGCACGGCGTCGGGCCGACCTGGCTCGGCGGTCAGATTCTCGCGTCGCTCGTGCAGGAGCGCGACGACGAATGGACGGCATTGCCCCTCGCCTCGCGGCGCGTCGCGTCCCTACCGCCAGAACCGCTCAAGCATCTCGGCGGCGCGCTCGTGCGCTCTTCAATCCTCGCCTGCGAACAGGCGGACGAGCAGGGCCGCCGGCCGCCGTTACCCGCTCGGGTGGGCGCCGCCTTGCCACGGTTGTTCGGAATGGAGATCGGGACACGCTAAGCGTCGTGACTGCTCTTGATCCCGGCGGGGCAGCGCCAATATTCGCGCTTCCCGACGAACGTCACGGACTTGCATCCTTGTCTGCTGAGATCGGGAGCACCCTCGAGCCTGCCGGCGTCACAGCCGAACCAGGCGCCGTCCTTGCCAGTCGGTGCGGCCACGGCATGACAGCTGCCGGTCAGACCGAGGTTGCGCGATGCGCGACCGTCCTTGATGACGAGCATCAAGGCGAAGATCAGAACCGCTCCTACGAGCACGCCTCGCATGCAGTTGATATCGGCTTTCGAGGCATCTGCCTCAAGCCCTAGGAGGAGCGCAGGCCGCCTCGTTCGTGGTGCGCCTTGAAGAAGTTTTCGGAACCGGTGGTTGCCATCGCTGCGCTGGCAGAGATCTCCAGAGCCAGCGTCGCGGCCGCCACGATCTGCGCGAAGCGATACACCTTCCCGGCGCCGGCGCAGCCCATCAGCTCGAGCCACGTTTGCGCGTAGGGGAAGATCGTCCCGCCGCCGACCGTGCCCACCTCGAGCCCCGGCAGGCGCAGTCCGCACTGGATGCCTCCGTCGACGTGGCGAGCGGTGCCGTGGGCCATCGAGCTCGTCCCGACCATGCCGAGGTCCTGGCCGGTCGCTGCGAAGATCGCGGCGATCGCCGAGGCTGGTGTGAACGCGACGGATTGCATGCCCGATGCGACGGCGCCGTGCGTTCCGGCAAACGAGAGCTCGAGGAGGTCGTCGACGGTGGTGCGGAGCACACGGCGCACCGCCTCCTCGCTCAGCGTCGCCTCGACGAGGACGGTCTTCCCGTGCCCGCCTCGCTCGAAGTAACGGTGGGACGGCTTCTTGTCACCGCCCATGTTCGCCTCGAGGATGGCGCGCTCCGGCTTCACCGGAGCGTGCTCCATCACGTAGCCCATGTTCAGCGCATACGCGTTACGGGTCATCATGTTCGGCCCGCACGCGTCGCCGGTCGTGAAGGCCCAGAGGACGTGACACATGGGACCGATGACATGCGTCTCGACTTCACGCAGGCGCGCGAACCTCGAGATCCAGTCTTCGTTCCGCTCCGCCAGCCAGCGGCGCATCTCCGCAACGTGGGCATCGAGGAAGCGGGCCAGGTGGACGGCCTCCTCGGTGGACTTGCAGACAAAGCAGGATGCTCTGGTCATTCGGTCCCCGAGCACATAAGTTCTGAAGCCGCCGGACTCGGCCGCCGCTCTTGCACCCCGGTAGAGCGAGGCCGAGAGGCCGCCCTCGGTGTGCGCCAGCGGCACGAAGACCTGATCCTGGTTCCGGCTCGTTTCAGTGATCCGGCCGAAAGGTTCGTCGAGCTCGTACGCGCCGAGCTCGATCTCGCGTGGGCCGACCACCGATACCGGGATGACCGCGGCGCCCGTCAGCATCTCCTGGGCGTTCACGAAGGGCGCAAGGTCGATTCGCGTCACACCGTCGCTCAGTCCAAGGGCCTTCTGACGCGCCTCGATCGACTCGGGATCATTCTTGCGTGGCCAGCGCTTCAACTCCATCGGCGAAAGCTTACGGGGATAATGCTCCCGCGATGGCCACCGGTCAGCTGATCGAGATGAAGGACGAAGGCCGCGAGGCCTTCGCCGACGTTCTCCGTTTCTACGAGCTTGCGAAGCGGCGTGAGTGGCAGGTGCGCGATCTCCCCTGGGGTGAGCTCCCGCCGATTCCGGAGGCGAAGGGCTCGCCGCAGAGTCAGGCGCGGCGTCGGGACATGTGGCGCTCGGTCCTGACGCAACAGCTCCAGGCCGACATGCTCGCCTGCGACATGGCGTCGCAGCTGCTCAACATCGCGCCCGACGTCGAGGCGAAGCTCTACTACTCCACGATGGTCCAGGACGAGTCGCGTCACACCGAGGCCTGGCTGAAGCTGGTGACCGAGGCCGGCGGCACCGCCGAGCGCGATCCGCATCTCGACAAGCTCGCAAAGACGACGCTCGAGGCGGACACGCTCGAGGAGAAGGTCTTCCTGATGCAGGTCTTCTACGAGCGGCTGATCATCTCGAGGTTCCGCCTCATCGCCCGCTCGGCCCGCGGCACCGTGCTCGAGGATCTCTGCGGCCGGCTCGCCACGGACGACGGCATTCATCACGGCGCAGGCATGGCGTACGAGCGGGTGCTCCTCCAGAACCTCTCCAAGAAGATGAACCAGAAGCTCGTCGACGCGGCCAACCGGCTGCTGCCCGTGTTCGCCGCCCACGCGTTGTGGCGACCTCGGGAGCGTGCCTGGATCGGGCGTGCCATGGAGTCACGCGACGTCGAGCGCCTCCGCGAGGATCTCGAGCTCGGCGTTCGCCTCGCCGAGTCGCTCGGACTGGACGTCAGCGGCGTCGAGCTGACGATCCCCTAACTGTGCCCCTACCGGCAATACGTCCATTACCGGGAGGGGCACGCTGAACGCGACGCTGATGGACGGCGGCGCACTCGCGGCGCGGCTGCGGGAGGAGATCAAGCACGAGGTCGCCGAGCTCGGCCACGTCGGACTGGCCACCGTGCTCGTCGGGGACGATCCGGCATCCGAGGTCTACATCCGCCTCAAGCACAAGGCTGCGGACGAAGCAGGCATCGAAGCGATCGACCACAGGCTTCCCGCCACAACGACGGAGGACGAGCTCGTCGAGCTCGTCCAGCATCTCCAAAAAGACGACTTCGTCGACGGGATTCTGGTGCAGACGCCCTTGCCCGACCAGATCGACGAGGCGCGCGTGATGCTGGCGATCGATCCGATGAAGGACGTGGACGGGCTTCATCCCTTCAGCGCGGGCCAGCTCTACCTCGGACGACCGACTCTCGTGCCCGCCACGCCGCTCGGGGTGATGCACCTCTTGGACGAGTACAAGATCCCGATCGCGGGCTCGCGCGCGGTTGTCGTCGGGCGCAGCTCCCTCGTCGGCAAGCCGATGGCGCTGCTGCTCTTGCAGGCGAACGCAACCGTCACGATCTGTCATTCCCGCACCGAAGATCTAGCCCGGCACACGCTGGACGCCGATCTTCTCGTGGCCGCCGTCGGTCTTCCTGACGTCATCACCGCGGACATGGTCAAGCAAGGAGCGACTGTGATCGATGTCGGCATCACGCGTACCGAAGCTGGGCTCGTGGGGGATGTCGAGGAGGACGTGGCCGAGGTGGCCACCTTCCTCACGCCCGTCCCGGGCGGCGTGGGCCCAATGACGATCGCGGCCCTGCTGGGGAACGCAGTGCGGGCGGCTCGCTACCGTCGCGGGAAGCTTGCGTTCCCCCGCATCTGAGCTAAACTCCGGCCCGCTGTATCAGTAGTGGCGGCTCGGTGCCCGGGCCGTCGCATGTTTTGAAGGAGGAAGTCGTTTGGCTCAGGGCACCGTGAAGTGGTTTTCGAACGAGAAGGGCTACGGATTCATCGAGCGTGAGGGTGGCGAGGATGTCTTCGTCCATTTCTCCGCCATCACGCAGGAGGGGTACAAGTCGCTGACCGAGGGTCAGCGAGTTGAGTTCGAGGTCGTGCAGGGCCCCAAGGGCGCTCAGGCCGCGAACGTCCAGCCTGTCTAGCTTTCCTTTCGATCGAAACTAAAGAGACGCGGGCCCCGAAAGGGGCCCGCCTCGTCTGTGCTCTACGCGTGCACTCCCGCGCGCACCTCGACTATCGGCGCCTCGTACAGCTCCGCGGAGCGGACAGTGGCGCCCATTCGGCTGACCATCTCCTCACGCCGCGATCCCATCTGGCGTTCGGCTGCGTCCGCGTTTTCACGCGTCTCCCAGAGGACGATCGAACGTGCGCGGCGGTTGTCCAAGTCCGCGAGTGAAATGAAGCCCGCGAAGCCCTCCAGCTCCTGCAGCGCGGGGATCACGGTCTCGCGAATGTTCTTCAGCGCCTCTTCGCGCTTGGACGGATCGAGGTTCTCGATCTCGACGAGCCGTCCATACATAAGCCTCTCCTCCCGTTGATGTCCGATCGATCGTACGCCCCTCGGTCTCCCCGCTCAACCTAGGATCTGGGGAATGGCCATCTCACGGGACGATGTGCTCCACGTCGCGGCTCTGGCGCAGCTCGACCTGAGCGAGCCCGAGATTGCGCGGCTGACCGAGGAGCTGAACGACATCCTCGCCGCCGTCGGCAAGGTGTCGGAGCTCGACCTGTCGGAGGTGCCGCCGACGTCTCATCCTCTGTCGGTCGTGAACGTCTTCCGGCCCGACGTGCCACGGGATTCGCTACCGCTTGACGATGCGTTCGCCAACGCGCCTGAGCGCGACGGCGACCTCTTTCGCGTGCCGCCGACCGGCGTGACCGAGGAGTCATCAGCATGATCGTCGCTCGCCTTCGGCTCGCTCCCGTGGGGGAAACCATGTCTCCCCCACGAGCCCCCTTCTTCAGGGATCGCCTCAGCGCCCGCGGCATGACGACCGCCGCCGCGCGCACTGAGGAGAGAGAGCGGGGAAACCTCCCGGTTTCCCCCTTCGCCCCTTCCACCGCTCATCGGCCAAAGGCCGGCCGATGATCGACACCCTCCGCCTCACAGCCGAAGGCGCAAAGGGACTGCTCGAGTGCGGCGAAGTCTCGGGCCCCGAGCTCCGTGCCGCCTACCGCGAGGCAATCGATGGGCGCAACGAGGAGCTGAACTGCTTCCTGACGCTCGTCGACGACGACGACAACGACGGCGTTCCGATCGCGCTCAAGGACGTGATCTCGACGAAGGGCGTCCGCACGACTGCGGGCTCGAAGATCCTCGAGGACTACGTGCCGGTGTTCGACTCGACCGTTGCCGACCGCTGCAAGGCGGCCGGCCTGCAGCTGCTCGGAAAGACGAACACCGACGAGTTCGCCATGGGCTCGTCGACCGAGAACTCCGCATACGGGCCATCCCGCAACCCGTGGGACCTGACGCGCGTCCCCGGCGGTTCGGGCGGCGGATCGGCCGCTGCCGTGTCGGCGGGACTGGCACCGTGGGCGCTCGGATCTGACACCGGCGGCTCGATCAAGCAGCCCTCGGCTCTCTGCGGGAACGTAGGTCTGCGCCCGACGTACGGCACCGTTTCGCGGTACGGGATCGTCGCCTTCGCGTCCAGTCTCGACCAGGTCGGCCCGGTGACGAAGACGGTGCGCGACAACGCGCTCCTCTACGGCATCATCAGCGGCCGCGACGAGTGCGATTCGACGACCGTCGACGTCCCACGCGTCGAGCTTCCCGAGGCAGAGGATCTGAAGGGTCTGCGGGTCGGGGTCCCGAAGGAGTTGAACGAAGCCGAGGGGATCTCGCCCGATGTCGCAGAGGCGGTACGCCGCGCGATCGACGTCTGTTCTGAGCTCGGCGCGGACGTGGGCGAATGCGAGCTGCCGCGCTCCGTCGAGTACGGCCTCGCGTGCTACTACCTGATCGCTCCGGCGGAGGCATCCTCCAATCTCTCCCGTTACGACGGCGTCCGGTACGGGCTCCGCGTTCCGGCGGACAACTACTACGAGATGGTCGCGCGCACGCGAGACGCAGGCTTCGGCGACGAGCCGAAGCGACGGATCATGCTCGGAACGTACGCTCTCTCGGCGGGCTACTACGAGGCGTACTATGGCCAGGCCCAGAAGGTGCGAACGGTGATCGCGCGCGAGTTCGCCGACGCGTTCGAGCGCTTCGACGTTCTCGTCAGTCCGACCTCTCCGACCGTTGCCTTCAAGATCGGCGAGAAGGCCGAGAGCCCGCTGGCCATGTACCTCACCGACGTGCTGACGATCCCCCCGAACATGGCCGGGCTGCCGGGGCTTTCGATTCCGTGCGGGCTCTCCGAGGGCTTGCCTGTCGGCCTGCAGCTGATCGGCCCGCAGTTCTCTGAGAACACGCTCTTCCGCACCGGCCACGCGCTCGAGCGCGCGATCGGCTTCGACACCGTCCCGGAGCGACTGAGATGAGGACAATCGTCGATCGCGCCGCCGACTTCGTGCTCGCTGTCGAGCGGGTGTTCGGCACGCCTCCGCGTGTACTGGATGGCTCGCGCGCCGTCCAGATCGACGACGTTCGGTTGTCGCTCGAGGCGGGCGAAAGAGAGCTCTGTCTCATCCGCATGCACGGGTTGCTGGAGGAGTACCTCGCGATCTTCGAGGTGCGCGGTGACATCGAGGTGCCGCTGCTGCGGGCGAAGGAGTTTTTACGTGCCTGAGTGGGAACCGGTCATCGGCCTCGAGATCCACGTCCAGCTGAAGACGCACACGAAGATGTTCTGCGGCTGCGAGGCGGGATTCGGAGGTGAGCCGAACACGCGCACGTGTCCCGTGTGCCTTGCCTTCCCGGGAGCACTGCCCGTGCCGAACGAGACTGCGGTGGAATGGACGATCAAGCTCGGGCATACACTCAACTGCCGGATCGCCGAGCGCGCGGTCTTCCACCGCAAGAACTACTTCTATCCCGACAATCCGAAGGGCTACCAGATCTCGCAATACGACGAGCCGCTCTGCATCGCCGGCTCCTTCGTCGTCCCGGGCCCCGAAGGCGACACCGAGATCGGCATCGTGCGCGCTCACCTCGAAGAGGACGCGGCGAAGACGATTCACGTCGGCGGCGAGACCGGCCGTATCGTCGGCTCGGCGCACTCCAACGTGGACTTCAACCGGGGGGGCACGCCGCTCGTCGAAATCGTGACACAGCCGGACCTCCGCTCGGCAGACGACGCGAAGCGCTTCCTGCAGTTGCTGCGCCAGACCATCGTCGAGCTCGGCATCTCGGACGCGGAGATGGAGAAAGGCACGCTTCGCGCCGACGCGAACGTCTCCGTGCGCGAAGTGGGGGAGACGGGTTACCGAACGCGCACCGAGCTCAAGAACATGAACTCGTTCAACCACATCGCCCGCGGCATCGAGGCAGAGCTCCGCCGCCAGATCGAAACGTGGGAGTCCGGCGGCGAGGTCGTCCAGGAGACCCTCGATTACGAGGTGAAGTCGGACACGGTCACGCCGCGGCGGCGCAAGGAAGAGGCCGACGACTACCGCTATTTCCCCGAGCCCGATCTCGTGCCCATCGAGCCTGAGGTCGCGGTCGTCGAGCGGCTGCGCAGCGAGGTTCCCGAGTTGCCCGGCCCGCGGATCCGCCGTTTCGAGCGGGAGTACGAGCTGCTGTACTACGACGCTGAAGTGCTGAACGGCTCAGCCGCTCTCGCCCGGCTGTACGAGCAGGTCGCGCTTGACGGCGTCGATGCAAAGGCGGCCGCGAACGTCCTGATGAACGACTTCCGCGCAAGCGGAGTCGACCCGGCGGCGGTCAACGGCGCGGAGATCGCAAAGTTGATCGAAGCGAGAGCGACGATTCCTCGCGAGACCTTCACGCGTGCGCTGACCGAGAGCGCCGATCCGGAGTTCCGCGCGGAGACATATCTCGGCGACACACTCGTCGCCGACACGGCGGAGCTCGAGCCGCTCGTCGAGCGCATCCTCGCGAACAACCCTCGCCAGGTAGTCGCGTACAAGGGCGGCAAGGAAGGCCTGCTCGGTTTCTTCGTCGGCCAGGTGATGAAGGAAACGCAGGGCAAAGCCGACCCGAAGGTCGTCAACGACCTTCTGCGCAAAAAACTGGCCTAGCTTCCGGTGAACTTTACGTCCGAGTTGCTCGAGGTTGACGACGACGCCGAGGACGCCTCAACCCGTGACAGGGAGCTCGAAGACGTCCGTGCGCACGACAACGTCGAGCGTCTGCGCTAGATCAAGCCGCAGTAGCGCGCCGTGTTCGGCCAGGGATAGAACCCGCGGCCGGCACGGTGCGCCCGCTCGGCAGCCCACATCTGCTCGAGCGGCGTCCAGTGGTTCGCCGTCCCCTTGCGGGAGAGCAGCCCCCCACCGTATGCACGCTGGAAGCTGAGGTCCATCTGGAGGCCGCCGTAGTACGGCGGATTCGGATCCGTCCAGGCGCCTTCGAAACGGTGAATGCAGAGCCACTGGCGCCTGTGCGGCGGATTCTGGGCTCGCTCGCGCGTCTTGAGCGCAACGCGCTGCCAGACCGCGATCTTCGTCTGGACGTCCGCGGGCGGGTCCTTGAGCTTGCGGGTGAGCTTGCGCCCCATAGTGCGTTGCCACCGCCACGTCTCATGCCGATATCTGTCGATCTGACGCTGAATGTCACGCTGAGTCCACTGCGATTCCGCGGTCGTGGTGTCCGGGGGCGGCTCAGGCGTCGAATCCGCGCGGATCGTCGCAGCGCAGGCCAGCGTCACTCCAAAGGCGCAGGCGCACGCGAATGCGTGTGTGAGTTTGGAATGCATCTGAGTGATCCCCCCGGATCAACGCCGCCTCGTGACTGTGCCGCAGCCGAGGTCGGCTGGTTGTGTCGAAGGGTTAAGACTTCCCCGGACTTGCAGAAGTTAGACATCGCTCGTGCCGATTGCCTCGAAGTTGCCGCGGCGACTCCCGCCTTTTGCGGCGGCGGCGGCGACTCCGGCGGCTGTCTGGCCTCGCTCTGGCAGGTGATCGACGAGGCGAGGTCCGCGGTCGCGGAGCGCCAAGGGCCGGACGGCCCGCTGGCGTGCTGACGCCGCCGGCGAGCGTCTGACTTTCGGTTTCCTGCCGCAGACGGCGCGCTGGACCAACCGCCCGACCTTCCAACAGATCCTCAGCTTCGACAGCCACAGGCCACGCTAGTCTCAGACCCGATGGCCGAGAAGCGCTACCTGCTAACTCCCGGGCCTACTCCTGTGCCCCCGGAGGTTCTTGCAGAGCTGGCGAAACCGATCATTCACCACCGCGAGCGAGACTTCCGGGAGATCTACGAGCGCTGCCTCGTGCGGCTCCAAGAGGTCTACAGGACCCGGAACGACGTGCTGTTGTTCACGACCTCCGGAACGGGCGCGTTCGAGTCCGCGGTCGCCAACCTGACCTCGCCGGGCGATCGGCAGCTCGTCCTCTCGGCCGGAAACTTCGGCGAGCGCTGGGCGGGAATGGCGAAGGCCTTTGGCGCCGACCTCGTGCACGCGCGGCTGGAGTGGGGGGAAATACCCGAGCCCGAGGACCTGCGCTCGGCGCTCGCCGATGCCGGCGACGTGAAGGTCGTATACCTCACGCATTCCGAGACCTCGACGGGCGTCGTCTGCGACGTGCAGGCCCTTGCGGCCGTCGCGAAGGAAGCCGGCGCGCTCGTGGTCGTCGACGCGGTATCGAGCCTTGGGGCTGTGCCGCTCGAGTCCGACCTCTGGGGAATCGACGTCGTCGTGTCCGGCTCGCAGAAGGCGCTCATGTGCCCACCCGGTCTGGCTTTCGTGTCCGTCTCTGCCGCTGCGCTCGCAGCAGCCACGGGTGCCGGGTCTCCCCGTTACGTCATGGACTGGGAACGCACTCGCAAGGGGCAGGCGAAGCTCGACGCGCCGTTCACCCCTGCCGTTTCCCTCGTCCGCGCGCTCGACGTCGCGCTCGGGCTGCTGCTGGACGAAGGGCTCGAGGCGGCGTTCGATCGGCACGCACGGCTAGGGCGAGCGTGCCGCGAAGGGGCGAAGGCAATGGGGCTGGAGCTGTTTTCCCCGGACGAAGAGCGATCCGCGGTCGTGACCGCGATTCGCGCGCCGGACGGCGTCGACTCGACGGAGGTCGTCAAAGGATTGCGTGACCGCTTCGGGATCACGATTGCGAACGGCCAGGCCGACCTGAAGGGAAAGATCTTCCGCATCGGGCACATCGGCTGGTTCGACATCTTCGACATCACCACCGCGCTGGCGGCAGTCGAGCTCGTCCTGGCGGACGCGGGCGCGGAGATCGAACGCGGCGTCGCAGTCACCCGCGCCCTCGAAGCCTGGGCCGAGCACACTCCCGTTTGAGCAAGGTTCTCGTCCGCGAGGAGATCGCGGAGGCCGGCATTCGCCTCCTGCGCGACCGTGGCTTCGAGGTCGACGTCGACGGTGACTCCGATCTCGCCGAGACGATCGGCCGCTATGACGCGATCATCGTCCGCTCCGCAACGAAAGTGACCGCGGACCTGATCGCGCGCGCGGACAACTTGAAGGTGATCGGACGCGCCGGAGTCGGCATCGACAACGTCGACGTCGAAGCGGCGACGCGGCGGGGAATCGTCGTGGCGAATGCACCGGAGTCGACGGTCATCTCCGCAGCGGAGCACACGATCGGCCTGCTCGTCGCACTGACGAGAAACATCCCGCAGGCCCACGCAGCGCTCAAGCAGGGCCGGTGGGAACGCAAGACGTACGGCGGGGTGGAGCTGGCCGACAAGACGCTCGGCGTCCTCGGCTTCGGCCGGATCGGCCAGCAGGTCGCCCGCCGTGCAGCGGGGCTCGGCATGCGCGTCGTCGCGTACGACCCGTTCGTCTCGCCTGACCGGTTTCGCGAGCTCGGAGTCGAGCGGGTCGAGAATGAGGACGACGTGTATGCGGCCGCGGACTTCCTCACGCTCCATCTGCCGCTGACCGACGAGACCCGCGAATCGCTCAACGCCCACGCGTTCGGGAAGATGCGAGAAGGGGTCAGGATCGTCAACGCCGCTCGGGGCGCCCTCGTCGACGAGGACGACCTGCTCGACGCGCTGAAGTCGGGCAAGGTCGGCGGCGCCGCACTCGACGTTTTTTCGACGGAGCCGTATTCGGGGCCACTGCTGGAGCTGGACAACGTGGTCGTCACGCCGCATCTCGCGGCCTCGACCGAGGAGGCGCAGGATCGAGCGGGCGTGATCATCGCCGAGCAGGTGGCCGCCGCGCTCCAAGGCGGCCTCGTGTCGAACGCCGTCAACATCCCCGTGATCGGCGCGGAGGATCTCGAAGTGCTGGGGGCGTACATCCCACTCGCCGCCAAGCTCGGGCGTCTCGCCATGGAGCTCGCCGAAGGGCACGTCGCGGAACTGCGGCTGACCTACTTCGGTGCACTGGCCCAGTACGACACCAGACTCCTGACAGTCGCCGCATTGAACGGAGCGTTCCAGGGACGCTCGGACCAGCCGGTGAACTACGTCAATGCGCCGATGATCGCCGCTGAACGCGGTGTGGACGTCCGCGAGGAGCGAAGCCGTTCGGCGCGCGACTACACCAACCTCGTGCGCGTCGAAGCCGTCTCCGGCGGACAGCCTCTCCGCGTGGCCGGCACGACGATGGGCAACGACAACCGGCTCTGGCTCGTCAGCGCACTCGGCTTCGAGCTCGACATGGAGTTCGCGCCGCTGCTCGTCGTCTTCCGCTATGACGATGTTCCGGGCGTGATCGGCAAGGTCGGGACGCTCTTCGGCGCGGCGGGAGTCAATATCGCGAACATGACGGTGTCGCGAACACGCCAGGGTGGGCAGGCGCTGATGGCGCTGTCGATCGACACACCCGCGTCGCCGGACCTGGTTGAGCAGATCCACTCGGAGTTCGATGATGCCCGCTTCATCTCGCTGGAGTGAGCTGGAGGCCCGAATTGCACATCAGGCCTTTAGACCGCGCCGGTGCGTGGATTGAGGCGGCGAACGGTTTGCGCCACGATCGAGTTGAACTTCTCCACGATGACGAACCGCTTGTGCGGTCTTTTCACGACCCGTTCGACTTCGGGGACCTCGTGACCGGGGTGCAGCAGAAAGTGCGTCCCGTCGGAACGGACCTCCTCGTACTGATCGAGTGTCGCGGGAACTCGCTCGGCGCACTCGGGATCAGCGCATTCGCAGACGAACTCGGCGTCGACGGCGTTGAACCGGTCGGCGCTTTCGGCGATTCTCTCGTTGACGTCCCTGAACAGCGCCTCGGTGTGCGCGACCCGCACTTCGCGTTCGGCCATCTTGGTCTCCCGTCGATTGACTTCCAGTTCGAGAACGGCGAAGGCGTCAAATCGGTTGCGTCTCGTGTGGCCTGAGGCGGTAGAGCGCATTGCGGCGTTCCTGCGGGTCGCGGGCGTCGAGGGATGGCTCGAGGAGCTCCTGCCCGGCGCTGGGCCGCCGGCGGGCCAGAAGCTGTCGGCAAAAGGGTTCGACGGAAACGGCGTCGCAATGGTCGCGATCGTTCCCGCGGCGCGTAGCGTCGACGAGCGGAAGCTCGCGGCGGCAGCGGGCTGCGACGAGGTGCAGCCGACGCCCGCGGCCGTCTTTCCCTTCGAGGAAGCCCGCGTCTTCATGGACCAGTCGATCCTGTCTCTCGACTCCGTCTGGCTGGAGGCGGGCTCGCCGCGTCACATTCTCGGATTGACTCCGGTCCAGCTCGTCCGCGTGACGAACGCGGAAACCGCAGATCTCCTTCGGGAAGGCTAGAAGGGGGAAGTCGACGACGTGCGGCCCGGGTAGAATTCGACTCCGGTCCAGCCCGCCCGCCAAAGGAGAAACTCTTCATGCAGGAACTCGAGAAGATTTGGATGAACGGCGAGCTCGTGGACTGGGCCGACGCGAAGATCCACGTCGGGTCGCACGGGCTCCACTACGGCTCCGGCGTGTTCGAGGGAATCCGCGCGTACGAGACGCCAAAAGGCACTGCCGTCTTCCGGCTGTCCGAGCACCTGCAGCGCCTCCAGAATTCCGCGCAGCTTCTCAACATGGAGCTCCCATACACGGTGGAGGAGCTTCGATCCGCCACGATGGAGCTCATCGGCGCGAACGGCGTCGCCGAGTGCTACATCAGGCCGATTGCCTTCTTCGGGTTCGGCGAGCTTGGCGTCGCTTCAACCGGCAATCCCGTCGACGTCGTGATCATGAGCTGGCCCTGGGGGACGTACCTCGGGCCCGAAGCGCTGAAAAACGGCATTCGCGCAAAGATCTCGTCGTGGGCTCGGGTCGGCCCGAACGTCATCCCGCACGTCGCGAAGGCAACGGGCATCTACCTGAACTCGATGCTCGCGGTCATGGAGGCGAACCGTGCTGGTTACGACGAGGCGATCCTGCTGACCGACGACGGCTACATCGCCGACGGCTCCGGGGAGAACGTGTTCATCGTCAAGGACGGGACGATCTATACGCCTGATCTCTCGGCGTCGATCCTGCGCGGCATCACGCGCGACACGATCATCCAGATCGCGCAGGACCTCGGCCACTCCGTCGTGGAGAAGCAGCTGATCCGCACCGACCTCTATCTCGCCGACGAGGTCTTCATGACCGGTACCGCCGCCGAGGTGACCCCGCTGCGCGAGGTCGACGATCAGCCGATCGGCCCGCCTGGGCCCGTGACGTTGGCGATCCAGAAGGCTTACCTCGACACGGTGCGCGGTGGCAGCGAGCGCTGGTCGCACTGGCTCGAATACGCCTCGACCGAACCGGCGCGAGCGGAGGCATGACCGAAGCAGTCCGGGAGATCCCACTCTCCCGGCCGTGGCTCGACGAGCGCGAGGAGGAGCTCGTCCTCGAGGTACTGCGGTCCGGGCGCCTCTCGCTCGGTCCCTGGATCGACCGCTTCGAGGAGCAGGTTGCCGAGCGGGTCGGCGCGCCCTACGCGGCGGCGCTCTCCAGCGGCACGGCCGGACTGCACCTGCTCTGCAAGATCGCAGCGCTCGGACCCGACGACGAGGTGATCACGTCACCGCTCTCGTTCGTCTCCTCGGCGAACTGCTTCATCCTCGAGGGTGCCACACCCCTCTTCGCCGACGTCGACCCGGTCACGCTCAATCTCGATCCGGCCGCGGTCGAGGCGGCGATCACGGAAAGAACCCGCGCGATCGTGGCGGTCGACATGTTCGGGCTGCCGTGCGAGCTCGACGAGCTGCGGACGATCGCCGACCGCAACGGCCTTGTGTTGATCGAGGATGCATGCGAGTCCCTTGGCGCGGAGTATCGCGGCCGTCCGCTCGGAGCGCATGGGCCTTCCGCGGTCTTCGCCTTCTATCCGAACAAGCAGATGGCGACCGGCGAAGGTGGCATCGTCACGACCCACTCCGAGGAGGAGTGGCAGCTGCTGCGCAGCCTCCGCAATCAGGGCCGGTCCTACGATGGAGGAGGTGGGTGGTTCCATCACGTTCGGCTTGGCATGAACTATCGCTGGACGGACATTCAGGCTGCGATCGGGCTCGCGCAGCTGGAGAAGCTTGACAAGATCCTCGAGCTCCGCCAGGCAGCCGCTGGTCGTTACGGCGAACTGCTGGAGGACGTGGATGGTGTCGAGGCGCCGTTCGGGGGCGACGGCGACCACAAACGTTCGTGGTTCGTCTACGTAGTAAAGCTCGATGCGGAGCTCGACCGCGCCGCCGTGATGGACAGTCTGAGGCGCGAGGGCGTGGCGACGGCCGAGTACGTGCCTTGCATCCATCTGCAGCCCTACATGCAAGAGCGCTACGGGTTCGCGCGGAGCCTTTGTCCCGTCGCAGAGGAGGCTTCGAGCCGAACGCTCGCTCTACCGTTTTTCACGCAGATCGACGCATCCGACCAGCACCGTGTCGTCGAAGTGCTCAGCGCCGCTGTCTCGAACGCGGTGTAGCTGCGTCGTTGACACGCGCGGCGCAGCCGTCGACCCTGAATAATGCGCGCGTGGCCGACGCGAGCTGGATGATCTGCCTCGGCCTCTCTGCCGGCGCCAAGCTCCGTTGACGGACGAACCGGGGGTCGCTGCGGCCGAGCGTCGCGGCTTCCGTCAACGAGCTTCAGGATTCGCGCTCGACATCACGCCGCTTCGCCGCAATCCGGCGTTCAGGCGGCTCTGGTTCGGGCAAGGCATCTCCTTCATCGGGACGGAGATCGCCGAGGTGGCGCTTGCATACCAGGTGTATCAGCTGACCGGCTCGACGCTCGCTGTCGGGCTCATCTCGCTCACGCACCTGGTCCCGCTCCTGACCTTGACGGTGGTCGGAGGGGCGATCGCCGACGCGTTCGACCGTCGCCGCGTGATGCTCGTGCAGCAGTTCGGGATGGTCGCCGGCAGCCTCGGGCTGGCCGGAAACGCCGCGCTCAGCCATCCGCGCGTCTGGCCGTTGTACGTCTTCCAGTTCGTGATCTCCGCCGCCTTCAGCATCGGCGTGGGCGCGCAGCGGTCGATGACGCCCCAGCTCGTCGACGAGTCGCACTTCATGGCAGCCTCGGCGCTGAACAGCGTCACGTCCCAGTTCGGTGCGGTCGGCGGACCGGGAATTGCCGGTCTCCTGATCAAGTTCGTCGACCTGAAATGGGTGTATCTCGGCGACTCGCTCTCCTATATGGGCGCGATCGCCGCAGTCGCGCTGCTCCCGCGGCTCGTGGCGAGGGAGGACGCCGATCGCCCGAGCTGGAGCTCGATCGTCGCCGGCTTTCGGTACGTGCGCAGCCAGCCGGTCATCCTCGGCTTCTTCCTCGTGGACACCAACGCGATGATCTTCGGGATGCCGAGCGCGCTCTTTCCGGCGATGGCGACACACCGCTTCGGCGACCCGTCGCTGGTCGGTTACCTGTACATGGCGCCGGCGGCTGGAGCTTTGCTCGTCTCTTTGCTCTCGGGACCATTGCGGCATGTGCGCCGGCAAGGTCTCGGTGTCGTGATCACTGCGTCGCTGTGGGGGGTGGCGATCGCGGCCTTCGGCTTTGCGCAAGAGCTCTGGCTGGCGCTGGTGCTGCTGGCGCTGGCCGGCCTGGGCGATCAGATCAGCGCGATTCTGCGTTCGGTCATGCTCTACCGCATCACCCCGAAGGAGATGCTCGGCCGGGTTTCGGGGATCGAGTTCATGCAGGTCGCCGCCGCGCCATCGCTCGGCAACCTCGAGGCGGGCGCGCTTGCGTCGGCGACCAGCCTGCGCTTCTCGATCGCCTCGGGCGGCGTCGCATGCGTTGCAGGCTGCCTGCTCCTTGCGGCCGCGTTTCCAGCGCTGCTCCGCTATGACGCTCAGGCGAATGCTGAAGCGTGACTTCTTCGGCCGGAGCGTCCACGAGGTCGCACCGGACCTGATCGGCGTGACGCTGCTCGTCAACGGCGTCGGCGGTCGGATCGTCGAGGTGGAGGCATATGACCAGGAGGACCCGGCCAGTCACGGCCATCGCGGGCGAACGGCGCGCAACGCCCCGATGTTCGGTCCGCCCGGACATGCGTACGTCTACCGCTCGTACGGCATCCACTGGTGCCTGAATCTCGTCTGCGGGGACGAAGGCGTGCCCGAGGCCGCGCTGATCCGAGCGCTGGAGCCGACGAGCGGACTGGACCTGCAGCGGAGCCGGCGGGGCGTCGAGGACGTGCGGGCACTGTGCTCCGGGCCGGGAAAGCTGTGTCAGGCGCTCGGGATCACGCGCGAGCACGACGGTCTCCCGCTCGACGTTCTTCCGTTCGAGCTCGTTGAGCGAGGGGAGGTACCGGAGATCGCCAGGGGCCCGCGCATCGGCATCACCCGTGCCACCGAGGTGAGCTGGCGCTACATGAATGCGAGCTCGCCCTACCTGAGCCGTGCAGCTCCGCGCGCAGCGCGGAGCTCTCAATCTACGAGCGAGGCGAAGTCCTAGCTCCCAACCCGTGGAAAGTGCGCAGCACTTTCCACGGAGATCAGCCGCGGCCTACGACCAGCCTGATCTTCATGCGCGGTGCCGCCGCAACGCCGGCAACCGGCATCTGCGCGAGCACCCGGCCCGCGCGGCCGTCTGCGAAGCGTTCGATCTTCGCCACCAGCCCGCGTCCTCGCAGACGGCGACGCGCAGCGCTGAGCGACAGGCCGGTCACCTTCGGCACGACGCCGTGCAGCGGTTTTGCGAGCACGAGCGTCACCCTGTCGTACGACGAAAGACGTCCCTTGCGCGGAAACTGGTCGAGGACGAGATCGAGCCGCTGCTTCGCTCGAGCCGGCTTGTAGACCACGTTGGGAGTCAGAGGCTGCGCGCCGAGCCTGATCTTCGCGCCCGCGAGCGACATGCCGACGACGCGGGGGACGTCGACCTCGTTCAGCTTGCAGTCCGCGGTGCGGCCAGGGCCGCGCCCGACGAAGTACGAAACCAACTCGGTGTCGCGGCAGTGGCCGTTGTCGAGCCGGAGGAGGCCGTCGCGCCACACCACACGCTTGGCCGTGGAGTACTGGTAGGAGTACGTCGGGAACGACTCGGGCAGCGTGCCCGCGAGCGCGAGTTGGCTGAACACGCGCCAGATGTCGGCGGGAAAGGTTCCGCCGGCCACTTCCTGCCCGTGATATTCGGTGAGCATCGGCTTCAACTTGTTCGGATACCCGACCCACACCGCCGTCGTGAGTTGCGGCGTGTACCCGACGAACCATGCATCGCCGTAGTTCTCGGTCGTGCCTGTCTTCCCCGCGACAGCGCGGTCCGGGAGGCCGGCACGCTTGCCGGTCCCCGAGCGGATGACGCCTTCGAGGATGCTTGTGAGTAGCGCGTCCTGATCGCGGCCGAGGACGACTCGGTTCACCGGCCGGTTGTCCTCGACGAGCTTTCCCTCGGCATTGCCGATGCGGGCGATCGCGCGAGGACGGTTCCCGAACGCAGCGCCGTCCACCCGGCGGCCGTCGTTCGCGAACGTCGAAAAAGCGCGCGCCATCTCGAGAGGGCTGACCGCGTCTGCGCCGAGCCCGATCGCGAAGTAGGGATTCAGGTGCCGCGTGATGCCCAGTTCGTGTGCGGTGCGGGCGACATTGCCCGGACCGACTAGACGGGTGAGCTGCGCGAAGATGCTGTTGTCCGACACCACCGTCGCGGTTGTGAGATCGGCCGAGCCGATGTAATCGTTCTCGTAGTTGTGAACCGGCCAGTACTTGTCGCCTATGAAGATCGAAACCGGCTTCGCCGGGAAGGTCGTGACAGGCGCAATGCCCTGTTTGAGTGCGGTGGCGAGGACGAAAGGCTTGAAAGACGAGCCTGGCTGCCTCTCGCCCTGCACGGCGAGGTTGAACTGGCTCTGCCGGAAGTTGTCGCCGCCGTACATCGCAACCACCTCGCCTGTGTTTGGACGGATCGACACGAGGGCGGCAGACGGTCCGTTCGGCTCCTTGAGGATGGTCCCTATGGCCCGTCTCGCGAGTTTCTGCAGCCGCAGGTCGATCGTCGACCGAACATTGAGCCCGCCCCCGAAGACGCGACGCGTTCCGTACCTCTCGATCAGCTGCTGCTTCACGTAGTTGACGAAGTAGGGCGCAGGTCCCTGAACCCCCGGCAGGTGGACGTCAGCTGCTTCTGGCAGCGGTGTACGGTTAGCTCGTCTGAGGTCGCGCGCGGAGATCTCCTCCTGCGCGAGCATCGCCCTCAGCACCTCGAGGCGCCGCGCTCGCGCCGTCCGGGGATTCGTCACCGGATCGAAGCGCGAGGGATCGGCGGGTATTCCGGCCAGCAGGGCCGCCTGAGGGAGTGTCAATCTCGACGCGGTCGTGTTGAAATACGTCTGCGCGGCGCGCTGGATGCCGTAGGCGCCGTTGCCGAAGTAGATGGTGTTGAGATAAGCAGTGAGGATGCGCAGCTTCTTCCAACGCTGTTCGAGCTGCCAGGCGAGTGCGGCCTCCTTCAGCTTGCGGCTGATCGTCCGCGCGGACGTGACACAGGAGTTCTTGACGAACTGCTGCGTGATCGTCGATCCGCCCTGCACCACCTTCTTGCTCGTGACATCTGCCCAGACTGCGCGGCCGATGCCGCGCAGATCGACGCCGTGATGCTCGTAGAAGCGCTTGTCTTCGACCGCGACGATCGCCTGCTGCATGATCGGCGCGATGTCGGCGGTGCCGACAAGGATGCGGCTCTCGGAGCCCCGCAACGTGGCGAGGATCGTGTGCCCGTCGTTCGCGTAGATGTGTCCGTCCACCTCGCGTGGCACGCGACCCGGGTCACAGGTGGGAATCTGGCTCGCGATCGCCGTGATCAGGCCGAACGTGAAGGACATCGCACCCAGTACAACGAGGAGCAGGAGGAGCGCTGAGAGGCGGAGCTTGCGGATCCTCCGGCGGCGTCCGTTGGAGGCGGGCGCGCGGGCGCTGCGTCTGCGGCGAAGCAAGCGCCCGATTCTAGCTCTGAGGCGCGTTCCTGACGATCAGGAACGGCGCCCGCGACGGAGCTTCCGTCCCGCCTGCCTTCTCTTCGGTGACCATCACGGTGGCCCCGTCCCGGACCGGCTGATCGAGCAGGACAGCGACCGTCGTTCCTCCGGCGAACAACCCCGCGGGTCGTGGAGCGCCACCATCGGCGACCCATGCTTCGTAGGTGCGGCCCGACCCGGGCTCGGCAAGCTTGTTCAGCAGCAAAGCTCCATTGCCGTCAGGCCCGACGACGAGCGTCCCACGCGAGAACGAGATCTTGTGTGAGCCAGGCTGGGCGAGGATCTGCGCCACGCGTTGCTGACTCGCGAGGTCCGCCTCCCTGCGGTCGAGCCTGTCCGAGAGCGAAAAGGCCCAGAGACCGAAGCCGATCGCAGCACAGGCCGCCACCGCGGCGGCGGCGATGACGGGCCGTAGCCGGCGCGGCCGCAATGGCGCGACGTTGGGGCGTTCGGCCCTAGCCCGGTCGAGGATGCGCGCGCGCAGGTCAGCGGACGGCATCGGCGCATCCGCGGCGTAGGCGAGTGCGCCCGCAGACTCGGACAACTCTGCGAGCTCGCTCTGACAGCGCTGGCAACGCGCCAGATGAACCTCGTAGCGTCGCGCGTCCTCTGAATCGAGGGCGTTCAGCGCGTACGCAGCGGTCAGGTCGTGTAGGGCGTCGGCTTCCATGCCGCCTCTCCGGGTCTGGGGTCTGCCAGCAGCTCGCGCAGCCGCGCAAGGCCGGTGAACATCCTGCTCTTGATCGTACCGACGGGCTCGCCGAGCCTCTCCGCCAACTCGGACTGCGTGAAGCCTCCGTAGTAGGCGAGCTCGAGCGCTTCTCGTTGCTGATCCGGGAGCTGCCTCAGGGCGGACTGGACGCGTTCACGCTCGAACCGCAGCCATGCGTCGTCTTCCGCCGAGCCGGACGGGGGAGGTTCGACACCGTCGCTCAGAGGCTCTGCGCGCCGGCGATCCTCGCGCCGCACGAGGTCGACCGCGCGACGATGCACGAGCGTCAACAACCACGTGCTCGCTTTGCCGCGCTCCGGGATGAACCGGTCGGCGTTGCGCCACGCGGCGAGAAACCCTTCCTGCACCGCGTCCTCGGCCAGCCTCTCGTCCCGAAGGATGCGCAGCGCGAGCCCGTAGGCGACGCGCCCGAAGCGGTCGTAGAGCTCGGCCAGCGCCGACTCGTCGGAGCGCGCCAGCATGGCGACCACGGCTTCGTCGGAGAGGTGGGCGAAGGAGCGCGGCATCGGGGATGGAGTCTGCCGCATCGATCCTGATTCGCCGAGCACCCGCATTCGGTTCGGGTCGAACCGGTTCAGCGAGCCGAGCGAATCAGGCCCGTTACGACGGCCATGACCCCGCAGGATCCCCAACCGCCGTCGGAAAGGAGAACCGTGCGCAGATTGCCTGGTAAGACCGTCGCACTAGCCGCGACCGTCCTCGCCCTCGGGCTCACGGCCGGTGTCGCCATCGCCGTCGGCGGCGGACCCTCGGGTGCCGGCGCGGCCGACCATCTCGACGCTCCGGGGTTGACGCCCCCGGGCGGAGACGTGCGACTCGATCTAACGGACATCTACGCCTTCCGTGCAGCTGGAGGGCGTACGGGGCTGGTCTTGAACGTCAACGGCTTTTCGAAGGCCGGACAGCAGGCGACGTTCGCAACGGGCGTCCCAAGCGTCGCCGCCACGGAACGCGTCTCGTACAACCTCCACATCGACAACAACGGAGACGCGCGAGACGACATCGTCCTCGGCGTCACGTTTGGCAACCCGAACGGCCAGGGCGTTCAGAAGCTACAGGTGCGACGAAACGGCAAGGTCATCCTCAACGGGAAGACGAGCGCCTTCGGCAAGGTCGTCGTCAACAAGAGAAAGGACATCCGCGCTTTCGCAGGTATGCGGGACGATCCGTTCTTCTTCGACCTTCAGGGCTTCCTGAATATCCTCAGCAGCCAACCCGGCAAATCGTTCCTCGGCTGCACCTCGGCGCGGCCGGACGCCTTCGCCGGTGCAAACGTCTCGTCCATCGTCCTCGAGCTCAAGCCGTCGCTGCTCACTCGCAAGGGATCGAGCAAGATCGGCGTCTGGGCATCGACCACCATGGGTGCAGACCAGATCGATCGGATGGGCCGGCCGGCAATTGCGACCGTCTTCATCCCGAACAACCCGTTCGAGCCCGTCGGTTCCGAGCCCTCGCTCAAGATCACGTACAACCACGGGGTTCCAAGCGAGGATCAGGCGAAGTTCCGCAGTGAGATCGTCGACACACTGACGACGCTCTACTCGCTCAACGACGCAGCGGGCGACGACAAGTCCGACGATGCCACGAAGATCAATGGGCTCGCGGACGTGCTCTTGCCCGACATCCTCACGTTCGATACCAAGAGCTCGCAAGGCTTTCTGAACGGGAGGCGGCCCGCGGACGACGTCATCGACGCAGAGCTGCCACTCATCACTGAAGGCGCGGTCAAGACCGACTGCGTCGATGCCAACGACGAGGCGTTCCCTGGCGGGTTCCCCTACCTCGCGAGACCACACGCATAGAAGCAAGCCGACGGCGAGGGCGGTTGCGGCCGCCCTCGCCGCTCGAACGAAAGGACGACGCCCATGAAGCGAGCCAAAATTGTAACGGCGGTTGGGGCAGGAATCGCCGGAGTCGCCGTCGCACTCTTCGGCGGCGTTTTTCGCGAGACTTCGCCGCCCGCGATTGCGGCGCCTCCCGCGGCTTCGGCCAGGGACAGTGCCGTGCTGACGCAGCTGCTCGCCGGTCTGGCCGAGAACGACACCAAGGCATATGTCGCAAAGCTGGAACGCCGCAACGCCGGTGCCGGTGGCGATCCGATCACTCAGCTGCTCCTCGGCCTTGCCTACCAGCAGCGGGCCCGCGAAACCGGCGACCCTCGCTTCTTCACGCTCTCGGATCGGGCACTACGAACTGCCCGCGCCAATCCGACCACGGTCGGTCTCGCGGAGACCGGGCTCGCTTCTCTGGCGGTCTCCCGTCATCGCTTCGCGACTGCCCTGCCCCTGTCACGCGCCGCGCTTCGCGGCGACCCGGCGAACGCCACCGCGCTCGGTGCCCTCGGAGACGCCTACCTGAATCTCGGTCGCTACCGGCGAGCCTTCACCGCCTATAACCGCATGGCTCTGCTCTCTCCGAGCGTGGCTTCGTACAGCCGCATCGCGCATGCGCGTGAGCTCCTTGGCCGTCCGCAGGCGGCCGCCGAGGCGCTCGACCTCGCGCTCACGCTCCGGGTTCCTCTGCGTGAGCATCGCGCTGCTGCATTTGTTCAGCTCGGCAACGTCAAGTTCAACACCGGCGATCTCCTCGGAGCCAGGCGCTCATACTCGGCAGCGCTCCGCGCGTTTCCGGGCTACGTGCACGCGGAAGCAGGCCTTGGTCATACGGAGGCCGCGCTCGGGGATTTCCGCCGCGCCGTGCCTCTGTTGCGCCACGTTGTCGAGCACCTCCCTCTTCCGCAGTACGCGATTTGGCAGGGAGATACGTTGCGTGCTGCGGGCTTCGCTGCGGACGCGCGGCGCGCCTACAGCTTGATACCGGTCATCGAGCGCGTCCAGGCGGCAAACGGAGTGAGGACCGACCTTCAGACGGCGCTGTTCGACCTCGATCATGGACGGGCGCTCCCGGATGCTCTCTCGCGTGCCCGTCAGGCGCACGAGAGGTCGCCCAGCATCGATGCCGACGATGTTCTGGCCTGGGGTCTTGCACGGAACGGCCGCTGCGAGGAAGCCCTCCCGCACTCCGTGCATGCCCTGCGGTTCGGGACCCACGACGCGCTCAAGTTCTTCCACCGCGGCATGATCGAGCGCTGTCTCGGTCACGGGCGTGAGGCAAAGACGTGGTTCCGCCGCGCGCTCGCCCTGAACCGTCACTTCTCCCTTCTGTGGGCGCCGGTCGCGGAGAGGTATGCGGCGTGAAGCGCCTCGCGTTCCTCTCCGCCGCGATCGCCGCACTTGTGCTGCCCATAGCCGCTACGGCTCATCCTCTCGGCAACTTCACCGTCAATCGTTTCAGCCGGATCGAGGTCGCCGGACCGCGGATCTACCTTCGTTACGTCCTCGACCTCGCGGAGATTCCGACCTTCCAGGCCGGCAAGATCGACGCGCATGCCTACGCGCGTCGCATCGCACGCGGCGCTCACCTGACGGTGAATGGGCGGCGCGTGCGATTGATCCCGGTCGAGACCGTGCTCGCACATCCAGCGGGCGCGGGCGGCCTGAAGACCACGCGACTCGAAACAATCCTGCGAGGACCGGCACTCGGCGGCGCAAGCGACGTCGAGTACCGCGACACGAACTACGGGGACCGCATCGGCTGGAAGGAGATCGTCGTGGGACAGGCTCCGAGCTCCAGTCACGAATTGCGTGCCTATCCGAAGGACCTCCTGTCGAGCCCTTTGAGCATCACAACTGTCCGGACGAGCCTTGTTCCAGGGACAGTCCCTGGGACGCGTCCACATGTGACGAACGGGGCCGGGCTGCAGGCGCCTGACCGCGTGGCCGACTCCGGCTTCGCGGGGCTCGTCGGTCGAGATCGGCTCGGCTTCTGGGTGATCGTCGCGTCGCTCGGCGCGGCGCTCTTCTGGGGCATGGCGCACGCGCTGTCGCCGGGACACGGCAAGACGATCGTCACGGCTTATCTAATTGGGCAGCGCGGGACGCCGCGCCATGCGGCCCTGCTCGGCCTGGTCGTCACCGCCACACACACGGTCGGTGTCTTCGCGCTCGGTGGGGTCACTTTGGTGCTCTCACGTTTCATCGTGCCGGAGGAGCTGTACCCCTGGCTCAACTTCGTCTCCGGCGTGCTCGTCGTGCTGATCGGCGCGTCCGTGCTGCGGTCCCGCTGGCGGCACCGCCGCGCGCACACCCGCGGACATGACCACCATCACGCACACGAACACGAACACGAAGGTGGGCTCAGCGGGCGCTCACTGGTTGCTGTCGGCATCTCGGGCGGGCTGCTGCCCTGTCCCTCCGCGCTGGTCGTCCTGCTGGCGGCGATCACCCTGCACCGAGTCGCCTTCGGAATGCTGCTCGTCGTCGCCTTCAGCGCCGGGCTGGCACTGACGATCACCGGCATCGGCCTCGCGGCGGTACTCGCGCGCGGCGCCTTCCGTCGGGTGAGCTTCGACGGCCGCGTCGTGTCGCTCTTGCCGACCGCGAGCGCGCTCGTGATCGTGGCGGCGGGCTTGCTCATGACCCTCCACGCGCTGCCCAGGGTCGGCTAGCCATGTTCGGGTTGGACGAGCGGATCGCCACTTTCTCGAACGGCACCACGCTGCTCATCGTCGTCGCGGTCTCGATGCTGCTCGGCCTGCGCCACGCCGGCGACCCGGATCACCTCGCGGCGGTGACGACCATGATCGCCTCGGGGGAGGAGCGAGCCGCTCGTCGTGCCGCTCGGCTGGGCTTCACGTGGGGCCTTGGCCACGCGACCTCGCTGTTCGTGTTTGGACTACCCGTGATCCTCTACAGCGCTTATCTTCCGACGGCGGTGCAGAAAGCGGCGGAAACGAGCGTCGGCTTCGTGATCGTGCTGCTGTCGCTCCTCCTACTGCTGCGGTGGCGACGGGGCGTGTATCACCACGCAACTGTCCATACCCACGCGGCGAGAACCGGTTTGCAGGCCTACGGAATCGGGCTCGTCCATGGGATGGGAGGGACTGCGGGAGTCGGCCTGCTGCTCCTCGCGACGATTCAGAGCCGCATGCTGGCGGTCGCGGCTCTCGCGATCTTCGCGTTCTGCACGGCCGTGTCGATGGCGGCGCTGTCCACCGGCTTCGGCCTGGCCCTTGCGAGCGCCCCGGTCCGCCGGTCCTTTCACGTCCTGGCACCGGCGCTCGGGTCGGCCAGCCTCGCCTTCGGCGTCTGGTACGCCCTCGGAGCGCAAGGCCTCGTGCCCTACGTCTTCTAGTTCGATACGTTGCACGCGGTGGCAACGACTGCCCCTTACGGGTCCTGGGCCTCTCCGATCACGACCGACCTCCTCGCCAGCGAGGGCGGCGTCTCGTTCTCCTACCTCGACATCGACGAGGAAGGGGTCTACTGGACGGAAAGCCGGCCGCAGGAGGGAGGAAGGAGCGCACTGGTCTTCCGGCCGCACGGCGGTGAGGCCTTCGACGTCGTCCCTTCGGGGTTCAACGTGCGCACGCGCGTGCACGAGTACGGCGGCGGCGCCTGGTTCCGCCACGGCCGGGTCGTCTTCTGCGCGAGCTTCGACGACAGCCGCCTCTACCGGATCGACGAGCCCGGGGCCGAGCCGCGGCCGATCACCCCGGAACCTTCTGAACCGCATGCACTGCGCTATGCCGACGGCCGGGTCTTCGCCGACGGGCGTCTGATCGTCTGCGTCCGCGAGTTGCACGGCGAGGGCGAGCCGGTGAACGAACTGGTCGTCCTGCCCGCAGACGGATCAACCGAGCCGCGGGTCGTCGCGACCGGGCGCGATTTCTACGCGGCGCCGCGCCCGAGCCCTGACGGCGCGTTGCTGGCCTGGCTGGCATGGGATCACCCGCACATGCCGTTCGAAGGCACGGATCTCTGTGTTGCCCGTTTTGCTCCCGACGGTTCCGTGTCGAACGGCCGTCGTGTGGCCGGCTCGGAGCAGGAGTCGATCTTTCAGCCGGAGTGGAGCAGGGACGGACTTCTCCATTTCGTGTCGGACCGCACCGGTTGGTCGAACCTGTACGTCGAACGCGCTGGGGAGGTGCATGCGCTGACGCGCGAGGACGCCGAGCTCGGCTATCCACAATGGGTCTTCGATCTCTCGCGCTACGCGTTCCTCGACGACGGACGCATTGCCTGCCTCTTCACCCGGGCCGCGATCGACAGTCTCGAGTTGCTCGATCCGCAGACCGGGACGCTCGAGCGGCTCGACCTTCCCTACTCGAGCTACTCCTCACCGTCCCTCCATAGTTACGGCACGCGTCTCGTCTTCCCGGCATCCACACCGACAGAGCCGACCGCGGTGATCGAGCTCGAGCTCGAGTCCGGCGAGAGGAAGGTCTTGCGCCGTTCGACCGAGATGAAGCTGGACGAGGGCTACATCTCCGTTGCCCAGGCCGTCGACTTCCCGGGCGCCGACGGTCTGATCTCGCACGGCTTCTACTACGCCCCTCTGAATCCCGAGTACTCCGCGCCCGACGACGAGCTGCCGCCGCTCGCCGTGTTGGTCCACGGAGGACCAACTGCGCACGTCACGCCCTCCCTCGACCTTTCCGTCCAACTGTTCACGAGCCGCGGCATCGCCGTCGTCGACCTCAACTACGGGGGCAGCACGGGCTATGGGCGTGAATATCGGGACCGGCTGCGCGGGCGATGGGGTGAGATCGACGTCGAAGACAGCGCCGCTGCCGTGCGTTATCTCGGGGAGCGTGGAGACGCCGACCCCGAACGCGTCCAGATCACCGGCGGCAGCGCCGGCGGCTATACCACGCTGATAGCAATGGCCGTGCGCGACGAGTTCGCATCGGGCGTGTCCTACTACGGCGTCGCTGATCTTGCCACCTTCCACGAAGAGACGCACAAGTTCGAGTCGCACTACGACGAGTATCTGGTCGGGCCCTGGCCGGAAGCGCTTGACCTGTATCGCGACCGCTCTCCGGTCGCGCATGCCGACTCGATCGCCGACCCACTTTTGCTGCTGCAGGGCCTGGACGACAAGGTCGTGCCGCCCTCGCAGGCCGAGGTGATCGTGGACGCCCTGAAGCGCCGCGACATCCCGTACGCGTACATCGCCTTCGCAGGCGAGGGCCACGGGTTTCGCAAGGCAGAGAACATCAAGCGTGCGGCCGAAGCACACCTTTCGTTCCTGGCGCAGGTCTCGGGCTTCGAGCTCGGCGACGAGATCGAGCCGATCGAGATCGAGAACCTGGACGCGGCGTCGACTCGGCGACGCCGCATAGAGGCCCCGGGGGCTTCGCCCGCGGGGCCGTCCTCGACGCGGCAATAGACTCGCTGCCATGAGTGTGGCCGACCTGACGCGCAACGCGGTCGACGTCCTCCCCAAGGGCGAGCTCGAACGGAAGCTGGAGCTCCGACGTCCGTTGCGTGTCAAGCTCGGCATCGACCCGACAGCGCCGGACATCCACCTCGGATTTGCCTACGTCCTCGACCGCCTGGCGGAGTTCCAACGGGAAGGCCACACCGTCGTGCTGATCGTCGGCGACTACACCGCGCGCATCGGCGATCCGTCCGGTCGCTCCGACGAGCGGCCGGTTCTGCCCGGCGAGGTGCTCGACGCCAATGCGAAGGCGTTCGCAGAACAGGCATTCCGGGTACTCGATCGAGGGCGCACGGAGATCCGCTTCAACGGGGAGTGGCTAGGCAAGCTGTCGTACGCGGAGGTCGTGCGCCTCGCTCGAACGATCACCGTTGCACGCATTCTCGAACGGGACGACTTCGCGCAGCGGTTTGCGGCGCACGAGCCCATCTCGATTTCAGAGCTCCTCTATCCGTTGATGCAGGCATATGACTCGGTGGCGATCGAGGCGGACATCGAGATCGGCGGCACCGACCAGCTCTACAACCTCCTCGCCGGCCGTGACGTCATGCAGGACTACGGCCTCGACCCTCAACTGGTCATGACGTATCCACTTCTCGTCGGCGTCGACGGCGAGGACAAGATGTCGAAGTCACGCGGGAACTACATCGGGATCAACGAGCCACCGGAAGAGATGTTCGGGAAAACGATGTCGATCCCGGACAAGACGCTGCAGCAGTGGTGGGAAATGCTCGCCGGCGGCGGCCCCCATCCAGACGACGCGATGCAATGGAAGCTCGAGCTCGCTCGGAGGATCGTCTCCCGGTGGCATGGCGAGGAGGGCGCGAGGCGGGGCGAGGATCACTTCACGCGTGTCGTTCGCGAGCATCAGGCTCCGGAGGATGTGCCGGAGGTGCAGTTGCCGCCAGGCGATCCTGTCCACCTGCCGGTTGTCCTCGTCGAGCACCTGGGGGTCGGCTCGACGAGCGAGGCAAGGCGGCTGATCTCCCAGGGCGGGGTCAAGATCGACGGCGAGCCGGCGACCGAGATCGACATCCCGCGGGCCAGGCTGGACGGCGCTCTCGTTCAGGCTGGAAAGCGGCGATTCATGCGGTTTTCCGGCGCTTGACTGGGGGCTGAGACTTGCTACCATGCCTCGGCTGCCCCGATAAGGGCGGTGTAGGACAGTCCCTGTACCTCGACACTGGAGCGCCCTCAGGACGCAACGGATACGACGAAAGTCTCCGAGCTTCCCTGGGCCTCTGGCGCGAGTCGGAGGCTTTTTTACGCCGTTAGCAGCGACGGTCTTTGAAAACTCAGCAGCGTGCGTTTACGTCGAGACCTCACCGATCCTTCGGGGTTGGGGAGGAAACGAATGAACCTGTCACATCTCTGTTCCTAGGGATGGACTTTGAGCACAAGCTCAAGGTGAAAAAGATCGCCGGTGGACTTTGCCGGCAATCAATTCTTCACGGAGAGTTTGATCCTGGCTCAGGACGAACGCTGGCGGCGCGCTTAACACATGCAAGTCGAGCGAGAACCAGGCCTTCGGGCCTGGGGACAGCGGCGAACGGGTGAGTAACACGTGGGTAATCAACCCTCGATACTGGGATAGCCCGGGGAAACCCGGATTAATACCGGATGGCCCTTTGGATCCTCGGATCTGAAGGAAAAGGTAGCTTCGGCCTCCGATCGAGGACGAGCCCGCGGCGGATTAGCTTGTTGGTGAGGTAACGGCTCACCAAGGCGACGATCCGTAGCTGGTCTGAGAGGACGATCAGCCACACTGGGACTGAGACACGGCCCAGACTCCTACGGGAGGCAGCAGT
>WNGE01000639.1_pt1 | contig 45741 bp, 42 predicted proteins | sample 5400651 | NCBI WGS metagenome assembly WNGE01 (sample SAMN13153370, study PRJNA577476) | soil metagenome | isolation source: 60 cm soil or saprolite under grassland replicate 2 | place: USA:California | collected 2016-06-15 | reverse complement strand
ACCCGAACATCTACCCGACAAAGATCAAGCTCACCAAGCAGCAGAAGAACGCGATACCCATCAAACGACACGAGTTCCACGGGGAATGGAACTATACCATCCGACCGCCATGAGAACAGGCTGTTTCATTCCAGCTCCTCAGCGAACTGGTCACCGAGGTGGGCAACCCGCATAACGCGCGGCAGGTGGCCCGGGTGGTTGCCCGGCTCCGGCATCCACTGTTGGCCGCCGGCCTGGAGCTGGTCGACACACCTGGGACAGGAAGCGTGTACGAGCACAACTCGGACGAAGCCCGCAGCGCGATACAGGACATGGATCTTGCAGTCTTCATCACCTCCGCCGTCCCGCCGGTGTCCGCCAGCGAGCGGGCGTTCCTGCACGACGTGCGCGACCTCGCCGTCCGCACCCTGGTGGTACTGAGCAAGATCGACCTGCTTGAGGCAGAGGAACTGGCCGCGGTCGCCGAGTTCACCTCGGGAACCGTCGGCCAGGCGCTGGGCAGACCGGTGCACGTGCATGCGCTCTCGGCGCGGCAGGCCCAGGCGGCCCGCCGCAGCGTCGACGCCGACCGGCTGGCCGCCTCCGGGCTGCCCGACCTGGAACGGGTCCTGGCCAGGGCAGCCGCCGAACGGCTCGACCTGCTCCGGGCGTCCGTCGCGGCGCAGGCCGCCCGATTCGCCGCCGCCGCCGCGGCCGACGCCGAACTGACCACACGAGCCGCCAAGCTGGATGCCGCCGACCTCGCCCGCCGGTAGGCGGACTTCACCACCCGACTCGCCGCCGTCCGAACGCTCGCCGCGGAGTCGACCGCGCTGCTGCACGCCGAGATACGGCGACTGGTGGCCGAGACCACCGAGCAGGCCCGGGAACAGGCCCGCCAAGCGACCCAGGACACCGTCGCCGCCGCCGACAGCTGGGCCTCCGAACATCCCGACAGCCAGGGCCGGACGCTCGAAGAAGGAGCCCGCGCCGCCGCGCTCAGCCTGGCCGGTAACCGGCTGACACAGTGGCGCAAACGGCCGCCGCGCCGAACTCGACCGCGCCCTCGCCGCGCTCACCACCCGGCTGGAACACCGCCTCGCGGAACACGTCGACGCCGTCCGCGCTGCCGCCGCCGACACCTTCGACCTGTCCCCGGGCCCGCCGCCGCCCGCCGGCACGCTCACCGCACGGTCCTCGTTTCGGCTCGCCGCGGTCGACCAGACCGGCATCACCGACCTGTTCGCCGCCGCGGTACGAACCCGGCTGCCTGGCCGGCTGGGGTGCCGTCGGATCCTGGCCCACCTGCGCGACGAACTGTCCCTCGCGGTCGACGCCCAGTACGGCCGGGCCCGCGCCGACTTCCAGGCCCGGCTGCAGGAGACCGGCCGGCAACTGGCCGCCGCGCTCACCGCCCGCCTGGACGACGCGATCCGCCGGGTGCAGGACGCGGTCGACCGCGGCGGCCAGATCGCCGCGCTACACGCCGCCGCCCGGGAGCGGGCCGCCGCGGAGGCCGCCGACCGCGCTCGGACGCTGCGCGACCTCGCCGCCGCCTTCAGCGAAGCCGAACCCCGGGCCGACAGCGGAACCGAGCTCTCGTCGGGTCGCCGGCGCGGCTCCATCCGACCCGCCGGCAGCTACCCGCCGAGTTGACCGTCGGCGGAGCCTGTTGGTCTACTGGAGGTGGCGATGGAACCCGCCGGGTCCGCGATTCGGGTCCGAACCGCCCCGACGTCGGGGATGACGGCTCCTGGCAGCAATGCCAGAACTGCCGTCCGACCCGGGAGCCGCCGATGAGCACATCGCTGTACGTCGCCGTCGTCCTGTCCGTCGCCGTGCTGCTGGCCAGCATGATCTCGGTCGAGCTCGGCCTGTCGGTCGCGGTCATCGAGATCGTCCTCGGCGTGCTGATCGGCAACACGCTGCACCCGTCCACCCCGGACTGGCTGACGTTCCTGGCCAGCTTCGGCAGCGTCGTGCTGACCTTCCTGGCCGGCGCCGAGGTCGACCCGACCGTGTTCCGGACGAACCTGAAGGCCAGCCTGCTGATCGGCTGGTTCTCCTTCGCCGCCCCGTTCACCGGCTGCCTGCTGCTGGCCCGCTACGGGCTGGGCTGGGACTGGCGGCCGGCCGAGATCGCCGGCGTCGCGCTGTCCACCACCTCGGTCGCCGTGGTCTACGCGGTGCTGGTGGAGACCGGGCTGAACGCCACGTTCGTCGGCAAGCTGCTGATGTCCTCCACGTTCATCACCGACTTCGGCACCGTGCTCGCGCTCAGCATCCTGTTCATCCACCCCAGCTGGTGGCTGCTGCCGTTCGTCGGCGTCTCAGCCGCACTCATCGTGGTCATGCCCCGGTTGGAGGGCTGGTTCTTCACCCGGTACGGGGAGCGGGTGATCGAACCGGAGATCAAAGGCGCGTTCGCCGCCCTGCTGCTGCTCATGTACTTGGCGAACCGGGCGCAGAGCCACGCCGTGCTGCCGGCGTTCCTGCTCGGCCTGGCGGTCGCCCGCACCTTCGAGCGGCACCGCACCACCCAGCAGCGGTTCCGGGTGGTCGCGTTCGCGCTGCTCACCCCGGCGTTCTTCGTCAGCTCCGGGATGAAGGTCTCCCTCGGCCTGGTCTGGGTCAACCTCGGCCTGCTCGGGCTGTTCCTGGCCGCGAAGCTGGTGACCAAGTCCGTGGCGGTCTACCCGTTCGCCCGCCGCTACGTCACCCAGCACGCCACCTTCACCACCCTGCTGATGAGCACCGGGCTGACCTTCGGCACGATCAGCGCCAGCTACGGCTACACCGCCGGCATCATCGACCGCACCCAGTTCTCCGTCCTGGTCACCGTCGTCGTGCTCACCGCTGTCCTGCCCACCGCCATCGCCCAACGGTTCTTCTCCCCACCAACCACACCGACCCCCGCGCCGCCCACCCTGCAAGCGGACGACACCAGCCCCGACGGCCGAGCCGACCGATCCGAGCTGCCCGACCGCCGACCGGAGGAGCCGAGATGACCTGCCTCGACTGCGCCGCCGAACACGGCACCGACCGGCCCGCGATCGCCGTCTGCATCCACTGTGGAGCCGGCGTCTGCCTGCCGCACGCGAGAATCACCAGCGCGCCCCCGGCCGGCCTGCCCCCGCTGCTGGCGCCGAACACGACCGCGCCGGCCAGCCGGCAGGTGCACTGCCTCACCTGCGCCGCATCCCAAGCCGGCGCCGACCCCGCCACCACCCCTGCTCACCGAACCGTTCACCGCCACCCGAACCCGGCCCGTCCAAGGCCGCCGATGAACGCACCAAGCCCGCAAGGCTACTGTCCAAAGTGGAGACAAGGCCTCGCCACCGTGCCGCGCCGGGTCACACACAAGCATTGGGTGGCGCGGGTCGACCACCACCCTTCCCTGGAGCCACAATGGCCACGGCCCATCGCACGCTCTGTCGGATGACCCTCCTGCTCGGCGACGACGACACCTGGCGCCATCGTCCGCTCTACCGAGAGATCATCCGACGCGCCAAACAGGCCGGCCTCGCCTGGGCGATGGTGCTCCACGGCATCGAGGGGTACGGCCGCAGCGCGGACAGGCCTCCCGGCTGATCGGGGCAAGGCTGCCCACCACGTGCAGGGGTTGACGCCCGAGCCGCCTGGTTCGACGAGGCGGCTCCATGACGGTCGACAAACGAGCGCTCGGTATCGGCAGGCTGCCCGCCGGCGAGATCCACGGCGGTCGGCGCGGTCGGCCGAGAGACGGCGGGATCGAGACGAGCCGGGTCGAGCGAGATAGTCGCGGCAGTCAATCCCGGCCCCGACCAGGGAGGTAGCCTGCGCCCGCGCTGGGGCCCGGAGGGCCGACGATCGGCTTTCCCACACGCTCGCCGACGAGGTGGCCGATGGACTTCGAACGCCGTTCGGTGTCGATGGAGATCCTCGACCCGGCGCGGGGGTTCCAGCCGGTGCGGCTGCAGCTCGAGCAGCGGTGGGACCCGCTGACCGGTCAGGGTTGCCGGCTGCTGCCGCTGTTGCCGCTGCTGAACCTGTTCCCGCCGGCGGAGGGCGACCTGACCAGCATGGTGACCCGGGCGGCGGGCAGCTGCCCGTTCTGCCCGGAGCGGGTGGAGGTGGTGACTCCGAGATTCCCGGAGGCGATGATCGCCGCTGGGCGGCTGCGCCGGGGCGAGGCGCTGCTGTTCCCGAACCTGCATCCCTACGCCCGGTACAGTTCGGTCGCAGTGTTCTCCCCGCGTCGGCACCTGCTCCCGCTGACCGAGATGACCCCGCAGCTGGTCGGCGACAACCTGGCCGCGCAGGTCGCGTTCGCGCGCGCCGTCACCGGCCACGACCCGGAGGCCCGCTGGGTGTCGGTGAACGCCAACCACCTCCCGCCCTCGGGAAGCTCGGTGCTGCACCCGCACACCCAAGGCACCGCGCACCCGTTCCCGACCACGATGCAGCGGCTGCTGAGCGAGTTGCCCGCCGACCGGCTGACCGACTACATCGCCGCCGAGCGGGCGACCGGCCGGCGCTACCTGGGCAGCACCGGGACGGTGGACTGGGTGGTCAGCTTCGCACCGTCCGGGCCGGCGGAGCTCCGCGCGGTGCTGTCCGACATACGTTCACCCGAGCAGCTGGGCGAGGAGCGGGTGGCCGAGCTCGCATCCGGCATCGCCACCGCACTGACCTTCTACGCCGAACTCGGGTTCTCCAGCTACAACATGGCCCTCTACGGCACCCCATCCGATGCGGCGGACTCCGATCCGGAGGGGCGGGCCATGCTGCTGCGGATGGTGTGCCGGTCCAACCCCCGCCCGTGGTACAGATCCGACGTGATGTGGCTGGAGCGGCTGCACGGCGACGCAGCGGTCGACATCTGGCCGGAAGAGATCGCCGACCGCGCCGGCGACCGGTTCCGGCGCTGACCGCAGCCCAGCGGTCAGGCCCGAGCTCGACACCCACCGCCGGGCCCTGCCCGAACCCTCACCGCAGAACGAGGAGGACGACAAGCGCCAGAAGCGGCTGAGCCACCTTTGCTTAGCAATGAGAACATACGACGGGCGGCCCGGAGACAGATAGCGTCGAAATCTCTTCGTCCCAAGATCGGCGAGAGCGTGCCACGTGGGAACATCGTGAGAACAAACGTGCGCGTCCGCGGTCGTACACCAGATGACACGACGACCCACAGCGACGCCGTTGACCTGCACGAACAATACGGCGGGTCAATTCGCGTCCTTTTAATCCGCGGGTTCTGGGTTCGATCCCCAGGCGCCCCACCCACCTGAACTGGCCGTATAGTCATCGGCCTATGCCTTCTTGATCTTACCTGCTTCGGCCTGCGGCTCAAGAGGCTGGTTCGCCATGTTGGTGGTGTTCTTGGGGGGTCGTTGGGGTGTGTTCGAATTCCTCCCGGCTTCCCGTAGCTGCCGGATCTTCGGACGGGTGGGCAGGTCAAGGGGCGCGCAGCGCTCGCGGAGCAATGCCGCGGAGTTAGTGGCCTGGTGGGGTTGTCGAGGATCTACGGCGGCGTGTTGTGATCAAGTCGAGTGGATCTTGCCCGGCGAGTCGGGACGGTAGAGGACGGGACCTCTGGTAGGTGGGTGCGATCCGTGACGATCTTCCCCGACAGCCAGAGGCCCCGTTGCGCGCTGAGTCTGCCACTACCACGGTCACGATCCGCTGCTGGTCAATGGTCAGGAGACGCTGGTCGAGGTCGACGTCGATCCACCGCAGCCCGGCGGCCTCGCCGCGGCGCAGGCCGCGCAGGGCGATTAGCCACCATGTCGCGGCCAGCCGGTCGGCGGCGACGAAGTTCAAGAATGTGGCGAGCTGTTGGGCGGTCCAGACCGCGACGGCGAACCGCTGCCTGCGTTGGTGCCACGCCCGGACTCGCTGTGCGGTCCACACTTGCGGGTGCGGTCGCCGCGGGCTGGGTAGCTCGACGCGACGCGCCGGGTTGTCGGCCAGCAGGCCGTCGCGGATCGCGGCGTTGAGCGCTGCCCGCAAGGTGGCCCTGATCCGGTGCAGGGTGGCCGGGGTCGGCCGGCGACCGTAGCGGGTGTCGGCTGTTGCCAGCGCGGCGAACAGGGTAGTCACCTGCCGGTTGGTCAGCTCAGCGAGTCGAACCCGGCCCAGGTGCGGGATCAGGTGGCCCTCGACATGCTGGGTGTAGGCCCGCAGGGTGCTCGGTCGGATGCTGGTCCGGGTCGCCAGCCAGTACCGCAGCCACCGGCCGACCGTCCAGGCCTGGGTGGTGCACTCCTCCGGCGATCGCCCGAGCAGCTCGTCCCTGGCCGCCGCAGCGGCGGTTCGGGAGGGGTAGCCGCCACGGCGGACCCGCTCCCGCCGCCCCCACACGGTGGCGACCGAGCGTGGAAGTACCAGCTGCCATGACCACGCTCGCCGAGCCGCGGACACCCCGCCTCCAACCGGCGGCCACTGTTGCGGGCACGGCACCCGCATCGTTTGAACACCACGCCTCTGTCGCGCATCTCACGCCTGCCCTCCGTGATGGACCGATACCTGGAGGTTCCGCGCCGGAAGCGTGCTCGAACCGTGCACCTTCAAGATCATTGTGGTGCTGGTGGACCATCGCTTGCGGTGTCGCCGGGCCTGGTGGGAGCAGGCTGGACGGATGCATCGACGCCGCGGCGCCGGGTCGAACGTCGAGCGTCGGCGTTCGCCGGGTTCCGGTTCCCGCCGGAGGTGATCATCGTCACAGTGCGCTGGTACCTGCGCCGCGGCCTGGCCTACCGCCGACGCCGATGGCCAGCAGCCCGGCCCGAGCGGGTCGGTGTGCGGTCGGCGGTGATGTCCTGGCGTGCATGATCCGGGCGAGGCGCGCGAGGGCTTGGTTGCCGTCGAGGGACTGGTCGTCGATCAGGGCCTCGCGGGCGAGCACGATGCCGGCCAGCCCGATCGGTACGAAGTTAGGAACCAGCGCTGGTTCTCCGCGCCGGCTGCCCGCTGACCTCGACAGACCCCGACGGGCCGAGGGCGGCCCGGGCGTCGCGCAGGCCGCGGGACGACGGCAGCCCGGCCGACGACAGACCTGACGGCGACGCGCACCTGTGTACTCCCAACGCGTGCGGGTCAGGCCGGACATCGTGACGGTCGGTGATTGGGGCTGGCCGGTTCCCGGAGCGGGTCAGCGGTGGTGCTCGACGAGCCGGTGGGCTTCCCGGGCGACCTCGGCACGCGGGTGGGCGTGCACCAGCGCCGCGGACAGCCGGGGGACGTCGTGCAGCAGCCGGTGTTCGGCGTCGTGCGCGACCCGGTGCGCGGCGACCAGCGACAGGGTCGGGTCGACCACGATCTCCACCTCGGCGCGCAGGCTGTGTCCGATCCAGCGCAGCCGTAGCTCGTCCACGTCCTCCACCCCGCCGGTGGCCCGGATGCTGGCCTCGGCCGTGGCCACCAGGTGCGGGTCGACCGCGTCCATCAGCCGGCGGCGGCCCGTTGACGCCACGCACGGCGCGCTGGCAGCCCTGGCCCGGGCAGGCGTCGCGGGTGAGCACCATCCGGTTCAGCGCGCTGAGCTGGCGGCCACCTGCCCCCGGACAATCCCCACCCGACCGGCAGCCGCCAGGGACGGAGACCCCGGCGGCATTGTCGACCCACAAGGTTTGAACAGCACGATGCATCCGGTCGGGTCGAGCCCGCCGAGGTGGTCCTGGGATCGCCACGGCGGTCCGCCACCAGTCGATCGCGGCCGCCGACCCCGGGTGGGTCGCGCACCGCTGCGGTGTAACGGGTGACGGCTGCGACGGGACTACAGAGGTCACCAAGACCAGGCGGCGTGCGCCAGCCGCACCCAACCGCGGGAGCAGATGTGACGACACCGCAGAGGCTGACTGCTGCCGACCGCGGCCCGCTGCACACCGATGAGCGGCGGCCACCCGGAACCACTCCGGTGCTGCGGGTCGTGCCCGACAGACTGGACTCCGATCTGGACGCGGCCACCCGCGCGGCCGGTGAGTTCCTCGCCGCGCTCGGTCTGGACACCACGGCCGCCGGTCTTGCCGACACTCCCAGACGGATGGCAGCCTCCTATACCCAGCTGTTCACGCCGCGACCGTTCACCGCAACCACGTTCCCCAACGACGAGGGGTACGACGAGCTGGTGCTGGCCAGGGCCATCCCGCTGCGATCGGTCTGCGAGCACCATCTGTTGCCGTTCACCGGCGTTGCACACGTCGGCTACCTGCCCGGCGAGCGCATCCTCGGGCTGTCCAAGCTCGCCCGGCTGGTCGAGCACTTCGCGGCACGTCCGCAGGTGCAGGAGCGGCTCACCCAGCAGATCGCGAACTGGCTGTACACCGAACTGCAACCGCGCGGGGCGGGAGTCGTCCTCGACGCCGAGCACACGTGCATGACTGCGCGGGGCGTGCAGGCGGTCGGGACGCGCACCATCACCTCCGCGCTGCACGGAGTGCTGCGTGAGGACCCGAGGTCACGCGCGGAGTTCTTCGCCCTGACAGCGGTGCACCACTGAGCCTCGCGCCCGCGTCCTGATCAACGGTGAAGTGTCGCGGCCGCCGGAGCTTTGACTGATGCCTAGCCCTTGGGGACCGTCTTGGTGGCAACGGAGATGAAGTACGGCCGCCGCTGCGGCTGGTCGTCGCATCGGCCGCCGTCGGCTGGCTGCCACCGATCGCGACCATCTCGGTGCATGCGTGGCGGAACGTGATGGAGGTGAAGCTCACCGGCAACTTCCTCGCCCTGAAGCACGCGGCACCAGCCATGTGCCGGGCCGGTGGCGGAGCGTACCCGGCCATCTCCAGCCGGTGTTGCTCATGGTCGCCGGGCAGGTCTTGGCTTCCCTCTGGGTCAGGCCCGGGCCACCGCGCGCCCGGGGTGCTCAGCGACTCCCGGTTCACTGCTGCGGCGGGCCTGGCGGGTTGGTGCGCGTCGCTGCGATGGACGGCGTGGCGGACCCCGGGCGTGGTGCGGTGACGGCGCCACAACACCACGCCCGATCAGCTACCGACCACAATTGTCAGGAACTGGGCATGGCAGCGACTGTGTCGCTCGCTGGCCACGACCTGCCGCTTGGCGTGCGCTGGGAGCGGTGCGCCGCAGACCACGCGATGTCGAGGTCGCTGCGGCCCGGCAGGTAGCCCTCCAGGGCGACCGAACCTCCGGCGTACACGCCGATGAGATCGTCCCCGACGGTCGCGGCGAGGCGCCAGCTCGCTCAAGTACTCCCGCAGCGGCGGGTTCTCCGGCAGCACGATCACGCCTCCCCACGTGTGAGAGACCCAGCGGGCACCGGCGAGGCGGCCGACGGGTTGCTTCGATCTACTGTGCGCCGGCGCCGGCTGAGGTCTCGGCTTGGGCGATGGCCCAGGCCGCGTTGACCAGTCCGATGTGGCTGAACGCCTGCGGGAAGTTGCCGAGCAGCTCGCCGGTGCCGGCGTCGACCTCTTCGGCGAGCAGGCCGACGTCGTTGACGAACCCGGCGGCCCGGTCGAAGACGGCGCGGGCGCGGTCGACCTGCCCGGCCATGGCCAGCGCCTGGGCCAGCCAGAACGTGCAGAGCAGGAACGTGCCTTCCTGGCCGGCCAGCCCGTCGACGCCGTCTTCGGCGTGGTAGCGGTAGACCAGGCCGCGGTCGTCGGTGAGCCGGTCGGCGATCGCGTCGATGGTGGCCAGCATCCGCGGGTCGTCGGCGGGCAGGAAGCCGACGATCGGCATCATCAGGTTGGACGCGTCCAGCGCGTCCGAGCCGACGTATTGGGTGAACGCGTTCGCGGCCTGGCTCCAGCCGTCCCGAAGCACGAACTCGGCGATCTCCTCCCGGGCCGTCTTCCAGCCGTCGACCTTGTCCGCCGCGCCGATCCGGTCCGCGATGGCGATGGCCCGGTCCAGGGCGACCCAGCACATGACCTTGGAGTAGAGGAAGTGCCGGGGTTGGCCGCGGACCTCCCAGATGCCCTGGTCGGTCTGCCGCCAGCGGCGGGCCGCGGTGTCCGCGCAGGCGGCCAGGAACGCCCGGCCGTCCGCGTCCAGCCGGTCGAGCTGGTCGGCGAGCCGGTGCGCGGCGCCGAGCAGCTCGCCGTAGACGTCGATCTGGGTCTGCGCCCAGGCGCCGTTGCCGACCCGGACCGGGCGGCTGTCCCGCCAGCCGGACAGCTGCGGCAGGGTGCGTTCGGTCAGGTCGTGCTCGCCGCCCACCCCGAACATGATCTGCAGCGAGACTGCCTCGTCGTCCAGCGAGCTGGCCGCGGCGGTGGTGAGGAAGGCGAAGAAGTCGGCCGCCTCGTCCGGGCAGGCGGCGACCCAGAGCGCCTCCATGGTGAGGCTGGCGTCCCGCACCCAGGTGTAGCGGTAGTCCCAGTTCCGCTCGCCGCCGACCCCCTCCGGCAGGGAGGTGGTCGCGGCTGCGACGATCGCGCCGCTGGGCTGGAAGGTGAGCCCCTGCAGCACCCGTCCACTGTGCTGGACCAGGTCGGCCCACGGTCCCTGGTACTGCTGGTGCAGCGCGGACCAGGACCGCCAGGCGGCGACCGTCGACTCGAGCCGGTGCCGCAGCTCCTCCTGGGTCCACACCCGGGCCGGTGTCTCCTCGAGGGTGGAGCGATGCAGTCCGAACAGGACCTCGTCGCCGGCCCGCAGCACGACCCGGCCGGCCGCCCGGGAGCCGTGCACGGCCATCGGCACCGGGGAGCTGAGCACCAGCCACTCGGCGCCGCCGCGGGAGGTGAGGCCGCCCTCGACGGCGGCCAGGATCGGCCGGATCAGCCCGTACTCCGGGCGGGGCACGTACTCGATGTCCGCCGGCACTTCGCCCGCGGTGCAGCGCAGCCGGCGCACCAGCAGGTGCGGGGCGCCCCGGCCGAGCTGGTGGCCGGTGTTCTCGGCGCCGACCGCGAGCGCCTCGGTGAGCGTCATCGTGCCGGTCGGGGTGTGGAACGTGGTCTCCAGCACCAGGCTGCGCTCGGCGTACCGGCGCTCGGTCCGGCCCGGCTCCACCGGCGTGATCGACCAGTGCCCGGCGTCCTGGTCCAGCAGCCGGGCGAAGCAGGACGGGCTGTCGAACCGCGGCCAGGTCAGCCAGTCCACCGAGCCGGACCGGGTGACCAGGGCGGCCGAGTGGCAGTCGGACAGCAGGGCGTGCTCGGCGATCGGGATGCTGCTCATCTGGCTCCTCCAGCTGACGATCAGACGCTCACGAGGCTCGATTCACGGGTTGGGTCTCGTCTCCGGCCCCCGCCGTTACAGGGTCGGGGCACTCCGCCGCGTGGACGTGGGTCGGACGGAAGCGTCCGAACAGGAAGCCGTCCTCTTCGCAGAGGGTGTGCAGCCGAAGGCCGACCGGCCTGGTCAGGCCGGTTCCGCTGAGTATTCGTCCGGCGGCCCCGCCGATCAGGTACGGCGAGATGGTCAGGCACAGCTCGTCGAGCAGCCCGGCCGAGGCAAGCTGGCCGTTGAGGCTGGGTCCGCCCTCGGCTTGTACGGTTCGGAAGCCATAGTCGGCGAGACCGCGGACGGCCCGGCTGAGGTCGACATCCTGGTCACCCGCGATCAGCACGTCGGCGACGTCGGCGGCCTGACTGCGGTCTCGCGCGGGCGCGCCGGCGACGGTGATGACGATCGGGCGGGCGATGGCGGCGGCAAACAGCGGCGCGGTCCAGTCCAGCCGGCAGGACCGGGACACGACCGCGATCGGCACGGCCGACGGCCCGTAGTGTTCGGCGCGGAGCGTGCCCGCGGCGACCAGTACGACGTCGGCAGACCCGCGTAGCACCGCGAACAGCCGGTGGTCGGCGGGGCCGCCGAGCCGGCCGGAGGTGCCGTCGACGGAGACCGCTCCGTCCACGCTGGCGATCATGTTCAGCCGGACGGTTGGCCGGCCCTCGACGGCTGGTACGTCGGCGTACAGAGTGATCGGGTCGATCGGGTCGACGAATCGGGGGAACAGCTGCCGCATGGTTCAGCCCGCCGACGACGCGGTGGGCTGGCCGGATCTGATAGTCACGAGGATGTGGTCGCCTGTGCGCGCCGGCCGTTACACCCGCAGGTGACTGCAGCGGTTTCCGGTCCGCTGTGCCCGTCGGCGGCCGACACCGACCTGCCGTCGATGTAACGGATCTGCCATCGACGTAACGCCTTGGCTGGTCGCGGGACTACCGGAGGCTGCATTCACGATGAGGGAGCGACGCACATGAGCGCGATCATCCTGCGGGTCATCCCCGACGACTTCGACGCCTGGCGGGCCGCTCACGAATCCTGTCGGGCACAGCGGGCCGGCTACGGGGTCAGCGCCGAGCATCTCTACCGGGACGTCGACCGGCCGGAGGTGGCGCTGGTCCAGTTGGACACCGAGGACGTGCAGCGGACGCTGCGGTGGTTCGACTCGCCGGAGTTCCGCCGGGCAGCGGCCGGCGTGACGGTGCGGGAGCGGTCGATGCTGGTGGCCGTGGCCGGGCCGTGATCGCCATCCTGGGTGGCCTCGGGGCGGCCGTGGCGTTCGCGGTGGCGACGGTGTGCTCGGCCCGGTCGAGCCGGATGCTCGGACCGGCGCCGGTGCTGGCCTGGGTGATGGTCGTCGGGCTGGCGGTGGTGGCGCCGTTCGTGCTCACCGGCGGCGTACCGCCCGGGCTGGGACGCTCCACGGTGGGCTGGCTGCTGCTGGCCGGCGCCGGCAACGTCGCCGGCCTGCTGTGCGCCTACCTCGGCCTGCGGGTCGGCAAGGTCAGCGTGGTGGCGCCGATCGTGTCGACCGAGGGCGCCGTCGCGGCGGTGACCGCCGCGTTGGCCGGGGAGCGGATCGGCACCGGGCCGGCGCTGGCCCTGGTCGGCATCGTCGTCGGCGTGCTGCTGGCCGCGGCCGCCGGGCGCGAGCCGGCCGGCGGCCGATCCGGCGTCGGTCGTGGGGTGCCGTTCGCTGCCGGCGCGGCGCTGCTGTTCGGGCTGAGCCTGTACGCGGCCGGGCGAGCCAGCGCCGTGCTGCCGGTGGCCTGGGTGCTGCTGCCGGCCCGGCTGATCGGCGTCGCGGCCCTCGCCGTCCCGCTGGCCGCATCCGGGCGGCTGCGGCTGACCCGGGCGGCGGGGCCGCTGGTCGTGGCCGCCGGGGTCGGCGAGGTGCTCGGGCTCGCCGCGTTCGGCCTCGGTGCCCGGCACGGGATCGCGGTCGCCTCGGTGCTCGCCTCCCAGTTCGCCGCGCTGGCCGCGGTGGCCGCCTTCCTGGTGTTCCGGGAGCGGCTGTCCGGTCGGCAGCTGGCCGGGGTGAGCACGATCGCCGTCGGGGTGACGGCGTTGACCGCGTTGCAGATGTAACGCCACCGGCGGGTGGGTGGACGGACAGGGCAGCGGGCCAAGGTTTGGGAGGTCGTCCGATGGGCGTGCGCGAGGCGGATGTGGTGGTGGTCGGTGCCGGGCCGGCCGGTGAGGTCGTCGCCGGCCGCTGCGCCGACGGCGGCCTGTCGGTGGTGCTGGTGGAGCGGGAGCTCGTCGGCGGGGAGTGCTCGTACTGGGGCTGCATCCCGAGCAAGACGCTGATCCGGCCCGGCGACGCGCTGGCCGCGGCCCGCCGGGTGCCGGGCGCGGCCGAGGCGGTCACCGGCCCGCTGGACGTCGCCGCCGCGTTCGCCCAGCGGGACTACATGACCGGCGGCTGGAGGGACAGCGGCCAGTTGGGTTGGTTGGAGGATCGCGGCATCGAGCTGGTGCGGGGTCATGGTCGGCTGGCCGGCGAGCGCCGGGTGGAGGTGACCGGGTCGGACGGGTCGGTGCTGCTGCTGCAGGCCCGGCGTGCGGTGGTGCTGGCCACCGGCACCGGCGCGGTGATCCCGCCGGTGTCGGGGCTGCGCGAGCTGCGGCCGTGGGACAACCGGGACGTCACCGCCGTGAAGGACTTGCCGCGCCGGTTGCTGGTGCTCGGCGGCGGCGCGGTCGGGCTGGAGATGGCGCAGGCGTGCCGGCGGCTGGGGGTCGGGCAGGTGACCGTGGTCGAGGGCGCGGACCGGCTGCTCCCGCGGGAGGAGCCGTTCGCCGGCGCCGAGGTCCGCGGCGCGCTCGAGGCCGAGGGCGTGACCGTGCACACCGGGACGCTGCTGACCGCGGCCCGCCGGGACGGTGGCGACGGGCCGGTGCTGGCCACGCTGGACTCCGGCCGGGAGGTCGTCGCCGACGAGATCCTGGTCGCGGTCGGCCGACAACCGTCCACAGCGGACCTTGGCCTGGCCGCGGTCGGGCTGACGCCGGGCAGGTTTGTGCCTGTCGACGACCGGTGCCGGGCGGTCGGCGTGGCCGGCGGGTGGCTGTACGCGGTCGGGGACTGCAATGGCCGGGCGCTGCTGACCCACATGGGCAAGTACCAGGGTCGGCTGGCCGCCGACGTGATCCTGGGCCGGGATGCGGTCGACGTGGCCGACCACGGGATCGTGCCGCGGGTGACGTTCACCGACCCGCAGGTCTGCGCGGTGGGGCCGACCGAGGCCGAGGCCCGGGCGGCCGGGATGGCTGTTCGGGTGGTACGGACGGCGACCGGCGACGTGCCGGGCGCCTACACGCTGGGCAACGGGGTCGCCGGCGCCAGCCAGCTGGTCGTGGACGAGGCCCGCCGGGTGCTGGTGGGTGCGACGTTCACCGGGCCGGGGGTGGCCGAGTTGCTGCACTCGGCGACGGTCGCGATCGCCGGCCAGGTGCCGCTGGACCGGCTCTGGCATGCCGTGCCGGCGTTCCCCACCGTCAGTGAGGTGTGGCTGCGGCTGCTCGAGGAGTACGGGCTGTGAGCCGGCGGGGGAGCCTGCAGTCCGGGCACGAAGCGACGAGGGCAGTTCGTCCCGAGGGACGAGGGCCGGACGGGCGGAGGAGCGGGAGATGACAAGTGTGTCGTTCGGCGGGCTGCTGGTGGTCGCGCTGATCGCGCTGGCCGCGCCGCTGCTGGTCAGCCTGGCGCCCCGGGCGCGGATCCCGGCGGACGTGGTGGCCATCGTGGCCGGCATTGTGGTCGGTCCGTCCGTGCTGGGCTGGGTGAAATTGGACACCCCGATCGGGGTGCTGGCGCTGCTCGGGCTGGCGTTCCTGCTCTTCCTGGCCGGCGCCGAGCTGGATCTGAACCGGCTACGCGGGCCGCTGCTGCGGCTGGCCGGCACCGGCTTCCTGATCAGCGTCGGTATCGGGGTGATCGCCGGGCTCGCCTTCCACGCCGCCGGGTACGTGCGCAGCCCATTCCTGCTGGCGGTGGCGCTGTCGGCCACCTCGCTGGGCCTGGTGGTGCCGATCCTGAAAGACGCCGGCCAGCTCGAGCGCGACCTCGGCCAGCTGGTGGTCGCTGCCGCGTCGGTGGCCGACTTCGGCGCGATCCTGCTGCTGTCGTTCTTCTTCTCCGAAAGCGGCAGCGGCATCGCGGTCAAGCTCGTGCTCGTCGGCGGGCTGGTGCTGCTGGTCGCCGCAGTCGCGCTCGGACTGTCCCGACTGAACATGTCGATGGGGGTCAGCGCGCTGCTCACCCGGCTGCAGGACACCACCGCGGAGATCCGGGTGCGGATCGCTATCGTGCTGCTGGTCGGGTTCGTCGCGGTCGCCCAGAAGATCGGGCTGGAGGCGATCCTCGGCGCGTTCCTGGCCGGGGCGATCCTGGCCGCCACCGACCGGGACACCATGAGCCACCCGCACTTCCGGGCCAAGCTGGACGCGATCGGCTACGGCTTTCTGGTACCGGTGTTCTTCGTGGCCAGCGGCATCCGGTTCGACCTGCAGGCACTCACGGACAGCCCGTCGGCGTTCGCCCGGGTGCCGCTGTTCCTGCTCGCGCTGCTGGTCGTGCGCGGCCTGCCCGCCGCGCTCTACACCCGCCGGGTCGGCCGGCGGTCGTCGGTCGCGGCCGGGCTGCTGCAGGCCACCTCGCTGCCGTTCCTGGTCACCGCGGTCCAGATCGGACTGTCCACCGGGACGGTGAGCCCGGCCACCGGCGCCGCGCTGATCTTCGCCGGGCTGCTGTCCGTGGTGATCTTCCCGGTGGGCGCGCTTGCCCTGCTCGGCCGCGGCACCGCAGCCGAGCCCACCGATGACGGCCTGCCGCTACGCCAGCCGAGCCCCGCATGAGCATCCCGCCGTCCGGCCGGCAGGCCGAGTTGGTGCACGGCGACCAGCGGGTCACCGTGGTCGAGGTCGGCGGCGGGCTGCGGGACTGGCGGGTCGGCGACCGTCCGGTGCTGGACGGCTACGACCTCGCCGCCCCGTGCACCTGGGGCCGCGGGCAGCTGCTGCTGCCCTGGCCGAACCGGATCCCGGACGGGCGGTACGAGATCGACGGACAGCCGCAGCAGCTCGCGTTGACCGAGCCCGGGCTGCACAACGCGATCCACGGGCTGACCAGGTGGTCCGCCTGGCGGCTGGACCAGCCGGCGGCCGACCGGGTGCTGGCCGAGCACCTGCTGCACCCGCAGCCCGGCTACCCGATCACCCTGCTGTGCCAGGCGGAGTACCGGCTCGGCCCGGACGGGCTGACCGTCCGTATGAGCGTGACCAACCAGTCCGACCGGCCGGCTCCTGTCGGCATGGGCGCGCACCCCTACCTGCTGGTCGGCGACGCCGGCGTGGACGTCGCGTCGCTGCGGGTGCCGGCCGAGACTCGGCTGATCACCGACCACCGAGGCATCCCCACCGGCCGGCAGGCCGTGTCTGGCATTGACCAGGACTTCCGCCAGCTCGGCCGGATCGGCGCCGCGGTGCTCGACACCGCCTACACCGACCTGATCCGGGACGCCGACGGCCTAGCCCGAATGCGGCTGTCCATCCCGGACCGGTTCGACCTCACCCTGTGGGCCGACCGGCACTGGCCGTTCCTGCAGGTGTTCACCGGCGACACCATGCCCGAGCCGGAGCGCCGCCGCAGCGTCGCGGTCGAGCCGATGACCTGCGCCCCGAACGCCTTCAACACCGGCGACGGCCTGCAGATGCTGGCGCCGAAGCAGACGCTGTCCGGCAGTTGGGGCATCCAGCTGCGGCTCGGCTGACCGGCCGCCGAGGTCAAGGCGCGAACGCGGCTGCGTAGTCCCGGGGCGAACTCGGCGAAGGTGCGGGCCGGGCGGCCGGTCAGCGCTGAGCTCAGCGTCCTAAGCGCCGGCCGCGGAAGGTGGCCAGCAGCTCGGCCTTCACCCGTTCACTTAGCGACTCGGCCGGGACGTGGCCGGTCGCGGCGATCGTCGTCCGCATCTGCGCGAGGTACTCCTGGCAGCCCGGGCAGTCCCGCAGGTGCTGCTCGACCGCGGCGGCCGTGGCGGGGTCGAGCGCACCCTCCAGGTAATCGGTGATCAACTCCACCACGTGCCGGCAGGCGAGATCGAGCCCTTCCGGGTGCTCGCTCATTGCGTGCTCACGCTCCGGTGGCCTCCATGCCTCGGCAGCTGCAGGTCGCTTGGCCCCCCCGGAGTCTAGGTCGCCCGCGCGGCCTCCCAGGCCGACCGTATCTCCGGGACGCTGGGGTCGAAGTCCGCCTTGGTGCGGGTGAACAGGTCCTGCAGGTCGGTCCAGAGCTGGTGTGGCGACGGGCGTCCCCAGAACCAGTAGCCGACGTAGACCTTCTCCACCACCAGCCCGGGGGACAGGACCACGGTGTGCGGCACGGTCGCGTCGTGATGCGGGTCGGTGTACTCCCGGATGTCCAGCGCCTGTTGCACCTTCAGGTCCGCGTCGGCGAGGTAGGTCCAGTACGCGCCGGTGGCGATCTTCATCTTGTAGACGTCGTGCAGGTTGTTCGGCAGCACGGTGACCAGTTCGGTGAACGCGACCGCGCACCACTGGTGGAACTGCAGCATCTCCCGCTGGTGCTGGCGTTCCCGCGGGCAGTGCTCGCCGCGGCCCAGCATGAGGATCATCGCGTTGTCGCCCTGCAGCTCGGACAGCTTGCGCTTGGTGCCGCGCTCGTCGGGCAGCTCGAAGTCGGGCAGCACGGATCCTGGGGTGAGGCCGTTACTCATGGTCGGTCCCTTCAGCGAGCCGGATGCGGTAGATGCTGGTGAGCGCGGTGATGTAGAGGGTGCGCCGGTCGGCGTCGCCCCAGGCCAGGTTGTGCGGGCTCTCCGGGAGCCGGATCAGGCCGAGCCGGTCGCCGGCGGGGGACAGGATCCAGATGCCGCCGGGCCCGCAGACGTAGACGTTGCCGGCCTCGTCGACCTTGACCCCGTCGATGGCGTCCTCTCCGGGCTCGTCGGTCAGCTCGCAGAACAGCTCGCCGGCACCGACCGCGCCGTCCGGCCGGACCGGGTAGCGCAGCACCGCCTTGTGCTCGAGATCCCAGTCGCCGACGTACAGGTACCGCTCGTCCGGGGACAGCGCGATGCCGTTCGGGCCACGCAGCTCGTCCGTGACCAGGCTCACCCGACCGTCGGCGACCGCGAAGACGCCGCTGAACGGCAGCTCCCGCTTCGGGTCGGCGTCGCCGCCGGGCAGGCCGAACGGCGGGTCGGTGAAGTACAGCGTGCCGTCGGACGCGTAGACAAGGTCGTTCGGGCTGTTCAGCCGCCGGCCGTCGAACGCGTCGGTGAGCACCGTGGTGTTGCCGTGCGGCTCCACCCGCAGCACCTGCCGGTTCCCATGCTGACAAAGGGTCAGCCGGCCCTGCGGGTCGAACGCCAGCCCGTTCGAGCCGGGCTGGGTGTAGCGGCCGATGTCCACGCCGGCGTAGCCGCTCTTCGGGCGGTACACGCCGACCACCCCGTCCGGGGTCCACCGGTAGATCGTGTTCGTGTTCGGCGAGCTGAACAGCAGCGCGCCGTCCGCTGTCCACACCGGACCCTCGGTGAACTCGAAGCCGGTGGCTACCCGCTCGGCGCCGGTACCAGGTGGCAGCACCGTGTCCAGGTCACGGTGCAGCCGGTCGACCCGCAGGTCGACCCGCTCGGTCACCGCCGCGTGCTCCGGGCGGTAGAAGTCGAGGGTGGCCGACCGCATCCAGATGTAGTTTGCTGGAGCTGCCGACATCGGTCCGTTGATGCCGAAGACGGCGAGCCGGAAACGCTGCCCGGGCCGGGCGTCCCGGCTGAGCAGCACCCGGTTGGGTGCGTTGAAGCCGGCAGCGACCTGGCCGCCCACTTGTCCTAACGCGACGGGAAGCCGGCCGTCGACCCAGATCTCGGCGGCGTCGTCGACGACGCACTCGAGCACGACGGTGCAGCCGGTCGGGTCCAGGTCGCCGACCCGGTCCGGGATGGTGACCGCGATCCGGTACCAGTTGAAGCAGACCCGGCCGGTGCCCAGCCGAAGCTGGGTGTCCGCCGGTGCCAGCGCCCGCCAGCCGGCGTCGTCGTAATCGGCCGCGCCGGCGTGCGGGAGAACCTCGTGGGTGCGGTTCCGCGGGCCGCTGGGGCCGAGGTCCGGGCCGACGCCGACGAAGTCGACCTCGTGGACCTCGGCGTCGGCGTACCGCCACTGCCCGCCGACCAGCGCGGCGCCCTCGGCGGTCTGCAGGTCGACGATCGCGTCCGGACGCCCGGGCAGCAGCTCCGGCGGGCCGGGCAGGTAGCCGGCCACGGCTCAGCCCTCGACCTTGACGACGAGGTAGTGGAACGGGTCGGACACCGCAGTGAACTGGTGCGGCACGCCGGCCGGGACGACCAGCACGTCGCCTGGGGCGAGGTCGTGGTCGGTGCCGCCGTCGGTGGATGCGGCGCGCAGCTCGCCGGGGGCCACGGTACGTGGCGCGACCAGTTGCCCCCCAGTCCGCACGGTCGCGGTGCCGGCCACCACATGCATGATGTCGGCGGTCTGCTCGTGGTACTCCACCTCGCCGGGCGCGGCGCGGCGGCCGGCGTCCAGTTTGTACGCCCCGACGTCGAGGAACAGCCCGCCGGCGGAGAACAGCTCGGCCAGCTCGCTCGCCGGTACGTGGGTGGCGGTGGCCGTTCCGTTGCCGGCGGCGGCCTCGACGGCCGCGGCGCCGAGCACGGCCAGTTCGTTGTCCTCGTCGGCGGAGGAGGCGCCGCTGACCCCGATGGCGCCGGCGACCTGCCCGTCGACCGCGATCGGGATGCCGCCCTGCAGCGGGACCCCGCCGGCGAGGTGCAGCGCGGACGGCCGGCCGTGCGCCGCCTGCTCCTCGAAGTCCTTGCTCGGCCGGCGGAAGATCGCGGCGGTGCGGGCCTTGTCGGTGGCGACCTGCACGCTGGCCACCTGCGCGCGGTCGGGCCGCCACAGGTGGAGCAGCTCGCCGCCGGCGTCGACCACCGCGACCACCGGCCACACCTGCCGCGCCGAGGCCACCGCGGCGGTGGCCTCGGCGGCGAGCCGGGCGCCGTCCCGGGTCAGCGCCGGCACCTGCCGGGTCGAGAACGACGCCTGCGCGCCGGCGATCGAGATCGCCTCGTCCTGGTCCGGGGTCTCGCCGCTGGTGCCGATCGCGCCGACCACCTCGCCGTCGGCGACCAGCGGGATGCCGCCGGTCAGCGCGACCGCGCCGTGCAGGGCGAGCGCGCCCAGCCGGCCGCCGCTGACCTGGGCCTCGATGTCCCGGCTGGGTCGGACGAAGATGGCCGCGGTGCGGGCCTTGTCGATGGCGACCCGGTCGCTGGCCGCCTGGGTGTTCTCGGTGCGGCGCAGCTGCAGCAGCCGGCCCCACGGGTCGACGACCGCGATCACGACCCGGCGGCCGTCCCGGAGGGCGGCCTGCTCGGCCGCGGCGATGACGCTGTCGGCGCCCTTGACGTCGAGGATCTTTCGGGTGCGGGTGGCGGGCATGGCGGGTCACACTCCTCGGGTGGTCGGCCCCAACACGGCGGCCCAGATCGCGGTGTCGGCGGTGATGAACAGGACGTTGCCGGCGGGTCCGCCGAAGGCGAAGTTGACCGTGCCAGGCAGACAGATCTCCCCGATCAGCTCGCCGTCCGGCCGGTACACCTGGACTCCGGCGGATGAAGACACGTAGACCCGCCCGGCGCGGTCGACCTTCAGGCCGTCCGGGAAGCCGGGCGTGACGACGGCGAACAGCGCCCGGCTGCCGAGCCGGCGCCCGCCGAGGACGTCGTAGCCGACGACGTGGTGCGGCCGGCCGGGGTAGTAGCTGCCGCGCTCCTGGTTCGCGCCGCTGTCCGCGACGTACAGCACGCTCTGGTCCGGTGCGAACGCCAGGCCGTTCGGCTTGTCCAGGTCGTCGGCGACCACGGCGGTCTCGCCGGTCGCCGGGTCGTGCCGGTACACGTAGTCGCCCACCTGTGGCTCGGGCCGGAAGCCCTGCAGGTGCCCGTAGCTCGGGTCGGTGAACCAGATGCTGCCGTCCCGGGCCACCACGACGTCGTTCGGCGAGTTCAGCGGCAGCCCGCGCCACGATGTGACCAGCGGCTCCCGGTCGCCGGTGTTCGGATGCACCGCGCTGATCGCCGCGTCCTCGACCGGCGAGCCCTGCTCGCAGACCACCAGCCGACCGTCCGGGCCGTGCGTCATCCCGTTCGCCGCCGCGGACGGCCGGCGGACCACGGACAGGTTCGCCGGGTGCACCGGGAACCGGGTGCCGGCCAGTTGCAGCCGGGCGATGGCCACGCCGTCCCGGCCGGGCAGTGTGGTGAAGTACAGCGCGTCCTCGGCCGGCAGGTACACCGGCCCCTCGTGCGCGTCTGTGTCGATCACCCGTTCCAGCCGTGGCGCGTCGCCCAGCACGTCCACGAAGGACTCGTCGTGCGCGGCGAACGGCGCGTCGAGGGACGTCGTCATCGTCGGCTCACCCCACCAGCTCGGCCGCGGGAGCCGCCGGAATGGCGGAGCCGAGCCGGTCGGCGATGCGGTCGGCGACCCGCAGCGCGTTGGCGATGATGGTCAGGGTCGGGTTCACCGCGGAGCTGGAGACGAAGAAGCTGGAGTCGGTGACGTAGACGTTGTGGACCTCGTGCAGCCGGCAGTCCAGGTTCAGCGCGGAGGTGGCCGGGTCGGTGCCGAACCGGACGGTGCCGTTCTGGTGGGCCACCCCGGAGATGCCCAGCCTGCCACCCCGGTAGCTGTAGTTCTCCAGCACGGTGTCCTCGCACTGCATGGCGTCCAGCAGGCCGACGAACCGCTGCCGGAGCGCCTGGTGGGCTTCCAGGTTGGTCGGCCGGTAGCGGAGGTGGATGCCGCCCTCGGCGTCCACCGTCACCCGGTTGTCCGGCAGCGGCAGGTCCTCGGTGGTGAGCCAGAAGTCGATGGAGTGGCGGGCCAGCTCGGCCGGGTCGTCGGCCTCGGGTACGTCGAAGCCGATCAGGACCGCGTCGCTCTTGCCGAGCATCTGCATGGCGCCCAGCGGGTAGCCGAACTCGCCGGCCGGGTCGCCGAAGTAGAAGTCGTTGACCCCGAGGGTCTTCTGGAACCGGGTCGGGTTCGGGATCTTGGAGAAGGCGATCAGCGAGGAGTTGTTGTGCATCATCAGGTGCCGGCCGACCACGCCGGAGCCGTTGCCCAGCCCGGCCGGGTGCGCGTCGCTGGTGGAGGCCAGCAGCAGCGCCGCGGAGTTGATGGCGCCGGCGGCGACCACGACGATGTCCGCGGAGTACTCCTCGCGCTCGCCGCGCCGGTCGACGACGACCCGGGTGACCCGCCGTCCACTCGGGTCGGTGTCCAGCCGGGTGACCCGCGCGTGCGTGCGCAGTGTGACGTTGGGGTGCCGCAGCGCCGGCATCACGCAGACGACCTGCGCGTCGGCCTTGCCGTTGACCAGGCACGGGAACCCGTCGCAGGTGGAGCACCGGATGCAGGCCGAGGCCTCCGGGCGCGCCTCGTCGATGAGGATCCCGTTCGGCAGCGGGAACGGGTGCATTCCCGCGGCGGCCAGGTCGTGGGTGAGCTGGGCCATCCGCGGCTCGTCGCTGATCGGCGGGAACGGGTAGGGGTCGGCCGACGGCGGCTCGGTCGGGTCCGGCCCGCGCACACCGTGCACCTGGTAGAGCCGCTCCGCCTTGCTGTACCAGGGCGCCAGGTCGGGGTAGCCGATCGGCCAGGCCGGGGAGAGCCCGTCGACGTGCCGCATCGGGCCGAAGTCGCGCTCCCGCATCCGGAACAGGATCGCGCCGTAGACCTTGGTGTTGCCGCCGACGTAGTAGTGCTGCTTGGGGGTGAACATCGTGCCGGTGTCGTCGTCGGTCCACTTGCCGGAGTTGCGGTACCGGGCGTCCCGCCAGACCGCGGCCGGGTCCCAGTTCTGCGGCTCCCGGGGCAGGAAGCCGCCGCGCTCCAGCAGCAGGATCCGCTTGCCGGTGCCGGCGAGCGCGTAGGTCATCGTGCCGCCGCCGGCCCCGGAGCCGATGACGATGACGTCGTAGTGGTCGGTCATGACGGTGGCTCCTTCAGACGATCGCGAGTGGACAGACCCATGCGCCGGTGGCGCCGCGCAGCTTGGCGTGCGAGAGGACGAGCAGGAACTCGGTGAGCCCGGCGGCCGCGACCTCGGCGAGCCGGAGGTTCTCGGCGACGACGATGCCGTGCCGGGTGTTGAGCGTCTGCGGCACGACGAACGGGCGGGTCGGGTCCTCGGCCGGATATGGACCGTAGCTCCAGGTGTCGCAGCCGGTCAGCGCGACCCGGTGCTCGGCCAGCCAGCCGGCCAGCGCCATCCCGGGCCCCGGCTCGCCGGCGGCGTAGATGTCGTTGTCGGTGCCCCACAGCGATCCCCAGCCGGTGTGGAAGAACACCGCGTCGCCCGGCCGCACCGACAGGCCGGCCGCGTCCAGCGCCGCCTCGGCGTCGGCGACCGCGATCACGTCGCCGGCGGCCAGCTGGGGCACCCCGCGGACCGCGGCGACGTCGAGCAGCAGGCCGCGGGTGACCACCTGGGGCAGGGTTTCGATGCCCAGCCGGTTCGTGCCGTACTCCTCGACGATGTCGGCCAGCCGGTGGCCGTTGTAGGTCCGGTCGCCGTCCTGCAGGTGGTTCAGCCCGTCGACGTGGGTGCCCATCTGCTGGGTGGCGGTGATTTGCTCGACCACCCAGTTCACGTTGTTCGCCCCGAGCCCGGCCGGGCCGGCGCCCGGCCGGCGCCGGTTGACCTGGTGCGCGTTCGTGGTCAGGTACTGCCGGAACGTCCGGCCCGGGAAGGCCGGGATGTCGGCGTGCAGCACGTGCGCCAGGTCGTACACCCGGCCCTGCCGGACCAGTGAGACCGCGGCCAGCACGGTCGCCGGGGTGATCTCGTTCAGCGCGCCGGCCTGGTCGCCCGGCCCCCACCTCGACGGCCACCACGCCGTCGCGGTCTGCGGATCCGCCGTGACGGTCATTCGGAGGACCAGGTGGTCTCGAAGGACGGGTAGAGGGTCAGCCCGCCGTCCACGAACAGGGTCTGGCCGGTGATGTAGGCCGCCTCGTCCGAGCACAGGAACGCGGTCACCGCGGCCATCTCCTCGGATCCGCCGGCTCGCCGCATCGGGATGTGAGCCTCCACCATGGCCCGCTTGACCGGGTCGTCGATCCAGGACCGGTTGATTGGGGTGACCGTCGCACCGGGGCCGATGCCGTTGACCCGGATCCCGCGGGAGGCGTATTCGAGGGCCAGCGACCGGGTCAGGTTCTGCATTCCGCCCTTGGACACCGAGTAGCCCAGGAACCGCGGCTTCGGGATGAGCTGGTGCACGCTGGAGACGTTCACGATCGCCCCGGGCCGGCCGACGTCCAGGAGGTGCCGGACCGCCTGCCGCGCGCACAGGAAAGCGCCGCGCAGGTTCACCGCGAGGACCTTGTCGAAGGCCGCCGCCGACAGCTCATGCGAGTCCGCGGCGATCTGGATGCCGGCGTTGTTGATCAGATAGTCGACCCGGCCGTACTCGGCCAGCACCTGCTCGAACATCGCGCCGACCGCGTCCTCGTCGGACACGTCCGCCTCGACCAGGATCGGGTGGGTGCCGTGCTCGGCGAGCTGCTTCATGCAGATCTCCACCCCGTGCTGTATGGCCTCCCGGGTCTCCTCCGCGCCCTCCGGCCGGCCCACGTAGTTCACCGCGACGTTCACGCCCTCCTCGCCCAGCCGGACGGCGATCGCCTGCCCGATCCCCGAGCTCCCCCCGGTCACCACCGCAACCTTGTCCTGCAGTCCCTTCATCACACCCTCCAGGTCGACCACACGGCTGCGGGCAGCGCCCGCGCTCACCGCTACCGTCTCGGCCGGCCGCCGAACGTTTCACCGGAGCTCAGCGGACCTCACCGCGGGCGGCGTAACGCGCGGGCGGGGGCCGACGACTGCAGGACATGGCGGCGGGCAGAGCGGCGGAGCGGGACCGACTGGCGGCAGCGGACGCCGGCCGGGAGCGATGGCGGGAGTGGGGGCCCTACCTAGCCGAGCGGGCCTGGGGCACCGTGCGGGAGGACTACAGCCCGGACGGCGGCGCCTGGGGATTCTTCCCGCACGACCACGCCCGGTCCCGGGCGTACCGGAGGAACGAGGACGGCATGGCCGGCGTCTGCGACGCGCAGCAGACGTTCTGCCTCGGCCTGGCGCTGTGGAACGGCGTGGATCCGATCCTCAAGGAGCGCATGTTCGGGTTGACCGGCCTGGAGGGCAACCACGGCGAGGACGTCAAGGACTACTGGTGGTACCTGGACTCCACCCCGACGCACTCCTGGATGAGCTGGCGCTACCACTACCCGCAGCGCGAGTTCCCGTACCCGGAGCTGGTCGCCGGCAACGCCCGCCGCGGCCCGTACGAGCCGGAGTACGAGCTGGTCGACACCGGGATCTTCGACGGCGACAGGTACTGGGCGGTCACCGTGGACTACGCCAAGGCGGGGCCCGACGACCTGTGCATGCGTATCCAGGTGCACAACCGCGGTCCGGAGCAGGCGACGGTGCATGTGTTGCCCACGCTGTGGTTCCGCAACACCTGGGCGTGGGGTCTACCGGGCCAGGACAGCGTCCCGCGGGTCGAGGCCGGATCCGGCGGCCTGGCCGCTCGGCACGAACGGCTCGGTCGGCTCACGCCGGCCGGTGCCGGCAGCCCACGGCCGCTGTTCTGCGACAACGAGACGAACACCCGCCGGCTGTGGGGTGTCGAGGGCCGGTCGGCGTACCCGAAGGACGGCATCAACGGCCACGTCGTGCACGGCGCCGCGACGGTGAACCCGGAGCAGGTGGGCACAAAGGCGGCGCTGCACTACGTGCTGACCGTGCCGGCCGGGCAGACCGGCGAGGTCCGGGTCCGGCTGGTGGCCGGCGAGGCACCCACGCCGGACCTGGAGGTCGGGTTCACGGCTGTGTTGGACGCCCGGCGGGCCGAGGCGGACGAGTTCTTCGCCGAGCTGACCCCGGCCGGCGCGACGGCGGACGAGGCGATGGTGCTGCGGCAGGCGGTGGCCGGGCTGATGTGGGGCAAGCAGTTCTACCACTACGACGTCGAGCAGTGGCTGGCCGGTGACCCCGCCGGGCCGCCACCCCCCGGCTCGCGGCGGGCCAGCCGCAACCACGACTGGCCGCACCTGAACAACGCCGATGTCATCTCCATGCCCGACCCGTGGGAGTATCCCTGGTACGCCGCCTGGGACCTGGCGTTCCACTGCGTCCCCATCGCCCGGGTCGACCCGGAGTTCGCCAAGGGCCAACTGCTGCTCATGCTGCGCGAGTGGTACATACATCCGAACGGGCAGATCCCGGCCTACGGGTGGGCGTTTGGCGACGTCAACCCGCCGGTGCACGCCTGGGCCGCGCTGCGGGTCCTCGAGGCCGACGGCAGTCGCGACCACGAGTTCTTGGCCCGGGTCTTCCACAAGCTGCTGCTCAACTTCACCTGGTGGGTCAACCGCAAGGACAGCGCCGGCAACAACGTCTTCGAAGGCGGCTTCCTCGGCCTGGACAACATCGGCCCGATCGACCGGTCGGCGATGCTGCCGGTGGCCGCCCGGCTGGAGCAGAGCGACGGCACCGCCTGGATGGCGATGTACGCCCTGAACCTGCTGGAGATCGCGCTCGTGCTGGCCGAGCACGACCGGCCCTACGAGGACGCCGCGACCAAGTTCTTCGAGCATTTCGCCTACATCGGCGACGCCATGCGCCGGCGGGGCCTCTGGGACGAGCAGGACGGCTTCTTCTACGGCCTGCTCGCTTTCGCCGACGGTGGCAGGACGCCGCTGCCGGTGCGGTCCATGGTCGGCCTGCTGCCGCTGTGCGCCACCACCACCCTCGGCCGGGCGACCCTGGACCGGCTGCCCGACTTCGCCGCCCGGTACCGCTGGTTCCTGGCACACAAGCCGCGCTACCGCGGCGTGGTCGGCGAGACCCATGTCCGGGACGGTGCCGAGGGACGGCTGCTGTCCATCGTGGACGGCCGGCGGCTTGGTCCGGATCCTGTCCGTCATGCTGGACCCGAGCGAGTTCCTGTCCCCGTACGGGGTGCGCGCGCTGTCCGCCCGGCACCGCAGCGACCCGTTCACCCTGCGCCTGGACGGCATGACCTACACGGTGGACTACGAACCGGCCGAGTCCACCAGCGGCCTGTTCGGCGGGAACTCCAACTGGCGGGGACCGATCTGGTTCCCGGTGAACTACCTGCTGATCGAGGCGGTCCGCCGGTTCGCCCGCTTCTACGGCGACGACCTGCTCGTCGAACACCCAACCGGATCCGGCCAGAAGGTCACCCTCACGGCCCTCGCCGACGACCTGTCCCGGCGGCTGATCCGCATCTTCTGGACGACCCGCGCGGCCGCAGGCCCGTCCTCGGCGACCTCGAACTGTTCCAGTCCGACAGCGGCTGGCACGACCCGCTGCCGTTCCACGAGTACTTCCACGGCGACACCGGCCGCGGCCTTGGCGCCTCCCACCAGACCGGCTGGACCGGACTGGTGGCCGACCTGATCCTCGGGCCGGCCGGCGGTGAGCCGTGACCACGACCGGCCGGTACCCGGCCGCCAGCCACCGAACGGCCAGCCTGGCCCAGGACGTCGCCGCGCAGGCGCTCGGCACCGTGGTCGGTGCCGGGCTGACCTACGTCGGCGCGGCGTCGCTCGGCATGCTCGGGCACGCGCCGCGCGGCACCGTGCTGCTCGTCCTGCTGCTCACCGCCGTTCCGCTGGGACTCGCGCTGGCCATCCGTCGCCGGCACGCGCACCGGATGTCGGGCGGCGGCATGCATGATGCGCTGCTGCGCGAGATCGCCGGCCGGGTGGCCGCCGGGGAGACCCTCACGGCGCACGACGCAGGCCTGCTGACCGCGCTGCTCGGCTCGGCCCGGGGCGGCTGACCGGCCGGACGCGCCAGGGCTGGCCGGGCCCTGCCCGGCCCGGACCACCTGCTCTCGCTGACCGATCCGGACGGCCTAACACGGGTGATCGCCGACTTCGTGCGCCGGCGGCCCTTGGCGCTGTCCTGACGGCGCCGGCCCGGGCGGCGACACGGGGGTGGACTCCAGCGCGATCAGGTCCAGTCCGAGGTCACGGACGCGGTCGAGGACGCCGTAGAGCGCCGAGGAGTCCACGCACACCCCGGACAGCACCGTGCGGTTCGGGCCCGGTTCGAGCCGCAGCCCGTCGAAGGCGGCCGAGAGCCGGTCGCTGAGCCGGCCCTCGATGGTGATCCGGTAGTACCGCTGAGACATGGTCATCTCCTTGTCACCGCGTCGCTGTCAGCGTGCCTCGGCCGGCGCCGTGCGTCAGCATCCGCCGCCTGCTTTCACCCGGGTGAGATCCGGCCGGGGTGAGGCGGCCTCACCCGCCCGCTCGGCAGGCTGACCGGGCAGAGGACGGGGCCGGGAGGTGACGGGGATGCTGCAGGAACTGGACCGGACGGCCGTGCCGGCGGACCGCGGTGCGGACCGGACCGCGGACCGGCTGCGGGCCGGCGACGAGCAGGAGTTCGCCCGGATCCTCGCCGAATGGTCGCCGGCGATGCTGCGGGTCGCGAGGTCGTACGTCGGCGGCCGGGAGACGGCCGAGGACGTGGTGCAGGAGACCTGGCTGGCCGTGCTGGACGGGCTGCCCCGGTTCGAGGGCCGGGCGTCGCTGCGCACCTGGACGTTCGCGATCCTGGCCAACCGGGCCAGGAGCCGGGCGGTCCGGGACTGGCGCACCGTCGCGTGGTCCCAGCTCGCCGGCGGGGAGACCGGGCCGACCGTCGACCCCGACCGGTTCCAGGGCCCGGACGACCCGTTCCCCGGTCACTGGACCACCGCGGGCGCGCCCCGCAGCTGGCAGCATCAGCCGGAGGACGCGTCGCTGGCCGGGGAGGCGCGGGCCGAGATCGGCCGGGCGCTGACCCGGCTGCCGGAGCGGCAGCGGGTGGTGGTGACCCTGCGTGACGTCAGCGGGCTGTCCAGCGAGGAGACCTGCGAACTGCTGGGAATCTCCGCGCAGAACCAGCGGGTGCTGCTACACCGGGGGCGGGCGCGGCTGCGGGCGGCGCTGGAGCGGTACTACCGGGGCTGACCGGGACCGGCGCACGGCGGATGCCGAACGGGGGTGGCAGGTGGACCTGACCGGTCAGGTGGCGCTCGTGACCGGGGCGGCATCCGGGATCGGCCGGGCCAGCGCCCGCGCTTTCGCCGCGGCCGGCGCGGCGGTCGTGACAGTCGACGTGGACGCCGACCGGCTGGCCGAGACCTGCGAGCTGATCGGCTCGGCCGGCGGAACTGCCGAGCCGGTGGTCGCCGACGTGACCCGACTGTCCGACGTGGAGCACGCCGTGGCGCATGCGATAGCCCGGTTCGGTCGGCTGGACGCCGCGCACAACAACGCCGGGGTGCCCGGGCCGTACCTGCCGCTGGACCAGTACGAGGAGGCGGACTTCCGCCGGGTGCTGGACGTCGACCTGGTCGGGGTGTGGCGGTGCATGCGGGCGGAGATCCGGCAGATGCGCCGGCAGGGCCACGGCAGCATCGTGAACACCTCCTCGATGCTCGGTGCCGCGGCCATGCCGGACAACTCGGCGTACGTCGCGGCCAAGCACGGCGTGCACGGGCTGACCCGGGCCGCCGCGATCGAGCTCGGCCGGACCGGCATCCGGGTCAACGCGGTCGCGCCGGGTGTCACCCGCACCGCGATGACCTCCGCGGTCAGCGACGACCTGCTCGCGGCGGTCCCACTCGGACGCATCGCCGAGCCCGAGGAGATCGCCCCCGTGGTGGTCTGGCTCGCCTCGGCCGAGGCCTCGTACCTCACCGGCTCGATCGTCGTCGCCGACGGCGGCTGGCTGGCCGGCTGACCAGATCGGAAGGAGTCGCCGATGACCGCGACCAGCGACGCGTCCGCCGGCCACCCGTCCGCCGGCCACCCGTCCGGGTCGGCCGCCGGTGCGCAGGCCGGCCGGGTCCGGCCCCGGCTGCGCCGGCAGCTGCGCGGCTGGCAGACCCTGTCCGTCTCGGTCGGGGTGATGGCCCCGACCCTGGCCATGTCCATCACCGGCGGCGCGGCGGCCGGGCTGCTCGGCCGCGCGGCGACGGTCGCGTTCGTGCTCGCCGCCATCGGCGTGGCCTTCGTGGCGTCCGGGTTCGTCCGGCTGTCCGGCCGGTTCAGCCACGCCGGGTCGGTGTACGCCTTCGTCGGCCGGACGCTCGGGCCACGGGCCGGCTTCCTGGCCGGCTGGGCGCTGCTGGGCACCTACCTGGTGTTCCCGCCGGTCTCCATCCTCGGGGTCGCGGTGTTCGGCCAGGCGTTCCTGCGGCGCACCGGCCTGATGTCCGGTGCGGACTGGTTCCCGCTGGCACTGGCCGGCTGGGCGCTGATCTGGCTGCTGGCCGCGCGCGGGATCCGGCCGACCACCCGCTCGCTGCTGGCGTTCGAGGGGGTGTCGGTGCTGCTGATCGTCGTGCTCATCGCGGTGATCTACGTCCGGGTCGGCACCGGGCACGCACCGGCCGGGCGGGTGCTGTCCGCGGACGTGTTCCGGCTGCCGCCCGGCGTCGCACTGTCCACCGTGGCGCTCGCCGCGACCACCGGGTTCCTGGCGTTCGCCGGGTTCGAGTCGGCCGGGTCGCTGGGGGAGGAGTCCCGGGCGCCGACCCGGTCGATCCCGCGGGCGATCGCCGCGGCGATCGGGATCGGCGCCGCGCTCTACGTCGCCTGCATCGCCGCCCAGACGCTCGGCTTCGGCACCGACCCGGCCGGGGTGCGGGCGTTCGCCGGCTCGGCCGCTCCGCTGGGCGACCTCGCCCAGGCGTACGTCGGTGGGCCGCTGGCCGGCGCGCTCGACCTGGGCGCCGTGCTCAGCGCGGTCGGCGCCGGGCTGGGCGGCGTGACCGTCGCGGCCAGGATGCTGTTCGCGTTCGGCCGGGACGGGCTGGTCCCGCGCCGGCTGGAGGAGGTCTCCGGGTCCGCCGGGACGCCGCGCACCGCGCTGGCGGTGGAGATGGCCATCGGCCTGGCGCTGCTGGTGGCGTTCCGGCTCGGCGGCGCGCCGGCCCTGCACGCGTTCTTCTACCTGGCCACCATCGGCGTGCTGAACCTGCTGGTCATGTACGTTCTGACGAACGTCGCCGCGGTCCGGCTGGCCGGGGTGGGCGGCGCGGGTGCCGGCGCCGCCCGCGGTGTCCGGGCGGCGGTGCTGCCCGTGGTCGGCGCGCTGATCGCCGGCTACGTGCTGTACCGGAACGTCTGGCCGGTCCCGGACCGGCCGTACGACCTGTTCCCGTACCTGGTCGCCGGCTGGCTGGCCGCCGGCGCCCTACTCACCGTGGCGATCCGAGCCCGGATCGCGGCCATCAAGGGCTTGTTGCGGGACACGCCGGGCGACACGCCGAGGTAACTTCCTGATCGCCGCGGGAGCGGCGGCTAGATCAAGCCCTGCTCGCGGGCGCGCAGCACGGCCTCGGCCCGGGAGCCGACGCCGAGCTTGCGGTAGATCGACCGCAGGTGCGTCTTCACCGTGTTGGGCGACACGAACAGCGCGTCCGCGAGCTGGCGCTGCGAGGTGGGTCCGGCCAGCAGCCGCAGGATGGTCAGCTCCCGGCCGGTCAGCGGCTCCTCGTACGCCTCGCCGGCCGGGCGGGGGTGCGGCGGCCCGGCCAGCCGGTCCGCGGCCGCCAGCCAGGCAGGCGCCACCGGGCCGGGCGCCGGACACAGCACCAGCAGGCGGCGTGCCTCCGCGATCAGATCGCGCTCCGCCGACGGCCCGTCCCGGTTGCCGCTGGCCCGCGAGGCCCGGGCCGCGGTGACCAGCGCGGCGGCCAACTCGACCCGCCCGGCGCCCCGTCGGGCCAGCGTGACGGCGCGGCCGGCCGCCTCGACGGCGTCGTCGAGCCGGCCGGTCAACTCCGCCACGTGCGCCCGGGCGAGGGACGGGAACATCGCGATGAAGTGGGCGTCGCTGAGCGTCGCGGCGACCAGCCGGTCGGCCTCCGCCCGCACCACCTCGGCCTCCGCGACCTCGCCGCGGCCGGCGTGCAGCAGCGCATGCAGGCCCAGAGCGTAGATCGACGCCAGCCGGTTGCCGTCGGCCCCGGCCCGCACGGCTGCCGCCGCCAGCCACCGGCCGGCCAGGTCCGTGTCACCCAGCCAGAACGCGGTCGCCCCACGCAGCAGGTCGCGGACCGTGCCAAGGAACGGATCGCCCGGCGGCCCGTCGGCGGCGGCGAGCAGGTCTGCCGCGCCGACCACATCGCCGGTTTTGTACCGGTGCAGCGCCCGCAGCACCCGCAGGTGCGGGTCGTCGCGGTGCCGCACCTCCGCGGCGTCCAGCCGGCCGGCGACCTCGTCCAGCAGGCCGCGGTCTATCGCGATCCACAGCCCGGCGGCCATCAACTCGGGATCGACTGCAACCGTCTCCGCGGGCAACGTAGCTAGCCATCGCTGCACCGTCGGCCAGCGGCCGGCGTTGAACTCCGCCCGCCAGCCGGCCTTGACCAGCCCGGCGGCCAGGTCGGCGTCGCCGGACTCGACCGCATGGTGCACCGCATGGACCAGCTCGCCGGCCTGGGCGTACCAGGCCGCCGCCCGGCGGTGCAGCACCGCGACCTCCTCGGGTGCCGTACGGGCTAACTCGCTGCGCAGCAGTTCCCGGAACAGGTGGTGGTAGCGGAACCAGCGGCGATCGGAGTCCAGCGGGACCAGGAACAGGTTCGCCCGGTAGACCTCCTCGATCATTCGGGTGGCGCCCGCACCGGCCAACACGGTGTCGCACAGCGGCCCGGACAACCGGCTGAGCACCGACGTCCGCAGCAGGAAGTCGCGTACCGCGGTCGGCTGGGCGGCCAGCACCTCCTCGCCCAAGTAGTCCACGACGTGCCGGTCGGCGCCGGTGAACCGGGCGATGAACCCCGACCGGTCCGGCTGCCTGGACAGCGACAGGCCGGCCAGCTGCAGACCGGCGGCCCAGCCCTCGGTACGGTCCAGCAGCCGCCGCACCTCATCCTCGGCCAGGTCGAGGCGCATCAGTTCGTTGAGCAGCCGGCTGCTCTCCTCCCCGGTGAACCGCAGCTGCTCGGCGCGCAGCTCCACCAACTGGCCGTGCAGCCGCAGCCGGCTGACCGGCAGCGGCGGGTCGATTCGCGTGGTTACCACCAGGTGCAGGGTCGGCGGCACCCGTGCCAGCAGCATGCCAATCGACTCGTACACCTCCGCACTGCTGACCGCGTGCAGGTCATCCAGTACGACGACCACATCCTGGTGCTGCCCGGCCAGGCTGTTTACCAGCCGGGGCAGCACGTCCCGGACGATCTCCGATCCGGCCGCCTCCAGCCGGCGTTGCGCCTCCACACCGGCGTCCGGCACGACCTGCCGCACCGCGGCCAGCAGGTAACTCCAGAACCGTTTCGGGTCGTTCTCGGTCAGGTCCAGCGACACCCATGCGGCCGGGACCCGGTCGTGCTCCAGCCACTCCATCACCACGGTGGTCTTGCCCCAGCCCGCGGGAGCGACCACCAGCGCCAGCGGCACCTCGACCGCCCGCCGGAGGCTGGCCAGCAGCCGAGGTCGGGCAACCAGCGCCGCCCGCCGGCGCGGCGGGAACAGCTTGGTCGCCAGCAGCACCTCCGACTCCCCGGCGCTTGCGGTCACCTCAGGCTCCCCGTCGTCACCCACGGACGCGTCGGCGTCCGGTCCGAGCATCGCACCGGACCGCGACGGCGGGCCGCCGTTCGCTCGAACTGCCCGATTGCTGTAACACCGACCGTCGACGGTGGACTGAGCTAGCGTCCCGCAGCCCGACGAGGTGGAGCCATGGCCATGACCGTTATCGCCCCCAATGTGTTGGCCACGACCAGACACAGCCTGCATGGGATCGCCGAGGGGATCGTCGCAGGAGCCCAGTTCCGGGCGGCGGGCACGATGCGGCTGCGGTCGATCCCCGGCGGCTTCGGCACTGTTATCCCGCACGGGAACTTCGCCCTGGTCGCTGTCGAAACGACCGATCTCGTGGTGACCTGGACCGGCGGCGGGTCGGCGCGGTGGCCCTTGACCGGCACGTTCGGCGCGCTGGCCGCCACGGCCGGGCTGCCGTTCGGCGGGCTGGAGGACGCCTACTCCGGCGGCCTCCATGTGCGGCCGGAGGAGCCGATCGACGTCAATCCTGCCGCCGCGGCCGTGCTGGCAGCCGCGTGGGCCACCGGCGACGCCGCCCTGCGCACGCTCGGCGCCCAGGTCGCCGGGCAGCAGCCGCCGGCGCCGGTGATCTGGCCGGAACACTTCGACATCGGCATAACCCTCGATGACGTCAACTACGGCGTCTCCCCGGGCGACGACGCGATCGCCGAGCCGTACGCCTACGTCGGCCCGCATCGACCACGCCAGGGGCCGTTCTGGAACCAGCCCTTCGGCGCCGCCCGCACGCTGCGGGACCTCGGCGACCGGCCAGCCCTCGTCGCCTTCTTCACCGAAGGCCGCCGCCGCGCCGAGCAAACCTGAGGTGACGGGGATCTCTCGACCGGTGGTGATGGCGGTGGGCCCGCGGCCGTAACGGGGTCGCCGGTTCCGAGACTGTCTGACATGGAGCTGATGGAACGGGCGGCGAGGGTCGTCCCGCCGTCGCCGCGCCGGGTCCAGGGCTGGCTGCGCCTCGCCGTGGTTCCGGTCGTGGCCGCCGTCGTCGTCGCTGGTGTCTGGGTGACCGGTGCGCTGCTGACCAACGACGAGGTGGTCGCCAAGGGCGCGACCGTCGGCTGGTTCGCGCTGGCCGGCGGCTTGGCCGCAGCATCGGCATTGCGGTGGCGGCGCCTGGCTGTGCCGATCCTGGCGTCCTACCTGGTGACGGCCGTCTCCGCGGGCGGGTTGCTGCTCTGGTCGTCCACGGTCGACCGGGTGGTGAACGAGGATGTGGTCACCGCCGCGCCGGCCGTCCCACCTGTCGGGGCAGGCGGCGACGCCCACCCGGTCCCGCCGGCGGCCGGGGCGAGGCTGCTGGCGCAGGGAAGCTTCCGGAGCGGCGAGCATCCGACGACCGGGGTCGTGAGGCTGCTGCGGCGTCCGGATGGTGGGCAAGTGGTCACGCTGACCGCGCTGTCCACCAGCCCGGGTCCGGATCTGCGTGTCTACCTGGCCCGCGGCGACGGCGGCAGCGTGGCCGGCGCCGCCGATCTTGGCAGGCTGAAGGGGAACAAGGGCACCCAGCAGTACGTGGTGCCGGCGGGCGTGGACGCCGAAGAGTACGGCGCGGTGGTGGTCTGGTGCCGGGCGTTCTCGGTCCCGTTCGGCGTCGCGACGCTGGCCGCGGTCGGGTAGGGCCGCACCAGGGCGCTCGGGGCAGGCTGCACCGCGCTGGTGCGGTCTCCTGTACCCGGGTGGCTGCAACCGATCCGCTCGGCCGGGCGGGCATTGCAGACCACGCAAGCTCATTGTCGGGAGAGGCATGAACGGAACCGTGGAGACGGGAGAGTTGGGGAGTGTTGGGCGGTCGGTAATCCGGCTCCTCACAACGTTCGAGGGCTGTTGGACGCACCCAACATGGTCCACCTCTCGACGCCGCGAAAGGACGGGTCACCAATAAACTGGGTGGTCTGGATCGGACTCGAGAACGACTACAGTCCTCATCTGCACCAGCGACACACAGCTCGAGGCCATCGACATGCGTCGGAACGGACGTGTCGGCCTCTCCGTCGTCGACTCCGCGAATCCCGACAACATGGCGTCGCTTGAGGAGCATGTCGTCGAGGTCCGCCCCGATTCACCACTGCCGTCACATGGACCCATCTCGATCAAGAACACGAGCGCCCGCTTTTCCCAGCCACGATCCACACCGAGTCTGCTTCGTGATCGGCGTCGACAAGGCCTGGCAGCGCACGCTTGCCTCGTGCACAAGCCCGGCCGGTAGGTACCGCCGCCGGCCGATGGCGAGTGGCGGCCCAGGATCTGTCTGAACAACGAAGGCGCGGCCGGCAGGTACGACAGCGACAACCGTGAACCTACGTGCGGCCGATGCCAACGGGCTGACGCTGTTACGCGAAGACCACCTGCGGGTCCCCACCGGCGGGCGCGGCCGACCGCTACGGGCGCTGGTGCGATCGGCCGCCGGTGCCGGGGAACGCGACCAAGATCCTCGACCAAGCTAGTTTCCCCCGCCGATCGGTACAGGTGACGCGATCAGGTGAAACGTTTGAGCAGTTCCGACGACAGAGGTAGGTAGCCAAGACCCAGAGGTGCGCAATGTGTCCACACCGGCCCCCGTGCCCACCTGCGGATGAACCTGACCGCGACGCCGCCCACACCGTTGCCTTCCACCCCGAACAAGGGTGGAGCCTGCTGTGCAACGGCGTGATCCTCTTCGATGACAACGGTCAGCTGCTGCCCGACGGTCGGGAGGTCGCCCCGCACGGCCCGACCCACCACCGACTGCCCGTCGCGGCCTGAGAACGTCGCGGGAGTGGTCGAGATGCGCCAGATCCACATCCGCCGGCCGGCGAAACGGGCGACAGCCCGGGAGCTGGACCTCCGGACCCCTTCTGGTCGCCTCCTACCGTTCTGACCCAGTGTCCGGGCACCACGGTGAGGCGCACACTCAGCCGCTGGTCGCGCGCTCTGGCCCAGGAGGATGCAGCCCATGAAGCCGCTGGCGACCAGTCACCTGCGTATCGCCCGTCCGAGCCACGACCTGCGGGCATCCGAGCGGTTCTGGGTCGATGGCCTTGGACTCGAGGTTCTGTTCCGGGCGGACGACCTGGCAGAAGGCGGACATGCACTGCTGATGGTCGGATGGCCGGGCGCCGCTTGGCATCTCGAACTCGTCGGCGATCCCGACGATGCGACACCGGCCACGCCGACCGAGGAGGATCTGCTGGTTCTCTACCTCAACGGGGCGGTTGACGACGACGTTGTCCGCCGCCTGGTCGATACCGGCGGCACCCGGGTCGCCGCCCGCAATCCGTACTGGGATCGCTGGGGTGTCACGATCGCAGATCCCGATGGGTACAGGCTCGTCCTATCCGGCCTCTCCTGGCCGTGAAAGGCCAACAGGCCCGCCCCCACCTCCGCGTAGCGCGTTCTGTTGACCATGCCGGGGTGGTGCGAATGGCTCCCGTGCCGCGAGTTCGCCGGCGGCCGGTCGCCCGCTCGGGGGGCGCTTTGCGCCGCCCGGCCGGATCGAGGCGCGGGTGTCGCGGCGCGGCGTCTGCTCCACCACCGAACGCAGCCGGCCCCGGTGACACACGTGGTGGAGGGTTGTGCCGGCGCATACCGGCGGCGCTGACCTCGATGGCCGAGCTGGGAGGTCGATGGTCAGCCCGTGGCGGCTGCGGTGACGTGCTGGGCGATGTAGCCGGTCGCCGTCGTCGTCGGGGTTGAACGCGGGCAGGTCGGACAGCTGCCCGTACCTCACCGTGGTCAGCTCGTCGGGGGCGACTGCTTGCGCGGTGCGCAACGCGGCCGTGTTGGTGGAGCCGGTGCGGGTGCTGCCCGAGATCAGCAGGATCCGGATTGGGCCAGCCGTTCCTGCCGTCTTCATCTGCATGCTCGCTTCGTTCGCAGGTGCCTGTTGGAGGATGCCAGTTGGGGCGGGTGATCACCGTCGGCCCTGGGTGGAGCTGGCAGCCGCGGTCGCCGCCCGCGCCGTTTCGTCACGGCGTTGTTCGGTGACGAGGCGGCGGGTCCTGGTCGGACCCGCCGCCTCGCGTCGAGGGTGTGTGGTTAGCGCGGGGGGAATTGGGAGTTGGGGACGGGTGCGACGAGGTTGGCGGTGGGGGCCTTGTCGATGAAGCCGATCACCGCGCAGTTGATGTCGACCCCGACCGAGCCGTACGGGGCGGGCTGGCCGGTGGCCGGGTCGATTCCGGTCAGTAGGTCGGGTCGGGTGGCGGCGAGGTTGAACACGACGTTCTCGTCGGTCTGCCGGGTGTTCAGCCCGGCCCGGACGGCCTTGTCGGTCCACAGGCCGAGTTGGGCGTCCCAGAGCGGGCTGTAGGCCTGGGCGTGGCGGGGGTCGGCCAGGGTGGGGAAGTCGCCGAACACGTTGAGCAGGTCACCGCCGTTGCGCAGCGCGTCGATCAGCGCGGTGTTGCCGGCCGAGGCGTCCTGGTCGGCGTGGCCGTCGCGGATCAGGTGCACGAAGCCCTGGGCTTGCTTGTTGTTGGCGCCGGTCTGCCCGTTGATGAAGCCGAACAGCCGTTCCCGGGCGGAGCCGAGGAAGTCGTCGCCGCCGTTGTAGGCCGCGGTGTCCAGCGCTGGCACGTAGGTGGAGCGTTCCAGCACGGCGGTCAGCGGCTGGCCGGCGTCGGTGCTGATGTAGACGATCGGCTGGCCGGCGTCGAAGCCCTTGACGAACAGCAGGTCCACGAAGGACTCCAGGTACTGGCCTGGAGGCGACGGTGGTGCGATGTGCACGCCGAGGATGCGGTCACCGGTGTTGGTGTGGTGCACGACGTCGAACGGCCCATCGCCTACGGCGACGATCGGTGCGCTGTAGACGGTCTGCGATCCGGCGATCCGGATGAACGGGCTGTAGCCAGGGCCGGCCACTGCGCCGGGCTGGAAGTTGGCCAGCGGGAAGCCGTTGGGTCCCGGCTGCGCGATACGCGTGGGAGTGAAGTCGGGGGCGCCGGCGAAGTCGACCACCGCCTGCCCGAACCGGTTCTGCTGCGGGGTGGGGGATTCCAGCGTCACGGTCTGCACGCAGTCGGGGCAGTTGATGGCGAGGTTGGCCAGCTTCGGTGCGTAGTTCACGCCCAGGTCGTGCGCCAGCCCGGCGTCGGAGGCGTCCAGCAGCACGTACCACACGGTCTGCCCGGCCGCCTTCCCCCGGTACAGCGGCAGCCGCACGGTCTCCTTGCTCAGGTCGACCTGGATGGCGCTTTCCAAGGTCAGGTGATCGCGAGGCAGCAGACCGCTGGTCGAGCCCAGTCCGTCGGCCTTGGCCGGCGCGGTGTTCGAGCCGGTGAACGCCACGGTGGCCAGCGCCACCACGGCTGCGCCGGCGACGGCGGCCGCGGCCAGCCACCCTCGGCGCGACAATATCCTCATGTGCGCTCCCTTCCCGACCGGGGCCGGGGTCTCCTGGCGGCGAACCGTCGCCGCCCTACACCTTGTTGGCGTCCGCCGCGAAGTGGGTCTTACCTAGGTCGGCGCACAATTTGGATGGCGTCGACGTCTGGCACGGCCACCGCATATGCCGTCCACACGCGACTGACCAGAGATAACCTTGGAGGTAGGGGGCTTGGGGCTCAGGGCTGCTTGACCAGAACGGCGCGGGTGTAGAGCAGGTCGAAGCCGCGACGCTGCGCGTTCTGCTGAGACTTGGACGCCGGCTGGGTGGTGATGACGGCGATGTCGCAGCCGGCGGCCGCGGCGTCGGCGAGCCGGGCGGACAGCAGCGCGGTCTGGACACCTCGGCGGCGGTGCGCGGGCGCGGTCGCTGCGCCGGTGAGCTGCGCGACGCCCTCGGTGATGCGGAAGCTGGCGCCGCCGGCGATGACCCCGTCGCGCACTGCGACGTAGCGCATGACGCCGGCCCCCGCGGTGAAGTCGCGCATGGCTCGCGCGATGACCTCGCGCGGAAACTCCTCGTGCTGGGGCACCCCTTGGCTGTCGGGGTGGGCGACGGCAGCTGCCACGACGTCGAGCCACGGTTCGAACTCGTCGTCGCCGCTCGGCCGGACCTCGACCCCAGGCGGCGTGACCCGTTCCGGCTCGCCGGTGAGGGCAAGGCCGAGCACGTTCTCGAACGACACGAGCCGATAGCCTCGTTCGGTCAGCAGGGCGCCGATCGCGGGGTCGACGAGGTGGGCGAGCTCGATCTGTACGGGTGCGCCGCGGGCGGCGAAGGCCCGCTCGATCTCGTCGAGGGCGGCCGCGCTCGGCACGCCGCCGAAGCCCAGCCCGGCGACCTTGTTCAGCGGCGAGCCCTCGTCGGCAAAGCTCGCGACGCCGCCGGCAACGGGGATCACGAAGCCGGCCGTGTCTGCCCTGCGACGGCGGGCGGCCTCACTGCCCTTGGCGACCAGCTGCGCCTCGACCCGCTCGATGCGCTCGGCCAGGGCGGCGTCGCAGAACAGGGGCGATCGGTCGGTGTTCACCGGTGTCGTGGGTCTCATCGGGTTGCTGCTTGCGGAGACCGGAAGTAGTCGGCGAGGGGTGGCAGATCAGCCGGCTGGGGTGCGGACAGGTAGGGGAACGCCGCGGTGGCGTGGCGCGGGGCGGCGGCTGTGCCGAGGGTCGATCCGGCGAGGACAGCAACGGCGATGTCGAAGGCGTTGTCACCAAGCGCCCGCCCGTTGCCGTCGCCGGGGTGGAACGCGGCGGGTTGACCGGGCCGGTAGGTCAGCACGTCGGGAAGGAACGCCGCCGTCACCCGGGCGGCGTGGCCGGCATGATCCGGCAGCCCGGCCAGCCGGGCGACCGTGGCGGCGAGGCGGCCGACCCGCTCGCCGTAGGTGTCCCGGTCGGTGGCGGGCGCTCCGGCGTTCAGGGCATCCAATTCTGCTTCGATGTCCGGAGAGTTGAAGAACAGGGGGCGGAGCATCGCCTGGCCGATGCGGCTGACCTGTTGCTGCGAGGCGTGGCCGTGCAGGCTTATCCGGGCCCATAGCGCTATCCGGGTGCCGCCGAGGGCGTGGTCAGGCAGTTGCAGCGCGACGGCGGTCACGTCACGACCGGCGAACAGGTTGCTGGGTGCGGCGGTGAACACCTCGGGGGCGTAGCGGCCTTCGGCCACGCCGTGGAGAAACTGGCCGAGGGCGAAGCCGTCGCCGTTGAAGGGATCGGCGGCAAGCCCAGCCCAGGCCTAGCCCAGGCCAGCCCGCCGTCGGTCATGGCGAACACCTCGCCGGTGCGGCCCTCGCCCAGCAGTGTGCCCGCCCTGCCGGGGCCGGCAGCGCGCAGAATCCGCACCTGTTGCCGCCCCTGCCCGTCGGGCTCGGTGAAGACGACGCGGAAGGCAATGTCCTCGCTTGTGCCACCGTTGCTGGCCAGCACGAACTCGTACAGGGCGTCCGGGCGAAACGTCGTCGGTGAGGAGCGTCCGGCGTCTGGGTTGACGGTCAGGATGAGAGCACTGGCGTCGACTCCGGCCGGGAATGCATACAAATCACAGAGGTTGATGCGTCCGTCGGCGCGGGCGGCGGCGCTGTCGAAGTGGTGCGACATGGATGGGCCCCTTCACGTGTTGCAGACGAGCTGCGGAGGTGCAGGCAAGTACCCGCTCTGCACCTGTGTTGGCGTCGCCCGCGGAGCTGGGTCTTACGTATCTCCAGGCGAACGCCGCCGCGAGAGCGGTCTACTGGTCCAGCTGCTCCTGGACGAGCGCGAACAGGGCGGCGTGCTCCTGGCTGCACGGTGGGCAGTTGCGCAGGTGCTCGGCGACCGCCGGCCAGAGAGTCTCGGCGTCCCGGCCGGCGAGCTCGGCCTCGACGTACTGGTCGAGCAGCGCGAACGTGCCCTCGCACCCGGCGTCGTCCCCGATGCTCGTGGTCAGCAGCCTGATCAGGTCGCGCTTGTCCATGCCTCCCCCACCGGCTCGACGTACCCCCCGGCCTCCAGCCGCCGCCGTAACCTTCGGCGCGCGTCGTGCACCATCTTGTAGATCGCGCCGCGGGTGGATCCGAGCCGCGCGGCGAGCACGTCTCCGGGCACCTCGTTCAGCACCACGGCCACGAACACCTCGCGCTGCCGCGGGGTGAGCTCCTCCGCGACGGCCTGCCGCAAGGCTCGCACCAGATCCGCGCTCTGCACCAGGGCATCCGCCTCCGCGGCGACGTGGACCAGCCGATCCCACACCGGGTCGTCATCGGCGGTGGGGATCCGTCCCCGCCAGGCGTGCCGGCGCAGCTTCACGGAGACCTCGAAGACCACGAACTTGTATGCCCAGGTGGTGAAGCGGCTGGCACCTCGATAGTCGTCGAGCTTGGCCATCACCGCTACCACGGCGTCGTCGGCGGCCTGCTGGCAGAGGTCGTCGAGCTCCACGCCGCCGACCGGCGCCAGATCCCGCCGCCGCTGCGCCTCGCGCCGGGCCGCGCGCAGCAGCAGGTCGTGCAGCCGCGCAACGGCTGCCACCCGCTGCTCGCCCTCGGCGTGCAGGCTGCGCACCCACGCAGTGGTCTCGGCGTCCAGCGCGACCGAGGGCGAGACAGCGAGCTCGGTCTCGCCCTCGACGTCCCCCACGCGGGTCAGGGTAGCCGGCCCTGGCCCGCTCACCAGTGCTCCGCGGCACCGGCTGCGCCGGCAGGATGACGCCGTTCCCGCCCCAGTCCGCATCGCCTGTGCACACCACGTTTGCGTCGGCCCGCGGCGTCGGCTTACCTGCCCAGCCGAACAAATCCGTTCGGCTCGACCATCGCGTCGCCGTCGGCCGGCGCGCGCCGGCCGGACCGGCGGAGGTAAGACCGGGTCTCCGCCGGACGCCTACCAGAGGAGAACCGTCGGATTCCGACGCCACCGGAGAGGGAGATGCAGATGACAGGAACCGTTGGTCGAACCGGCCGGATCCGGGTGGAGCAGGGCCGCAAGCGGGTCCGCGCCTATCTGGGGGGCGAGCTGGTGGCCGACACGACGCATCCGCGGCTGGTCTGGGAGGTCTCCTACTATCCCGCGTACTACTTCCCGGTCCAGGACGTGCGGACCGACCTGCTGGTCGAGACCTCCACGGTCACCCACTCACCGAGCCGCGGAGACGCGCAGCATTTCACGGTCAAGGCCGGCGGCAGGCAGGCCAAGGACGCCGCGCGGCGGTACGCCGACTCGCCGATCGAGCAGCTGCGCGAGCTCGTCTGCCTCGACTGGGACGCGATGGACGGCTGGTTCGAGGAGGACGAGGAGGTCTACACCCACCCTCGCGACCCGTACACCCGGGTGGACATCCTGGCAACCTCCCGGCACGTCCGGGTCGCCGTCGACGGCGTGGTGCTGGCCGACTCGACCAACGCCCGGGTTCTGGTCGAGACCGGTCTCCCGCCGCGCTGGTACATCCCGAAAACCGACGTCCGGATGGACCTGCTGGCGCCCACCGACACCGTCACGCACTGCCCGTACAAGGGTCAGGCGCGGTACTGGTCGGCCCGCGTGGGCGACCGGCTCGTGCCCGACCTCGCCTGGTCCTACCGCACACCGCTGCCGGAGAGCCAGAAGATCGCCGGGCTGGTCGCCTTCCTCGACGAGCGGGTCGACCTGTTCATCGACGGCGAACCCCAGCAGCGCCCGGTCACGAAGTTCGGTTAGACCAGTCCGACTGGACCGAGACCCGTCCGGCGCGCCGCATCGCGCCGCCGAACCGGGCCGCTCCCCGGAATGGAAGAACCAACGATGATGACCGGCAGGAAGTCAGACACCTTCCGCCGCCGGCGCCGCCAGGTCACGGCGATGTCGTTGGCTGCCGCCGTTCTCGTGCTGACCGCGGCCGGCTGCACCAGCCACCCTGGCCGTTCCGCCGGGTCGGCGCCGGTGCCGCGGGCCGCGCCGGACCTGCCGCTGCAGGGCTCGCCCCTTCCGGTGGCATGGCCGCACCGTCAGCTGATCCGTAGCTTCCGGCCGCCACCCCGACGCCGCCGATACCGCCTTGACCGCACCCATCCGCCCGCATGGGCCTCAGCCGAGAACAGAGAACACCCATGACTGACCCGTTCATGCCGACCAGCCAGGAGATTGACGGCGGTGACGGACACACCGCCGGCTGCGATGTGCGCGTCGAGCCTCATTCCGGTTCCCGGGAGGAGTTACGGCCGCTGTTCGAGTTGGCCGAGGACTCCCCGGCCCAGCTTGACTCCTACCTCGCGTCCGGGCGGGTCCTCGTCGCGCTACTGGGAACGGAAGTGATCGGCCATCTGCAGTTGGTCGAGACCGACCGGCCGGGCGAGGTCGAGATCAAGAACGTGGCGGTGCGAGAAGACCACCAAGGCCGCGGTGTGGGCGGCCGACTGGTGCGCGCCGCCACCGAACTGGTCACCGCCGAGTCCGGATCGGCGCTGCTGGTCGCCACCGCCGCCGCCGACATCGACAACCTGAGGTTCTACCAGCGGCACGGGTTTCGGATGCGGGCGATCGAGCGGGACGCCTTCACCCCGGCCTCCGGGTACCCGCCCGGCATCCGCATCAACGGCATCGGGCTGCGCGACAGGGTCTGGCTGGACCATCAGCTCTCAGACCGCCCGGAACCTGCTGATGGGCCTCGGCGACCGGGCCGCCCTTCCAGTACCTGATCCGGGGCCTGGACAGCGAGTTCACCGCCGCGTTCGACCCAGTATTCACCGCCGAGGCCATCCGGATCGCGCGCACCCCGTTCCGGGCGCGGCGAGCGAAACGTGATCGCCGAGCGGTGGATCGGCAGCCTACGCCGTAAGCTGGCGACCGGGTCCTGATCCTCAACCGCAGACAGCTGGAACACGTCCTGACCGTATTCGTCGATCACTACAACACCCACCGGCCGCACCGCTTCCTCGGACAATCTCCACTCGGCGTACGAACTCCCACGCCGCGGCCCCCGACGACCTCGTCGTCCGCCGCCGTCGACGGCTTGGTGGCCTGGTACACGCGTCCGCAGGTGGCATAGCCCGCACGCTGTAGTTCGCACCCACATGCGCATCACGCCCGACGCCACCCTGGCCGACGCCCTGCTCACCGGCTCAGGGCGATCCACGCATGCGGGCGGCTTCGGGTCCGGGTACCAGGCTCAAGTCACGACGGGTCCGGGTCCGCAACCGAGAGAACGATCAACGCCACGACGCTGAATTCCTCAGGCCTCCTCGACGAATACGCGCAGGTTGCATAGGGTGGCCGAGTTCCTGGCACCCGCAGCCGCTCGCGTTGACGCCAGCGGTCAGGGTCCCGGCTTCACGATCCCGAGCCGGTGGGCGATTGTGGCCGCCTCGACCCGGCTGTGCACGCCGAGCTTGCCGAGGATGTTGGAGACGTGCACGGTGGCCGTCTTGGGACTGATGTACAGCGTCTCGGCGATCTGGCGGTTCGTCCGCCCGACCGCGACCAACGCGAGGACCTCCTGCTCGCGGGCTGTGAGGCCGAGTCGGTCGAGCGGCGATGGCGGCTGTGGTGCGGGCGGAGGGGTGGTCGCGGGGTCGGTCTCGAGGTTGAGGCGGCCGCGGCGGGCCAGGGCCTCGATCTCGGCGCGCAGCGGGGCTGCGCCAAGTTTGCTCGCGGTCGCGTGGGCAGCGCGCAGCGACGACTCGACCTGCTCGCGGACGACGCCGCGCAGCAGCAGCGCCTCGGCCTCGCGCCAGCGGGCGTAGGCGGTGGGGTAGGGCTCGCCGAGCCGTTCCGAAGACTTGGCGGCGGCCGCCCACAGGTCGGGGTCGCTGTGCCCGCCGAGCCGGGCGAACTCGGCCTCGCCGAGCATCCCCAGGGCCTCGGTGCGGGGTGTGGGCACCGTGCCGTGGGCTGCTTCGGGCGACATCAGAGCGCGTAGCCCGCCGGCCAGTGCGCTCCCGACCCGGCGGGCCTCGAGGACCTCGTCGCCGCCGCGGCGGGCGTGTGCCAGCTCGGCGCGATCCGCGGCCGCGCGCAATCCTAGGGCGTATAGCGGCGCGCCGAAGATGAGGT
>WNGE01000638.1_pt1 | contig 45755 bp, 40 predicted proteins | sample 5400651 | NCBI WGS metagenome assembly WNGE01 (sample SAMN13153370, study PRJNA577476) | soil metagenome | isolation source: 60 cm soil or saprolite under grassland replicate 2 | place: USA:California | collected 2016-06-15 | reverse complement strand
ACCTGACCGGACATCCGCAACCCCTGGTGTCCTACCACCTGGCCCGGCTGCGGGCCGCCCAGCTGGTATCGGCGCGGCGCAGCTCGGCGGACGGGCGCGACGCCTACTACACCGTGGACCTTGCCCGCTGCGGCGAGCTGCTGGCGGCGGCGGGCGGGGCGCTGCACCCGGCGCTCGGGCCGGGCCAGCCCCAGGCTCCCGCGCCCCGGGTGCCCGCGCGGGTGCTGTTCTTGTGCACCGGCAACGGCTCGCGTTCCCAGATGGCCGAGGCGCTGGCGCAGCGGCGTTCCGGCGGGCTGGTGCAGGCGTTCAGCGCCGGCAGCCACCCCCGGTCGCTGCACCCGAACACGGTCCGGGTCCTGGCCGAGCACGGGATCGACGTCCGCGGCCGGGTCGCCAAGCACCTGAGCGTGTTCGCCGCGGACCGGTTCGGCTACGTGATCACCTTGTGCGACCGGGTCCGCGAGGTCTGCCCGGAGTTCGGTGGCCATCCCCGGCACATCCACTGGAGCATTCCCGACCCGGCCGCGGCCGGTGACACCGACGAGGCGAGCTATCCGGCCTTCCAGGCCACCGCGGCCGAGCTCGACGCCCGGATCGGCTTCCTGCTCGCCGCGATCGCCGCCGCGCCGGCCCGTTCAGCCCACCAGGAGGCGTGATGACAAGCCCGCACGAGATGGTGAACGTCCGCTACATGGTCGATGACGTCCAGGCGGCCGTCGACTTCTATACCGGCCACCTCGGCTTCGCGCTGCGGTTCAGCGCTGTGCCCGCGTTCGCCGACGTCAGCCGGGGTAACCTGCGGCTGCTGCTGGCCGGCCCGGCCAGCTCCGCGGGCCGGCCGATGCCCGACGGGCGCACGCCCGGGCCGGGCGGCTGGAACCGCATCCACTTCATCGTCGACGACATCGAGGCGGAGGTCGCCCGGCTGCGCGCCGAAGGGGTGAGTTTCCGCAACGAGATCCTCACCGGTCCCGGCGGGAAGCAGATCCTAGCCGAGGACCCCTCCGGCAATGTCGTCGAGCTGTTCCAGCCCGCCGCCTCGCGAGCCTAGACGCCGCGCGGTGAGCCCGCCCGAGGACGCTGGCCGGTCCGAGCCGGTTCCGCCGCCTGGCCCGGCGCCGGCGCGGGTGTCGCTGGCCACGGTGCTGCGGGAGTGGGGCCGGATCGGCTGCATCGGGTTCGGCGGCCCGCCCACCCACATCAAGCTGCTGCGCGAGCTGTGCGTCGAGCGGAAAAAATGGATAGACCCGCGGGAGTTCGAGGACGCGATCGCGGCCTGCAACCTGCTCCCGGGCCCGGCCTCCACCCAGCTGGCGATCTTCTGCGCCTGGCGGGTCCGCGGCCGCTCCGGCGCGCTGGCCGGCGGCCCCGCGTTTATCGTGCCCGGGCTGATCGTGATCCTGGCCCTGTCGGCGCTGTTCCTGGCCGGTTCCCCGCCGCCGTGGGTGCTTGGCGCCGGCGCTGGAGCCGGGGCGGCCGTCCCGGCAGTCGCCGTGCAGGCGGGCTGGTCACTGCTCGGCCCGAGCTGGCAGGGACGCGAGCACACGGTGCGCTGGGTGGCGTACCTGCTGGCCGGGGCGGCCGCAGCCGCCACGATCGGGGAGTGGCTGGCGCTGGTCCTGCTCGGCTGCGGCGTGATCGAGGTGGCCGCACGGCGCCCGCGTCATGTCCCGGCCGGCGGCCGGGACGGCGGGCAACGCGGCATCATCGCCCTGCCGGTGCTGGCGGCCGGCGCGATCACCGGCGGGGTGATGCTGTCGGTGGCGTGGGTGGCGTTCAAGGTGGGTGCCCTGTCCTACGGCGGCGGTTTCGTGATCATCCCGCTGATGCAATCGGACGCGGTGAACCACTATCACTGGATGACCGCGGCGCAGTTCCTCAACGCCGTCGCGCTCGGCCAGATCACCCCCGGCCCGGTCGTGCAGACCGTGGCGGTCGTCGGCTACGCCGCCGCGGGCCTGGCCGGGGGCATCCTGGCCTCGGTAGTCGCCTTCACGCCGTCGTTCGGCTTCGTGCTGCTCGGCGCGGGCCGCTTCGACCGCCTGCGCGGCGATCGCCGGGCCCGCGCCTTTCTCGGCGGGGCCGGGCCCGCCGCGATCGGGGCCATCCTCGGCTCGGCCATCCCCCTGACCCGCGCGCTCACCCAGCCCTGGCAGTACGCCGTCCTAGGCGCCGCGCTCATCCTCATGCTCGCGCTGCGCCGCGGCGTCGTCCTCACCTTGGTAGCCGCAGGCGCTGCCGGGACACTCATCGCCCTGGCCGGCGGCCCGCTGCCGCACTGAGTCGGTGGCCACGCACAGGCGGCGGCTGCGCGTGTAGTCGGCCGGGCCACACTGCTTCCATCAGGTTCCTCCCGTGGCGCCGAACCGTTCGGTCTTCACCCGCTGCGGCGGGTAGCCGCCCTGGACCAGGGCCTAGCTGTCGCTGCCTTTGGCCGGTTCGATCTCTACTTTAGTGTCGGAGAATGTCGGGGCATTGCCCAGGTCGGCGAACACGAACGGGTTGACCGCGTTGACGGTGGAGTGGCCTTTGGCGTTCTTGCGCCAGGCTCCCATCGGCGCCATGACCACCCCGGGGGCGATATCGTCCCTGACCTGGGCCAGCGCGATGAACTGACCGCGGTCGTTGTACACCCGGACGTACTGCCCGTCGGTGATGCCGCGTTCCGCTGCGTCGTGCGGGTGTACAGTCACCGCCTGCTCGCCTTGGACGCGGCGCTGCGCGGGCTGGTCGCCGGCGCTGGAGTTGAGGTAGGCGTGCGATTTGGGGGAGATGAGGTTCAGCCGAAATCCCGTGTCGTCTGTCTCGCGGGGCGGCACGTAGTACGGCAGGGGGTCGACCGTGCCGCCCGGCTGGTACTCGCCGCTGCCCTGCCGGAACAGCGGGAGTACGAAGTTGCCGGCCTGCTCGGCGATCGAGGACCGGAACTCGACCTTGCCCGACGGGGTCGGGAAGTTGCCCTCGGCGTGCGGAGCGTACTGATCGGCGGGAGGCAGGTTGAGCCGGGACCAGCCACTCTGGCGGAGAGATTCCAGGCTGATTCCGTCCAGGGCCGGCGCGGACCAGTCGAACGCCTCGGCCATCATCTGCTCGTCGGTACGGGTGAAGCACTCCTCGGTGAACCCCATCCGGGCGGCCAGCCGCCGGAACAGCTCGGTGTTGGAGATAGCCTCGCCGACCGGCTCGATGGCCGGGGTGTTCAGCGTGACGTACAAGTGGCCCCAGCTGAACATGATGTCGTGCTGCTCGAGCTGAGTGGTGGCCGGCAGCACCAGGTCGGCGTAGCGGGCGGTGTCAGTCAGGAAATGCTCGCTGACCACGGTGAACAGGTCCTCCCGCGACAGGCCCGCGATCACCTTGTCCTGTTCCGGGCAGACCACGACAGGGTTGGAGTTGTACACCATCAGCGCGGTGACCGGCGGGTCCAGGCTCAGCTCCCCGGTCAGCGCCCGGCCCAGCAGGAACTGGTTGACGACCCGGGTCCCCGGCGTGGCCAGCTCCGGATGGAGCAGGGCGGGCCAGTTCACCGGGAACGCCCACAGCGGCAGCTGCAGCAGCCCGCCGCCGACCCGCCGCCAGGCCCCGGTCAGCGCGGGCAGGCAGGCGATCGAGCGCACCGTCTGCCCGCCCCCGGCGTGCCGCTCGATGGCCACCCCGATCCGGATCATCGACGGCTGGCTGGTGGCGTACTCCCGGGCCAGGGTCCGGATGTCGTCAGCCGGGATCCCGGTCTGCTCCGATGCCCATTCCGGGGTGTACCGGGCGACCCGCTCGGCCAGCTCGTCATAACCGACGGTGTAGTCGCGGACGTAGGCCTCGTCGGCGAGTCCCTCGCCGACGATCACGTTCATCAGGGCCAGCGCGAGCGCGCCGTCGGTGCCGGGCCGGATCGGGATGTACCAGTCCGCGTGTGAGGCCGTCCGGTGCCGCACCGGGTCGATCACTACGACCTTGGCGCCGCGGCGCTGTGCCTCGGCGACGAATGGCCACAGGTGCAGGTTGGTCGAGATCATGTTGCAGGCCCAGATGAGGATGTAGCGGGAGTGCGCCAGGCTCTCCGGATCCACCCCTGCGGTCGCGCCGATCGTCATGGTGTAGGCCGTGCAGGCGCCGGAGTCACAGTAGGTCCGTTCGGTGATCGTGGCGCCGAGCTTGTTGAAGAACGGGTCCCCCACGTTCAGGCCGTTCAGGATGCCTTCGGTACCCAGGTAGCTGACCGGCATGACTGTTTCTGTGCCGTGCTCGGCGATCGCGGACCGGAACCGGCCGGCGATCTCATCCAGCGCCTCGTCCCAGGAAACCCGGGTGAACTGGCCGCTGCCTTTCGGGCCGGCGCGCCGCATCGGGTACAGCAGCCGGTCAGGGCTGTAGGCCTTGTCGACGTAGTTGTTCACCTTCACGCACAACCCGCCGCGGGTAAACGGATGCTCGGGGTCTCCCCGCACCTCCACCGCGCGCCCGTCGCGGACCGAGATCAGCATCGCGCAGGTGTCCGGGCAATCATGCGGGCATGCGCCGCGGACGGTTGCCGTCGCCTGCTCATTCACGGTGGCAGTCATGAATTCTCCCCACGGCTGGCCGTCGCCTGCATTACTACGCAGTATCCACCGGCCGCATCGCCGCCACAATGCCGAAAGCGACAGGCGGCAGTCCGATCACCAGGCCCTTCTGGCCGCTCAGCTCGATTTAACGCGCATTTAGAGCACGCCGCTCGAGAACTAACCTAATCCATGAATCAGCAATCCACATTTGCGTAGGGCAAGAAAGAAGTACGTAAGACCCAGCCATGGATGGGCCGAACGGCCTCCGCTGGAGCGGCCGCCTCGTCCTGACGATCGCCGCCGCGACCACCACCAGCGCCCCAGCGCCGTCACGAGCCACGCGATGATCCTTCCAGGCCCCGGCGCGATCCGGCAACCGCCACGGGAGCGCGCGGCGAGGGTACCGGCTCGCGGATCTCGCGGTAGCCGCCGTCCGAGTCCATCACGATCCGGCCGGTCTCGCGCCCGTGCTCGGCCTCGTCCCGGTCCCGCCGGGCCAGGCCGAGGCACATCCGCTCGGTGATCATGTACGTCAGGACCGGCCCGGCCAGCACCGCCACCCGGAAGAACCAGGTCACAGCGTAGAGGGAAATGCTGAGGTGGTAGGCGATCTGGTCGTTGGCGGCTGCGGCCCATAGCAGCCCGTAGAACGTGATCCCGGCGGCGCCGATGCCGGTACGGGTGGCGGCGTCGCGCGGCCGGTCCCTGACCAGGTCGCCGGTGAGCCTGCGGTCGAGCAGCGGGTAGACAGCCAGCAGGGTGAAGAAGGCGCCGGGCACCAGGACTCCCGGTACCAGCACCGCGAGGGTGAGCGGGTGACCGAAGACGCTGAACTCCCAGCCCGGCATGATCCGCAGCGCGCCGTCGAGGAAGCCCATGTACCAGCCGGGCACCGATCCGGCGCTGATGCTCCCCGCCTGGTTGGGCCCGAACAGCCAGACCGGGTTGACCTGCGCGAACGTACCGAGGAGCGCGAGAGTCGCGCAGGTGAACCAGAACATGACCACGGAAACGGGTGTGATCACCGGCCTGCTGCGCCGGCGCAGCAGCGCGAACAGCGCGATCATCACCGCAGGCAGCACCGCCACGTGCAGCCAGTACGCCCGCGCGATGATCACGTGCCCGGGGAAGTCCCCGCCGAAGATCCACAACATCAGGTGCGTGCCGATGACCGGGATCGACAGCGTGACCCCCTCGAGCACGCCCAGGCTCCCGCCGGACAACAGGTCGTCAGGGAGGATGGCGCCGGACACGCCCGCGACCATGCCCAGCACCAGCAAACTCACCCAGATCAGCCAGTTCAGCCAGCGCGGCCTGCGGAACCCGCCGGTGAAGTAGAGCCGCAGCAGGTGCGCGCACACCGCCGCGATGAACAGCAGCGCCGCCCAGTGGTGAATCTGCCGCATCAGCAGCCCGCCGCGCACGTCGAAGCTGATGTCCAGCGTCGACCGGTACGCCTGGCTCATCGGGACGCCGTCCAGCTTGCGGTACGAGCCGTGGTAGCTGACCTGGGTCATGCTCGGCTTGTAATACAGCAGCAGGAACACGCCACTGATCGCGGTTACCACGAACGAATAGACCGCGACCTGCCCGAACAGCGACGACCAGCGGTCCGCCCGGCTCCGCCGGTACAGCTTTTTCGCCAGGGCACGCATCCGTATCCCCTTTCCTCCTGCCCACGTGACGACGTGGCCTGGGGAAAGGTGACACCGGAGACACCCCTCCGGCCTGTGATCCTGGACACGCCCCGCCCGCCCCTAGCAGGCGGACCGGGCGGTGACAGCATGGCTGCCCCAGCCATGCACCTGGACCAGCATGAGCGCGGCATCCATGTCGTATGACCTGGTACGGGTGGTTCCGGAGTGACGGGTTCCGCTCGCACGCCTGCACGACGGCCCATCCCGATCACACGCCTGACGGCCGTGCGCTATGACGGGCATCGTTATCGCCGCCGCGGGGATAGCCAGCGACAGGCAGGGGCGTTACGCTTCCCTGCATCACGCTGTGGGAGGCGTCGTGATGGCAGGGCCTGGAGATGTAACGGCAGCCGCAGATGGCCGGGACCGCGACGGCCTCCGCGCGTCACACGCCGACCGCGAGCTGGTGATCGGCGCCCTCAAGGCCGCGTTCGTGCAAGGCCGGCTGACCGAGGATGAACTCGGCGCGCGAGCGGGACAGGTATACGGGTCGCGGACGTACGCCGAACTGGCCAAGGTCACCGCCGAGGTCACCGCCGACATCCCCGCCGAACTCACCCGGGCCAGGCCCGCGCGCGACCCGTGGCGGGCGACGAAGATAGCCTGGCGGATCGAATACGCGATACTGCTGCCCGGCATGGTCTCGGTCATCCTCGTCCCCGGTGGTCCCCGCACCTCCGTGGCCACCGCGGTCGTCCTGACCGTGGTGGTCTATCTCCTGTTCTGGATTCTCGGCGCGTCCATGATCTTCGCCTCGCGGCCCGCCAAGCGCTCCGGCGGGCAGTCATGACGAACCCGGGAGAGGAGATTGCGGCAGGCGGTGCCCCCTTGCCGGTAACGTCGGCCGACCGCGAACGGGTGATCCGCACCCTCAAGGTTGCGCTGGCGCAAGGCCGGCTGACCGAGGCCGAACACGACGAGCGGACGGCCCAGGCGTCCGCTTCGCGGTCCCGTGCCGAGCTCGCCGCGCTTACCGCCGATCTCCCGGACGGCCTGACCGCCCTGCCGCCGACGGCCAGGGACGTCCGGATAGGCATCGGCATGATCATCGCCGCGGCCGGCGCGCTCGCGGCCATCCTGCTGACGAACCCCGACAACATTCTGGCGTTCTTGGCCGCTCTTGGCGCCATCGCCACCTTGATCCTGGTCCCGCCCATAACCGTGGGCCTGATCATCGACGTACGGCACCAGAAACGGTCGGGCGGGCAGCTACCGCCGGGGTCAACCCCCAGCGCAGGCGGGTGATCGCCGAGGTCGGCCCCACGCCGCCGCGGGCCAGGTCCACGTCGCCGCGGGCCAGGTCCGCGCGGCCGCGGGGCGGGCCCGCGGCCGCGTCGAGCTGGTGAGCGTCAGCCCGAGCCGGGCGGCCGGGGCGGCTCGGGCGGCTCGGACGGTCGCGCGGGCGGGGCGGGCCGCGAGGCCTGACCGCGGGTCGTGTTCAGGAACCGCTCGGCCCGGCTCAGCATCTCCTCGGCCCGTTCCCTGAACTGATCGAGCCGCTGGAAGACCTGGCCGACCCGATCCGGCATCCAGTCGGCTGGCCCGAACGGCTCCGGCGGTCCGGACGCCTCCGGCGGCCCGGGCGGCTCCGGCGGCCCGGGCGGCTCCGGCGGTCCGGGGCGCTCAGGGCCGGGCCCGCCCCACGGTCCGCCCGAGGGCCCGCGGCGGGAGTGCACCCGCCGGCCCCGGTGCCGCGGCCACCCACCCGAATCCTCCTCGCCGGCGCCGTCCCCGGCCTCGCTGGCGAAGTCTTCCGCCTGGCAGGCGAGTTCCTCGGCGTGGTCGGCTTCCTCGCTGGCCCGTTCGGCGGCTTCTTGCGCCTGGCCGGCCTCCTCCTGGGCCCGGTCGAGGCGGCGCTGCGCCTCCCCGGCCGCGGCCCGGGCCTGCGCGGCCACCTCATGCGCCCGCGCCTGCTCATCGGCGTCGGCCCAGCCTCTAGTCAGGTCGGCGGCCTCGGCGGCCATGTCGGCGGCGGCGTCCGCCATCGAGGCGGCTTCCTCGGCCCGTTCGGCCCTCTCCTGAGCCTGATCGGCCCTCTCCTGAGCCTGATCGGCCCGATCCTGCGCCTCGTCGGCCCGCCGTCGCGCCCGGTCGGCAAGGTCCCGCGCCTGCTCCACGTACGACGGGCCGCCCACCTCATCGGCGGCGCTCTGCGCGCCTGCCGCCTCGTTCTCCACCGCGTGCCTGGCCACGCTGTACGGTTCGCCGGTTTCGGCCATCCGCTGGCGGGTGGCGGTCTTCCGCGCCTTGTCCTGCGTCATGATCATTTCTTCCCGGCGGGTCGGCCCGCGTCTGCCCGCCATGGATAAATGGCATGACGGCAAAGCCCACACCGAACGTGGCGTGGCTAGACAAGCCCGCGAGTCGAAGACCCTTGTCCTCGTCGCCAGCCCCGGCGCGGGCCGTCGCTGGCTCGGAAGCGGGCAGGCGGTGCGCTGCCACTGAAACGGAGCGTACCCAGGCCCGGCCGCCGGCGGCAATGGGGAAAACCCCCGGATCGCTAACCCGCCGCGGGCACCAGCCAGCTCATGCAACGAGATCATCGCCACTTCAGGTCGGCGTAGATCCGCTGGTGCTCGGCCGCGCACCGATCCCAGGTGAAGCGGGCGCACACCTGGTATCCGGCCGCGCGGAGCCGGTCGGCCAGCGCGCTGTCGTCGAGGACCGCGGCGAGCGCCGCGGCCAGCGCGGCCGCATCGTCCACCGGCACCATCAGGGCGTCCTGCCCCGGCTGTAGGTACTCACGGAAGACGGGCAGGTCGGAGGCGACCACCGGCAGCCCCGCGCTCATCGCCTCCAGCACGGCCAGGCCCCAGCCCTCCTTGGTGGAGGGGAAGGCGAGCACGTCGGCCGCCGCGTACCAGCCGGGCAGTTCGGCGTCCGGGACCGTGCCGAGCAGCACCACGTCGTCGTCGAGCCGCAGGCCGAGCCCGGGCAGCGAGGCCAGCACGCGGTCCCGGTACTCCCGGTAGTCCTGGAACGAGTGGCCGCCCACCACCGCGAGCACCGGGCGGCGGCCCGAACGGCCCTCCGAACGACTCAGTGCCGCGACCGCCGCCATGAGCGTGTCGCTGCCCTTGCGCGGCTCGATCCCGCCTACGGCCAGGATCAGCGGCCGCCCGGCCGCGCCGCCCGCCCCGGCCCGCTGCCGTAGCGCGGCGACCAGATCAGGATCGGCCGAACGGAACCTGGCCACATCCACCCCGTTATGCACCACGTCCGCGCTGGCACCGTAGTCCTCCGCGAGGATCTCCCGCCACCGCTCGCTGACCACCAGGATCCGGTCCGGCTCCAGGATGGCCTGGCGCTGGCAGTCGATGAGCGACGGGCTGGTGAAGTCGTCCACGTGGTGGACGGTCCTGACCACCACCGGGGCAGGGCCGGCCGCGGCGTCCCTGACCCTGGCGGCGGCCCGGGCCGAGATGCAGTCCTGGGTGTGCAGGATGGGAAGGCCGGCCACGAGGTCGCCGAGCCCGGCGGCCAGCGCGTCCACGTTGGCGAAAACCCGCTCCTCCAGCGTCGGCAGGCTGGGCGGGGCCTCGATGATGGTGAACGGCGCCGCGACCGGCCGGAAGAAGCCGGCCGCGGGGTCGCCGAGCGCGATCACCCGGACCGGGTACCCGGCCGCGTGCAGCGCTTCCGCCAGCGCGAGCGTGTGCACCACGCCGCCGCGCGGCTTGACCGAGTAGGTCACCAGCCCGACAGGCGCCGGCCCACCGGCCGTCACGGGCGCACCGCGGCGGGCCGGCCCGAACGCAGCGCGACCGCGGCCGCGGTCCTGGCCGCCTGCGCCGCGCTCTCGGTGACGATCGCGCCCGCCTCGGCCAGCTTGGCCCGCTGCCGGTCGAGTCCCTGCTTGTCGGCACGCGCACCGAGCACGTAGCAGACCACCGCCGCCCCGGCGGCCACGATGTCGGCGCAGGTCCCGGCGATCTCCCCGGCCGGGTCGGGGTGCGAGCCGTAGCCGAGCACGACATCAAACAGCACCGCCGCGACGTCGGCGCCGAACGCCTGCTCCCGCAGGATCTCCCGCCGGGCGGCCGGGTCGATCATCGGGTGCGGCCGGCCCTTGGTGTACTCCTCCTCGCCGAGGTCCAGGCACACGTGCGCCCCGGCCGGCGCGGGCAGGCCCAGCCCTGACCGCAACGGGATGTTCGAGTACACCGGCCCGAGCGCCTGGCTGAGGATCACCTGAGCCTCGTAGCACAGCGTGCCACCGGTGAAGAAGCCGCGCACCGCGGTGCGGCTGGCCCCGACCCGGGCGATCGCGGCCTGGGCGTCAGGACCCGGGCTCCCGGTGAGATCGGGGGCGGGCCGGCCGAGAATCTCCGCGACCCGCAGCGCGCCGCCCTCGAGCGTGGCGGCCAGCGAGGCGCCCGCCAGCCTGCCGTCCGGCGCCGACATGCCGAGGCAGGCCGCGACCACCGGGGTTCCCCGGCTCGCGCCGATCACCGTCCGGGCCACGTCCTCGTCCGGTGGCTTGGAGACCAGCAGGATGACCTCGGTCCCGGGATCGGCGTCGAGGGCCCGGACGGCGTCGCGCGCCATCAGCCCGCCCACCTCGGCCGAAAGGTCCCGGCCGCCGACGCCGACCACCTGGGACACGCCGATGCCCCACCGGTCGAGCAGCGTCATGACCTCCTGCGCACCGGTACCCGCGGCGGCGACCACGCCCACCGGCCCGGTGCCGACCGCGTTGGCGAAGCCAAGCCCGACGCCGCCGAGCATGGCCGTGCCCGCACCCGGGCCCATCACCAGCCGGCCCAGCCCGCTGGCCCGGCGCTTCAGCGCCACCTCGTCGGACACCGGCACGTTGTCGCTGAACAGCAGCACGTGCAGCCCGGCGGTCAAGGCGGAGTGAGCGGCGAGCGCGGCGTACTGGCCGGGTACCGACACCACCGCCACGTTCGCCTCCGGCAGCAGCCGGGCCGCCTCGCCGATCGTCCGCGGGTCCGGCTCGGCCCTGCCCTGCCCACCGGCCCGGCCCGCCCCGCCGTCCCGGTCGGGACCGGCCTCGGCGAACAGCAGCGCGCGGCCCCGGTCCAGGGCCCGGCTGGCGGCCGGATCCTCGGCCGCCTCCACCGCCAGCACCAGCGCGTTGGCGTCGGCGCCGGCCAGGCTGTCCGGCGGGAAGCCGCGCCCTTCGAGGTCTTCCACCATGCTCGGCGTGGCCATCGCCGCGTTGGCCCAGCTCACGTCCTCGCTATCTTGCATGGCCCGGGTGGCGCCGAGCAGTAGCAGCGAGTCCCGGTACGCGCCGGGGAAGGCCAGGATCCGGCTGACCGTCACCGCGCCTGCCCGCTCTGCGAAGCCGCCCGCTCGATGCGGGTTCCGGCCGTCTCGCCATGACCGGCCAGCGTCGCCGCCAGCAGGGCGGGCGAGGTGATCACCGAGAGCTCGCCCCCATCGTCCAGGAAGCGTAGCGCCGCCTCGATCTTGGGACCCATGCTCCCCGGCGGGAACTGGCCCTCGGCCAGGTACCTGGCCGCCTGGTCGGCCGAGATCCTGCTCAGGCTCGACTCCGTCGGCATGCCGTAGTCGATCATCACCCGGTCCACCGCGGTGACCAGGAGCAGGGCCTGGGCGCCGAGTTGCCGGGCGATGAGGCAGGCGGCCCGGTCCTTGTCGATGACCGCGTCCACGACCCGGCACGGGTCCGCGGCCAGCACCGGGATCCCGCCGCCGCCCCCGGCGATGACCAGCCGGCCGGCCTCGACCAGCGCCCGCATCGCCTCGATCTCGATCACGGCGAGCGGCTGCGGCGAGGCCACCACCCGGCGGTAGCCGCGGCCCGAGTCCGGCTTGACCACCCAGCCGCCGCGGCAGGCCAGCCGTTCGGCCTCGGCGGGCTCGAAGAACGGTCCGATCGGCTTGGACGGCGCGCCGAACGCGGGATCGGCCGGGTCCACGGTCACGTGGGTGACCAGCGCGGCCGCGGTGCCGCGGCCGCGCAGCAGGTCGATCGCGCGGGCGAGGACGCTGCCCAGCATGCCCTGGGTCATCGCGCCGAGCAGCGCGAGCGGCTGGGCCGGCACCGCGGCCGTGGCCTCCTGCCGCAGGGCCGCTTCCTGTTGCATGGCCAGGTTCCCGACCTGCGGGCCGTTGCCGTGCACCACGACAACCCGCCAGCCGGCCTCGAGTACGTCATTGACGGCCGTGGCCATGGCCGCCGCGTTGGCCATCATCTCGTCATAGCTACCCGACTGGCCCGCCCGGGTGAGGGCGTTGCCGCCGAGCGCGACGACCGCGATCTTCGTCATGGCATCCTGCTGGCGAGGGGTACAGTTGCAAGTCGCATAGATGATGAATCGTTCATAATAGTAAACACGACGGCATGAGAGGTGCAATGGCCTCATCCGATGCGGGACCCGGCGGCGCGCCCCGGGAACAGCCTGGTGTGCCGGCGTCGGTGCTGCGGTCCTGGGACGAAGCCGAGGCCAGGCTCTTCCCGCTGGTGATGGCGCAGCCCGAGCTGTACCAGCAGGCGCTCGGCGCGGTGCAGCAGCTACTCGGGCGGCTGCGCGAGACCTGCCACGACCTGCCCGCCCTGCTCGCCGCGCAGGAACGCGGCGGCGATCTGCTGGCCGGCGCCGAGGTCCCGGGGGTTCCCGGGATCAGGCCCGCCCTGATCGCGGCCGCCGCCTGCGCCACGCGGTACCGCGAGCTCGTGGCGCTGCTGGCCGCGCGGGGTCGGCTGGAGGCGCTGGCCCGGGCCCGCGAACAGGGCCTGCCCTGGACGGTGGTAGAAGAAAACGGCGAGGCCGAACGGGCGCCCTACCTGCCCTACCAACGGGTTGAAGCCGAGCCCGGGACCGGACGCGCCGTCATCGTCTCGATCGGTCCCGACGAGACGCTGAGCCGGGCCGTCTACTGCCTGGACGCGGCCCAGATCGACCTGGCCTCCGGCGCCCTGGAGTTCGGCGACCCCCTCGGCACCTACCTCGACCCCGAAGAGTGCACCGCCGCCCTCCGCCGAACCCAGTCCCACCCCGCCTAGCCCCGCCCCCATTACCCGGCCATTCACGTCATATGACCTGGTACGGGTGGTGTCGAAGTGACGGAAGACCGCTCTGCTCACCATGGCCACCACGCCCGGGCCGACGCGCGGCTGGAACCTCTGGCGTGTCTGCTATTGCGACGATGCATCTGTGAGGTTGCCTTGACGTAGCCGGCTGGTTTATCAAGGATGGTGAACGTACGTATCGGATCACATAGGTTTCCGCGGAGGTGCGATGCACGACTCCCCGGCCGACCGGGCCGACCGGCCCCGCGCTGACAACCGCGCTGACAACCGGGCCCGCACTGACGGCCTGCCGCGCGCAGACAACCGGCTGGCGCACCTCATCACCGAGCTGCAGGGCCGCGGCCTGCGGGTCGAGGTGCCGCTCGAGTCCCGCCAGGGCGGCGCCGGGCCTGCCGACGCCGGCATGCTCTGGGTCGACGGCTTCGCCGCCACCGTGCCCACCGGCGCGCACTACGCCAGGACCTCGCCGTACGTGCTGCGGGCCGAGGACGACGGCTGGGCCGTCTACCGGGACGGCGAGCGGCTGGCCTCGGCCGAGCCGTCCCGCCGCCCCCGCTACTACGACCTGGCCACGGCCGACGGCATCCCGTACTGGAAGATCGCCCTGCTGCACCTGGACTCGGTGGCCAGCACGGTCAACCAGACGTGCGCCTACTGGGGCAACGCCGATCAGTGCGCGTTCTGCGGCATCGGCGTCACGCTCGCCAACGGCCGAACGATCGCGAGGAAGACCCCGCAGATGCTGGCCGAGGTCGCGGTCGCGGCCCGGGACCTGGACGGCGCGGTGGACGCCACCTTGACCACCGGGACAACCGCCACCCCCGACAAGGGCGCGCTCTACGTCGCCCGCTGCGGCCAGGCGGTGCGCGAGGCCTCGGGCCTGCCGGTGGAGGTGCAGTTCGAGCCGCCCCGGGACCTGGACGTGATCGACCGGGTCGCCGACATGGGCATCTCCTCGGCCGGCATCCACGTCGAGACCTTCGACCCGCAGGTGCTGGCCCGGATCGCCCCGGCCAAGGCGCGCACCGGGATCGACGGCTACTTCCGGGCCTGGGATCGGGCGGTGGCCGCGTTCGGCGAGGGCCAGGTGTCCACCTACGTGATCCTCGGCATGGGGGAGGACCCCGACCTGATCGTGGAGGGGTGCCGCCGGGCGATCGACATCGGCGTCTACCCGTTCGTGGTGCCGCTGCGCCCGACCGTGGGCAGCCTGATGGAAGACCTGGTCGCCCCGTCGCCCGAGTACTGCGAGACGATCTACCGCCGGGTCGTGCCCTACCTGAGGGCGCGCGGCATCGGCGCGCACACGGCGGCCGCCGGCTGCGCCCGGTGCCAGGCCTGTTCCGGGATGAGCCTGCTAGAGGAGAGAACCGACGCGGATGGCCGAACCTTCCTCCCGCTCGTCAGCCACGGTTAGCCTGCCGCGGCGCTCGTCCAGGACGGCGGCCACGCAGCTGCTGACCTGCGACGCCGTGGCCACCGAGGCCGAGCAGTGCGCGCACTTCCGGATCCGGCACCAGGTCTTCGTCATCGAGCAGGGCATGTTCGGCGGCTCGTACGGCGGGGCCGGCGGGGACGACACCGACGGGCACGACGACGACCCGGCCACGATCCACGTCATCGGCCGGGCGGACGAGACCATCTGCGGCACGGTAAGGCTCTACCCGCTCGGACCCGACACCGGACCCGACGCTGGGGGCCGGTGGAAGGGCGACCGCCTGGCCGTACTGGCCAGCTATCGCCATCTCGGCCTGGGCGCTCCGCTGGTCCGGTTCGCGGTCAGCTCGGCGGCCCGGCTCGGCGGCCGGGAGATGGAGGCCTTCATCCAGCCCGCCAACATCGCCTTCTTCCGCTGGCTGGGCTGGCGGCGGACCGGGGACCTGGTGGACTACGCCGGCCTCCCGCACCAGCGCATGCTCATCGACCTGACCAACCCAGACCTGACCAACCCAGATCTGACCAACCCAGACCTGACCCGCCCGTAGGCCCGCCGAAAAACTCACCCGGCCTGGGAGCGGATGGCCGTGATGAGCGTGCGGGCGGTCGCGGTCACCGGGCGGTGCCTGGCGTAGCACAAGGCAATCGTCCGCTGGGCCGTGGCCTCGTCCGGCTCCAGCCAGGTCAGCACCGGGTCGACGGCCCGGCTGGCGGCCACCCGCCCGATGCAGGCGTGGCCGAGCCCGGCCGCCACCAGTCGCTGCAAGGCCAGGTTGTCGTCGGTCCGGTAGACGATCTTCGGCGCGATGCCGCGCCGGGCCCAGCCGTCCTCGAGCTCGGCCTGACCGCGCCACCGGCGGGCCCAGGCCACCAGGTCCTGCTGGTCGAGGACGGTGAATTCGGGGCGGTCCAGGCTCGCGATCGCGCTGTCGCGCCGGGTAAGGATCACCCAGGGGTCTTCCACCACCGCGATGGCCTCGATGTACTCGTCGGTCTCGGAATTGTAGGAGAACGCCAAGTCGAAATCGCCCCGGAGCAGGCCGTCCCGCGAGCTCTCCAGCTCGTCGGCCGCGACGAGCACCACCTCGACGCCGGGATGGTCGTCGCGGAAGGCGCGCAGGGCCGCGGGCATGATCTCCGCGGCCGCGGTCTGGGTCACGCCCACCCGCACCCGGACGCTCTCGCCGCGGGCGGCCTGCTCCGCGTCGGCGGCCACCGCCTCGACCTCGCGGAGGGCCCGCCGGGCCCGGCGGCAGACCGCCTCGCCCGCGGGGGTCAGGCGCACCGCCGCCCGGCCGCCCGGGCGGTCGAACAACGACTGTCCCAGGGCCGCCTCCAGCGCCGAGACCTGGTGCGACAGCGCGGACTGAGTAAAGCCGAGCGCGGCCGCCGCGGCCCGGAACGACCCGAGTTCGGCGATGGCCAGCACCGCCTGGAGCTCGCGCAGCCCCAGCCCGCTTTTGATCGGCTGTATCGATCGCAGCTGCGACATTCTCTCACTTTAACCCAAGTATCTCTCACACTAAACTGGCTGATGTCACAAACCGACAAGGAGGACACCGTGCCGCAGGCGACCAGGACCACCGCGGGGGGCAGGCTGTTCCGCCTGCTGATCGGGGCCCTGATCCTGGTGAGCGCGGCCGCCCAGTTCGCCCTGGTCCCGGTGATGCCCGTGTACGCCCGCGGGCTCGGCCTGTCCGGGTTCGAGCAGGGCATGGTGCTCGGCGCGACCGGGCTCGCCACCCTGGTCGTGTCCGTGCCGGCCGGGACCCTGGCCGACCGGTTCGGCGCCCGGCGTATCACGCTGGCCGCGGGCCTGCTGATGGCGGCGGCGACCGCGGCGCAGGCGCTGGCCGGCGACTTCCCGGCCCTGCTCGCCGCCCGGCTGGCCTTCGGGGCCGGCTACGGCATGGTGTGGACCGCGGGCCTGTGCTGGCTGGCCGGCGCCGCGGCCGGCGGGCCGAACGCGCTGGGCGGCTCCGTGGCCAGCGCCGGCGTCGGCGGCGTCGCCGGGCCCGCGATCTCCGGCGCGCTCGCCCAGAGCCTGGGGCTGGCCGTCCCGTTGCTGGTCACCTCGGCCATCTTCGCCGTGATCACCGCCGGGCTGGCGCTGCTCCGGGTGCCGCCGGGACCGGCCGCGCCCTACCGGGCACATACGCGCGGCGAACGCCCCGCGCTCAAGCACCGTGACTTCATCGGGGCCGCCGCCGCGGTGGTGACCGCCGGGCTGAGCACCGGGGTCTGCGCCCTGCTCGTCCCGGCCCGGCTGCACGCCGCCGGGGCCTCTCCCGGGCAGATCGGCCTGGCCTTCGCCGCCGCCGGGATCTTGTTCGCGGCCGGCAGCGCGCTGACCGCCGCGGTCGGCCGGCGAGCGGTGAACCTGCCGGTGACCTGTGCCGGCCTGCTCGTTCTGGTGGCGGCGCTCGCGCTGGCCGTCGTGGGCACGACCCCGCTGCCGCTGGTCGCGATGCTGTGCGTGACGACCGCGGCCCGGTCCGTGCTGTGGACGGTCAGCTACCCGCTGGCCGCCTCGGCCAGCGCCAGAAGCAGCGCCAGTGGCGGTACCGGCACCGGCCTCGGCGCCTCGGTCGGGCTGCTCAACGTCATCTGGGCCGCCACGGCGGTCCTCGGCCCGCTCGGCGCCGGGGTCGCCGCGGGGCACCTCGGCGCCCCGGCGGCCTTCGGGCTGACCGACGTCATCTGCGCCGCGGCGCTGGCCGTCACCGCCGCGCTGACGTGGCGCGACCGCCGCCCGGCGGCCGCGCCAGGTTCGTCACCGACTCCACGCCCAGGTCGAACACGGTCTCCGTCTGCCCGGCCGAGCTGAGCCGTAGCAGGCCGGTGTCGTCGAGGGTGCCGACGGCCGCGGCCGCCAGATCACGGAGGCCGAACGCACGCAGGCAATCCTCTTCACGCCCCGGCGGCACGCACATCAGGAAAGACAGGCACGGGAAGCAGCTGATCCACCGCTCCAGCGTCACCCCGGCCGGAACCGGCAGCGCGTCCAGGTCCAGGCTCACCCCGAGCCGGTTGCACTCGAGCAGCATGGCCAGCGACCCGACCAGGCCGGCCATGCTCACGTCCTTGGCCGCCGCCACCCAGCCGCTCTCCGCGCCCTCGGCCAGCAGCCTGACGTCCCCGGCCAGCTTGGTGCCGCGCTCGTCGAACGAGGGGAAGAACGGGAAGTCGGGCCGCATCTGCCCGTCCAGGCAACAGCCGAGCATCAGCGACTGGCCGGACGCGGCGGCCTGCGCGGACAGCGGGAAATCGGCCCGGCCGAGCCCGAAGGCGGACAGCCCGGGCGGCCCCTCGGTGACGGTCAGGTGACCGCCCACCACCGGGACGTCGTACAGGCCCGAGGCCCAGCGCATGCCCTCCAGCACGCGCCGGATGACCTCGCGCGGGCCGGTGACCGTGTCCACCAGGGCCAGCGGCCAGGCACCCATGGCCGCCAGGTCGTTGACGTTGGTGGTGACGGCGGCCACCCCGGCGCCGTAGGGATCGGCCGCCACGAACGAGGGGAGGATGGCCTCCCCGCCGACCACCAGGGACACGCCCTGATCGGTCACGACCGCGCCGTCGTCCCCCGGCCCTGCCAGCCAGTCGGTGCTCCCGAAGACGTCGCTGACCAGACCGATCTCGGCCTTGGCCGTAACGCCGGGATGGGTTCGGACGGATCGGGCCAACCCCGGCAGATCGACGCCCATCCCAGGCTCCGTTCTTGCACTAAAGTGTAGGAATATCTATTATAGCGTTTATGCTTGGTCCCGGTTTCCTTGACCTGCCCAGCCGCTCCGGCAAGCCGCGCAGGACCGGGATCACCCACGTGCTCGACCGCGGACTCCCGCTGGCCCAGGCCAGTGACCTGCTGGAACGATGTGAATCCTACGTCGACGTGTGGAAGTTCGGCTGGGGCATCGCCTACCTCGACCCGCAGCTGGCGGCCAAACTGGACCTGCTGGCCAGGCACCGGGTGCTCGCCTCGCCGGGCGGCACGCTGCTGGAGATCGCCTGGGCCCAGGGCCGGGCACCCGCGTTCCTCGACTGGGCCGCCGACGCCGGGTTCCCCTGCGTCGAGGTCTCGGCCGGGACCGTCCCGATGGAGCACGCGGCCAAGCGCGACCTGATCGCGGCGGCCGCGGAACGCTTCATCGTGCTCGCCGAGGTGGGCTCCAAGCACGCCGCCGTCCGGCTGACGCCGGAGCAGTGGGCGCAGGCCGCGGCCGGCGACCACCAGGCGGGTGCGACCTGGATCCTGGCTGAGGGCCGGGCGAGCGGAACGGTCGGCATCTACGAACCCTCCGGAGCGATCCGCCAGGACGTGGCCGAAGCCCTGGCCGCGGCGGTCGGCCCGGACTGCGTGGTGTTCGAGGCGCCCCGCGAGGACCAGCAGGCCTGGTTCGTCCGCCGGTTCGGCCCGGACGTGAACCTGGCCAACGTGGCGCCGGACGGCGCGCTCGGGCTCGAGACGTTCCGGCTGTCGCTGCGCGCCGACACCTACGGGGCGTGGGCGCCGGGCCCAGTGATGAACCCGGTGACAGGCCCTGCGGCCGTGCGCGGGAAATGACCACGTGAACCTGGTCCCCGCCCAGTACCGCGAGGTCAGCGTGGCCGAGGTCCCGGTGCCGCTGGAGGAGGGCGCGCTGCGCGCCTACCTGACCGGCCGGGACGTCTACCGGCGGACCCGCTACGTCATCGCCCGCAACGGGGCCGCCAGCATGCTGGCCGAGGTTACCAAGCAGTCCGGGCAGCCGCTGTTCTCCCCGGTGACGTCGGTGACCATGCTCGCCCGGGCGGACGAGACCGTCATGGTGGACGTGCCGGACGTCGACACGGCCGTGCCCACCCAGCTGGCCCGGGCCGCGGCCGGGCACGCGCCCGGCGCCCGGTGCGTGATCGTGCGCGGCCGCTACGGCCACGTCAGCTTCATCCTCGACCCGGCCCCGGTCCGGATCCGGGTCCTCGAGGTGGTCCCGCCCTGGCCGCCCAAGCTGGTGGACCAGCTGAGCCGGGTGCTCGACGTCGCCGAGGACCTGCCGCCGGTCGAGCTGGTGCCCGAACTGGTCGACCTGAGGGACCTGGCCGCCCGCCGCCCCGCCGCGCGGTACCTGTTTCCCTGCCGGGCCGGCCAGGGCGCCCCGGACGGAGCCCTGCTTGCTCCGGGGGGGACGACCCCCCCGAGCCCCCCCGCAGCGAAAGTTTCGTACCTGGACGAGATCCCGCCGCGCGAGCCGTGGACGCTGGTCGGGTGCGCCCGCTCCCGGGCCATCCACGACTGGTTCTACGGCGACGAGGTACCCCAGGTGGACATGTGCCCGCGCAACCTGGCCGGGCCAGACGACGCCGGCGGCCCGCGGCTGACCAAGTGCTGCCTGCTCGAGGACCGGGTCGCCTGCGACGGCGACACGGTGATCGTGCCCTGGGGGGCCAGCCTGGCACAGATCTCCGAAGGCCTGCGCCTGGCGGTCTCGGCCCGGCCCGTCCGGTGACCGGCCAGATGACCGACCGGATCGCGGACTCCGTCCTCTACCGGCACCTGTGGGGCACGGACGAGGCCAGGGCGGTGCTCGGCGAAGACGGCCGGCTAGCCGGCTGGCTCGAGGTGATCACGGCGCTGGCCCGGGTCCAGGCCGAGGCCGGGCTGATCCCGGTCCGGGCGGCCGAACTGATCGCGGAGCACGCCCGCGCCGACCGGATCGACCTGGCCTTGGCGGCCGAGCAGACCCGGCAGGCCTCGCATTCGATGCTGGGCCTGATCCGGGCCCTGCAGGCCGTGCTGCCCGAGCAGGCCCGCGACTACGTCTACGCCGGAGCCACCGTGCAGGACATCACCGATACCTGGACGGCGCTGGCGCTGCGCCGGATCGGCGGCCTGGTCTGGCGGGACCTGCGCCGCATCGAGGAGCGGCTGCTCGCCCTGGCGGCCGAGCACCGGGACACGGTGATGGCGGGCCGCACCCACGGGCAGCCGGGCAGCCCGGTGACGTTCGGCTGGAAGGCCGCGTCGTGGGCCGACGAGATCCGCCGCCACCTGGACCGGCTGCGCGACGGCGCGCCGCGCTGGCTGGTCGGGCAGCTCGGCGGCGGCACCGGGAGCCTGGTGTTCTACGGAGACCAGGGCCTGGCCGTGCGGGCCCGCTTCTGCGCCGCGCTCGGCCTGGCCGACCCCGGCATCTCCTGGCTGACGGCGCGCGACCGCGGCGCGGAGTTCGCCCAGCTGCTCGCGCTGATCTGCGGCACGCTGGCGCGGATCGGCGGCGAGGTGTACGAGCTGCAGCGGCCGGAGATCGGCGAGCTGCGCGAGGCGGCCCCGGCCGGCACGGTCGGCAGCATCACGATGCCGCACAAGCGCAACCCGGAGGGCAGCGAGCACCTGGATACGCTGGCCCGGCTGGCCAGGTCCAGCGCCGCGGTGATGACCGAGGCCGTGGTGGCCCAGCATGAGCGGGACGGCCGCGGCTGGAAGGCCGAGTGGGTGGCGTGGCCGGAAACCTGCCTGCTGGCGACGGCCGCGCTGCAGGTCGCCATCGGCCTGACCGCGGGCCTGACCGTGGACGCCGCGGCGATGCGAGCCAACCTGGCCCGGTACGGCGGCTACCCGGTCAGCGAGCGGGCGCTGGCCCTGCTCACGCCCAGGCTGGGCGCCCGCCGGGCCCAGGACGGGCTGCAGCAGGCCCTCGGCCAGGGGACCGCGGCGGGGCTGACGGCGGAGCAGGCGCTGGCCCGTTCGGCCCTATTCAGCCCGGCCGAGGCCAGGGAGCTGACCGCGGCGCCGGACCCCGGCTGCTGCCCGCGGATGACCGACCTGGTGATCGCGCGGGCCACCGCCGCCCGCGCCGCCGAGCCCGCGGAGTGGCCGTGACTCCGGCGAACCGTCCCGCCGCCGGGCCGCCCGCGGGCCCGGCCGCACCCGAGCTCATCGCGGCCGGGTTCGAGCTGGAGAACGCCGACGCCGGCATCTTGCACCAGGGGATGAACCTGGCCGACGTCGCGCACCTGCTCGACCTGAGCGCGACCGGGGTGATCCCGCCCGAGGCGGCCCGCAGCCTGCTCGCGCTGCTGCTGGCGACCATGGACATCCCGGCCGCCGAATTCCCCTACGACCCGGCCAACGGCGAGCCGTACAACTCGCGCGAGCGGTACTTCGTCAGCCAGGTCGGCGACGTGGCCGGCTGGCTGCACGCCGGGCGGCCGCGCCGGGAGGCGGTCCGGGTCGCCTTCCGGCTGCGCCTGCGCGACGACCTGACCGACCTGATCGAGGCGTCCGCCGAGCTCGCGGCCGAGCTGGCCGCGCGGAGCCGCGAGCACGCCGAAACCCTGATGGCCGACCAGACCTACCTGCAGCACGCGCAGCCGTCCACGTTCGGCCACTACCTGCTGTCCTTTGCCTTCCCGGTGCTGCGCGCCGGGCAGCGGCTCAGCGAGGCGCTGGAGTGGACCGACGCCAGCCCGGGCGGGGCCGGCTGCGTGAACGGCAGCCGGCTGCTGTCCGACCGGGCGCGGGTCGCCTCCCTGCTCGGCTTCCGCAGCGTCGCCGAGCACACCAGGGACGCGATGTGGCAGGTCGACGGGCTGTTCGACATGGTCGGCGCGGCCGCCGGGCTGATGGTCACCCAGTCCAAGCTGGCCGAGGACCTGGAGATCTGGGCCAGCCAGGAGTTCGACTACGTGACGCTGGCCGACGGCTACAGCCGGGCCAGCGTGCTGATGCCGCAGAAGCGGAACCCCTACGCGCTGTCCATCCTCAGGGGCACCGCCGGATCCCTGATCGGGCGGCTGTCCGGGCTGCTCGCGGTGGCCAAGACCCCGTCCGCGCGCAGCGACAACCTGATCTTCGCCTACGGGGAGGTGCCCCGGGCGCTCGACCTCGCGCTGCGCGCCACCCGGCTGAGCACCGGCGTGATCCGCACCCTCCAGGTGAACGCCGAACGGATGCGCGCCGCGCTCGACTCCGGCTTCTCGCAAGCTACGGACCTGGCCGAATACATCATGCAGAGCTGCGCCATCGACTACCGCAGCGCCTACCGGGTGGTCGGGCACACGGTCAGGCAGGCCAGCGCGGCCGGGCTAGCCGGCGCCGACATCGACGGGGCCATGCTCGACGCCGCGGCCACCGAGGTCACCGGGCACCCGCTCGGCCTGGCCGGCCGCGACCTGTCCGCGGCCCTGGACCCGTGGCAGATCGTGGCCAGCCGGACCGCGCTCGGCGGCGCCGCGCCCGGCGAGGTCCGGCGGATGGCGGCCGAAGCCGACGCGGAGGCGGCCCGCCTCGCGGGCGAGGCGCGGCGCTGGCGGGACACCTACCGCGCCGCCGAGGACGCCCTGCTCGAAGCCGCGCGGAAAGGAGCACGATCATGACCGAACCGCGGCTGGCCCTCCCGGACCGCGTGGGCGTGGTCAACGTCGGCCTGTCGCTGTTCGCCGACGCGATCAGGGAGCAGGGCGCGCCGGTCATCTCGGTGGACTGGCGGGTGCCCGCGGGCGGCCAGCCGGACGCGGTCGCCGCCCTGGGCCGTCTGTACGGCATCCACGCCGAGCGGATCGAGGCCGCGAACGCCGAGGTGCTGCGCCGCCTCGACGGGGGCACGCCGCTGCTCACCGGCGTCACCACGGTGGCGGCCGCGGTATCCGGCCTGGAGGGCCGGACGCTGCTGCACTGCGGGCCCGCCATCGGCTTTGCCGACGCCCCCGACCCGCTGCGGCGCTCGATGCGGGCCGCGGCCGTGGCCGAGGGCTGGGCGGACAGCCTGGAGCGGGCCGACGGCTTGCTGGCCCGCGAGGAGATCGGGCTCGCCCCGGCCAACGAGCACGCGGTCGTGGTGCCGATGGCCACGGCGCTCGGACCCGGCGCCCCGCTGTACGTGGTGGAGAACCAGGCCGGCGGCACCACCGGGTACGCGCCGATCTCGCAGGGGCCGGGTGAGGTGGCCTGGTTCGGCGTGGCCAGCGAGGCCTCGGTCGCCCGGCTGGTCTTCCTGCGCGACGTGGCCGCCCCGGTGATCGGCCGCATCCTGGACCGGTCCGGCCCGCTGGACGTGCTCGCGCTGGCCGCGCAGGCGGTCGCGATGGGCGACGACGTCCACGTCCGCACCCAGGCCGCGACCAACCTGCTGATCCGCGCCTGGCTGCCGCACCTGACCGAGCTGGGCGGGCCTGACGGCGTGGCGTTTGCCCGGTTCCTGTCCGCCAACCACCTGTTCTTCCTGACCCTGGCGATGGCGGCCGCCAGGTCGCTGACCGAGTGGGCGGCCCAGGTGGCCGACGCGTCGATCGTCACCACGATGGCGCGTAACGGCACCACGTTCGGCATCAGGCTGCCCGGCTCGGACCGGTGGTTCACCGCCGGCGCGCCCGAGGTCGGGCACGCGCTGTACTACCCCGGCCAAGGCGCCGAGACCAGCGCCAGGGACATCGGCGACAGCGCGGTGCTCGAGCTGTCCGGGCTCGGGGCGGCCGCGGCGGCCGGCTCGCCCGCGGTCGCCCAGCTGCTCGGCGGCGACCTGCGCGAGGCGGCCGGCCTGACGGCGCGGCTCGCCGCGGTGTGCGCCGGGCGGTCCAGCCGGTTCAAGATCCCGGAGCTGGGCAACGCGGGCACCCCGCTCGGGGTGGACGTCCGCAAGGTGGTGGAGCTGGGCATCACGCCCGCGGTCACCACCGGCATCCTGCACCTGTCGGCGGGCACCGGCCAGGTCGGCGCCGGCGTAGCCGAGGCCCCCCTGGCCTGCTTCACCGCCGCCCTAACCGACCTAGACCACCGCCTGTCCGGCTAACCCCGCCCGGGCCCGACGGACGCGCCCTAGCCCAGGGCGACCTCGATCGGCGGGGACAGCGCGATCGTGTTGGACACGTAGCACACCCGCAGGGCCGGCTCGAGCAGCCGCTCCACCTGCTCGGCCGGGGCGTCGCACGAAACCTTGAGCTGCAGCCGGCTGAACTTCGGGCCGTCGTAGGTGCCGGTCGCGGTGACCACCAGGCCCGGCAGGCTGATGCCGCGCTTCCCGGCCGCCCAGTTGAGCGCGAGCGTATAGCACGAGGCCAGCGCGGCCAGCAGGTACTCGGTCGGCATCGGGCCGGTGCCGGTGCCACCGGAACCCGGCGGCTCGTCGACCACAAGCTCGAAGTCGCCCGCCTCGACCCGGCAGCGCCAGCCGCCCTCGAACCTGGCCACCACCGAGTTGGTGTGCGGCCTGCCGGGGTCGGTCACCGGCCCCGACCCCGGCTAACCAAAGACGGCGTCAGACCGTCCACGTGTTGAGCTGGAAGGCGCCGGCCCGCCACGCGGTCAGGGCCGAGTCGAGCACGTCAAGCGGGTTGAAGGCCTTGACGCCGTCGATGAGGTCCTCCTCGCGGAAACCGTACAGCGCGCCCATGGCGAACCGGCAGGCGTAGACCGTGGCGCCCTCCTTGAGCAGCGTCTCGATCTGCCGGTTCCCGGCCAGGTTGCCCGGGAAGCCCTCGGTTCCGATGGTCGGGTAGCCGCGGTGGCGGGACGCCAGCAGCACGCCGGGGCCGTACAGGATGATCGACACGTCGAAGCCCTTGCGCACCAGCCGGGTAGAGGTGAGCAGGTTCACCAGCGACACCGAACCCTCGAACGGGACGGAGTGGATGAACACGAAGGCCTTCTCCCCGGGGTTGGCCCGGATGTCCTCGAAGATCTTCTCCTCGGTGTTGTACAGCGAGTCGACGCCGGTCTCGCCGCGCGGCGAGCCAATTGTGATCGGCATGAAGCCTCCTGATGGTTGTGAGTACCGACAACGGATGCGGCCCGGCCTAACCCCCCGGACCGCGAGGACGCTTGGTCCACGTCATGCGGTGGCTGCCCGGCATCCGGCGCATGATGGCCGAACGCACCGGCCAGGGCACCGCCCGGTAAGCAGGAACGTACACGCGCAGCCAGAACCACTCTGCCCCGCGGGGCGGCGGCGGCGGAGCGACCTGGTACTTGACCGCCATCTTCTGCTGCGCCGCGACCATTAGGTAGTGCTCGGACGTGGCGCGCAGCCAGCGGGCGAACGAAACCCTGAGCACCTCAGGACCCCAGCCCGGCCAGCAGGTTCTGCGCCGCCAGCGCGATCGGCTCGTTCAGCGCGCCGATCGGCGGCGAGTAGACGTTCTCCATGGTGGCGAACTCGTTGATGGTGATCCCGGTCCTGACCGCCATGGCCAGGAAGTCGGCGCGCTCCTTGATGCCCTCGCGGCCGACCATCTGCGCGCCGATGAGCCGCAGCGTGCCCGGCTCGGCGAGCAGCTTGACCCGGACCTTCTCGACCCCGGGGTAGTAGCGGGCCCGGGAGATCCCCTCGGCCACGCCGACCACGTGCGGGATGCCGAGCGCCGTGGCCAGCGTCTCGCTGAACGAGACGCCGCCGATCATCCAGTCGCCGGCCATCATCCCCCAGGGCACGCTGACCGGCTGGTACCGGCGCTCGCCGCCCGCCGCGTTGGTCCCCGCGACCTTGCCCTGGGAGTAGGCGTGGCTGCCGGACAGGCCCTGGATGGGGATCTGGGTCACGCTGTGCGGGATCTCGGTGCAGTCGCCCGCGGCCCAGACGTCCGTGGCCGAGGTGTGCATCCGCTCGTCCACGATGACACCGCCGGCCGAGCCGGTCCGTATCCCGGCCGCGGCGGCCACTGCGGTGTTGGCCTCCTTCTTGGTGCAGACGACGGCCAGGTCACACGGGATGTCCCCGTCGGAGGTCTGCACCGCGTGCACCGTACCCGGCCCGGCGAAGCCGGTCAGCGTGGTGTTGAAGTGCAGCTTGGCGCCCTTTTCCTGCCAGGAGTCCTGCACCGGCGCGATGATGTCCGGGTCGGTGGCCACGGACAGCGCCCAGGCGCCCGGGTCGACCAGGTGCGTCTCGATGCCGCGATGACACAGCGCGGTGACCATCTCCAGGCCCAGCGGGGAGGCCTCGACCACGACCGCGGACTTCACCCCGTCCAGGACCTTGTCCCACTCGATCGCCCGGCGGATGTTCTTGACGTAGTACAGGTTGGCCAGGTCGGTGCCGGGTACCCCGGGATCGGCGTAGTCGAAGCCGGTCGCGACGATCAGCTTGTCGTAGCCGACCTCGCCCTCGCCCGCCACCGTCACAGTTTTCTTACCTGGGCTGAACCCGGTGACCCGCGTCTCATAGTGGATTTCGATGCCCGCGTTGTCGTAGGTCTCCCTGGTCGCCAGGAACAGGCGCTCGAAATCGGGTATCTCCCGGCCGTGCACGTAGGGAATGCCGCACGGGCTGTAGCCGACGTCCTCGAACTCGGTGTAGACCCGGACGTCGGCGGATCGGTCGGTGCCCTTGGCCGCCCCGGCCGCGCCGATGCCCGCGGCGCCGCCACCAATCACCACGATCCGCTGCGCCATCGTTAATCTCATCTCATGAAGCCGACGCGACGTTTAGTATCCGTTATAAGTCGTACACTATACTGGCGGGACTGAACGTGAACGTCAAGGGACGGCCGCCTGTGAACCCCCCCGAGGCCAGATGAGCCGAGCACAGCGAACATCGGGTCCGCCCTGCCTGGACGCCCAGGCGAGCGCCCGCACCGACACCGGCGGTGCCGGGGAGGTGGAGCGTATCGTCGGCTCCATCGGCCTGAAGGTGTTCAGCCACCGCAAGCGGATGGGCCTGTCCCTGCAGCAGCTGGGCGAGCGATCCGACGTCTCGGCCGCCGCGATCCACAAGATCGAGCAGGGCGGCATGGTGCCGACCATCACCACCCTGCTCAAGCTGGCCACCGCGCTCGGCCGGCCGGTTTCCTATTTCGTGGAAGAGGACGTCGGCCAGGACGACGTGGCCGTGCTGACCCCGCCCGACGAAGACCGCCCGGTGTATACCTCGCACCAGGGCATCGAGCTGAACAGCATCTCCGGGCCCTACGGCCGGTTCCTGCTGGCCGGCGCCCGGGCCTGCGTGGTGCCGGGCGCCAGCAGCGGGCGCAAGCCGATGCAGCATCCGGGCGAGGAACTCGTGCACGTCACCAGCGGCGTGCTCGAGTTCACCGTGACCGGGCAGAAGTACACGGTCGAGCCGGGGAGCACCCTGCACTTCCAGGGCGACCAGCCGCACACCTGGCGCAACCCCGGCAAGGTCGAGGCCCGCGCCGTCTGGATGGCGCTGCGTCCCCAGTAGCCGGGTCCCAGTAAGGCCGGGGCCGGTCAGCTCTTCGTGTCGTAGAGGGCGGCGAAGTTGTCTCGCAGCATCGCCTGACCCAGCGAGCCGTCCCCGGCCGCGGTCCGCATCCTGGCCAGCTCGCCGCTGAAGTCACCCCACGGCTCGTCGCTGGCGAACAGCACCCGGTCGTGCCCGGTGCCGCGCCGCTCGATCTCGGCCGCCAGCCAGCGCGGCGCGAAGCCGATCGCCCAGCTGGTGTCGGTGTAGACCTGCTTGCCCGCCTCGATCCAGTCGAAGAACCGGGTGCTGATCAGCTTGATGTGGCCGCTCATGCCGCCGCCGAGGTGCACCAGGTGGATCTTCACGTCGTCGGCGTACTTGTCGACGAGCAGGCCGACCTCGTTGATGTCGGACGTCCCGCCGGGCGAGGTGTGCACGTGCACGACCAGGTCGTGCTCCCGCGCCGTGCCGAAGATCCGGTCCAGCTGCTCCTGGCAGGCCGCGTCGTCGGCGCGCCCGCCGAGCAGGAAGCTGGTCTTCAGCGCGGCTACTCCCTGCTCGCCGGCCAGGGCCAGGGCCGCCGTGTTGAGCTCGGCGTCCTGCGGCCGCGGCGAGACCCACAGCCCGCACCGGATCCGGTCATCGGCCGCGGCGGCCTCCAGGACCAGGGGATTGAAGCCGAACGAGACCGACGCGTCCGGCACTCCGTAGTTGGGCAGCACCAGCGCGCGTTCGACGCCCGCGCCGTCCAGATCGGCGATCAGTTCGGCCACGGAGCCCCGGGCCAGCATGTCGGGGTTGCAGGGCGGGCCGCCGTAGAAGGGGAAGGCGGGCATCTTGCCCAGGTGCCGGTGTGCGTCGTTAACCAGTTGCGTTCCCATGCGGGGATGCTATTCCTCTAGCGTTTCCGATACAAGATATCCATCTCGGATAGGAATCAGATCAGCCTCGCCGGTTCACGGTCATGAGGGTTTTTCCTGGGTATGGAATCCTGATCCGGTGCACCTGATGCCGGCCGCCCATGACTGACCTCGCGCTGGTCAACGCCAACGTGCTGACCATGGACCCGAACCGGCCGCGGGCCACCGCCGTGGCCATGGCACAAGGCCGGATCACCGTCCTGGACGAGGTACCGCCCGGCGCGGCGCAGGTCGTCGACCTGCGCGGCGCGACCGTGCTGCCCGGATTTCACGACGCGCACAACCACATGATCGGGTTCGGCATGTCGCTCGGCGAGGTCGACATCGGCTCGCCCCCGGTCGGCAGCCTGGACGAGCTGTACGCCGCGATCGCCCGGCGGGCCGCGACGGCGGCACCGGGGGAGTGGGTGATCGGCTCCGGCTACGACCAGAACAAGCTCGGCGGCCACCCGCACCGGGACGCCCTGGACCGGGCCGCGCCCGGGCGCCGGGTCTGGCTGCGGCACACCTCCGGGCACATGTGCGTGGTGAACAGCGTGGTCCTGGCCGACCTCGGCATCGACGCGGCAACGACCGAGCTGCCCGGCGGCCGGGTCGCGACCGATTCCGGCGGCCGTCCCACCGGCCTGCTCGAGGAGCGCGCCCAGCTCCTGGTGGGCAGCCTGGTCTACCCGTACCCGCTGGCCGAGCTGACCGGCGCGATCGCCAGGGCCGCCGGGCAGTACCTGAAAGAAGGCGTCACCAGCTGCACCGAAGCCGGAATCGGCGGCGGCTGGGTGGCGCACAGCCCGGCCGAGCTGGCCGCCTACGCCGCGGCCAGGGACCAGGGCAGGCTGGGCGTCCGGGTCGAGCTGATGACGGCTGGGGAGGTACTGCACCCGCTCGGCGCGCACGCCGGCGACAACCTGGTGGCAGGTCTCGACCTGGGCATCAGCACCGGGTTCGGCGACGACTGGCTCCGGCTCGGCGCGGTGAAGATCTTCGCCGACGGCTCCCTGGTCGGCCGGACCGCCGCCCTGCACGACCCGTACTATCACTCCGACACAGCCGGCTACCTGCAGGCTGACGCGGCCGACCTGCGCGCCGCGATCATCGCCGCGCACCGCTCCGGCTGGCAGGTCGCCACGCACGCGATCGGCGACCGGGCCATCGACCTGGTGCTCGACGCCTACGCCGACGCGCTGACCCAGTACCCGCGGCCCGACCCCAGGCACCGCATCGAGCACTTCGCCGTGGTCCAGCCCCGGCAGGTCGCCCGCGCCGCGGAGCTCGGCGTGATCGCGGTGCCGCAGGGCCGCTTCGCCACCGAGCTCGGCGACGGCATGCTCGCCGCGGTCGGCCCGGACCGGCACGCCTGGCTGTACCGGCAGCGGTCCCTGCTGGAGGCGGGCATGGTGCTGCCGGGCAGCTCGGACCGCCCGGTGGTGGCCGGGGCGCCGCTGCTCGGCATCGACGGCATGGTGAACCGGCGCACGTCCTCCGGCGCGCCGTTCAACCCGGATGAGGCGGTCACCGCGGAGCAGGCGCTGCGCGCCTGGACCCGGGGTTCGGCCTACGCCAGCCGCCAGGAGCACGTCAAGGGCTCGATCGCCCCCGGCATGCTCGCCGACCTGGTGGTGCTGTCCGAGGACCCGACCGCGGTCAGCCCGGACCGCATCGCCGGCCTGGAGGTGCTCGCCACGATCGTCGGCGGGCAGTTCGGCCACACAAGCCTGGATTAGCGCCCGCCCGCCGCGGTACCTGCTCGCCGTCGGAAATGACGTCCAGCCCGGCCGAACGCTGCCTGGCCACCAGGTCGGCGACGGCCTGGCGTTCGGCCTCGGCCCGTTCGGCCCCATCGACCGGCTGCCCGGCGGCGCCCGCCCGCATCAGGTCGAGCAGCACGGACGGCCGGGCCAGGCTGCCCACGTGCGTGGTGTGCGTGCGATCGGTGCTGTGCCGCATGGCTGCGAGACTAGAGGACGTGGACGTGGAGTCGCTCGCCGCGGTGACCGAGGCGGCCGCGCGGGCCCGCAGCGACCCAGGCTCGTGCGCGGTCGTGCTGGTGGAGGGGATGAGCGACCAGGCCGCGGTACAGACTTTGGCCGAACGGTCCGGGCGTGACCTGCGCGCCGAAGGCGTCTTCGTGGTCCCGATGGGCGGCGCGACCAACGTCGGGCACTTCGTGGACCTGTTCGGCCCGGGCGGGTTCGGCGTCCGGCTGGCCGGCCTGTGCGACCAGGGGGAGGAGCGCGATTTCCACTGCGGACTGGACGGGATCGGCCCCTACTTCGTCTGCGTCGCGGACCTGGAGGACGAGCTGATCCGCGCGCTCGGCACCGGCCGGGTCGAGGACCTGATCGAGGCCGAGGGCGAGAGCGGGCCGTTCCTGACCTTCACCCGGCAGCCCGCCCACCGTGACACAGCCCGCGACCGGCAGCTACGCCGCTTCATGGGCACCCGCTCCGGCCGGAAGATCCGCTACGGCCACCTCCTCGCCGCCGCGCTCGACCTGACCGTGATCCCCGCCCCGCTGGCCAGCCTGCTGTCCGCGGTGTGATTCCCTGTCCCGATTTGCAGGGCAACTGCCGGTTCACCCGGCTTCGCCGCCGGGCCCAGAATGGGACCCCGTGCACGGGCCAGACACGGATGACAACGACCTGGCGGCGCTGCGGGACGCCTTCCCCGGCTACCGCTTCCGGCGCCGGTTCGTCCGCGGCGTCCCCTGCTACCTAGCCGAAGCCCGCAGCACCGAACCCCGCCCGCCCGCGCCCCGCCCCGGCGAGCCCTGCCCCGGCGAGCCCCGCCCGGCCAGGGACCGCACCGCCGAGGTCCGCGGCGCCGTGGCATCGGACGCGCCGCTGGCCGCCGCCCGCGATCCGGCCGTGCTGGCGGACATGCTGGCCGCCGCAGCCGGGCGCCCAGTCCGGCTGCGCGCGGCGGCCGTGGCCGCCGCCTACCGTGACCGGCAGCTGACGCTGAAGCAGTGCGCCGCGATGTTCGGGGTGTCCCGTACGACGATCATGAAGTTCCTGGCCGCCGAGGGCGTCACGGTCCGCCGCCCAGGCCGCGACCTCGACGAACGGGCCATCGCGGCCGCCTACCGTGACGAGGGGCTGAGCCTGCACCAGTGCGCCGTGCGCTTCGGCATCAGCGAGCGCCGGGTCGCCGCGGTCCTGGACCGTCAGGGTGTCCGCCGCCGCCCGGTAGGCCGCCCGCCCCGCCACCCCCGCGACACCCCCGAGCCTGCCCGCCCTACTCGCCCCCGCGACACCCCCGAGCCGCGCCGAGCCGCGCGCTCTCGCAAGGCCTTCGAGCCGCCCCAGACTGGCAGCGCCAAGCCCAGCCCTCCCTAGCCCCTCTGGTCCCAGCTGTCACTCCAGTGAGCGCACAACCGCCCCGCACGCGAAACGTCAGCCGAGCACTACATGTGGCATGTGTGACACAAGAGACAGGCGTGACATGTCACGCTATGTCCCCGCATCGCGGCGTGCACCGCATCCGCGTCGGCGGCGGTGAACCTGATGCCGGTCCCCACCCCGGCCGGCCCGCCCCGTGACCGGCACGCCACGATCATCGGTCCGTCACGAAGAAAGGCCGAGCAGTTTGGCCGCCACCTCGGTCAGGTCCTCGCCCACCACGTCCGGCGGTTCGAACGGCGCGCCGAACCCGCCGGACTTGCGGCTCACCCAGCCGGTGATCAGCCCGGCCCGCCTGGCGCCGTGGCAGTCCCAGTCGTGCGCCGCGACCAGCGCCAGCCACTGCGGCGGGACGTCCAGCACCTCGGCGGCGTACAAGTACACCATCTGCGACGGCTTCCAGCGGAACACCTCGCCGACCGAGATCACCCGGTCCACCAGCGAGCCGAGCCCGGTGCGGTTGAGGAACGAGGAGGTGAGGTACGCCGACCCGTTGGTCAGGCAGGCCACGCGCACCCCATTCTCGGTGAGCGTGGTCATCGCGGGCAGCGCGTCGGGGAAGGCCGGCAGGTCGTTGAACCCGGCCATGACCTGCGCGACCTGCTCGTCGCTGACCGTGTAGCCGGTGAGCCCGCGCAGCGCGGACTCGGCGACCTCGGTGAACGGCGCGAAGTCCCCGGTCGCGGACAGCGCCATGCCGTCCCGCAGCGTGCGGGTGTACCAGGCCTCGAGCAGGTGCGGGGGCTGGCCGATCTCGGTGAGCCGCTCGCGCAGCGGCTCCAGTGACATCAGCGTCTCGATCACGTCGAAGGCGACCACGGCCGGGCGGTGTGTCATGACGATCCGACTCCGGCGAGTTTCTTGAGCGCGTCCTCAATGCCCCGGTGGAATGTCGGGTACGCGTACGGCATGTTCCGCAAGGTGGCCACCGGGACCTCGGCCCGGATCGCGACCTGCAGGGCGGACAGGACCTCGCCGCCGACCGGGCCCGCCGAGCTCGCGCCCACCAGCACCGAACGGTCGGCGTCCTCGACGACCTTGATGAAGCCGTCGTTGCCGGCCTTGTGGATCCATCCCCGGGCTGACTCGGGGACCTTACTCACCCCGGTACGCACGCGCAGGCCGGCCGCCCAGGCCTGTGCTTCGGTCAGGCCCACGCTGCCGATCTCCGGGTCGGTGAAGGTAACTCTCGGCACCGCGCGGTAGTCGGCGGGCTCGCCGCCCTGGCCCAGGATGTCCCGCACCGCGATGTCCGCCTGGTACATGGACATGTGCGTGAACGCCCCCTTCCCGGTCACGTCGCCGATGGCCCACACGCCGTCCGCGGCGCGCATCCAGCCGTCGGTCGGGATGGTCGTGGCCGCGGGGTCCAGGCCGACCGCGGCCACGCCGAGCGCGGCCAGGTCGGTCCGGCGGCCGGTGGCGACCAGCAACCGCTCGGCGGTGAGGGTGTTCATCCCCAGCCGAACCGAGAAATGGGTGCCGTTGTGACTGACCCGCTCGGCTGGGGCGTTCGTGCAGACCGTGATGCCCTCGGCGGTGAAGATCCGCTCGATCAGCTCGCTGGCCTCGGGCTCCTCGAAGGACAGCAGCCTCGGCAGCGCCTCGACGAGGGTGACGGCGACGCCGAAGCGGGCGAAGACCTGGGTGAATTCCGCGCCGATGGCCCCGCCACCCAGCACGATCAGCGACTCCGGCACCCGTTCGGCCTGGACCACTTCCCGGTTGGTCCAGTACGGGGTGCCCGCCAGCCCCTCCAGGGGCGGGATCGCGGGATCGGTCCCGGTGTTGATCACGATGCCCGTGCGGGCCAGCAGGACCCGGGTACCCTCGGCACCGGTCACCGTCACCTGGCTGGCGCCGGTGATCTTCCCGCGGCCGCGGATCAGGTGACCGCCCTTGCCGGCGAACCGGTCGGCCGCCACCTTGTCGTTCCAGTCGTCGGTGGCCTCGTCCCTGATCCGCTGCGCGACCGGTGACCAGTCGGGGGTGACCGCCGATGTTCCGGCCATGCCGGGCACCCGCCTGGTCTCGGTGATGAGATTGGCGGCGCGAATCATCATCTTGGAAGGCACGCAGCCGTAGTAGGGGCATTCCCCGCCGACGAGGCGGGATTCGACCCCGGTTACGTGCAGCCCCGCTTCGGCCAGCGTCCCGGCGACGTATTCTCCGCCGGGACCCAAGCCGAGCACGACCACGTCTGTATGCTCTGGTTGGTCCATGCCGGACTCCTGCCCTGTGTGGCTTACCATCATGCGGCCCCGGTCCGGTCAGGCATACCTTTTCACGGTAATTGACGCAAAGCGGGCGAAGGGCGGAGCCGACCATCTCCGGGCAGGATTATTTCTATGATCGCAGCCGTTTGGCGGCCTTTTGCGGTCCCGATTTCCGTCAAACTACCGCATGGCAAGATTTAAGCCGATCATACAGTGGGCAGGCGGTTTCGCGGAGTGATAATCCGGTGTCAGTCGCCGTCGTCCTGGCTCTTCGGGCCGGAGTCATCCGGGTTCTCCAGGTCCGAGATATCGAATTCGGGCTGACCGCGCACGAACGTGTCCGGGTTCTCCAGGTCGTCGGCGGTAGGCAGCAGGTCCGGGTGCGCCCACAGCGCGTCCCGGCCGTCGATCCCGCGCGCCTCGGTCAGGCCCTGCCAGATGGCCGTCGCCTCGCGCAGCCGCCGCGGGCGCAACTCCAGGCCGACCAGCGTGGCGAACGTCCGCTCCGCGGGGCCGCCGGTGGCCCGGCGCCGCCTGATCGCTTCGGCCAGGGCGTCGGCGTGCGTCAGTCGTTCGGCCGCGGCCGCGCTGACCACCGTCGCGACCCAGCCTTCCACCAGCGCAAGCGCGGTCTCCAGCCGGGTCAGCGCGGCCTTCTGCGCGGGCGTGTCCTCGGGCCGGAACAGTCCCTCGCCGGACAGCGCCTCGCTGAGCGCCTCGGGGTTGGTGATGTCGACGTCGGGCATGGCCTCTTGCAGGCGCGCCATGTCGACGGAGATGCCGCTGGCGTACTGCTCGACCGCGCCGAGCAGGTGCGCGCGCAGCCACGGCACGTGCGCGAACAGGCGCTGATGCGCGGCCTCGCGCAGGGCGAGGAAGAGCCGGACCTCGCCGGCGTCGACGGACAGCCCGCGGCCGAACTCGGCCACCCCCGCGGGCAGCAGCGCGGCCGTGCCCTCCGGTCCGAGCGGCAGCCCGATGTCGGCCGAGCCGATCACCTCGCGAGCCAGCTCGCCGACCGCGGTCCCGGTCTGGCTGCCGATCATCGCCCCGCCCAGCTGGCGCATCATGGCCCCGAGCCCGCCCAGGCCGCCCGCGCCGCCGAGGGCGCCGAGCGCCTGCCGCATCTCCTCGGGGATGTCCTCGCCGAGCTGCGCCGGGTCCGCGGTGAACATTCCGCTCATCGCCTCGACGCCCTTAGCCGCGATCGGGTCGCACAGCTTCGCCCAGACCGGGAAGGTCGCCTCCAGCCACTCCGAGCGGCTCCAGGCCTCGATCCTGCGGATGCCCGAGGGGAACTCCGCGGCCTCGTCCAGCCACAGGTCGGCCAGCCGGACCGCCTCGGTGATCTCCCGGCGCTGCGCGTCGAGCACGCTCGGGTCACCCGCCGCCACGATCGCGTGCCTGGCCACGTTCTTGGCCAGGTCCCAGTTGACCGGGCCGCCGCGGTAGGACAGCAGGTCGGCGAACTGGCGCAGCGCGTCGGCGAACTGCTGCGGGTCGCCCATCGCGCCGAACGGCCCCATCGCCCCGCCGCCGGGGACACCGCCGCCAGGATCGCCGGGCCCGCCGCCTCCCGGGCCGCCAGACCCGCCGCCCCTGTCTTCGGGCTTATCGGGCATGCCAAAACCGAACGGGCGATCAGCCATCGTTGGCTCTGCGGCAGGATGGAAGGGTCATGACGATCACGTTATCTCGGAGGAAGCACACTGTGACAAACGCGCGGCGGCCGGTTCGCCATGAGCGCAGCGACACCGAGCGCAGCCAAACACAGGATCAGCCTATGCCTGTCGTGGCGGTGACCGGGGCGGCTCACGGGATCGGGCGCGCCCTGACCCTCCGGCTGGCGGCGTCGCCGGACGTCAAGAAGGTCATCGCGATCGACAGCGACCGCGGTGACATCACGGGCGTGACCTGGCGGGTAGCCGACGTGCGGGACCCGGCCCTGGCCAGGCGGCTGGCCGGCGCCGACATCGTGGTGCACGCCGACCACGACCTGGAGCCCGACTCCGAAGCCCGGCCACGCCGGGCCTACAACGTGCGCGGGGCGCAGACCGTGCTCACCGCGGCCGCGGCCGGGCGGGTCGGGCGCGTGGTGCTGGTGACCAGCGCGATGGTCTACGGCGCCCGGCCCGACAACCCTGTCCCGCTGGCCGAGGACATGCCGCTCGCCGCGGACACGGACAGCAGCGTGGCCGGGGACCTGCTGGAGATCGAGCAGCTGGCGCGCCGCTCGCCGCGGGCCAACCCGGGCATGGCGGTGACCGTGGTGCGGCCCGCCGCCCTGGTCGGAGACAACGTCGATACGCTGGTGACCAGGCATTTCGAGGCGCCTCGGCTGCTCACCGTGAAGGGCTGCGCGCCCCGCTGGCAGTTCTGCCACGTCGATGACCTGGTCTCGGCGCTGGAGTTCACCGTCCGCGGCGGGATCACCGGCGACTTCGCGGTCGGCTGCGACGGCTGGCTGGAGCAGGACGAGGTGGAGCTGATCAGCGGGCTGAAGAGCATCGAGCTGCCCGCCCGGCTGACGTTCGGCGCCGCGCAGCGGCTGCACCGGGTCGGGGTGACCCCGGCGCCGGCCATAGACCTGCGGTACGTGGTGTACCCGTGGGTGGTGGACTGTGCCGCGCTCCGCGCGGCCGGCTGGCGCCCGGCGGTCGGCAACGCCGAGGCGCTGCGGATCCTGCTCGACCAGCGGAAGGGCAGGCACGCACTGGCCGGCCGGCGGATCGCGCGCAAGGAGGCCACGATCACCGCGGCCGGGGCCACGGTGGCCGTGATCGGCACCGCCGCCATCGTCCGGCGGGCCCGCCGGCGTCACCGTAGCGACTAGGTAACCTTGACGGGTGAGTGTTGTACGCCTGATCGCCGTGCGCGAGTCCGAGCTGTCCGTCGACGAGGTGCGGGCCGCGGTCGCCGACCCCGCGGCCGGCGGCATCGCGCTGTTCGCCGGCGCGGTCCGGGATTCCGACCACGACCGAGGGGTCAGCGGGCTGTCCTACAGCGCGCACCCGTCGGCTGTGGACGAACTCCGCCGGGTCGCCGAGGAGATCGCGGAGAAGCACCCCGTCATCGGCATCGCGGCCGTGCACCGCGTGGGCGACCTGGCCATCGGTGACCTGGCCGTCGTGCTCGCCGTGTCCTGCCCGCACCGGGCCGAGGCGTTCAACGCCTGCCGGGACCTGATCGACATCCTGAAGGCTTCGGTGCCGATCTGGAAGCACCAGCGGTTCGACGACGGCACGGCCGAATGGGTCGGCACCCCGTGAGCCGGGAAATCCTCAGGTTCCGCAAGTAGTGTTCCGGCCATGTCCCGACGTTCCCTGACGCTGCTCATCGCCTCCGTCGGCACGGCGGTGGCGATCGCGGTCAGCGTGCTCGTCCCGGTGCCCTACGTCATCCTCGGGCCGGGCCCGACGCTGAATACGCTGGGCAAGGACTCTTCCGGGCGGCCGCTGATCACGATCTCCGGCCGCGCGTCCTATCCGACCACCGGGCACCTGAACCTGGTGACGGTGAGCTACCAGGGTTGTGCGGGCAACAGGTTCAACATCTTCACCGCCCTGGTGGCCTGGCTGAACCCGCACCAGGCGGTCGTCCCGGAGGGCGAGATCTGCCCGGCCGGGCAGACCCAGAAGCAGACCCAGGAGCAGGACACGCAGGAGATGACCAGCTCGCAGTCGACGGCGACGGCCGCCGCGCTGACCCAGCTGCACATCCCCTACTCCACCCAGGTGGTCGTGGCGCGGCCGCGGAAAGGCTTCCCCGCCTACGGCGTGCTCAAGGCCGGGGACGTGATCACCAAGGTGGACGGCCAGCCGGTGACCAGCCCGGGCGGCCTGACCAAACTGGTCTACGCCCACCCGGCCGGCAGCACGCTGACCCTGACCATCATCAGGGACGGCCAGAGCCGTCAGGTCCAGGTCGGGACCAGGCAAGAGAAGGGGGCAGGGGAGGTGGGTGGGGGGCATCCGGTGATGGGCGTGGAGATCCGCGGGCAGTACCAGTTCCCGTTCCAGGTCAAGATCAGCGTGGGCGACATCGGCGGCCCGAGCGCGGGCATGATGTTTTCGCTCGGCATCATCGACAAGCTGACCAAGCTCGACCTGACCGCCGGGCGGTTCATCGCCGGCACCGGGGAGATCGAGCCCGGCGGGAAGGTCGATCCCATCGGCGGCATCCAGCAGAAGATGGTCGGGGCGCGCAACGCCGGCGCCACCATCTTCCTGACCCCCGCGGCCAACTGCGCGGACACCAAGGGCGCCGTGCCCGCGGGCCTGCGCCTGGTCAAGGTGAGCACCCTCAACCAGGCCGTCACCTACCTAGAAGCCCTCAAATCCGGCCACCCCACCTCCGTCCCCTCCTGCTGACGCCCCAGTTTCATGATCGTGAGCAGTTCGGGGCAAATAGCGCCCAAAACTGCTCACGATCATGAAATCCGCCGAGCCCGAGGGCGGCGCGGGGCGGACGCAATGGCACGCGCCAGGGCCGTTCGGCTAATAGATTTGCCTTTCGTGAAGGTTGCTGACGCGGTCGCCCTCGCCGGGCATGAGGTGCACGTGTGCCGCTACCGCGAGGCCCGCACGCTGCTGCGCTGGCTCGGCCAGGACACGGGCGGGGACCTGCGCGGGCTGCGCGTGCTCGACGTGGCGGGCGGCGACGGGTACTGGGCGGGCCAGACGCGAAGGCGCGGGGCGCGGGCGGTGGCGCTCGACCTCGACCGCGCCAAGCTCAGCCGGGGCAGCCAGCTCGCCAGCTCGCCCGCGCTCATCGAGGGCGACGCGCTCCAGTTGCCGTTCGCAGACGCCAGCTTCGACCGGGTGATGTCGATCTGCGCGATCGAGCACTTCGACGACGGCGAGAAGGCGCTCGACGAGATGACCCGGGTGCTCGCCCCCGGCGGCGAGCTGGTCATGTCGGCCGACGCCCTAACGCTGGCCGAACATTGGCCGAACCTCTTCCGCGCGCACTGCGAGCGCTACCACGTCAAGCGGACCTACTCCCACCAGGAGCTGACCAGCCTGCTCGCCGCGCGCGGGCTCGCCGTGCTCGAGTACCGGTACCAGTTCAGGAGCCGGCGGGCGCAGCGGATGTACCTCGGCCTGTCGGCCTACGGGGGTAAGTTCGGGTTCAACGCGGCGGCGCCGGCGGCACCGCTGGTCGCCGCCTCGGACCGGGCCGCGCGCGGGGACGGCGGTGCCATCGTGCTCGTCCGTGCCCGGCGCCAGGGGCCGCGGGGGCCGGCACGCGGCCAGCCAGGGGGGAACTGCTAACCGGTGACTCAGCGCAGGGCGTAGGCTTCATAGTTGACGGGACATCCACGAAGGCATGCCGGGGCCGTGCGGTTGACGCGAGCTCTGGTCAGCCTGCCTGCCCGGGTGGCCCAGGGAAGGAGCAAGTGCGGTCGTGGCACCTCGCGTACTAGTTGATGCGACCGACGTGCCAGCCGACCGGGGGGCGCTCGGCCGGTACGTCGACGGGCTGATCGGCGCGCTCGACGTCGCCGGCGCGGATCTGGCCGTTGTCTGCCAGCGCGCCGACGAGGAACGGTACGAGCGGCTTGCCCCGCACGCGCGCGTGGTGGCCGGACCGACGGCGCTCGCGCACCGGTCCGCCCGGCTGGCCTGGGAGCAGAGCGGCCTGCCGGTGGTGGCCCAGCAGGTCGACGCCGACGTCATCCACGTGCCGTACTACTCGATGCCGCTGCGGCCGGGCCGGCCCACCGTGGTGACCGTGCACGACGTCACGTTCTTCACCGAGCCCGAGCTCTACAGCCCGGTCGGGGCGATGTTCTTCAAGTCGGCCATCCGGACCGCGGCGCGCCGCGCGGCCCGGCTCATCGTGCCGTCCAAGGCCACCAGGGACGAGCTCGAGCGGGTCCTGAAGGCCGACCCGACCAAGATCGACGTCGCCTACCACGGGGTGGACCACCGGCTCTTCCACCGCCCCGACCCGCAGCAGGTCCTGCAGGTCTCCAACCGGCTGGGCCTGCACGACAAGCCCTATATCGCGTTCCTCGGTCTGCTCGAGCCGCGCAAGAACGTGGCCTCGCTGATCACCGGCTGGGCCGGGGCCGTGGCCGACCTGGACAACCCGCCCGCGCTGGTGCTCGGCGGCGGCGGGGGCTGGAGCGACGAAGTGGACGCCGCGGTCGCCTCGGTGCCGCCGCACCTGCGCCTGATCCGCCCCGGCTACCTGCGCTTCTCCGACCTGCCCGGCTTCCTCGGCGGGGCGACGGTGGTGGCATTCCCGAGCCGCGGGGAGGGGTTCGGGCTGCCGGTGCTCGAGGCGATGGCGTGCGGCGCCCCGGTGCTGACCACCCACTGCACCTCGCTGCCCGAGGTCGGCGGCGAGGCCGTCGCGTACACCGAACCCGACTCCGACAGCATCCGCGACGCGCTCCGCGCCCTGCTCGGCGACGCCGCCCGGCGGGACGCGCTCGGCGCGGCCGGCTACGCCCGGGCGCAGGAATTCACCTGGGCCGCCTCGGCCGAAGCGCACATGGCGAGCTACCGGCGCGCGGCCGAACAGACCGCCGCTGACGTTAGCGCCGTGTAGCCTGTCTTCTCATGCCGCGCGAACCACTTGAGGCGATCATCCTCGTCGGGGGCCAGGGCAATCGGCTGCGACCGCTGACCCTGTCCGCGCCCAAGCCCCTGCTGCCCACCGCGGGCGTGCCGTTCCTGGCGCACCTGCTGACCCGGGCGGCGGCGGGCGGCGTCACCCATGTGGTCCTGGCCACCTGCTACAAGGCGGAGATGTTCGCCGCGGTGCTCGGGGACGGCGGGGAGTTCGGGCTGGAGATCGACTACGTGCAGGAGGAGCAGCCGCTGGACACCGCGGGCGGCATCCGCAACGCGGCCCGGTCCCTGCGCGGCAGCGTCCCGGCCGACCCGGTGGTGGTGCTGAACTCCGACATATTGTCCGGGCACGACCTGACCGCGCAGATCGACCTGCACGTCAAGACCGACGCCGCGGTAACGCTCCACCTGGTCGAGGTGGCGGACCCGTCCCGGTTCGGGGTGGTGCCGACCGACGAGACCGGCCGGGTCACCGCGTTCCTGGAGAAGACGCCGGAGCCGGTGACGAACCGGATCAACGCCGGCTGCTACGTGTTCCGCCGCGGGGTGATCGACCAGATCCCGGCCGGGCGCCGGGTGTCGGTGGAGCGGGAGACCTTCCCCGGGCTGATCGAGGCCGGGGCGCTGGTCATGGGCTATCACGAGTCGGCGTACTGGCTCGACGTCGGGACGCCGCAGGCCTTCGTGCGCGGCTCCTGCGACCTGGTGCTGGGGCGGCTGCCCGGCCCGGCCGTGCCGGGGCCGCACGGGCCCGCGCTGGCGCTGGCCGACGCGACGGTGGCCGATGACGCGGACGTGTCGGGCGGGACCGTGGTGGGCGTGGGTGCCTCGGTCGGCGGCGGCGCCACCGTCTTCGGCAGCGTGCTGTTCGACGGGGCCGCCGTCGGCGAGGGCGCCGTGGTGCGCGACTCCATCCTCGGCCGCGGCGCCATCGTTGCCCCCGGCGCCGAGCTGCACGACGCGGTGATCGGCGACGAGGCCTACATCGGCGCGGGCAACGAGCTGGCCCGCGGCATCCGGGTCTGGCCGGGTACCCGGCTCGAGCCGACCTCGGTCCGCTTTTCCTCCGACGTGTAGGCGCGATGACCGCGGGCCCGGCCCTGACCACGGACCACGGGCTGAGCCGCGATTTCTCCGCGCCGTTCCCGGTCGACGTCCCGCTCACGCTGTCGGTGCACCGCCGCGGCGGCGGCGATCCGACCTACGCCACCGATGCGGCCGGCGCCGTCTGGCGTACGTCGCTGACCCCGGACGGCCCGGCGACCCTGTCCGTCAGGTCGCGGGACGCGGTGATCACCGCCAGGGCCTGGGGTCCCGGCGCGGGCTGGCTGCTCGACCGGGTGCCCGGCTGGCTCGGCTTCCACGACGACAGATCCGGCTTCGCCGCGCACCATCTTGTGGTGGGCGAGCTGGCGCTGCGCTATGACGGGCTGCGGGTCGGCCGGTCCGGCCGGGTCTTCGAGGCGCTGGTGCCCGCGGTCCTCGAGCAGAAGGTGGTCGGCCGCGAGGCCCACAGGGCCTGGCGGTTTCTGCTGCTCAAGTACGGCGAGGCGGCCCCGGGCCCGGCTCCGGCCGGGATGCGCGTGGTTCCGCCGCCGCGGACCTGGGCGCGTGTCCCCTCCTGGGACTGGCACCGGGCCGGGGTGGAGGGCGTGCGCGCCCGCACGATCATGAACGCCGCGGCGGTCGCGGTCCGGCTCGAGGAAGCCCTGGCCCTGGACCCGGCCGACGCGGACCGCCGCCTGCGCTCGCTGCCCGGCATCGGCGTCTGGACTTCGGCCGAGATCAGGCAGCGCGCCATGGGCGACCCGGACGCGGTCTCGGTCGGCGACTACCACCTGCCGAACGTGGTCGGCTGGACGCTGGCCCGCCGCAAGACCGACGACGCCGGCATGCTCGAGCTCCTCGCTCCCTACGCCGGTCACCGCTACCGGGTGACCCGCCTGATCGAGCTGGGCGGCAGCGCCTCCCCGCGCCGCGGCCCCCGCATGTCCGTCCGCGACTACCGCTCGTTCTAGCCCGCGCCCAACGCCTAGCCCCCGACCCGCGATCCGCCCCACCCGCCCCAGCCGCACCTGGGCGGGGTCCCGCGAGCGGAGCGAAGTTAGCCACGTAAGGTTCGAACATGGGCGATTTCCGCGGCAACGCTGGTAGTGGTGAGGTCACAGATCCGGAGGGGGATAGCAGAACCGGAGTCGGCGCGCCCACCGCGTCGGCCATGCGCCGGACGCTGGCCCGGGCCAGGGACGGCAAGCCGCTCGACGTGGACGAGGCGACGGTCCTGCTCCACGCCCGCGGCGAGGACCTGAACCGGCTCCTCGACTACGCCAGCCGGACCAGGGACGCGGGGCTCCAGGCCGCCAAGCGCGCAGGCGTCATCACGTACTCGCGCAAGGTCTTCATCCCGCTCACCCGGTTGTGCCGGGACCGCTGCGGCTACTGCACGTTCGCGACCGTCCCGCACCGGCTGCACGACCTGTACCTGGAACCGGATCAAATCCTCGAAATCGCCCGCCAGGGGGCCGAACTCGGCTGCAAGGAAGCCCTGTTCACCCTCGGCGACAAACCAGAAGACCGGTGGAAGCCAGCCAGGCAGTGGCTGGACGAGCACGGCTACGACGACACCCTGTCCTACGTCCGGGCGATGGCGATCCGCGTCCTGGAGGAGACCGGCCTGCTCCCGCACCTGAACCCCGGGGTGCTGTCCTGGCAGGACTTCCAGCGGCTCAAGCCGGTCGCCCCGTCCATGGGCATGATGCTGGAGACGACCGCGAGCCGCCTGTTCAGCACCAAGGGCGCCCCGCATTTCGGCAGCCCGGACAAGGACCCGGCCGTGCGCCTGCGCGTCCTGGAGGACGCCGGCCGCAGCAACGTCCCGTTCACCACCGGCATCCTGATCGGCATCGGCGAGACCCTGGCCGAGCGCGCCGAGTCGGTCTTCGCCATCCGCAAGGTCGCCCGCGAGTACCGCGGCATCCAGGAAGTCATCGTGCAGAACTTCCGGGCCAAGCCGGACACCAAGATGCGCGACGCGCCCGACGCCGAACTCGACGACCTGGCCGCGACGATCGCCGTGGCCAGGCTCGTTCTCGGCTCCAAGGCCCGCATCCAGGCGCCGCCCAACCTGGTCGGCGCGCAGTACGACCTGATCCTGCGAGCCGGCATCGACGACTGGGGCGGCGTCTCCCCGCTGACCCCGGACCACGTCAACCCCGAGCGCCCGTGGCCGTCCATCGACGACCTCGCGGCGCACACCGCCCAGGCCGGCTTCACGCTGCGTGAGCGGCTGACGATCTACCCGCCCTACCTGCGCGAGCCCTGGCTGGACCCGCGGCTGGCGCGGCACGTGGCCGCGCTGGCCGACCCGGCGACGGGGCTGGCCGCGCCGGACGCCAGGCCGGCCGGCCTGCCGTGGCAGGAGCCCGACGGCGGCTGGGGCCACTTGGGCCAAGACGGATCCGGCCGCACGGACCTGCACGTCACCATCGACACCGCCGGCCGCACCCATGACCGCAGGGAGGACTTCGCCGAGGTCTACGGCGACTGGGACGAGATAGCCGAACGGACCAGCGCTCCTGCCATCCTCCGCCCCGGCGAGACCGCCGCCGCCCTCCGGCAGGCCGAACGCGACCCGGCCGCCCTCACCGACGACCAGGCTCTCGCCCTGCTGGCCGCGGACGGGCCCGACCTGGAGGCACTGGCCGGCATCGCCGACGCGCTGCGCCGCGAGGTCATCGGCGACGACGTCACCTACGTCGTCACCCGCAACATCAACTTCACCAACGTCTGCTACACCGGCTGCCGGTTCTGTGCGTTCGCCCAGCGCCGGACCGATGCCGACGCGTACACGCTGTCGTTGCAGCAGATCGGGGACCGTGCCGCCGAGGCCTGGAAAGCCGGTGCCACCGAGGTGTGCATGCAGGGAGGCATCCATCCCGACCTGCCAGGAACAGCATATTTCGAAATCGCTTCCGAAGTCAAGCGACGCTGCCCAGACCTTCACGTTCATGCGTTCTCCCCGATGGAGGTGGTGAACGGGGCCTCGCGCACCGGCCTGACGATCAGGGAGTGGCTGGTCCGGGCCATCCAAGCGGGCGTCGGCTCGCTGCCGGGCACGGCCGCGGAGATCCTCGACGACGAGGTGCGCTGGGTGCTGACCAAGGGCAAGCTGCCCGCCTCGGTGTGGATCGAGGTGATCTCCACCGCGCACGAGCTCGGCCTGCGCACCTCGGCCACGATGATGTACGGGCACGTCGATACCCCGGCGCACTGGGTCGGCCACCTGCGGGTGATCCGCTCCATCCAGGAGCGCACCGGCGGCTTCACCGAGTTCGTGCTGCTCCCGTTCATCCACGAGAACGCCCCGATCTACCTGGCCGGGCTGGCCCGGCCGGGGCCGACCCGGCGGGAGAACCGGGCCGTGCACGCGCTGTCCCGGCTGCTGCTGCACGGGGCGATCGACTCGATCCAGTGCTCCTGGGTCAAGCTCGGCGACGAGGGCTGCCGGGACGTGCTCCGCGGCGGCGCCAACGACCTGGGCGGCACGCTAATGGAGGAGACCATCAGCAGGATGGCCGGCGCGGACCACGGCTCCTACAAGACGATCAGCGGCCTGCGCGCGATCACCGAACCGCTCGGCCGGCCGCTGCGCCCGCGCACCACCACCTACGGCGAGGTCCCGGCCGAGCGCCAGGCCGCCGCCGAAGCCACCGACGGCGTCTGCGCGTCCGTGCGCTCCGGCCTGCCCCTGCTGACGCACTGACCCGGCGGATTGTGTAGTCGATTGCCCCGGGCATGCCGGGTCCTTACCCGGCGCGGGC
>WNGE01000808.1_pt1 | contig 45794 bp, 40 predicted proteins | sample 5400651 | NCBI WGS metagenome assembly WNGE01 (sample SAMN13153370, study PRJNA577476) | soil metagenome | isolation source: 60 cm soil or saprolite under grassland replicate 2 | place: USA:California | collected 2016-06-15 | reverse complement strand
GCCGACCGGGTGTCGGCGCGCACCTCGAAGCGCCCCCGGGTCGCGAGCTCGCGGGCGATCTCCCGGGACACCCGCTGCTCGACGCCGACCCGGGAGGTCCCGTTGACGAGCGTCTGGAAGCGGATCACGCGCACGTCGGCCGGGAGCGTCGAGCCCCGTCCGACGAGCGAGTAGCCGCAACGGACGGCCACCGCGGTGGCGAACACGATCACCGCGAGACCAGGCAGCCCGAGCCGCGGGAACGTCCGTCTCAATGCACGACCAGATTCAGGAGCCGGTCGGGCACGAAGACCGATCGCGTGATCTCCTTGCCTTCGACCCAGGGTCGGATCTTCTCGTCCCGGCGCGCGAGCGCGAGCGCCGCGGCCTCACCCTCCCCCCGCTCGACGTCCAGTCTCCCCCGCACCTTTCCGTTGACCTGGACGACCAGCGTCACGCGCGGACTCGTTGCGAGGTCGGGATCGAACTCGGGCCAGGCCGCCTCGAGCAGGAAGGGCTTCTCCCCCAGCCGCTCCCACCACTCCTCGGTTGCGTGCGGCGCCACCGGATGAAGCAGCTTCAAGAGCGTCTTCGTCGCTCCAACGACCACGTTCGCGGGCTCCGAGCCGGCTTCGAGCGCGTCGGAGATCTCCCGCTGGAACTCCATGAGAGCCGCCACCGCAGTGTGAAAGTGGAAGCGTTCGGCATCTTCGGTGACGCGCCGGATCGTGCGGTGCTCGAAGCGCGTCAGCGGCGTGTCGGAGGGAGTCGTTCCCCCGCCGGCCCCCGAAGCGATATCGCAGACGCGCGCGCAGAGATCGTGCACCCGGTTCAGGAACCGGAACGCGCCGGTCACGCCGTCCTCGGACCACTCCGATTCCTTTTCGGGAGGTCCGATGAAGAGCGTGTAGAGCCGCACCGTGTCCGCGCCGAACCTCTCGATCAGCTCGTCGGGCGATACAGTGTTGCCCCGCGATTTCGACATCTTCTCGACCTTGCCGGTCGCCGCGTTGACGCGGGTGATCATTCCCTGGTTGAAGAGGCGCTGGAAAGGCTCCTCGATCTCGACTAATTCCATGTCCTTCAGGACGCGGCACACGAAGCGCGCGTAGAGCAGGTGGAGGATCGCGTGCTCGATGCCGCCGACGTACTGGTCGACCGGCATCCAGCGCGCGGCCCGCTCCGAATCGACCATCCTCTTGTCGTCGCGCGGGTTCAGGAAACGAAGGTAGTACCAGGACGAGTCGACGAACGTGTCCATGGTGTCTGTCTCGCGCCGCGCCGGCTCCCCGCACTGCGGGCAGCGCGTCTCGACGAACGCCTTCGACTTCTCGAGCGGGTTGCCCTCCACGCCGCGGAACTCGACGTCGTCCGGCAGCAGGACCGGCAGGTCTTCGTCCGGGACGGGCACGACGCCGCACCGCGGGCAATGGATCGCCGGGATCGGGGTGCCCCAGTACCGCTGCCGCGAGATCAACCAGTCGCGCAGGCGATAACCGATCTTCCCCTTGCCGAACCCGTTCCGCTCGATCCATTCGACCGCCCGCCGCACGGCCCCGGGACCGCAGGGCGTTCCGTCCCACTCCCCGGAGTTGCAGAGATACCCGACGTGCGGCACTGCCCCCGTCATGGAATCCGGGTCGAGCTCCGCCTCCTCGGTCCGGTAGACCGGTCGGACCGGCAGTCCAAAGCGGCGCGCGAACTCGAAGTCGCGCTGGTCGTGCGCGGGAACGCCCATGATCGCGCCGGTCCCGTACTCGGGAAGGACGAAGTTCGCGAGCCAGACCGGGATCTTCTCTCCAGTGGCCGGGTTGATGGCGAGGAAGCCCGTATCGAGCCCTTCCTTGGCTCCTCCCTCGGCCTCCCGCTCGAGGCGGGACTCCCGGCGGACTTTCTCGACGAACTCTTCGATCGCGGTGCGCTTGCCGGATCGCTCCGCGAGCGTCGCGACCGCCGGATGCTCCGGCGCGAGCGCCAGAAACGTCGCGCCGAAGAGCGTGTCCGGCCGGGTCGTGAAGACCGCGACCGGCTCGACGAGCGCGTCGACTCGAAAAAAGATCTCCGCCCCTTCCGACCGGCCGATCCAGTTGCGCTGCATCGTCTTGACCCGCTCGGGCCATTCGGAGAGAGTCTCCAGCCCCGCGAGCAGCCGCTCGGCGTAATCGGTCACGCGAAAGAACCACTGGGTCAGGTCGCGGATCTCGACCAGATCGTCGGAGCGCTCGCACCGGCCGTTGACGACCTGCTCGTTGGCGAGCACGGTCCGGCAGCCGGGACACCAGTTGACCGGCGCCGTGCGGCGGTACGCGAGGCCCCGCTCCCACATCCGGAGGAAGAGCCACTGGTTCCACTTGTAGTAGGAGGGCTCGCACGAAGCGAGCTCCTTCGACCAGTCGTACAGGAGACCGAGCGCCCGCAACTGCTCCTTCATCCGGGCGATGTTGGCGAGGGTGTAATCGCGCGGATGAACTCCGCTTTGGATGGCGGCGTTTTCCGCGGGCAGACCGAAGGCGTCCCAGCCCATAGGGTTCAATGCCTTGCGGCCCGCCATCCGCTCGCGGCGATAGAGCGCGTCCCCCAGGATGTAGTTGCGCCCGTGACCCACGTGGAGACGGCTCGCCGACGGGTACGGGTACATGTTGAGCATGTAGAACTCGTCGCCCGGCACGGACGTGTCCACCTGCGCGACGGCGCTGTCTTCCCAGCGGCGCCGCCACTTCTCCTCGATCGCAGCGGCGTCATAGCGGTCGGTCATCGCCGGCAATATAGCAAGGGCTTACGGCGCGGACGCGCGCTTCCGCAGCGTCGTTTCTCCCGCTCGCAGGGGTTCGTACGCGAGCTCTCCGGAAAACGTGAGCGACGCCAGGAAGAGTGACCGCGGGCGGGCCAGCGCCCGTCGGCCGAACGGCAGGTAGCGCGCGTCGACGCCGTTTACCGACGCGCTCGGGTCGGAAAAGACGAAGCCGCGATCCGGATAGTAGACCTCGATCCAACGGTGGTAGGCGCCTCCGATGTCGGGCTCGTATCCGGGCGTGCCGGGCCGGCTCTTCAACACGCCCTGCACTGTCCTCGCGTGCATGCCGGAGCGGCGAAGAAGGTCGACGGCGAGCTCCGACAGCCCCACGCAGTTCGCCCGCCGCCCGGCGAACACCGCTGCAGGGTCCTGTCTCCGGACGCGGTCGGGATCGTATCGGACGAGCGCGGCGAGGCCCGACAGGATCCGCTCGACCGCGGCGGACTGAGTCACGGCTCCCCCGACCATCCTCTGGACGAAAAGGTCTCGCTCCGGTGCGCGCGGCAGCGCGGCGTCCCGGGGAAGGCCGGTTGGAAAAGGCGACCGGCTCGCGAGCGGCGAATCGCTGACCCGGACCGACAGCTCGATCATGCCCCGCGGACCGGTGGAAACCGCGAGTGAGTAACCGTCGTTGTCGTACTGGTCGAAGAACCGGGCGGCCTCCCCCTCTCCACGGTAGGTCGCGACCTGCTCCCCCGCAATCGCCACGGCGGAAACTGTCGCGGCGAGGACGGCGCACGCTATCCGGGAGATCACGTTTCGGCGAGACCGGCCCGCCCGGACTTCAGCACCCCGTCGAGGATTCCGTTGATGAACTGCGAAGAGCGCGGCGTCGAGAAGCGCTTGGCGATCTCGAGCGCCTCGTCGATCACGACCGGGCGTGGAGTCTCCGGCTCGTGGAGGAGCTCGAAGAGCGCCATCCGGAGGATGTTGCGGTCCACGATCGGCATCCGCATGAGACGCCAGTGGTCGGCCTGCCGCGAGATCAGGGCGTCGAGAGTCTCCCGGTGCTCGAGGGTACCCGCGACCAGACGTTTCGTGAAGTTGCGGAGCCCCTCGGAGACGTTCTGGAGGTCCGTCGAGCGCTGGAACATGTCCGCCGGCGGCGTTCCGGCGACGTCGTTCTCGAAGAGCATCTGCAGCGCGAGCTCGCGTGCCTTTCTTCGCGCGCCCACGTCACTTCCTCCGCAGCCGGCGGCGCAGGTTGGCCATCTCGATCGCGGCGTCCACCGCTTCGCCGCCCTTGGACACGCGGGACCGCGCCTGCTCCATCGTGTCGCACGTCAGGAGACCGAATCCGATCGGGATGCCCGTCTCGACCGACAGGGCCGCGAGCGCGCTCGCGACGGCGTGCCCGAGCACGTCGTGATGCGTGGTCTCGCCGCGGACGATCGCGCCGAGCGCGACCAGCGCGTCCGGTCTCTCGGTCTCTAGCAGGGCCCGCGCTGCGGCGGGCAGCTCGAACGCTCCGGGGACCTTGACGACGAGCGAGTCCTCCGCACGGCCGCCGCGGGCCTCGAGAGTCTCGAGCGCGGCGCGCAGAAGCGCGTCGGTGACGGTCGGGTTCCAGCGCGCGCAGAGGATCCCGAGCTTCAAGCCGCGAGCGTCGAGACTTCCCGCGCGCTCGCGGGGCGTGAAAAGCGGAGCGACGCGGCGCACGGCTCGATTGCTCAAGGACCAATCCCTTCGAGAGGATTCGATTCTATCCCGCGGCCGCATCTTCGGAGAAGAGCCGCTCGAGCAGAGGCTCGTCTTCGAAGCTCCGGGCGTAGCGGGCGAGGAACTCTTCCGCCGCGTATCGCGCCGGCTGCGGCCCGAGCGATTCCAGACAGAGCGCGGCCGCGACGCTTCCGATTCGCCCGGCCACCTCCCAGGGCGCCCCGATCCGGATTCCCCGCACCAGGCCGGCGCGATAGGCATCTCCGACACCGGTAGGGTCGATCGCCGGCCTCTCGAGAGCCGCGGCGGGAACCTCGTGGCGCACTCTGCCGGGGGAGCCGGCGACCGAGATGAGCGAGCCCTGCTCCCCGTGCGTAATGACGAGCACGGGCACGCGCGCCTCGAGGTCTTCGCGGGAAAGGCCGGTCTTCTGGTGGAGGATCCCGAACTCGTACTCGTTCGCGATCAGGAGAAATGCCCCCTCCAGCCCGGCGAGGAGCTCTTCGCCGGACAGCCGCGCGACCTGCTGGCTCGGGTCGTAGAGAAACGGGATTGCGAGCTCCCGGCACTCCGCAGCATATTGCGCCATCGCCCGGGGATCGTTGGGCGAGATCACGACGAGCGCGACGTCGCGCGCCGCGGCGCCCGAAAGCGGGAGGTCGCGGGCCCGCGCCATCGCCCCCGTGTAAAACGACGCGAGCTGGTTCTGGTCGCGATCGGTCGAGACGAAGAAGGACGCGGTGAAAACGTCCTCGTGGATTTGCAGGCCGGAGCAGGTGCTCGACGAAGCGCCCCGGAAAACGCATCAGGTAGTCGAATGCGACCGAGCCCGTGACGACGATCCGGCCGGACTCGGGCAGCCCGAGGAAAGGCGCGGCTTCCCCCTTCACAGGTATTTCCCGACGAGGGGAGCGAGCCGCCGTCGCGTCTCTTCGGAGATCGCATTTCGATCGGTCAGGATCGCGAACTGGAGCGCGTGGCGGCAGGAGCAGTCCCGGTCAGGGAAAACGCGCGCCACCGCTTCTCGCATCGTCCGCCGGGCCGCGTCCGAGTTCTCCCCGAGAATGGCGATCACCGTCTCGACCGAGACCGCCTGCTCGGTCTCGCGCCAGGCGTCGTAGTCGGTCACCAGCGCGAGCGTCGCGTAGCAGATCTCCGCCTCGCGCGCGAGCTTCGCCTCGGTCAGGTTCGTCATCCCGACGACGTCGGCGCCCCAGGAGCGGTACAGGAGCGACTCCGCCCGTGTCGAGAACTGCGGTCCCTCCATGCAGACGTAGGTCGCGCCGCGCCGCGCCGGCAGATTCGCGGCGTCGGCGGCCTCCTCGAGCGCGCGGGCGAGACTCGGGCAAACCGGCTCCGCGAAGGAGACGTGCGCGACGAGGCCGTCGCCGAAAAACGTGTCGGGCCGGTGACGCGTCCGGTCGATGAACTGATCGGGGATCACGGCCCGGCGCGGCGCGTCTTCCTCCCGGAGGCTGCCGACCGCCGACGCGGACAGGAGCGCATCGCAGCCGAGCGTCTTGAAGCCCCAGACGTTCGCGCGGTAGTTGATCTCGCTCGGAGAGAGAGAGTGTCCCCGGCCGTGCCGGGAGAGAAACGCCACGGGAACTCCGGAGAGCGTGCCGGTGAAATAGGAATCGGAGGGCGGACCGAAGGGGGTTTCCAGGTTTTCTTCGCGCAACCCCTCGATCGCTTCGAGATCGTAGACGCCGCTCCCTCCGATGAGGCCCACGGGGACCGTCAGACCGGCGCCTCCTCCAGGGTCACGCGGTGGGTCTCCACGGCCTCGAGCACCCGCTCGGCGAGGGCGAGCGCGTCGCGCCCGTCCTCGCCGGACACCAGGGGCCGGCTTCCTTCCGCGACGGCGCGCCGGAAGTCCGCGAGCTCGCGGGAGAGCGGCTCCTCGCGCGATACGGAGACCGGCACCGGCAGGATCTCCGGCCGGCCGCTCTCGGAGAGGAGGCGGAACGCCGACACGCTCTGCGCCTGCATGTCGACCGAGACGTAGATGGAGGGAGCGAACACGCGGCACTTGCGGACCTTTTCGGCCGAGACTCGCGAGGCGGTCAGGTTCGCCACGCAGCCGCCTTCGAATGCGAGCCGGGCATTCGCGATGTCGAGCTTCTGGGTGAGCACCGGCACGCCGGCCGCGCGAACCTCCCGGACCGGCCGGCCCACGAGGGCGGAGACGATTTGGAGATCGTGGATCATGAGATCGAGGACGACGTCCACGTCCAGGCTTCGTGCCGTGAAGACGCCGAGCCGGTGGACCTCGATGAAGCGTGGCGCCGCGACGAGTTCGAGAGCGGCCTCGATCGCTGGGTTGTAGCGCTCGACGTGTCCCACCTGGAGAACCCGGCCGGCCCGGCGCGCGCGCTGGACAAGGTCCTCGGCGTGGGCGAGGTCTGCCGCGATCGGCTTCTCGACCAGCACGTGGAGGCCGCGATCCAGGAAGTAGCCGGCGATCTCGGCGTGCGTGACGGTCGGGGTCGCGACGACGACCGCCTCGGCCTCCTCCGCGATCTGTTCGAAATTGGAGAGAACCCGAAGAGAGAACTCGCGCGCGATCTCCTCGGCCCGCCCCGGATGGTGATCGTGCACTCCGACGACCCGGAGCCCGGCGAGCGACGAGGCCACTCTCGCGTGATGGCGTCCGAGGTGGCCGACGCCGACGACGGCGAGACGGACTTCTCTCATGACCGGTCATCCTGAGGCCCGAAGGGCCGAAGGATCCCTTGATTCCAGGGATCCCTCGCCGCCCGATGGCGGCTCGGGATGACCGGGCGCGTGCGGCGCCCGGTCACCGGTGGAACCCCCGCTTGCTTTCCCGAATGAACTTGACCAGCTCTTCGACGGCCGGCCCGGAGAGCTCGCTCTCGATTCGTTCGAGCGCCTGGGTGGTGTTCAGCTTCGATTTCACGAGCAGCCGGTAGGCCCTCTGAAGAGCTTCGATCTCCCCGTCCGGGAACCCCTGGCGCTTCAAGCCGATCGTGTTGATCCCGTAAGTCTTCGCGTCGGCGCCGTCGGTCTTGCAGAAGGGGAGAATGTCCTGGCGGCACTGGGTAAACGCCCCGACGAACGCGTGCCGTCCGATCCGCACGAACTGGTGGACGGCGGTAAAGGCGCCCAGGATCGCTCGATCGCCGACGTCGACGTGCCCGGCCAGCGAGGCGCAGTTCGCGAAGATCGTCCCCGAGCCGACCCGGTTGTCGTGCGCCACGTGCGAGTAGGCCATGAAGTAGTTGTCGTCGCCGATCACGGTCTCGCCATGCCCGGTCATCGTTCCCCGGTGGACGGTCGAGAACTCCCGGAAGACGTTGCGGCTGCCGACGTCGAGCTTCGTCTTCTCCCCGTGGTACTTCAGGTCCTGAGGCTCGAATCCGAGCACGGCATGCGGAAAGATCCGGTTAGCTTCGCCCAAGGTCGCCGGCCCTTCGATCTGCGCGTGTGATCCGACGGTCGTCCCGCGGCCGAGCTCGACGCCGTCGCCCACGACGGCGTACGGCTCGATCCGGACCCCTTCCGCGAGCCGCGCGCCGGGAGAGACGACCGCCGACGGGTGAACTTCGACGCTCACGGACGGTCGATGATCGTCGAAAGGAGCTCCGCCTCGGCGGCGAGCACTCCGTCGACCTTCGCGGTTGCCCGACACTTCGAGATCCGCGTTTTGATCGACACCATCTCGACCTCGATCACGAGCTGGTCTCCGGGGATGACCGGACGGCGGAACTTGCACCGGTCGATGCCGGTCATGTAGATGAGCTTCTTCTCTCTGTCGGGAAGGCTCGCGAGGAGTCCCACCCCGCCGACCTGCGCCATGGCCTCCACGATGAGCACGCCCGGCATCACGGGGTTGCCCGGGAAGTGGCCCTGGAAGAACTCCTCGTTGAAGCTGACGTTCTTGATCCCGACGACGCGCTTTCCCTCCTCGACTTCCAGGATGCGGTCCACGAGCAGGAAGGGATAGCGGTGCGGGAGGATCTTCAGGATTTCGGTGATTCCGATTTCCAGGAGGAGCCTCCTTTCTCGAACCGCGCGAGCCGGCGTTCGAGGTCCTCGAGCCGGCGCGCGAGCTCCGGCAGGCGGGCCACGATCGCCGCGCGCCTCAGAAAGTCGCGGTGCGGGGCGGCGGGCATTCCGGACACGACGGCGCCGGCCGCGACCGAGCCCGTCACGCCCGCCTGGCCCGTCGCGATCGCGCCCTTCCCGACGGTGACGTGGTCGTTGACGCCGACCTGGCCGGCGAGCGTCACCCGGTCTTCGAGACGCGCCGACCCGGCGATTCCCGCCTGACCGCAGAGAATCGCATCCTCTCCCACGACGACGTTGTGGCCGACCTGGACGAGGTTGTCGATCTTCGTTCCCCGCCCGATCCGGGTCTCGCCGAGCGTGGCCCGGTCGATCGCCGCGTTGGCGCCGATCTCGACGTCGTCGCCGATGCGGACGATCCCGACCTGCGGGATCTTGCGGTGCGCCGTGCCGTCCCAGAGGTAGCCGAAGCCGTCGGATCCGACCACGGCTCCGGAGTGCAGAATGCATCGCGACCCGATGACGCACCGCTCTTGGACGACGGCGTTCGGATGCAGGAAGCAGTCGTTTCCGATCTCTGCGCCCTCGCCCACGAACACTCCTTCCGCGATGCGCGTCCGCTGTCCCACCCGCGCTCCGGCGCCGACGGTTGACCCCGCGGCGATCGAAGCTCCGCGGCCGATCTTCGCGCTCGGATGGACACGAGCCCCGCGCGCGACTCCGGCGGCCGGCCGTCTCACGGGATGGGAGAACTCAAGCCACCGGGCCAGCGCGAGCGGCGGTGAATCGACGACGACGCAGGGTTTTCCGGCCGCGGCCTCCACCGAAGGAACGAGAAGCGCGCCGGCTCCGCTCGCCGCGGCGGAACGCCGCTCCCCCGCGACCCAGGAGAGGTCGAGTGGTCCGGCGTCTTCGAGAGATCGGACGGCCGAGAGGGCGAGATCCGGATCGCCCACCACGTGCCCCCCGACGGCGACGGCGACCTCGCCGAGCGTGAAGCCCGAAACGCCCGCGGCAAAGCGCATACCGGGCCTTCTCCTTCGGCTGACCGGCTTTCGCGGCCGGGACGCCGGGCGTCTCACCTTCTTCGTCCGGGATTTCACGCGGGTCCGGATGTTACTAAAGCAAAGGAGCCCGCGAGGGGCTCCTTCCGTGTCCCGGGTCCCCTGTCCCGTGTCCGGTCTACGAGGGCTTCTTCGCGGGCGGCTTCGTTGGCGCGGGAGCGGCGGGCGCGGGCGCGGCGCTCTTCGCCGCGGCGGCAGGCGGCACGGCAACGGTCGTGTTGAAGCGCTTCAGCACGTCATCCGTAATGTCCGCCGCGTCGTCGGCGAAAACGAGGCCGGACTGGAACTTGTTGAAGATCAGCGTGTATCCCCGCTCCTTGCCGAGCTGCGTGATGATCGGGAACACGCGCTGTTCGAGTTGGGCGAGCTCTTTCTTCTGAGCCTGGTCGAGGTCGCGGGTCGCCTTCTCCTGGAAGCTCTTGAAGTCGATCGCCTTCTCCTGGTACTGCTTCTGGAGCTGATCCCGCTTTTCGTCGGTCAACGCCTGACCCTGATCGGCGAGCTTCTGCTCGAGATCCCGCAGCTCTTTCTGGAGCCGGTCCGCCTCGGCCTTCTTGTCGTCATTGACCTTCTTCACCCGGTTGAAGGCCTCTTTGCCCAGGGAGGAATCCCGCACCAGACGCTCGACGTCGATGACGGCAACGCGGATCGGCCCGGCCGGCGCGGCGCCGGTCGGAGCGGACTGCGCGCTCACGACCGCGGCGAGCGAGGCGGCCAGGAGGGAAAGCACAAGTCGTTTCATTCGAGGACTCCTTCTCACGAAAACTGCGGATAGTAGCAATTTCCTGGGCGAGACAACAGATGTGCCGGAGCCGGCATTTCCGACTGGCCGGACCTGAATAAGGATGCGGGTGCAGGTCCGCAGGACCTGTCCCCGCAACATCAAAAAGTCCTTCCGATCGAGAAATCGAAGCCGGACCGCTTTTCGCGCAAATTGTTGATCGGAAATCCAAACTGATCGATCGGCGTCCTGGGATCGAGGTTGAACGAATAAATGAACCGGAGAGGCGCCTGGAAGATCGGCAGGAAGATGCGCAGCTCGGCCCCCACGGCGGTTCGCAGCCGCGAGAAATCGATCGATTGGCTCTCGTGGTACACGTTCCCGACGTCGGTGAAAGCGAGCAGCTTCGCCGGCCCGACCGACGCGAACACGTACTCGAAGTTCACGACGAAGTACTTGTCCCCGCCGAGGATGCGACCCACGTCGTCGGTGAAGACCTGGTTGTTCTTCTTCAACGGGAGCACGGAACCGGTGCGGAATCCCCGCAGGCTCGTCTCGCCGCCGAGCTGGAACCGCTCGAAGATCGGAACGTCCCGGCCGGAAAAGGGAGCGACGTAGCCGGCTTCGAAATTCGCCCCGAGGTAGGCGTGGCGGGGGAATGGAAGCGGAAGGTAGCCGGAGCCGCCCACGAGGGGTTTGATGAAATCCTGGTTGCCTCCGAGCACGCTCCCTGCGAACTGCGCGGTCAGGTAAAGCCGGTAGCCGCGGTTCGGGTCGAAGGGATCGTTCCGGCTGTCGAACCGGTAGCCGGGCGTGACCGAGGAGGTCGTTCCCGTGATCTCCGTGAACTTCGCGGGCGGAGCCGGCTGCCCGGGGGGCACCTGCGCGCCGCGCACCGGGAAGTTCGCCTTCACGTCTTCGTATGCATACAGCAATGACCAGCTGTCGAAGAGACCGATCCCCTTCCCGTAGAACGTGGTCCCGCCCGATCGCTTCTCGTCGATGTTCAGGTAGTCGACGTTGCGGCGGAAGAGCGAGACCCCGACGGTCTGGTTCCGGTCCATGAACCACGGAACCGTGTAGGAGACGTCGTAATAATTGGAGATTCGCCCCACCTGTGCGGACGCGCCGAGAATCTCTCCGCGTCCGAGGAAGTTGCGCGTCTGGAAGGAGAACTGCCCGAAGAAGCCGTCGAGCGCGGAATATCCCGCGCCGAATTGGATCTCGTTCTTGCTCGCCTCGGTCCCTTTGATGACCATGTCCACTTTCTTATCGGCGGGACGGACCGAGAACTCCGGATCTTCTGCGATCTTGAAGTAGCCGAGCTGCTGGAGCTTCTGCAGGCTCTTCTTGATCGCTTCCATGTTCATCACTGCGCCCTCGTCCAGGGCGAACTCGCGACGGATCACCTTGTCGCGGGTCGTGGTGTTTCCTTTGACCTCGAGGCGGCCGAGATAGAACTTGTCCCCCTCGTAGAGCTTCACGTCGACGTCGACGCGGTGATCGCCGATCTCGTGGTATTCGGGATCGGCGAACCAGTAGATGTACCCGCGCGACTTGTACTTCCCCTCGATGCGCTGCAGAGCCTCGACCAGCCGCTCCCGGTTCAGGATGGAGCCGGGCGGCAGCTCGGAGAACTCCTTCAAGAGGACGTTCGAGGGGATCACCGTGGGCTCTGGGGGATCCACGGGCTGCCCCTGCTGATTGACCCGCACTACGCGGATGTTGCCGGTGTAGAAACGCTCCCCTTCCACGATCGGGATGGTGATGCGGGCCCGGCGCTTGATCTTCTTCGGTTTCGCTCGCGGGTTCTTGACGTAGATGTCGATCTTGGGGTCCTTGACCACGACGTTTTTGTAACCCCGCGACTGGTAGAGCGCCTTGACGTTCTCGACGTCCTCGTCGTAGTTGGCCTGGTTGAAGCTGGTCTTGTCGGAGAACAGCCGCCAGACGGCGGTCTCCTTGGTCTTCTTCATCGCCATCCGGAGGCGGCGGTCGGAAATGACGGCGTTTCCCTCAAAGGTGATCGACGTGATCTTGACCTTCTCCCCTTCGTCGATGACGAAGACGACCTTCTTGCCCGTCTTGGAGATGTCCTCGATGCGAAAATCGACCGTGGCGCTGCGGAAGCCCTGGGAAACGTAGTAGTCCGCGATCGCCGACCGGGTCTTCGCGATTTCGCGCAGGGACAGCGGCGCGCCCTGGTGGATCTCGACCTTGTCCTCTCTCAGCTTGTCCTTGATCTGCGACGTCGAGAGCTTCTTGTTCCCGCTGAAGTCGACCGAGGAAATCGTGGGACGCTCCTCGATGGTGACGACCAGAGTCACTCCCGCCGCGTCGCGCTCCGCTTCCACCGAGACGTTCTCGAGGAGGCCGACGTCCCACAGAGACTGGAAGTTCGCGCGGATCTTCTCCGGGTCGTAAGGGTCACCGACTTTCACTCCGAGGTAATGCGCGATCGTGTCGGGCGAGACCGTCTGGTACCCGACGACGCGGATGCCGACGATTCGCTCGGACGGCGCGACCGGCGCGGCCTTCGGGATGATCGGCGCCGGGGTCGGGGCGACGAGCGCCGGCGCCGGGACGATCGCGGCAGGGGTCGGGACGACCGACGCAGGGGTCGGAGTCGGAGGAGGCGAAACGATCCGGGAAACCGAAGGGGTCTGCCCCGACGCCGAGAGGGAGAAGAGGAACGCGAGCGCACACGCGGGCAATCGCCACCACCGCTCGCACCTCCCGTCGTTCCTGCTTCGATGCCGCAAGCGAAATCCTTATCTCTCCCGCGAGCCGGATTATTCCCCGAGATGGAAGCTCCGAGCCGGAAGACCCGGACGTCCGGCCCGACGGCCGGTTATCGGATACCTGCGACCGAGGTCAGGACTCCAACCCGATCGGTTCGCTCTCCCGCGCCATCACGGTCAGCCCCTCGGGTCCGACGCGGATTTCGATCGCCTCGACCCGCTCGTCGCGGCTCTGGATCAGGACCTCGGAGACCGGGTCCTCGATGTATTTCTGAATGGCGCGCCGCAGCGGACGGGCGCCCATGTTGGGGTCGTCGCCGCTCTGCGCCAGCAGCCACTCGACCGCGGCGTCGTCGACGTCGAGAGCGGCGCCTTTCGGAGCGAGAGTCGCGTTCACGTCGTCGATCAGCAGCCGGCAGATCTTCGTCAGCTCCTCGCGCCCGAGCGGGTGGAACACGATCGTCTCGTCGATGCGGTTGATGAACTCGGGAGAGAAGTCCCGCTTCAGCTCTTTCAGAACGAGATCTTCGATCTCCTTCGTGGTCTGCACCTCGCGCGAGCCGCCAAAGCCGAGGCGCGTCCGGCTGACGAGGTGCTTCGTTCCGATGTTGGACGTCATGATGATGAGCGTGTTCTTGAAATCGACCAGGTTCCCGTAGGCGTCCGTCAGGATGCCGTCCTCGAGGATCTGGAGCAGCAGGTTCGCGATGTCCGGGTGGGCCTTCTCGATCTCGTCGAAGAGGATCACGCTGTAGGGATTGCGCCGGATCCGTTCGGTCAGCTGTCCGCCCTCCTCGTGCCCCACGTACCCGGGCGGCGACCCGATCAGCTTCGAGACGGCGTGCTTCTCCATGTACTCGGACATGTCGAACCGCACGAGCGATTTCTGGTTCTCGAAGAGGAATTCGGCGAGGCGCCGTGCGACCTCAGTCTTGCCGACGCCGGACGGCCCGAGAAAGATGAACGATCCCATCGGGCGGTTCGGGTTGTTGACGCCGAGGCGCGAACGCCGGATCGCCTTGGAGACGCCGACGATCGCCGCCTCCTGCCCGACGATCCGGCGGCGCAGAGCGTCCTCCATGTGAAGGAGCTTCTCCGCCTCCTCCATCTCGAGCGACGCGACCGGAATCCCGGTCCAGGAGGAGATGATCTCCTCGATGTCCCGCCGCGTGACTTCCTGCGTCGCCTCCGTTCGCTCGGCGGTCTGCGCCTTGGTGCGCTCGATCTCCTCCTTCAGCTCGATCTCGCGCTCGCGCAGAAAGACGGCCTTCTCGAAATCCTTGTCCGAGATCGCCTTCTTCATCTCCTTGACAATCTGGCGCGTTTCGATCTCGAGCTTGCGCAGGTTCTGCGTGTCGGCGACGCGCTTCAGCTTCACCTTTGCCCCGGCTTCGTCCAGAATGTCGATCGCCTTGTCCGGGAAGAAGCGGTCCGTGATGTAGCGGTTCGACTGGTAGACCGCGGTCTTGATCGCCTCGGCCGAGTACCGCACCTTGTGGAACTGTTCGTAGCGGTCCTTGACCCCTTCCAGGATCTCGAACGTCTCGTGCTCGGACGGCGCGGTGACGTGGATCGCCTGGAACCGTCGCAGGAGGCTCCGGTCCTTCTCGATGTACTTCCGGTATTCCTTCAATGTCGTCGCGCCGATGCACGACACCTCTCCGCGCGAGAGCGCGGGCTTCAGGATGTTCGCGGCGTCCAGCGACCCTTCCGCGGATCCGGCACCGATCAGGGAGTGGATCTCGTCGATGAAAATGATCAGGTCCGGGTTTTCCCGCAGCTCGCGGATGATCCCCTTCAGCCGTTCCTCGAACTGGCCGCGGTATTTCGTTCCGGCGACGATCAGCGAGAGATCGAGCGCCAGAATCTTTTTTGACGACAGAAACATCGGGACCGCGCCCTCGACGATCCGGGTCGCGAGCCCCTCGACGATCGCCGTCTTTCCGACGCCCGGCTCTCCCAGGAGGATCGGGTTGTTCTTCGTGCGGCGCGAGAGGATCTGGATGATCCGCTCGACCTCCTTCTCCCGGCCGATCAGCGGATCGAATGTGCCGGAACCGGCGAGCTGCGTCAGGTCCCGGCTGTACTCCGCGAGGAACGGCAGCTCCTTCTTCTGCTTGGAGACCTCGCGCTCCTTGATGAGCGAGATCGTCTCCTCGCGCACGCCGTACAGGTTGAACCCGCGGGCGGTCAACAGGCGCCCCGCGACGCAGCCGTCCACCCGGAGGAGGCCGATCAGGAGGTGCTCCGTCCCGACGTAGGGGTGCATCATCGACTCCGCCTCGTGCGAGGCGTAGGCGAGGATCTTCTTCGATTCCTCGGAAAGCGGCAGCTCCGCCGTCGAGGAGATTCTTTCGACGAAGATGCGATCCCCCTCGATCTCCCGGCGAACCTCCTCCGGCTTCACGTTGAAGCGAGCGAAGATCTCCTTGATGATGTCCTCCCCTTCGCGGAGGATCCCGAGCAGGAGGTGCTCGGACTCGATGACCTTCGAGCCGAGCTTGGAGGCCTCGTAACGCGCGAAAAAGAGAGCGCGCCTCGCTTTTTCGTTGTATTTCTCAAACATCCGCGGCACTCGGATGCGAGGGGGCGCCGCGGCGGGGACCGTGGAAATCCATGGCTAGCCCGAGAAACGGGTCGCGGGGAGAATTCCTTCCCGGGACATGTTGAAAATCTTATCACATCGCTTCGCGAGTTCCGGGTTGTGAGTGACGAGAACGGTCGTCATTGCGCACTCGCGATGGAGCTCCGTCAGGAGATCGAAGACACCGCGAGCGGATTCCGAGTCGAGATTTCCGGTCGGCTCGTCGGCGAGGAGAAGACTCGGGCCTCGCGCGAGAGCTCTCGCGATCGCGACGCGTTGCTGCTCTCCGCCCGACAGCGACCGCGAGAGGTGCGAGTGGCGGTCGGCCAGCCCGACGCGATCGAGGAGTTTCGCGGCACGCTGCCGCGCGTCGCGCGCCGAAATTCCGGCGATCCGGTGCGGGAACGCGACGTTCTCCTCGGCGGTGAACTCGGGAAGCAGGTGGTGGAACTGGAAGACGAAACCGATCCGTTCGTTGCGGAACCTTGCGCGCTCCTTCGGGGAAAGATCGTCGAGTGAAACGCCGAGGATCTCGACGCGCCCGGCATCGGGACGATCGATCCCGCCGAGAAGGTGGAGGAGGGTGCTCTTTCCGACCCCGGACGGACCCATGACCGCGGCGAACACGCCTTTCTCCAGATCGAAGTCGAGGTTCTGGAAGACCGTCACGGGAGCGGCTTCGTCCATGTAGGTTTTCGACAGACCCTCCGCTTTGACCGCGAGCATCGCCGTCACTCCGGTCGACTTATCGGGACAACCGGATCGCTTCGCCCGGAGCCAACCGAGCGGCGGCGCGAGCGGGAAGAGCGGCGGCCGCGACCGCGGTCGCCAGCGCAAACGCGGCGACGAGCGCCACCTCGCGCGGATGCACCGAGAACGGGACGTGAGTCAGAAGGTAGACGTCCGCCGGCAGCGTGACGATCTCGTAGCGGTCGAGCAGGAGCGAGGCGGAAACGCCGACGGCGACACCGAACGCGGTACCGAGCGCTCCGATCACGGCTCCCAGCGTCAGGTAGATGCGCGCGAGGGAGCCCGGAGTCGCGCCGAGTGAAGTGAGAACTCCCAGGTCGCGCTTCTTCTCGACGACGGTCAGGGCGATGTTCGACACGATGTTCAGGGCCGCGACCACGATCACGAGAGCGACCGTCGCGAAGATGACTCCCTTCTCGAGCCGGAGCGCGAAAGAGAGCGGAGCGTTCAGCTCCCGCCACGTCTGCACGCGATAGTTGGGGCCGAGCAGCAGAGAGACGGCGCGGGAGGCCACCTCCGCGCGCGCGGGGTCCGCGAGCCGGGCCTCGTAGGCGCGCGCCCCGGAAGGGAGCCCGGCGAGGAGCCGCGCCGTGTCTTCCGGAATCTCGATGTCCGGCGTCTTCTCGAGCGCCGCAGCGTGTCGGATGTCGGCAATCCGGAAGACGACGGCGACGGGCAGCGGCCCCAGCGGAGAAAGCCGCGTGCGGGACGACGTCACCCGAAGCAGGTCGCCGGGAGCGGTGCGCGTCCGCGTCGCGACCGAGGAGCTGATGCGCGTCAAGGGAGGACCGCCATCCATCGCGGAGAGCTCGCCTTCCGGCGCGTTGCGATATCGGATCGGGAGGGTCGACTCGATGGCGGAGGCGGAGACCCAGCCGCGACCCTCGATCGCGGGCTCGACCGCGACCACCCCATTCAACGAGACGAGCGCCTCGCGGACCCGGTCAGGTTCCGGGAGGGTCGGACCCCGAGCCGGCGAGACGCGCAGGTGCGGAGTACGCTCCGCCATCTGCGCCCGAATGCGGTCCTGGAATCCCGAAAGAAGCGAGAGCGAGATGATGAGCGCCGCCACCCCGACCGCGAGACCGAGCATCGAAATCGTGGAAATCAGCGCGACGTGAGCACGACGCCGCGAGGCGGCCAGGTAACGCAGCGCGACCGAGGTTTCGAAAGACATCGTCTTAGGTCCTGCGCCCTTCCGGGCGCAGCAGGGGAAACAGAATCACGTCGCGAATGGAGTGCCGGTCGGTCAGGAGCATCGTCAGCCGGTCGATCCCGATGCCCTCTCCCGCCGTCGGCGGCAGGCCGTACTCCAGCGCTTCGACATAGTCGGCGTCGTACTCGGCAGCCTCGAGGTCCCCTTTCGCGCGCTCTTCCGCCTGCCGCCGGAAGCGTTCCGCCTGATCGTCCGGGTCGTTCAGCTCGGAGAATCCGTTCGCGATCTCCATTCCGGCGACGTACAGCTCGAAGCGATCCGCCCACTCCGGATCCGCGGCGCTCTTTCGAGAGAGGGGCGAGATCTCGGTCGGAAACTCGTGGAGAAAGGTCGGCTGCACGAGCCGCTCCTCCGCGACGGCCTCGAAAAGGGCCGCGAGGAGCTTTCCCTTCAGTCCGCGGAAACGCTCGGGCCGGTCGACGCCGAAACGGGTCGCCGCGGCGAACAGGCCCTCGGCGGACGCGAGCTCTTGCGCGGTGACCTCCCCGCGGCTGTCGGACCGCGTCGCCTCGGAGACGGCGTCGCGCATCGTCAGGCGGCGGTACGGCGGCGTCCAGTCGATCGTGCGCTCGTTCCACGGGGTCCGCAGGCCTCCAGCGACCCCGGAGACCACCTCGCCGAGCATCTCTTCGGTCAGCCGCATCAGGTCCGCGCCTTCCGCGTACGCCTGGTAGAACTCGAGCATCGTGAACTCGGGGTTGTGCTGCGTGGAGATCCCTTCGTTGCGGAAGTTGCGGTTGATCTCGTACACCTTCTCGATTCCGCCCACGACCAGCCGTTTCAGGTACAGCTCGGGCGCGACCCGGAGGTACAGCTCGAGACCGAGCGCGTTGTGGTGGGTCTTGAACGGTCGGGCGAGCGCTCCGCCGGCGATCGAGTGCATCATCGGCGTCTCGACTTCGAGGTACCCGCGCGCGTCTAAGAACCGGCGGAGCGACCGGATGATCGCCGCCCGCGTCTCGAAGACGACGCGCGAACCGGGGTTGACGGCCAGATCGAGATATCGCTGCCGGTAGCGCCGCTCGACGTCCTTCAGGCCATGCCACTTCTCGGGGAGCGGCCGGAGACACTTCGCGAGAAAGGTCAGCGTTCGCGCCTTGAGCGAAAGCTCTCCCGTCCGGGTCCGGAAGACCTCTCCCTCGACCCCGATCCAGTCACCCAGGTCGAGCCGCCGGTAGAGCTCGAAGGCCCGATCGCCGACGACGTCCTTGCGGACGTAGATCTGGAGCCGTGCGCGGCCGTCGGAGACATCCAGGAATCCCGCCTTGCCCTGGTTGCGCTCTCCGAGCACGCGGCCCGCCGTCGAGACGACCGGCGAGTCTCTCTGGAGATCTTCCGAGGAGCGGCCGCCATGCGTCGAGACGATGGCCGAGATCGTCGCGGAAAGGGGGTACTTGTAGAGATGGGTGTCGCATCCGCTCTCGACGATCCGGCGCAGGTTCTCGCGCCGGTTCCGGATGAGCTCGTCCTCTGGCGGAGCCGTCGGCTCCTCCCGCGCGCCAGCCATGCGCCGGGAGTATAGAGGGAGCCGGCGCGATCGGTCTCTTGCCGCGGAGGCGGACGGCGCTTATCCCGAGCGGCGGTCGGTGCGCGGACGGTCCTGCATGAGCCAGAGATCGGCGATCGAGCGCAGGAGCTGGAAACGCGTCCGGGTCCATTCGCGCACGTGTCGGATCAAACCCGCCTCGTGCGCGACCCGGATGATGTGCGAGATCTTGCCGTCGAGCTCCGGCGCGCGGGCGATCGACGCGCGCGCGCGGCGAAGCAGTTCGATCGAGCGCGGCCCGTCGGCGGTCGTGCGGAGGATCTCGCTCTCCTCCTCTGCTTTCAACCGCAACGCCACGCTTCGGAGGAGTGTGCGGTCGCGGTCGCTCTTCGGCTCGCCGCCGGCCGTTACGACGCGCCGGAGGGCCTGGAGCTCCCAGGGCTCCAGCCGCAGTTGAGCGAGACCGTCGGCTCCCGTCTGCAGCGCTCCTCGCCCGTCGGCCTCGATCTCGATGACCGCCAGAATCCGGCCGATGAAAGGGCTCCAGAAGGAGTCGTCGCTCGTCTCCGAGTCCGCTCGTTCGAGCGGCTCGGATCGGTCCGCCTCGTCGAGCGGCTCGTCCAAGACCTCGAGGTCGAATTTCTGCAGGACGTCGTCGATCACCGTCTTGAGAAGGACGACGTCGTTCGCGCGGAGGTTGGACGCGAGGGCTTCCCGACGGAAGTGATCGTGGGTCTCCCGGAAGCGCCGGAGCTCCTCGGGGAGTTCCTCTCCCCCGCCGTGGCGGAGCCTCCGCTCGAGGCCCTCGATCCGGGTCGTCGCCTCGGCGAGGACCTTCTCTTCGCTGCGATAGAGGCGGGCGAATGCGGACCGCGTCGACAGGTTCGCGCAGGCCGCGGCCGAGAGGACCTCGGGGTGCGCGAGCGAGCTCCCGATCCGGCGTTTGACCGCTCGAAATTCCTCGATCAGCGCCCCGCTCATCAGTTCCTCGAACGTGGGCGCGCGCGCGACCTTGCCGGCGACTTCGTTGATCACGTACGCGATGGCCGTCGCCTCGGAATCGGAGGGGCGGGGCCAGACACTCATCGAAGTGGCCAACTCGAACAGCCGGTGGAGCTCGGCGCGCGGACGCGCCGCCGAGGAAGCCGGATCGGAGCTGGCCGCCGCGACGACGGTCGCGAGGAAGTTGACCTTGTCGACCACGTCGACGTCGGCGTCCGGCTGGGAGAAGTAGAACCGGAGAAGCTGGAGCGCGGTCTTCTCGTCCTGCGGGCGCACCCGCTCGAAGAAACGCCGCACGAACGAGGGGGAGACGCTGCGATCCGCGGCGCGCAGCTGTCCCGACAGGAGGTCGAGTCGCTCGATCACCGCCCGGAGGCGCGGAGTCATCTCGCGCGAAGACTCCGAATGCACGCGTTCTCCGATCGCCCGGATCTCTTCGTACAGAGCGGAAAAGTCGTGCGTCGTGTCGGGCTCTCCGGAGAGGAACATCTTGTGGACGCCGAGCAGAAATTGCTGGAACGTCCAGAGCGCCTTGAACCGCTCCGTGAGACGGATATAGTCTTCGTGCAGAAATTGAATTCGCTCGACGATCACTTCGGAAGCCTTTGTTGCTCATTTTAGCGCCGCTTCCGGCGGTTCGCGCGGCCGTCGCTGCCTTTTCGCCCCCTTGCTGAAGCTCGGTCGTACTCTGATCGACACGCGAACCCTGGACGAAGGGATCGCGCGCCTCGCGGCGGAGGTCGATAAAGATCAAGCCGGACGGCCGGCGCTCCTCGTCGGAATCCTCAAGGGCTCCGTCTTCTTCCTCTGCGATCTCGCCAAGCGGCTGAAGACGCCGGTCTCGCTCGATTTCCTGCAGGTCTCGTCCTACGGCTCGGGAACGAAATCTTCCGGCAACGTGCGGCTTGTGCGCGATCTCACAACCGACGTCGCCGGCAAAGACGTCATCATCGTCGAGGACATCGTGGACACCGGCCGGACTCTCCAGAAGATCATCGAAATCCTGGGTACGCGGCATCCGAAGTCGGTCAAGATCTGCGCCCTTCTCCAGAAGCAGATTCCAGGAAACGACGACGTGCCGATCGACTACCTCGGGTTCGCGATCGACGACGTCTTCGTCGTCGGCTACGGCCTGGATCACGCCGAAGCGTTCCGGAACCTCCCGTACATCGCGGTGCTCGAGCCGGACGGGGAAGGCCCGCGGGAACCGGCATGAGGTCCGTGGCGACCGACGGAGCGCCCAGGGCCATCGGCCCGTATGCGCAGGCGGTCATCGAAGGCGGGTTCCTCTTCACCTCGGGGCAGGTCCCGCTCGACCCGGCGAGCGGGAAGCTCGTCGAAGGGGACCTGGAGACGGCCGCCGAGCGCGTCTTCGACAGCCTCGAGGCGATCCTGAGGGAGGCCGGGCTGAAATTCGGCGACGTCGTCAAGACTACCGTCTTCCTGACGCGCGCGGAGGATTTCGCTCCGCTGAACGCGGTTTACGCACGCAGGTTCGGCGGGCACCGACCCGCGCGGTCGACGGTGATCGTGGCCGCGCTGCCGGCCGGCGCGCCGCTCGAGATCGACTTGATCGCGCGCGTCCTCGGCTAGCGAGCTCCCGCCGCCCGCCCGAGTGCTTCGATCGCCCGGTCGATCTCTCCGTCGCCGACGTCGAGATGGGTGACGAGCCGCACCGCGGTCGGCGAGACGCCCGCGGCGAGAACTCCCTGCTCCTTCAGGCGAGCGACGAAACCGGAGGCGTCGGCGACCTCGAAGAGGACGATGTTCGTCTCGACGGAGGCGGGATCGAAGCGGACACCGGGAAGCCCGGCGATCGCGCCAGCGAGTCTCTTCGCGCGGGCGTGGTCTTCAGCGAGACGGGAACGGTTCTCGAGCGAGAGGATCGCCGCGGCCGCCAGCACGCCGACCTGGCGCATTCCGCCGCCGAAGAGCTTCCGGATCCGCCGTGCCTCTTTCGCGAATGGCTCCGAGCCGACGATCGCGGATCCGACCGGCGCGCCGAGCCCCTTGGAAAACGTGACTGTCACCGAATCGAACCCGCGCGCGAGCTCGCGTTCGTTCTCCCCCGCCGCGACCGCAGCGTTCCAGAGGCGCGCGCCGTCCAGGTGCACGGCGAGGCGCGCCCGCCGCACTGCTTCGAGCAGCGGTTCGACGTCCGACCGTCGGTAGACCTTCCCGCCCCACAGGTTGTGCGTGTTCTCGACGACCAGCAGAGAGGTTCGCGGCTTGTACGAGACGTCGGGCTGCACGGCGGCCGTGACCGCGTCCGCGCGCAGGATCCCATCGCGCGACGCAACCGGTCGCGGCAGAAGGCCCGACAGAGCCGCCATCCCGGCCATCTCGAAGTGGAACGGGTGCGAGCGCTCCTCCATCAGGACTTCGGTGCCCGGCGGCGCCAGGATGCGCAGGGCGATCTGGTTGGCCATCGTGCCGCTCGGCGTGAAGAGCGCTGCGGGAAATCCCAGCAGCTCCGCGACTCTCCCCTCGAGGTCGCGGACGGTCGGGTCCTCCTCGAAGACGTCGTCGCCGACCGCGGCTTCCGCCATCGCGCGGCGCATCGCCGGGGAAGGCCGCGTGACCGTGTCGCTCCTCAGGTCGATCATGCGTACGCGGCGAGCGCGACCGCCGCCGCGATCCAGCCCAGGACGAGGACCCGGACGGATCGGCGGTGCAGGCGATCGAAACGGACGCGCCAGGGGCTCTCGGGCGGAGTCTCGTCGAACGAGCCCACCTTCATCCGGAAGTACCCGAGGCGCGGCCGAACCACCATGGCGAGGTAGACGTTCGTCGCGACCGCGACGAAGATGGCCACTCCCGCCACGAAGCGGCGGCCTTCGAGCTGCCGCGTCGCTTCGAGCTCCGCGAAGACCGCGAGCACGAGGAGGAGCGAGAGCAGCTGCTTGACCGCCTCGAAGCGCCGCAGGAGCTCGCCGAAGATCCGGCCTGCCAGGTCGCGCGAGGGAATCTCCCGGAAGAGAACCGGCGCCGCGAGGACGACCACGAGCGTCCCGCCGACCCAGAGAGCCAGCGAAAAGCGGATGACCTGCGAGGCGGTCTCGAGCAAGGCGCGCAAGTCTAACTTCTGCCCCGGGCTATCCTCCGACCCATGACGGCGCGCGGGCGAGTCCTCGCCGCGGCGGCTCTCTTTCTCGCGGCCGCCGCCGTCCGGGTCTTTCGGCTCGATCACTTCTCCTACGGGCTGGACGAGATTCTCCAGGCGTTCTTCATCCAGGGCGACTGGACGTTCTTCTGGAAAACTCTCAAGTTCGACGCGATCCACCCGCCACTCGACTATCTGATCGACCGCGCGGTCGAGACATTCGGACCTTCCGATTGGGCCCGCAAGCTGCCGGCGGTCCTCTGGGGCGTCGGGACGATCGCGGCTCTCGGAGCGCTTCTCGCCCGGCGCGCCGGCCGAGCCGCCGGCTGGATCGCCGCGATTCTGCTCGCCTTCGCGCCGTTCCACGTCCGCTACTCGCAAGAGCTGCGCCCCCACTCGCTCGGCCTCTTCCTTCTCGTCCTGTCGCTTCTCCTGCTCGATCGTTTCCTGGAAAGGCCGGCCCCGGGACGTCTCGCCGCGCTCTGGCTCTCCTGCCTGGCTACCGGGTACGCGCTCTATTTCGCGGCCCTCGTCCTCGCGATCGCCGCGGCGGCGATGCTCGCCGAAGACGCGTTCTCTTCCGAAGAGAACCGGCGGCGCAGTGCGAGGAGGTTTCTCGCATGGAGCCCGGCCTTCGCTGCGGCTCTGTTCGTCGCCTACCTGCCGTGGTGGCCGGTCGTCCTCGAGGCGGCACGGCGTCCTCCGCCCGTCCCGGCCCCGCCGATGTCCTGGGATCGACTGACGAGGCTTCTCTCCTTTTTTTCGTTTGCACCCGACGACGGCCAGCCGCTCGGGCGCAAAGGTCCGCTCTATCTCCTGCTGGTCGCCGCCGGGATCGTCATCGCGTGGAGGCGGCCGAAGCTGCGCTTCTTGGGCGCCTGGTCCCTGGGAGGTTTCCTTGCGGTCGAGGTCCTCGGTCATCTCCATCCGCACTTTTACGTCTCGCGGAGGTTTCTCCCCGCCGGCCTCGCGTTTCCAGCGCTCGCCGCGCTGCCGCTCGCCGCGCTCGCCTCGAAGCCGCGCCTCGGTCCCGTCGCGGCGGCGCTCCTTGCCGCGGTGCTGTTCTTCGACTTGCGCTCGCTCGCGGTGTACTTCCGGGAGGGGCGCGCCGACTGGCGCACGCTCACCGACTTCCTGCGGCGCGAGTCGCCTGCCCGGGAGCGCGTCTTCACCGAGAACCAGTACTCTCAGCTCTGCGTCGCCTTCTATCTCGTCGGGCCCGCCTGGCTCGCCGACGGAGGCCGGCACGGACGGGAGGTCCTGAACCTGGAAGGCGAGGTCGTCCGCCTGACGTGGTCGTGGAAGCCCGGGGAGCGGGCGTGGCTCGTGCTCGCGGGCGAGCCGCGGCACCCCGACCTGCACCGCTGGGCCGCGATGTTTCCACAGCGCTCGTTCCCGAAGGCCGAAGGCGCCCTCCTCGCCCTTCTTGACCCGGAGCTCCGCGAGCAGGCCTTCGCTCCGGGGCGCTAACATCCCGCGCATGGAGAAAGACCTCTCCGAAGCGCTGGACGACCTGATCCTCGGGCGCGGCGTCGCGCGGGGGCGCCACGCGCTCGAATACCGCGGCCGGCCGGTTCGCGAAGAGTTCCTGGAACGCCTCCTCGCCAACGGCTTCCGCCCGATGACGGTCCGGGAAGCACCCATCGAGGCGGGCGAGAAGATTCCGGCCTTTCACCTCGAAGACGGAGCCGTGGACTTCGGCTGGCTCCGCTGGGAGATCTTCACGCCGAAGAGCCGGCGGAAGCTCTTCGCGTCCGAGCGACGCCGGTCGGACAACAGCGAGTGGGCCGTGCAGTTGAACCTCTCTTCGCCGGAAAAGTTGTGGGCATCGGCGGAGCGCAAGGAGAAGCACGACGTCGAGACCGTCGTGGCGGTGAACCCTTGAGCGGTCCGCTGCTCTCCACGATCCCGGTCGGGCCGCTCCGGTGCAACTGCACGATCCTCGCGGATGACCACGCCTCGGAGGCGATCGTGATCGATCCGGGCGACGAGCCGGAGCGGATCGTTCGGGCTCTCGAGGCGACGAAGTGCCGGGCGGTCGCGCTCCTCCACACGCACGGACACTTCGATCACATCGGCGGCTCGGCCGGGGTCAAGCGCGCAACCGGCGCCGCGATCCGGATCCATCCTGCCGACCGGCCGCTCTACGACGCGCTCCAGGAGCAGGCATCGTTCTTCGGTCTCACAGCTGAACCTCCGGTCCCGCCGGACGGCGGTTTCGCCGACGGCAAGTCGATCCCGTTCGGCCGGTTCCGGCTCGAGGCCCTCCACACGCCGGGCCACACGCCCGGCTCGACGTGTTTCCTGCTCGACGGAGAGTCGCCGGTGCTCTTCTCCGGGGACACTCTCTTCCGCCGCTCGATCGGACGAACGGACCTCTGGGGCGGCGACACCGCGACGATCCTCGACTCGATCCGTCGGAAGCTCTTCGTCCTACCCGACGACCTGCGGGTCGTGTGCGGGCACGGACCGGACACGACGATCGGCGAAGAGCGGCGCTCGAATCCGTTTGCCGCGGTCTGAGACCTTTTTGCTACGATCTCGCCGATGAAGCTGTCGCTTTCCGAGAAGTCGCGTCTCGTCTCCAGCTACTGGAAAGACGCGCCGTCGATCTGCCCGAAGCACGACGTTCCGATGCGGACTTTCTTCGTCGAGCGGGTCTACAAGCCCCAGGTCGTCATGGTCTGCCCGAAGGGGGAGATGTTCCGCTTCGATCAGAAGCCGAAGCAGATCGAGTTTTCCCGCCCACACATCAAGACGATGGTCTTGGACGCGCAGGAGCGCGAAGCTCCCGCGTGCCCGCAGGACTTCACCCCGCTGGTCGTCTATCGGACTCCCGCAGTCTTCATCCCTCAGGGGTGGGATTACACCTTCGTCTGTCCGACGTGTCTCTCCTACGGTCGCTGGAGGGACACCGGCCGGCCGGACGAGGAAGCGGTCACCGCAGCGCCGATCAAGAAGGCGGAGGCACCCCCCTTCCACGACGAGACGATTCCCCTTCCCAAGCGGATGGACATGGCGAAAGAGGGAGATCTCTCGATCAAGCTCTACGCGGCCATGGCGCAGACGGACTGCACCGCATGCGGCTACGACTGCGAGGGGTACGCGAAAGCGCTCGCCGACGGGAGCGAGAAGGACCCGAACCTCTGCGTTCCCGGCAAGGAGGAGACCGCGCGGGTGGTCAAGGACTTGCTCAAGGGCACCGGTCTCCCCGCCTCGTTCGTGGCCTGAAAGCCTCGACCCGGCCGCTTCTACCCGATCAGAGGCCCCTCCGCCGCTGCGGCCGTAGCCGGCTCCGGCGTCGACGCCGATTCGATCTCACCCGAACGGCGGTCGCCCGGCCGGATCGGAAGCGTGAAGGTGAACCGACTCCCCTTCCCGACGATGCTGTCGGCCCAGATCGTTCCGCCGTGCAGCTCGACTAAAGACCGTGCGAGCGCGAGCCCGATCCCCATGCCCGCGTGCTGTCGGGTCGGCGAGCCGTCGACCTGCCGGAACCGCTCGAAGACGTGAGACAGCTCCCCCGCGGGGATTCCGATTCCGTCGTCCTCGACGCTGACGAGATAGCGTTCCGGGTCGCGTTCCACCCGGACGACGACGCGGCCGTGACGACGGGAGAACTTGATCGCGTTGGCGAGCAGGTTCCAGAGGATCTGCTGGAGCCGGAGCGGATCGGCGCGGACCAGCGACATCGAGGACGGCGGAGGCGCAAAGATGATGGAGACCAGGCGCCCGTCGGCCATCATCCGGACCGTGTCGATCGAGCGCTGGATGACGTCGGGGAGAGACACCGGCTTGCGGTCGAGCGCGAGGGAGCCGCGATCCATTCTCGCGAGATCGAGCAGGTCGTCGATGAGCGCGAGCAGAACGCGCGCGGACTGGCGGACCTGGGAAAGGCCCTTTCGCAGCGTCTTCTCGTCGAGGCTCTCCTCCATGAAGAGATCGGTCCAGCCCACGATCGCCGTCAGCGGCGTTCGGAGCTCGTGGTTGACGTTCTGAAGGAAGTGGTCCTTCAGGCGGCTCGCCCGGCGCAGCTCCTCGACGGTGCCGGTCAAGGTCGCGTAGAGACGGATGTTCTTCAGGAGAAGCGAAGCGACGTCCGCGAAAGACGTGATCGCGTCGACTTCCTCACGACCGAAGCCGCCGGGACGGTTGATCGCGACGACGACGCCGATCGTGTCCCGGTCAGTCTTCAAGGGAGCGAACAGTCCGTTGCGGCCGCCGAAGAGCTTCCTCGACTCGGCGTGGACGTAGGCATCCCGTTCGAGATCGTTCGAGTAGTAGGCGTCGCCGCTCTTGTAGACCGTGGCCGCGATCGACCGCCCATCGACTGGGATCTTCACCTGGGCAGCGAGCTCCTCGGAGATGTTCCACCCGGGCCAGGCGCCTTCGAGGCGATTGGTGTTCGGATCGTAGAGGAGAAACAGGACGGTCTCCGCGCGCGTGAACGCTCCGATCGCTTCGCTCGAGCGAGCCAGGATCTCTTTCATGTCGGTCGTGCGGTAGCCGGCGCGCGACAGGTGATGCAGCCGCCGCAACGTTTCCACGCGGCGCGCGACCCGTTTGCCCATGCGGTCGATGGCAACCGCGAGACGTCCGAGCTCGTCCCGTGACCTCGCCCCGGCCAGCTGGACCGGCCGTCCTTCGCCGATCTCCTCCGCCGCGGCGACGAGCTCCCTCACGGGCTCCGAGATCCGCCGCGAGATGAGCAGCACGGCTCCGAAAACCGCGACCACGAGGTAGAGAAAGAGCAGCACCACGTCGCGCCTCAATTCGGCATAGGACTGCGGCTCGACCTCCCTCTTCGCCTCGTTCGCGACGCGCGCCAGAGCTGCGGGAGAGTAACCTTCGAGGAAGGTCCAGCCGTTCGAGGGGACGCGGGAAGCAGCGAGCCGGTAGTTCCCGTCCGGCGAGGAATCTGCAGAGGGGCTCTTTGTCTGCAGGCCGCGCCAAAGGTCGCGGCACGGCGCGCGCTCCGATGCCGGAAGCGCGACCGTGTCCAAGTCCGGGCATCCGAGAAGTGCTCCGGCGCGGGGCGTCGCCGCCATCACACGGCCGTCGGCGTCCAGCGTGATCCAGAGATCCCCGGTGACACTCCCCCGTTCGAGCGATTCCTCGATGAATCGCGGCGCGTCTACCTCGACGCCGACCCGGGCGAGAAGCTTTCCACCTTCATCGCGGACCACCGCAGCGACCGTCGCCACGGGCCGCCCGTTGACACTCTCTCCACCTCTCCACCCGAGATCGCGCGAGGAGATCGGAGGACGGACGGGAGCTCTCACCGCCGCCCGGGGGGGAGACGCCGGGTGGCCCGGGCGGCCGGCCCGCGCCACGCGCTCCGCCGCGCCCGACGTCGTTTCGACCGACAGGCTCAAGATCACCGGGCGGCGTTCGAGAGCCCGCTCGAGAACGGGCACCAGCGATTGCATCCGGGCCAGGTCTTCCCGCGCGGCAGCGTTCTGCGCTTCTTCGGAGAGCCGAAAGGCGGACGATCCGGTCGAGCGGCCCACGATCGTCACTCGGCCACGGGGCTCGATCGGCTCGGGGAACCGCTCGACGGGCGGAACCGGTCTCGCGAGCGCCGCTGACGTCGAGTCCGCGATCGTGAGCGCGGCATCCTCGACGAGGCGGGCGCGCCGATCCATCCACTCGGCCCGAAATCGCGTGTCTGCCTGCAGGCGGCGGAGCGCGTCGGAGACGCGGATTCCCGCGAGTTGCCGACCCGACGCGTGCTCGAGCTCCGACAGACGTTGTTCGAGCAGAAAGACGAAGGCCCCTCCGGGGATGCAGAACGCGAGGAGGAAGCCGAGCAGCAAACGCGACGCGATGCTGACGCGGGGGTCGAGCCGGCGCCAGGGAGCGGGCGCGCCGCTCATCGGCGGAACTCGTCCCCCGGACGAACCCGATGGGCTCTCATGGGTAGAAACGAGGCATTTTACCGCGCCCGGCGGCGTCGAGGGCGCCCGGCGACGGGTGCGGACGCCGGGAGCTACTCGTATCTCAGCGCTTCGATCGGATCCAGACGGGAAGCCTTCCGGGCGGGATAGAAGCCGAAGAAGACGCCGATCGCGGCGGAGAACCCGAAGGCGAGCAGGATCGACTCGGGAGGAAGGGCGATCGACCAGTGCGCTTTCCACGCGAGGAAACGGGACGCACCGACCCCGAGGAGGATCCCGATCGCGCCTCCCGCAATCGAGAGCGTCAGCGCCTCGACCAAGAACTGCGTGAGGATGTCCTTTCCCTTGGCGCCGATCGCCATCCGGATTCCGATCTCGCGCGTCCGTTCCGTCACCGAGACGAGCATGATGTTCATGATCCCGATCCCGCCGACGAGAAGCGAGATCGACGCCGCGGACGCGAGGAGCAGGGAGAGGGTGTGAGACGTCTGGTCCGCGGTCTGGGCGATCTCCTGCTGCGAGCGGATCATGAAATCGGAATCCTGGCCGGGCAGAAGCCGATGGCGCTGCCGAAGGAGTGCTTCGATCTCCGCCTGCGCCTGGGAAACGGCGGCCTGGGAGACGGCAGACGCCATGAACATGTCGATTTTGTTCTTCCCTTTCAAGAGGCGCATGACCGTCGTGTACGGTGCCACGACCGTGTCGTCCTGGTCCTGCCCCAGGGTGCTTCCGCCTTTCGCCTCAAGCACGCCGACGACGCGGAAGGGAAAGTTCTTGATGCGGACGGTCGCGCCGATCGGGCTCTGATCGCCGAAGAGCGAGTTCGCGACCGTTGAACCGAGCACGCAGACTTTCGACGCGGACCGCACCTCGCTGTCGCCGAAAAAGGCGCCGTCCGAATTGTTCCAGGACCGGATGAAGGGCCACTCGACCCCGACCCCCTGCACCGAAGTTCCCCAGTTCAGATTTCCGTAGACGACCTGACCCGCCGCGCGCGAGATCGGAGAGACGTAGGCGACGGAGGGGCACTCCGCCTTGACGGCGGCGACGTCGTCTTCGGTCAGCGTGGATTCGCCCGTGAAGATCCGCGCCCCGGACTGCGTCGCCACGCCCGGAAAGACCATGAGGAAGTTCGTCCCGAGAGCGGAGATCTGCGACTGGATTGCGGCCTGAGAGCCCTTGCCGACTCCGATCATCGCGATCACGCAGGCGACGCCGATGATGATTCCGAGGGCAGTCAGCGCCGAGCGCATCTTGTTGCGCGCGATCGCCTTCAGGCCCACCTTCAGGATGGTCAGGAACTTCATCCCGCGCGCTCCGTCCCGACCGCCCGGCGCTGATCGGAAACGCGGTCCTCGACGACGCGGCCGTCCCGGAAGACGACGATGCGGCGCGCATACTCGGCGATGTCTGGCTCGTGCGTGATCAGGACGACCGTCTTTCCTTCGTCGTTCAACTTCTGAAAGACCGCCATCACCTCTTCCGAGGTCTTCGTATCGAGATTGCCCGTCGGTTCGTCGGCGAGCATCAGCTTTGGATCGTTGATCAACGCCCGCGCGATCGCGACGCGCTGCTGCTGTCCCCCGGAGAGCTGACTCGGAAGGTGGTGCTCGCGCCCGGAGAGGCCGACGTCCGCGAGGGAGCGCCGGGCCCGCTCCGCGCGGTCCTTCGCGACGTGCCCGTTTGCGGCGTAGATCAACGGGAGCTCGACGTTCTCGAGCGCCGAGGTCCGCGCGAGGAGGTTGAAGGACTGGAAGACGAAGCCGATCTTCCCGTTGCGGATTTCCGCCCGCTCGTCGCGATCGAGACCCGACACGTCCACGCCGTCCAGGAAGTACGTGCCGGAGGTCGGACGATCGAGACACCCGACGATGTTCATGAACGTGCTCTTGCCGGATCCGGAAGCGCCCATCACGGCGACGAACTCGCCGGGTGTGACCACGAGCGACACGCCGTCGAGCGCGCGAACTTCGACCTCGCCCATCGCGTAGACCCGGACGAGGTCTCCCGTCCGGATGACCGGCTCGGAGGGGGCGGTCGTCCCCGCGGCATTCTCAGGGGCCACGACGGCCGCCTCCGCCACCCGCCGGACTGCGTCCGCCGCCCGGCAGGGCGCTCCCCGTCGACTCGACCTTCGTCGTGGCGACTCCCGTGACGACCGAATCACCGACGGCGAGCTGTCCCGAGACGACCTGCGTCAACCGGCCATCGGAGATCCCGGTCTGAATCTTCACGGGGTCCGGCTCCGCCTTGGCCGGCGGAAGCTTGTAGACCGTCTGTTCGGTCGGAGGCCCGCCCTTGCCGCGCCGTCCGCCTCCACCTCCTCCTCGGCTGGCGCCCCCGCTCCCACCGCTCGCACCGCCGCCGCGAGACTGGTCCACCTGCCGGGCCACGGCCGCCGTCCCGCCGCCTGCTCCGAGGCTGGCGGCGCGCTCTTCGGGAGAGGTGGTCGCTTTTTCCTCCGGCCGGAACCGGAGCGCCGCGTTGGGGATCCGCACGACGTCGTTTACGCGGGCCACCTCGATCGAGACGTTGGCAGTCATCGTGGGGCGCAGCATCAGGTCGGGGTTGTCCACCGCGACGATCACCGGGTAGGTGACCACGTTCTGGTTGACGGTGGCGTTCAGCCGGATCTGGGAGACTTTTCCCCGAAAATTCCGTTCCGGATAGGCGTCCACCGTGAAGCGGACGGGCTCTCCGACCTTCACGGTGCCGATGTCGGATTCCGAGACGTCCGCGGCGACCTGCATCTTCGTCAGGTCCTGCGCGATCGTGAAGAGGGTCGGCGCCTGGAACGACGCGGCGACCGTCTGTCCGACGTCGTACTGCCGGGCCACGACGACGCCGTCGATCGGAGCGACGATCTTCGTGTATTTCAGGTCCGTCTCGGTCTGCTTCAACGCGGCCGAGGCCTGCTGCACGCTCGCCCGCGCCGAATCGTAGTTGGCCTGCGCGGCGTCGAAGTCGGCCTGCGGAGCGAGCCCCTCTTTCTTCAAGGCCTTCTGGCGCTCTAGGGCAATTCGCGTGTTCCGCAAATCGACGTTCGCTTTTTCCAGACCCGCCTGGGCGGCGTTGACCTTTTCCTGGAAAGGCGTCGGGTCGAGCTCGGCCAAGAGATCACCCTTCTTGACCTGGCTGTTGAAGTCGGCGCGAAGCCTCTGGATGATCCCGGAGACCTGGCTACCGACCGCGACCGTCGTGACCGCGGAGACGGCCCCGGTCGCTGTGACGGTCTGAGTCAGGTCGCCGCGGTCCACCTTCGCGGTTCGGTATTTGGGTTCGGATGTCTTCCTGCTCCCGAGCAGGAGAACGACGCCCCCGATGATCGCGACGACTACGATGACCCAGACGATCTTCTTCATGGCTCCCACGAGAACGTCCCTTGTAGCTCATGATCTTCCCAGAGGACAGTCCGGGAGGCGAACCTCGAAGAATCCGAGGCAGCATTACAGAAAAATTACATCTGGTCAGTTTCCCGCGCTGGAGACCGCTCGGAAAGAGAGAGCGTAAGGACCTCCGCAGTCGAAGGACACAGGCTCGCGAACTCGAGCGACCGCTGCAAGCGCTCGGGCACATCTGAGCGGGGAACGTCGCGAAAGCCGATTCGACGGAAGAACGAGGCAGCCGTTTCGGTTAAGAGGTAGACGCGGGCGGCGCCCCGGGACCCGGCGAGGTCGAGCGCGGAAACGGCGAGCCGCCGTCCGAGTCCTCGGCCGCGGCATTCCGCCGAAACGGCGAGCGACCGGAGCAACGCATCGGACCCGTACATCTCGATCGCGACGGACCCGAGAATCCGATCCCCCTCCCGAACGACGAGCGTTGTCGGCAGGTGCTCTTCGAGGCCCGCAGTCGGCAATCCGCTCGAGGCGAGCAAAGCAACGAGTTGCTCCCAGTCGCTCTCCCTCGCGGAGTCCAGGGAATTCTGCCCGCCGGTCACCGGATCCCGCCGAGGAGCCAGTAGGCGCCGGCGCCCACGAGCGCGGCAACCGGAAGCGTCACGATCCAGGCGAGCAACACGTCGCGCACGGTTTTCCAATTGACGGTCCGGGCGTCGCGATGGAGCCCGATGCCCACGATCGCGGAGGAGGAGACGTGGGTCGTCGAGACGGGGAGCCCGGCGAGAGAAGCGGCCCCCACGAGAAGGGTCGTGACGAGGTTCGCGGAGAACCCTTCGGCGGCGGACATCCGGGTTATGCGGCTGGCGAGAGTCTGCGTGACCCGCAAACCGCCGATGACGCTTCCGACTCCCATCGCCGCCGCGACCGTTGCGTAGAAAGGAAATGCGGAAGTGCCGAGCGCCGCCGACGCGACGATCCCCAGCGCGACGATCTTCGGCGTGTCGTTCAACCCCCTCGCGAAGCTCGTCGCCGCCGAGGAGACCCAGTGCAGGCCGTCGAGGACGTTCAGACGGCTGGTGACGGCGGGCGACACGCCGCAATCTTCTTCGCGTGCGACCACGGGACCTTCCGCCAGAACGACGCTCATCGAAGCCGCGCCGGCGGGAAGTACGGCGAGCCGTCGCTCGAGGCAGACGCAGTAGGCGTCCACGCTGGCCAGACTCCTTCGCATGAGAGGAAAGAAGGCGTAGATGAGCGCGATCGAGACCAGCGGAGACATCCCGAGCGGAAGGACGGTCTTCCTCGCGAAATACGCCCAGTGCAGCGCGGAAGCGCCCTGTCCCACGATCGCCGCCCCCGCGAGGGCTCCCGTGATCGCGTGGGTCGTCGATACCGGGAGACCCGTCTTCGAGGCGAAGAGCACCCATGCGGTCGCTCCGATCGTCACCGAGGCGAGAAATGCCGTGCTCCCTTCCGGGCGAGCGAGAAAGCCCTTGCCGGAGAACGTCGCGACGAGACTCTGGCTTGCCAAGGCAGCCAGCAGGCCGCCGGCGACGGTCCAGACCGTGCCCCATGCGACCGCCTGCCGAAAGCTCGAGACGCCGCTGCCGACCAGTGTCGCGATGCCTTTCGAGACGTCGTTCGAGCCGTTCGCGAAGCCGAGAAAGATGGCGAGAAGAGCGACGGCGGACAGCGCGAAGCTCACAGCACCTGCTCCGTTGGCGCTAGCAGCAGCCCGGCGCGCAGGGCTCGCCCGGCGCGCAGAGCGCGACCGCCTCGAGTGAACTGTCGCCGTCCGGTTCGATCACGTTGAAAGAGCCGGCGTAGGGCGCGCTCGCAAGCTTCGCCGCAGTGTCCGTGCAAACCTCGACTTCGAGGCCGCGCGGGAACGTGTGACCCTCTTCGTCCACGAGCGCTTTCGCCGGACCGAGATAGACGGCTCGCTGCCCGCGATACGCGCAACCGGCGGTCTTCTCGAACTTCCAGCCCCGCACGGTCATCGAAAAGAAGGGATAACCCTCGATCGACTTCCAGTACGTCTTCTTCAGGACATCGATCCCATAGAAGCCCGCCCTCTCGAGCCCGGCGATGAAACCCTCCGAGGTGAGCGCGCCGACGGTGCACTCCCCCCACAGCTCGGAGTTCGTCTTCAGATGCGGCGGAACTTCGCGCTCGCTCACGATGTCCGCGATGACGACGCGGCCGTGGTCCTTCAGGACCCGCCAGATCTCGGAGAAGACGCGCGCCTTGTCCGGCGAGAGGTTGACGACGCAGTTGGACGTCACGACGTCGACGCTCTTGTCGATTGCGGGGATCGCCTCGAGGAAGCCTTTGCGGAACTCGACCGAGTCGTAGCCGAGGTTCGCCGCGACGAGCGGCCGGTTTTCCTCCGCGACCGAGAGCATTGGGTCGGTCATGTCGACGCCGATTGCCCGACCCTCCCGGCCGACCTTCTTGGCTGCGATGAAGACGTCGATGCCAGCGCCCGAGCCAAGGTCGAGGAACGTCTCACCCACTCGAAGGTTCGCGACCGAGACCGGGGATCCGCATCCGTAGAAACGCTCGACGACCGCTTCCGGGATGTGGCCGACGTCCGCCGGATCGAACTTCGTCGGGCAACAGAGCTGCGGGTTTGGCTTCTCCGCCGCCCTGCCGTAGTAGTCGCGCACGAGCTCACGCGGCTTGTCGACGTCGAACGAGAGGACGCAGTTGGAGTGGAGGGTCAGAACCGGCATCTCGGCGGCAACGCCGTCCGCCAGGCCGCACGCGATCGAACCGTCGCCCATCGCGTGGTAGAGCGCCGGAGGATCGTACCCGCTGCGCAGATTCCGGACGGCGCGTTTCGCCTCCGCGGTTTCGCGCATTGCGCGTCGTACGAGCGCGATCGAGATCGGGTAGTACGGATCCGGAGCGGCGAGGTCCCCTTCGCCGCTCGCGTCCGCGGAGAAGAAGTAAGCGTGCTCGACGTCGCCGCCACCGGTCAGGAAGCGAAACGGGTCGGCGAGAGCCTGGCTCCGGCGTGCGAGCGTCGCGTCGCGGAAACGGGCGAGGATCGGACTCGATTCGAAGATCGTTTGAAGCGGATTCTGGATGGCATGACCGCAGGCGAGCGGGCGGTGGTCGGCGAGCGCCGCCGACGGATAGACGACGCCGTCGGCGTAGACACAGAGCGAGTCCCAGCCTGCGTTGCCGAGGTCGTACTTGACTCCCGGCTGACCATTGACGCGCCGGCGCACCGCCTCGAGGTTGTCGAGCGCAACGCCCAGGCACGCGGCTTCGTCGGCGGTACGCTCAAGCGCGGCCAGAATTTCCGCGTTCTCCGGGAAGAAGCCGTTGTCCGACTCCTTCGCGCGCCCGCGCCGATGCGACCACATGAGGTGCTGCGACTTCATTCCGGCATTCGCCGCGTGCCGCGTGAGTTCCGGGAGCTCCGCGAGGTTCTGACGAGTGACGACCGTGGTGAGCGAGACGTCAAATCCGAGATCGGCAAGGAACTTCGCGCCCGCGAGCGCCTTGGCGAACGTGCCCGCTCCTCGGATCGGATCGTTCGTCTCGGGCCGCGCGCCATCGATCGAGACCTGAAACTTGACGCGCTCGCGGGAGAGCGCCGACAGGAAGTCGCCTCGCGGTCCCCCGAAAAGCGTGGCGTTCGTGAGCACGATCACTTGACGGCCCCCCTCTTCGCTGATCGTACGGAGAATCTCCTCGATGTCGGGCCGGAGGAAGGGCTCTCCTCCCGTCAGGTAGAAGCGCTCGACGCCGAGCGCGAGCGCCTCGCGCACGATCCCCCGGAGCAGCTCGGGAGAAAGGCCTGGAATCTCGCCCGGCCCGGAACTGACGAGACAATGAGTGCACGCGAGATTGCAGGAGTTGTTGGTGTGCAGCCAGAGCTCGTGGAGTCCCGTCGGTGCCGTATAGCGGCGGCGGCCGACGTAAGGCGGCCGCTCGAGCGGTGACTCGGAGAGGAACCCGGCGCGCAGGCAGCTCTGGAGAAAGTCGTGGACGTGAAGCCACGCCTTCCCGGCCTCCAGCCCCTTCAGCGATGCGTAGCGCGCGACGAGATCGCCGAAAGCCTTCCGGCCGTCGAGCCATCGGAGGATCTCCGCCCCGCGCTCGTCGACCGCGATCCAGTGCGGCGCTTCCGAGTCCAAGAAGTAGTCAATCTCCCCCTCGCGGAACGCGTAGAGAGGAGGAGCGTGAAGGACGGACTTCTCCGAAATGTGCGGCATGACTGACTCCTCCCCGATCTCCGAGGGGTTCGAACAGCGTTGGGAGCCCGGAAGGTTCCGGACGGCGATCAGGCGGCCGTGGGCGGGGCGCGAAGTCCGGAGGGGCGGGTGCGTTCGGGAAGAAGCGACAGGAGGTGTGGCTCGCGGAACCGACAACGGAGCGGGGAGAGCGCCTGCCGTGCGGTTTCACGCAGCGAGGCGGGCAGCGTGCGCAGGAGCCGGCCGAGCTGGCGACGGCCGTCCACGTCCGGGGCGGCCGCGACGAGGCGGACGCGCCGGCCGCGCGCGCGAAGGCTTTCCGAGAGACGGAAGAAGACGTCGAAACGCCTCGGCGCGATGCGACGAAGGAGATCCATGTCTTCGGCGGGCAGGGCCACGAGCGAAACTCCGCCGTCGGGCGCGGGGGCGAGAACGGCGTCGGCTCCCTCTTCCAGAAGGTCGAACGCCGCGGCCAGAATTTCCGAAGAGGGCGCGACGTCTCCCCCGACGAGGACCACGGTACCGCCGAGATCCGCGGCCTGCCGCGCCGAGTCCTCCAGCCGCTCTCCGAAAGAGTCGCCGCGCTGCTCCAGAAATGCGACGCTGGTTTCGGGCAGACAACGCTGCCAGCCGGCGCGGTCCCCGCGGGGAGCCGCGATGGCGAGTCGCGCTCCGAGGCGCCGGACCGCGTCGACCCAGCCGTGAGCGAACGCGGCGAAGAGTTGCTCTCCTGCTCTGCCGGCAAGACCCTTTTCGAGCGCCTGCCGGCGGGGCTCACGAGCGAAGAGAACGAGAAGAGGCTCCGCCATCTCCGGCATCTTACGACGCCGCGTAGCGGCGGGTTGTTCCTTCAGGAAATGTTGCGGTCGATGAACTTGACGAACTCGCTGCGCGGCAGCGCGCCCAGGACCCGGTCGGCCACCCGGCCGGCTTTGAAGAGAATGAACGTGGGGATCGACGTGACCTGGTACTGGAAGGCAACCTGCTGGGACTCGTCCACGTTGACCTTCGCCACTTTGAGCTTGCCCGCGTACTGGTTCGCAAGGTCGTCGACGATCGGTCCGACGGTCCGGCACGGCCCGCACCACGGCGCCCAGAAGTCCACGAGGACGGGCACGGTGCTCTTCAGGATGTCGCCCTCGAAGCTCGTGTCGGAGACCTCCTGGACGTTGGGGTTGTTGGCCATCTGTGTCCCTCCGATCCAGAAATATGCAGGATCACGGCCAGCGGATTCAAGGGCGAAATCAGTGCACGTGGGCGTGGACTTTCCCGCGCACGTGCGCGAGGCCTTCGCGCAGAAACCACGGGACCATGAGCAGAGAGAGCGCCGGATCGACCCAGCCGGGCGCTCCCAGGACTCCCCCGATCATCGCGAGAAGGGTGAGAGAGGAGTCGATCGAGCAGGCGATCGATTCCTTCGCCTCGGCGGCCAGCCCTTCGCTGCCGAGGCGTCGTGCGGTCTTCCATTTCCCGTAACCCACGAACGGCATGCCGAAGGACGCGAAGAGCGTGAGCAAGAGACCGAGCACGCTCTTGTCTGCATGGGAGCCATGGGTCAGCTCGTACAGGGCGCGCGCCACTACGTAGGCCCCGAGCACGAGAAACGAGATGCCGATCCAGCGCGCGAGCGTGCGGTCCCGCCGCGCGTGATCCTGCTCCCGGTCGGCGAGTAGCCGCAGGTGCCGTACGGCCAGGAACGCGGCGCCGCCTTCGATGACGCTCTCGAGCGCGAACGCGAGGAGCGCGAGACTTCCGGTGCGGAGCGCCTCGACGAATCCCAGGCCGCCTTCGCCCACGACGTGGATGAACGTGAGCCCCAGCAGCCAGTACATCCGCCGCTTGAGATGGGCCGCTTCCGCCGGGGTGCCGGAGGGGAAAGGAGCGGCGGCGGCGTGGTCCGGCACCGCGACATTCTAGGCGCTCCGAGTTGCCCGGAAAGGTGCGGCAGGAATGGGAAAGGCGTGCCTCCCGTTTGCCGGTAAGATGCTCGTGTCGATGGAGAAAGTCCGCCGCCTTCGGAGCATCCGTGTCGCGATGCTCGTCGCGGCATGTCTCGCTGCTTCCGCGGCCTTCGGGCTCCACCCCGAGCCGGCCTCGGCCCCGAGCAATCAGGCCCTGGGCGTTCGCAACGCGATGGCCGCGGTGGATGCGCCGGCGAGCCACGATTGTCTCGCCTGCCGCGCCTACCAGAACCTAGTGTTCGCTTCAGCGGCGGCCGACGTCTCCGGACCGCAGGCTTCCGCCATCCGCCCGGTTGCACCGAGCCCTCTCGCAGTCCGCGTCTTCCCCCTCCTCTCGCGCAACGGCCGATCTCCTCCCATCGCCTCCTAGAGCGTTTCTCACCCCGGGGGCGCGTCGCCCGCGAGCGGTTCTCCAGCTCTCCAGGAGGTTTTCGTGAGCCCCTTCGGAAAACTTCTCCTCGTCGTCTGTCTCGGTCTGGCATTGGCCGCGGCGACCCTCGCGCAGCAGCCCCCGCCCGAACCGACTCCGACGCCCGCGCCGACGGCTCCTTCCCCGGAGACTTCCCCGCCGCCCGGCCCGGAGGCTTCTCCTCCGCCCGGCGCGGAAGCGACGCCCGCGCCGCCTTCATCGGCCGCAGCGGGAAGTCCCACCTATTTCAATCCGGCGATCGCCGTCATCGGAAACTTCCTCGCCATCGCCGGGAAGAACCGGGCGGAAGACCGGCCGTCGCTCGAGATGCGCGAGTCGGAGGTCTCTTTCCAGGCGATCGTCGACCCGTACGCCAAGGCGGACTTCTTCGTGTCGATCTCGAATGACGGGGTGGAGCTCGAGGAGGGATTCGTCACGTTTACTCACCTGCCGGCGGACCTTCTGGTCAAGGTCGGGAAGTTCAAGGCCCAGATCGGCAAGGTCAACACGCAGCATCTCCACACGCTTCCGTGGCCCGACGAGCCGCTTCCGATCGTCAACCTGCTCGGAAGCGAGGAGGGCTGGAGCGATGCGGGCGTGTCCGTGTCTCGCCTTCTGCCGTTTCCCGGCGACACTTTTTCCGAGCTCACCCTCCAGGTCTTTCGCGGTGAGACGGCAGGCCTCTTCCACGCGCCCTCGCGCAGCGATCTGTCTTATCTCGGTCAATACCGCGCCTACCGGGACTTCGGCGACGACCACAACATCGAGCTCGGCGCGACCTGGGGTCGCGGGTCGAACGGGACAACGGACACGGCGAAAACGACGCTCGAGAACTTTCACCTCGTTTACCGCTGGAAACCGCTCTCGGGTCGGCCGTACCGTTCCTTCGTCTTGAGGAGCGAGCTCTTTCGAAGCCGGCGCGAGCAGCCGGACGGGAAGCAGTCGTCTCGCGGGTTCTTCGTCGCCGGGGACTACCAACTGGCGCGGCGCTGGTTCGGCGGCGCGCGGTACGAGTTCTCCGACCATGCCAACGACGAAACGAAGCGGGACCGCGGGGAGGCGGTCACGCTGACCTTCTGGCCGAGTGAATTCTCACAGGTTCGCGGAGAGCTGCGCCGCCGGCGCTATGCGGGCGGGATCATCGCGAACGAAGCTCTTCTTCAAATCCAATTTGCGATCGGCGCTCACGGCGCTCATCCGTTCTGATCGTTCGGAGGAAAAATGAAAAAAGCCCTCTTTCTCGCAGCGCTCGTACTCGTCGCAGCCAGACCCGCCTTCGGCGTCGTCAAAGTCGTGTCGAGCATCCAGGACTTCGCTTCGATCGCCGACTCGGTTGGCGGCAAGAGAGTCGAGACCTTCGCCCTGTCCCGGGGATACCAGGACCCGCACTTCGTCGAGCCGAAGCCGTCCTTCATCTTGAAACTCTCGCGCGCCGACCTTCTGATCGTCGCGGGTCTCGAGCTCGAGGTGGGTTACTTGCCTCCGTTACTCGACCAGAGCCGTAACGGAAAGATTCGCCCAGGCTCGCCAGGCTATCTCGATGCCTCGGTGGGGTGCGACATTCTCGAACGGCCTACCGGTGTCGTCACGCGCGCCATGGGCGACGTCCATCCGTTCGGGAATCCTCACTACTGGCTCGATCCCTCCAACGGCCGAGTCATCGCTCGGGCGATCGCCGCGAAGCTTTCTGAAATCGATCCGGCAGGCGCATCGGAGTACAAATCCAACCTCGCCACGTTCGAAACCACTCTCGCGGAGAGGGAAAAGAAGTGGGAAGCCATGCTCGCCCCATACGCCGGCACAGAGGTCGTGACGTACCACAACTCCTGGCCGAATTTCCTGAAGCGATTCGGACTCAAGGCCGCCGGCTACATCGAACCAAAGCCGGGGATCCCTCCCACGCCGTCGCACACCGTCGAGTTGATTAATCTGATGGTTGCAAGGAAAGTCCCCGTGATCCTGATGGAGCCTTATTTCGACGAGCGGACCCCGCGTGCCGTGGCGCGAAAGACCGGGGCGACTCTCCTGCGCTTCATCCCCTCGGTGGGAGGAGTTCCGGAGGCGAAGGATTACATCTCGCTCTTCGAATACGACGTCAAGCTTCTCGCCGACGCGCTCGCGGCAAAGAAGGCAGGGCGTTGATGAGCGTTCTGCAGCTGCTGCTGCCTGCCTTCGCCGCGGGCCTGGTCCTGACGGGAATGCTTTCCTATCTCGGCCTGCACGTCGTCGAACGGGGGGTCATCTTCGTCGACCTCTCGCTCGCCCAGATCGCCGCGCTGGGGGCCACGATCGGCGTGCTCTTCGGACACGACATCCATTCGACGTCGGCTTATCTCTTCTCGCTCGGGTTCACCTTTCTCGGTGCCGCCATCTTCGCATTCTCCCGAGTGCATCGAAAGACCCGGATTCCGCAGGAGGCAATCATCGGAATCGCGTATGCGGTCGCGGCGGCCTCCGCAATCCTCGCCATGTCGAAGGTGAGCGGCGAGACCGAACACCTGAAAGAGATGCTGGTCGGCAACATCTTGTCGGTCTCCTGGCCGGAGCTCGCCCGGACGGCGGCTCTCTATGTCGTGATCGGCGTCGTTCACTGGCTGCTCCGGAAGAAGTTCCTGCTCATCTCCCTCGACGAGCCGGAGGCGGAGCGACAAGGGCTGTCGATCCGCTTCTGGGACTTCGTTTTCTATGTCACTTTCGGCTTCGTAGTCACGTCGTCCGTGCCGATCGCGGGAGTTCTTCTCGTCTTCTCGTATCTGATCGTGCCTGCTGTGTCGGCAATGTTCTTTTCGAACCGGCTCGGACCCCGCCTCGCAATCGGCTGGAGCATGGGCGCGATCGTGACGGCAATTGGCGTCTATTTCTCCTACATCTTCGACCTGCCGACGGGCGCCACGATCGTGACGAGCCTGGGGGCCGCGTTGATCTTTCTCGCAGGGCTGCGGGGACTCCTTGGAAGAAGAGAGTCGACGGCGGGGACGTAAAGACGCCGCCCCATTCCGTTCCTATTCGACGAAGTACTCCTTCCGCGCCCGCACGACGAGCTCCGGCCGGTCGACCCGTACGTCGATCGAGTGCCAGGTCCGGGGCTTCAGTCCGGCAGGAGGCGTGTACGTCAGGAAGTACTGGCTCTTCAACTCCGTGAGGATCTGGCGGAAGGTTTCGGACAGCTTGCGGATCGAGCCGATGAAGTACGAGCGCCCTCCGGTGTCTTCCGCGAGCCGGTCGAGAAACACCTTGAGGGTGTCGGACTCGCTCGCCCCCTGTGCGACCGAGTAGATCGACACCTCGGAGGCTCGCGCCATCCGGATCACCTGGTCGACCGACAGACGGCTCCGGTTGTCGTCGCCATCGGTGAACAGGATGACGGCCTTTCGACGCTTCAGCGGGCGCAACCGCTTCAGCGCCATCGCCGTGACGTCGTACAGAGCGGTCTCCCCGTTCGTCTGCGCCGCATCGATCGCGGCGTGCAGCGGGCCACGCTCTCTTGTGAAGTCGATCGAGCCCACGACAGTCGTCGAGAACGTGATTAACCCGACTTCGTCCTCCCGCTTCAGGGCTTCCACGAAGGCGTGCGCCGACCGGCGCGCCTCGTCGATCTTGAGAAGCATCGAGCCGGAGACGTCGAGCACGAGCACGACCGCCAGAGGAGAATCGGTCGCGTCGAAAGTCTCGATCTTCCGGGGCTGCCCGTCGTCGAGCACGGTGAAGTTCTTCGCGGTGAGTCCAGCAATGTAGCGGCCGCGCCGGTCGGTGACGATCGGTGCGATGGTCACCACGTCCGCGCTGGCCCGCGAGCTGAACCCGGCGGAATGCGTCCGAATCCGGGCGGACGCGACCTCGCGGCCCCCGCGGCGAAGAGCGGCCGAGATGTCGTGCGCACGGAGCGCGTCTCCCGCCTGCCAGGAGAGCTGCCAGGGAGGCTGCAGGACGGTTCCCAGCTTGCGGCCGTCGACGAACACGTCGAGCTCGTCACCGGCGACGTAGCCCTCGACCGACGCGACGATCCTCGAGTTTCCCACCGGGATGTCGACGGAAGCCGGCGAGACGATCCGAACGCGGGGCCCCTCCCGCGAAAGGTCCTCTCCCCGCGCGCTGCCCGCGGCCGCAAGGGAGAAAGTGACGAGACCGGCCGCGAAGAGCCGGGAGGCGGTCACTGCCTTTTTTCGAGCGGATCGGCGTTCTGGTCACGAACGAGGCGGCCCGTCCTCAACGCTCTCTCCAGGTGCAAGTCGAGCTCCCGCGCATCGAAGCCCTGAGCTCTTCGAACGAGCGATCTCCAGTCGAAGGCAAAAGCCATCTTCACGTCGGCCAGCATTTTATCGACCGCCTCCGGGAGGACCGCCGGCAGGACGGCGACCGGGAGCCCCGCCTCCGACACCGCGCGCACCGCCGCGATCTTCAAATCGTAGAGCCGGTCGCTGAAGAGCTGCGGAGTCCGGTAGTCGGCAAGTCTCTCGTAGGAAGGGAGATCCAGGTCCGTCAGACGGAGACGACCTGCGTATGCGACCGCCTGGGGACCGAATTCGGCGAGCCTCTCGCGCGCCCCCGCCTCTCCGAACTTCTCCCGGAGCCGGAGGAGCGCCGCTTTCGCGTCCCGCGCCGCGCCGGACGCGGACGACGTCGCGCTGCCGAGAGCGATTCGCCTCCCGATCCGATAGAGGTCGGTCGGCGAGAGCTCCCCCGCCAGCGCTTCTCCGGAAGCTTCTCCCGGCCCGAGCTTCGCGAGGCGCGCAAGACGCGAACGGGGAACGAGATCCCGCGCGAGGTCCCGCCACGACCGGAACCGCTCACGCTCGTCCTTCTGCGCGAGGGTGACCGCGAGCTCTTCCGCCGCGCGGCAGGCCGCCGCGACGAACGCCATCGCATCGTCGTCGAGCCGGGCCGGCGACATCCGGCGGACCGGCCCGACGAGGCCCGAGCGGATCTGCTCGTTCCCGATGAAGGCCCCGGGGTTGTACGAGATCTGCTCGGCGTGCAGGAGGCCGAGGACGTCGGGGAGACCGAAGACGGAACCGCTCACCCGGGAGCCCCCGCCCGACTCTCTCGGTGCGAGCGTGGTCGGACCGAAGGGCGAGACGAGGACCTTGCCTCCCTTTTCGACGCGTCGGAACGAGTGGCGCCGCACGAAGTCGGGGTCCTGGTAGTACAGGTCCTCGGGATCCCCCGCGGAGATCGCGTACACGTGGCCGAGCATCGCCTCGAGCGCGCGCCCGGCTGCCACGGCGTCGAGAGCGCGCACGTCTTTCGGAAGTGCTCCCGCCGCGCCGTCCGGAACGCGGAGCGCGTCCGCGACGAATTCGCGCGCCGCCCCTTCCTCTTCGCTCGGCCGACGATCGGGCGGCGCCGAATCCGGGGATTGGGCGACCTGCAGCCGGGTCGCGAGATCCGCGATTGCCTTTCGCGCGGCGTTCGCGTCACCTTTCGCAGTCGCCGCGAGGAGCTCGCGTGCTCGACGGATCTCTTCGACGTCTTCGAGGGAGACGATGCGCTGCCTTTCCCGGAACTCCCGCCGCCGGAAGAGCTCGTCCGTCGCGGGATCGAAGAGGTATCGCCCGCCGCGCCACTCGACGCGGGCAGGGGCGAGAGGACCGACGAGGGCCCGTGCGAGCAGCTCGTCCGCCGTAGCGCTCTCCTCGGGAATCTCGAGCCGGAGGGGCGCCGGAACCCGCCTGTGTGAAACGCTCTCGATCGCCAGGGCCTCCTCGATCCACTGCTCCGCCCGCTCCTCGGTGTCTGCGAGCCGTCGCCGCTCCTCGACGATCCGGGCCGGCATCGGGCCGATGAACTCGTCGTCGGCTGCGCAGATCGGTTCGAGGAGCCATCGAACGGCTTCCGCCTGTCCGGCTCGTCCGGCGGACCCGTGCGCGCGAAGAGTCGAGCGATACGCCTCCTCGCGGCGCGCGTTCTCCGCCCGGCGAGCGTCGATCGAGCGGCGCTCGGCCGCGCGCAACGCCGGGAGCAGCCGATCCGAAAGCCACGCGAGGAGGTCTCTCGCTCCCTCCGCAGGGCCGACCGATTCCTCCGCGAAGAGAGGCAGGTCGAGATATGCGGAAAAGAGGTCCCGGATCTCGGCGGGCGCGAGGGCGTTCGACCTCGCGAGCTGCGCGAGGATCTCTGCACCCGTCTGGAAGAGGCCGCAGGCGACTTCCGATGCGCGCGAGTCCCTGCGGCGGTCGAGGCGATCCAGAGCAAACAGGTAGCGTCGCGCCAGTGCGGGGTCGACGGGAACGTCCTGCAGCACCGCGTACGCCGGAAAGAATCGGTCGACCCCTCGCAAGAGAAGAGCGACGAGGCCGGGCTCCTGGAGGTCGGGGCGGATCTCGATCAGGCTCGAGACGAAGAGAAAACGCCGCCCGGCCGTCGGCCCGCCCTGCCTTCCCGGCTCCGCGCGAAAGAGCCGCGCCAGGACGTCCCCGGTTTGCGCGGGAAGCCGGCGGCCGGGCGCCACGATTTCCTGGAGCTCGGCCTCGCTCCGCGGAAAGGTCTCTCCGTCCAGGTCGGCTCCGGAGAGCGCCAGGTCGCCCTCCGCGGAAAGGCGCAGGAACCGGGCGAGGTGCCCGAAGTCGTCGGGATCCCGGCGCGCGAGCGCGATACCCTCTCCCGCCTTCTCGATCGAGCGATACAGCCGCCGGAAACGCTCGAGCGACCTCGGCCCGAAGCCTTCGGGAGAGAGCACCAGGGCGCGCGCGACCGCGTCGGGAAGCTGCTGCAGGACATCGACGACGTACGCGCCCATCCCCGAGTCTTTCTCGTAGAGCGCCAAGAGGAAGCGGCCCGGCTCCGAGGGAGAAACCCCGAAGACGTCCGCCCAGATCGGATCCGCCTCGCGGCCGCCGGGCAGCTCGAACCGTCC